>Ga0155307_114_pt1 | contig 2702 bp, 2 predicted proteins | sample RifCSPhighO2_02_FD_106275 | JGI IMG/M metagenome (GOLD analysis project Ga0155307, IMG submission 106275) | Candidatus Azambacteria bacterium RIFCSPHIGHO2_02_FULL_45_18 | reverse complement strand
CGCCGCCGGCAGTTGTGCCGGTAAACGAAGCCGAAGCGGTTTCAGTGTCAGCGCTTTCTTGAGAATCAGTAAAGGTATAAGAAACGGTACCGCCACCCTGATAATCCAATTGACCGCTCACATCGGAACCAGAGAGCCGGAAAGTAATATTACCTTGGAAAATGCCCGTAGCAACGCCGGTTTCAGTAAGAGTAACTGTTTCTGAATCGGTAATACCGCTTGTTGATGTGATAGTAGCTGTTTGAGTGTCTGCGGTTGCGGCAACAAGATTTAAGGTGGAGTCAGTAATCTGAACATGAACTACTTTAAGATCATCCACGTTGCCATAAGTTGTTACGGCATCACCGCCGGCAGAATCGGAAAGAACGCCAACAGCGGCAAGGACAATTGACCCCCCTGTTTCTTCAGTCACCGTGCCGCTGTTAGTCCATGTCGCGCCAGTGGCTGTGAAAGTATAAGTGCTGATGGCCATGGTGGCGCCGGAAGCAACTATTACCGTACTGGTCGCGGTTGTAGCGCCTAATAATGTCTTAGTTGCCGCGCCGATTATTTCAAGATTCGCGTAAGTGCCGGTAGCGATATTAGTGGCAGAGGTCGAAGAATAAACAACTTTAGAAGTCTGAATAAAACCGCTATTATTGCTACCCATAGAAACTGGCGTTCCGGAACCGCTCAACACAAGGTCGGTCATTCCTCCGAAGTCCGCTTTCGCGGCAGAATTGATTGTAAAAACATTAGATACCGTAGTAGTGGCTGTTTGCGGAGTTTGGCCGACGGTCGGCTGACCGAATTGAAAAGTTCTAGTCAAAACAGTAGAAGTGGGGGTCAAAGTAAGATTATAAAAGGTCGTAGTAGCAACAATAACCGTTCCGTTGCCTCTATAAGTAACAGTCGAGGTGGCCGCCGTGAAAGTAGCAGTAGCTGGTAAATTCAAAGGCGTAGGCGAAACACCGGTCTCATTACTCATATACAAATTGAGAACGCCTGAACCAAGACCTAACGCACTAGCGGCATTAGTATCGGCATCATTATCGCCCAAGGCCAGCGTGGAGGTGCCAAAAAGCGATATGGTACCGCTTGCGGTAAGCGTAGCTCCATTCGCAATAGTTAGTATTGAGCCATTAATACTTAGATTATTAACATTAAGGTCACTCAGAGTCGTGGTTGCTCTAACGCGGGCGTTGGCGCCAATTATAACGTCAACAGTTGTTGAAGCGCCCGGCCAAGAAAGTAAACTGCTGCCATTCTGGCTAAGATCCCAGTTGTTTGGATCAGTCCAAGTGACTGCGTCGCCTCCGCCATCCCAAGTATAAGTCACCGCGCCTACATAGGTAACATTTAAAAACAAAAACGCGAAAGCCAATGCAAGCCCTGCAAAAAACGCATATTTCTTCAACATAAATGTAGTATTAATATTTTATTTAATTGTAACAACATGCTGCGGCTTTTCCACAGCTTAAGTTCATTATATATTTATTCAATTAGTCCGTCTATACATAACACTGTGGATAACTCCGACGCTCCGAATTTATGTCGGAGGTCGAAGCCCCGACCGAAGCGTCGGGGCTAAAAACTAAAAAATCCCCTTTTGGGGAATTTTTTAGTTATCGCCTGTCCTGCCGGGAAGTGAAAATTCGATAGGCCGCTCCGCTTTTCAACAGGCGGCTAAACTAACAAAGCCAGGCATCTGCCTGGCTTTGTTAATCGAATTTCTACTTCCCGGCCTGCTTTTTTGACAAATAGCAGTTTTTGCAATACACCGGACGATTTGGATCGTTGGGCGTGAAAGGCAAGCTGTGAGGAGTGTCGGCTTGGCAACCCGAACATATCCACTTGCCGGTGTATTCCTCGCGCGGTTTTTGGTAACCGCGGTCATCATTATCTCTTTGAAACATATGGGTTATTGCTTGATATTTTGATATATCAATATTTCAATATCAAAATTTCAAAATTTCAAAATTTTTAATTTTCGACCTTATTTTAACGCCTCCTCAATCAATTGCACGAACTGACTTGTCGGCAAAGCGCCCACATTCAGCTTGCCATTAATGAAGTTGGCGGGCGTGCCGTTTACTCCGGCTTTGCCGCCAGCCACTGTTTCAGCCTGAACCGCGGAAGTATATTTACCCGTATCAAGACAAGAATCAAATGAACCCTGATCGAGCCCAAGCGCTTTCGCAAATTTCTTTAAATTGTCCTTGGAAAAAGCCCCCTCGTTTTCGCCGTTTTGGTGGGTATAAAGATAATCATGCATCTGCCAGAACTTTCCCTGGTCGGCGGCGCAACGAGCCGCCTCTGAAGCCCAAGTGGACTCTTGACCAAGAAACGCGAAGTCTCTGTACACCCATCTCACCTTACCTTTAGAAACATACTGATCCCTAATCACCTGTTCGGTTTCGCGGTAGAATTTTCCGCAAAACGGGCACTGATAGTCGCCGTATTCAACGACAGTCACGGGAGCAGAGGTCTCGCCTAACACAAAGTCGGATGATGTTACTTCTGGTAAAGAACCGTCGGTATTCTTAGTCGGCTGGGTAGCCGGTCCGGAACTGCCTACAGAATAAAAAATTGCAATTGCAACGACGATGCCGGCGATAACAATAGCAGTCGGAATTATGAATTTGTTATTTTGTTCCATAAATTGATAAGTCTTGAAATATTTATATATGTAAATATTTCGGTTTATTTAAATTTTAATGCCT
>Ga0155307_108_pt1 | contig 8120 bp, 8 predicted proteins | sample RifCSPhighO2_02_FD_106275 | JGI IMG/M metagenome (GOLD analysis project Ga0155307, IMG submission 106275) | Candidatus Azambacteria bacterium RIFCSPHIGHO2_02_FULL_45_18 | reverse complement strand
TTAAATCGGAGCAGAAAACCACATCAAATTTTTGATCTTTGGGTTGCTCTTTAAGAGCGATTGACTGCCGTACACCAAGCTCGGAAAGCTCGACATCTTTCCAGCCCGACGAAATATGTTGCTCATTGTCAGTAGTGGTGCCGTGTACAAAATAAGTAATTTTGATTGCCATAGATTATTCAACAGTTAGTCGACAGACATTGAATCCATCTTTGCTTTTACAACCAACTCCACACTCGTAGTCACCGCGCTCCAAATTAGGATCGCCCTTTGCGGCTGCAGAATCTTCTACCCAATCACGACAAGCCTGAACTGAACCGACATCCATTTGGCTTTCCCACTCGGTAAGGTTATTGGCGTCAGGATAATAGAAGGCATCGACTTTCTCCCATGGAGCATTACTATCTGCCCAAAAAATACCTGCCAAGAACGTAGGAGCAGCAGAAAGCATCCAAACTATGAGCACTATTCCTAAGATCCATTTAATAGCTGTTTTCATATGGTTATTATGACTGGCTTTAAAAAGTTCAAAGTTGCCAATCTGGCGGAGGGGGTGGGATTTGAACCCACGATACCCTTTCGGGCATGCCGTCTTTCCAAGACGGTGCACTAGGCCACTATGCGACCCCTCCATGATAGCTTTCTCACATAATAACTTTTCTGCTGCAATTTCCATATTTGAGCTGCGGCTCGCAAAAATTTTTCACCGTATGCCTATACGCTTCAAAATTTATACTTCGCTTCGCTCCGAATCTGTAAATTTCGCGACGAAAATTATCATGTGAAAAAACTAAATTTACTGCATCGGTTGTGCCGTTGGCGCTGGAGCCGCCGGTCTTGCATTCATTCTTCTGAAAAGCTCGTCTTTTAAAGCGACCGCGTTATTATACAAAAGCCCTTCAATAAAACCTTCGGCGGAATCGGGATTTCTTTTGTCGCCGACGCCGGAAGTAAAAATCAGAACATCCGCCAAACCCCAGACATATTCACTGCCGGTAACCTGTATGTCAACGCTCTGTATATTTTTATAAGGAATATAACTTTCCTGTTTTTTGATGAGACCAGAAATAATTTTTATTGAATCTGGTTCCAGTTCGTAAGCAAAAAGCGTGTGTTTAAGTATTGCGTCAAAAAGATCGAACAAAACGAGTGAGAACATAATAACCGCTGACCCTACTCCGGTAAAAAATGCCGCTAAGCGGGCATACGGCCAAAAATAAATCGGACCCAAAATCCAGACATCAAGAATTTGCCTGCCGGCGAACAAAAAATATCCGACAGTACCGAGAATAAACAATATCAAAGCTATAAAGAACTTCTTCCTGCCGAATACTTTGGCGGTTCTCATCAAAATCACGCGTTTTGAAGATTTTTTCATTAAATTTTGAGCCCCCTCAACGCTTTCAACCGCTCTTCAATTGGAGGATGCGTCATGAATAATTTATGCAGCCGCGATATTTTTTTACCCGGTTTATCAAGCGGGTCTTCAAACCAAAGATGCGCCGTCGTATTAGACGCTCTTCTAAGAGGAGTGGAATCTTGGGAAATTTTTATAAGAGCGCTAGCCAATCCGTCCGGATAACGAGTTAAAAGCGCGCCCGAAGCATCAGCTAAAAATTCTCTTTTTCTTGAAATCGCCAGCTGTATCAATATGGCGGCAATGGGCGCCAAGATTGCCATAATGATTCCGATAATCATTAAAATCGCTTGCGCCTGGCCGCCGTTCCTGTCATTGCGTCCGCCAAAACCGCCCCAAAATCTTGAACGCAAAAATATGTCGGAAAGAATGGCGATAAAACCGACCAAAACGACAACCGCGGTTGAAAGTAATATGTCATAATTGCCGATATGGGAAAGTTCATGCGCTAGTACGCCCTCAAGTTCGCTTCGGTTCAGCCGCTCTAAAAGACCTTCGGTCACGGCAATAACCGCGTGCTTGGGATTTCGGCCGGTGGCAAAAGCGTTGGGTTGTTTTTCCGGAACGATATAAATTTTAGGAACCGGCAATCCGGCGGTAATAGAAAGATTTTCAACGATATTATAAAGTTCACGCGCGTTTTCTTTTGTAACCGGCTGGGCACCGGTCATCTTAAGCACAATTTTATCCGACCACCAATAAGCCGCGACATTCATTAATATGCTAAAAATCACCGCAAAATATAAAATTACCGGCGAACCATAGACTTGGCTAAAAAACCAGCCTAGCGCAATAACTATAATTAAAAATAACGTTATCAGTAGCCAGGTTTTTCTGATATTTGAATCTCTATTGGCATAAAGAGTGGCCATTTAAAATTTCACCTGTACGGGTTTGCGTTCGGCTTCATTTTCCAGCCCAAAAAATTCTTCTTTTTGAAACCCGAGCGTGCTAGCGATTAAATTGGTCGGAAAAACCTCAATTTTAGTGTTATAATCCATCACATTGCCGTTGTAAAACCGCCTTGAAGCCTGGATTTTGTTTTCGGTGTCGGCCAGTTCCCTCTGCAAATCCAAAAAATTAGCGTTAGCCTTGAGATCGGGATAATTTTCCGAAACCGCAAATAAAGTTTTTAAGGTATTGGAAAGCATATTTTCCGCTCCGAGTTTTTCATCCTTGCTTTTCGCTCCCATAGCCCTGGCTCTCGCCTCGGTAACTTTTTCAAAAACATCTTTTTCGTGCGCCATGTAGCCTTTAACGGTTTCTACCAAATTGGGAATTAAATCATATCGGCGTTTTAGTTGAACATCAATGTCCGACCAAGCTTCTCGTACTCGATAACGCCGACGCACCAGACCGTTAAAAGTTAAAATCAGCCATAACGCAACAATGGCCAGTATAATTATACCTATATTAACTGATGTAAAATAAGACATAAATTTTAACTATTTTAAATAATAATCTCTAAAGCGTATCTTAGCACAAAACGATATGGTTTTCAAACCACCCCTTTTATCGTTTCAACAGCGTCGGTGAGTTTCAATGAGAAAAGTTTAGAAACGCCGTCATCAGTCATTGTAACGCCATACAAAACTTCGGCCGCTTCCATTGTGGCGCGGTTATGGGTGATTAAAATAAACTGTGTGGATTTCACCAGGTCGCTTAACATTTTAGCGAATCTCTGTGCATTGCTTTCATCAAGCGCCGCGTCAATTTCGTCAAGAATAAGAAACGGCGGGGTGCTGATAGCCACAATGGCAAATAAAATCGCGATTGAAACAAGCGACCGCTCCCCGCCCGACAAAAGATTCAGATCGCGCACCCTCTTTTGTGGCACATTCACGTGTATATCTATTCCTGTGATATCGGTGTCTTCCAGGGCCGCCTCGGACAGCCGCGCCGAGCCGCCATCGAACATCATGCGGAAGTAGCGGTTGAATTCTTCATTGATTTTCGCGAAGCCGATTTTGAAGTCAGTGCTAATTTTGGCATTCAAATCAACGATAAGGTTTTTAAGCGATCCGTGGGCTTTTTCCAGATCGGCTATTTCTGAAATCAAAAATTCGTGCCGTTTTGATGTCTCGCCGTATTCCTGGACAACCGCCGTGTCAATGCCGCCGATTTCAATGAGTTCGCGCCGCAGTTTGGCGATTTTATTTTCAAGCTCAAGAAAATCAATCGCCGGCGCCATTGCCGTCTCCGCGGTCGTCGCCACCTCAACTTCGGCCATGGACGAGGAAAAATATTTTTTAATAAATTCGTCTAGGTTTTTGCCCGCGGCCCACATTTTGGTTTTGACGTCGTCTTCTTTCAGCTTTATCTTTTCTTCTTCAAAAAGAACGCCCCTCAAGGATTCTTCAAGCTGGCCAATGGCGCGCCGCTCCATATCAAGATTTTTCTGGGTCGCCAGATAATCTTCCCGCCAGGCAAAATCACTTCCGCGCAATTCGGCGAGCTTGACGCGCAGGACCGCATCGTCTTTTTCAATCTTTGCCAGTGATGACTGGAACCGACCCCGTTCCTCACTATATGGCGAAGATTCTTTTTTGTCGTCCCCGATTATATCAACCATGGCCAAAATCTTGTCATAGCTTTTAATGTCAAAACAGCGAGAAATATCCTTGATTTCTTTGACGGTGTTCGTGACAATGTCGCGCGCCTGCCTAAAATCGGCGTATTTTAGCGCGGCCTCAAGACGCTTTGACCAAAACCTTATTTTGACAGCTAGAACCGCTTCAAGCGTTTTAGCCTTCTGGGGGTCAACTTTTTTCGCCGCTTCAATTAAGCCCTCAAGCCGCCCGAGCTGGCGCTGAATATCCAGGCGCTCACGGCTAAGCTCCGAAAGATCTTGCTCAATACGACTAACTGCTTCAGAGGACGCCGGCATTGATTTGGACTTTTCTTCAAGTTCTTTTTGTTTTTCTTCAAAAATTGCCTGCTTTTGCCGGACGTCCTGCAATAACGCTTCTTTGCCTTGCAAGACTTTGGAGCGCGCCAAAATCAGGTCGCGTAAAATTACTCTAAAATAAGAATCTTCAGCGTCAGAAAGAGACGCCGCGAGCTCTTCGCGGCGATCGAATTTTTCCGCCTGCCGCCTCAAAAGCCGGAGATGCGGCGTTATCTCGGTGACTAAAGCCCGCGCTTTTTCAAGATTGGATCGAGTTTCGGCCAGTTTCGTTTCGGCATCGGCTTTTTTGAGCTGGAACTCTTTGAGGCCGAGCGCTTCTTCCAAAATCCCCCGTCGGTCTTCGGGACTGGCCTTGAGGATTGAATCGGCCGACCCTTGGTTGATGATGGTGTGGCCACGAAGCCCCAGGCGCGAACGCGCCAAAAGCTCGGCGACGTCTTTCAGGCGGACCTGGCTTTCGTTCAGGTAATATTCGTTGGCGCCGTCTTTAAAGACCTTGCGGCCGATGACGACTTCTGAAAAATCCAGGGGGAAAAAATTGTCGAGATTATCAAAATGAAGCGCCACATGAGCTTTGCCTTGCGCCGGCTTTTTTTCAGACCCCGCCCAGATTAAATCGGTACCGGCTTTTGACCGGAGATGTTTGAAACTTTGTTCGCCCAAAACCCAGCGCAGGGCGTCCACGATATTGGATTTACCCGAGCCGTTCGGCCCGACAATGGCGGAAATACCCGCCGGAAATTCCAGAGTCGTCTTTTGGGCGAATGATTTAAAACCCGATAATTCTAATTTCTTGAGCCTCATAAAATTAAGTCCATTCTACCATTTTAAGACGAAATTAAAAACCCCTAAGAGGGGTTTGTTTTAGGGCGAAATTGGCGGCTGCCAGCCGGGAGGCGAATCAACGCCCGCTATTCTGCCGCAATTCTTATTTTGACAACGAAAATTGTGTATCTTTTCATCCCACTTCCACTTGTGATAATCACAGAAAGTTTGTTTGGGCAATCCGGTTAAGCGACGCAAGAAACGCGAGAACAAGAACAAAAGCACCGCGAATACGATGAAAAACAATAAACCCCCGGCCTGGTCCATTTCGCACCTTATTATTTAAACTTTAAGAACCTTTGTTAAAGTATAACACAAAAAATAGCGGATTGCCAGCCAAAATCACCAGTTTTTCGCTTTGAGAGCGTTTTCGGCCGCTTGCTGTTGGGCCTCGCTCTTTGACGGCCCCTGACCTTGCGCGGTCAATTCTTTGTCCAGATAAACGCCGATGGTGAAAGTCTTGGCGTGATCCGGCCCCTCTTCTTTTAAAACTTCGTAAGTCGGAGTAACGCCGGCCCTTTCCTGCGCCGCTTCCTGAAACAAGCTTTTGGCGTCCCGCCAGAGTTTCTTTTCGAAAATAATCTTAAGTTCCGGAATCAAATGAGTTTTGATAAAAACGTCAGCCGCGTCATAACCCAAATCCAAGTAAAGCGCGCTGGTAAAGGCCTCGAAAGTGTTCGCCAAAATGTACTGCCGGCCGCGGCCGGATTCTTTGGCTTCGCCTTTGGATAAATATAAAAATTCGCCAAAACCGATCCGGTCGGCAATCATGGAAAGCGTTTCCGCCCTTACTAAAGCGGCGCGGAGGTTGGTCATTTCGCCTTCGGCCAAGTCGGGATAGTTTTTGTAAAGATAATTGGTGACAACCAGCTCTAAAACCGCGTCGCCGAGGTACTCAAGGCGCTCATTGTGGCCGAGCTTGAAAGCCGGATTTTCATTCAAATACGAACGATGAACAAAAGCCTGTTTCAGCAGGTCTTCATTTTTAAATTTAATGCCGAGTTGTTGCTGTAATTGAGAAAAGTCTTTATCCATAGGCGTAAGTTAAATCTCAAATCTCAATTTCAAATTTCCAATAAAATCTCGATCTTCAAATCTCAAATTCATTTTTTGGTCATTGGGATTTGAGGTTTTATTTGACATTGGGATTTTGAAATTGGGATTTCTATTAAGAATTAGTCGGTAGAACCAGGCTCATCGTCGATCGATGCTTTAGATTCGCCTTCTGGCATTTTGCCTTTGCGGGGGCCTCCTTCGTCTTTGCCCGGCTCGCCTATTTCACGGTAAATCGTGCCCAGGACTCCGTTGACGAATTTACCTGACGTGTTGCCGCCGAAACTTTTGCCGAGCTCAATAGCCTCGTTAATCGCCACTTTGGGCGGAACTTCTTCCCGTTTGCCGAACAAGAGTTCATGAATGCCGATACGAAGAACATTGCGATCGACGAGATTTATCTGCTCAAGAGGCCATTCCGGCGCGGTTTTTTCTATAATTTTATCTATTTTGCCGCGGTTTGCCAAAACCCCCGCGACCAAATCACGGGCGAATTGGTCGTCTTCCAGGCCCGGAGCGAACTCCTTGATATTGCGATCCAGAATTTCTTCCATTTTGGAATCGTCGCAACCCCCAAAATCCCACTCATAGAGCGTTTGCATCGCGATGCTTCTTGATAAATGCCTGTTTGCCATTGCGAGTAATGATAACAATAAAAGTTTGTATTATCAACTAAAATCCCCTCGAATTTCAGGTCGAGGGGATTTTAGTTTCTCTATAATAGTATTTATCTTCGTAAACCCCTAAGGATTCGCGTCATCTCTTCCAATTGCGCGCTTATATTTAAAATAGCGGCCTGTAAGTGGGGAGTCAAAGAAGTATTTACCGATCTGGCAGTTTGCGCCGTAGCAACCTGCCGAACTTCTTCGGGAGTGAGCGCGCGATTGTACACCTTAACTTCATCAATCGCGCCGTCAAAAGTTCTGGCTCCCGATTCGTTATTGCCAATGCGGAGATCCTCGGTATCGTCTAGGACACGGGTGCCGGAACCGCTTGTATTGGTGGCATAAGTTACTTCATTGCCGTTCACGTAAAAATGGACGCCTGAAACTGAAGAAGAGCCGTCCCAGGTGAGAGTTACATACTGCCATTGGTTCAGAGTAAGAGTATTGGCGGAAGAGCGTCTATCAAGGTTGGCTGAGGCAAAATTAGCTGCAAATGCTATCTGATTAGAACTAGTCACATAGAGATTCCAGCCTCGGGTTGTCGGGTTGGTAACACCATCGGCTTTTTCAATGATTCTGCCAAAACCTTCTTCACCGGCGCTTTTGGGATTAATCCAGGTAGAGACGGTTAGCTGTGGAAGATTATCAAAAGTAGTGGGAGTATTAATTTTTACCGCATCATCAATTTTGTCGAATTGAAGCGCTTTGCCGGATTTTCCGGTAATCCACGCAGGACCATTAACTAAAGTTCCATGATTGCCATTGCCGGATGAATCTAAAGCAGTAATGCCAGAACCTTCGTCGAATTTCCATTGGGCAATAAGACCAGTTGGAGGAGCTACAGTCGTCCCCGCCACGATGCTGAAGGGAGAGTCACTCTCGTCTCCTGTTCCGCCACCTGTTATTTTCACATAATAGTTATAAACGTAACCACTTAAACGATTATCTAAAACAGCCAAAGGAATGGTCGCTTCATAATACCCAGTATTTTTAACACCGCTAGCAAGATTCCACTTTCGTGCACAATCCGTTCTACCAGTACCGCAAGGCTGTTGATATTCAACAAGTGAAACATCAAGAGAATCATTTATGGCGCTGGACCACTTTATCGGAAGAATATTTCCAGCTTTGTAACTCTCCCCCCCATTTGGCGAGGCGACGGTGATGGAGGGTTGGGTACCTGTTCCGATAACATTCACGCTAATGCTGGTTTTGGCTTCCTGACCGCGGTCATTTACCACATAGAAAATGG
>Ga0155307_115_pt1 | contig 9323 bp, 8 predicted proteins | sample RifCSPhighO2_02_FD_106275 | JGI IMG/M metagenome (GOLD analysis project Ga0155307, IMG submission 106275) | Candidatus Azambacteria bacterium RIFCSPHIGHO2_02_FULL_45_18 | reverse complement strand
GCCCGCCACTGGCGGAATCGGACCGACCGCCCCTTCGGGGCGCGTCGGGAAAGCCAGTTTTGGAGCAGGTACGGGAAGCGGTGCTGGCGGCGCGACTTGCCCTATTGTGCCGCCCATGGGGGGAACCGGTTTTGGAGTTGGCGGTGCACTGACTGGCGAAGAAGAGGGTGGTGGCATAGATAACGGCGCTTTTATTTCCTCTTTTTTCAGAGCGCCCAAACCCGACCGTGACAGGTCTTCCTGCATGGTGCGGATTACGATTTCATCTAAATTTTGACCCATTCGATTTTGCTCAGGGTCAATCCTGAGTTTATCGAAGGATTGATTTTGCGGCGCGTTATCTGCCATCTTCTACATTTTAACTTAAAAAAGCTTTTTATTTATCCACAGGTAAACAAAAACCCACTCCGTAAGCTTATGGAGTGGGTTTTTGGACTATATCCTATCTTTTAAATTCTATTTCTTTATCTTCGCTCTCGTAAAAAGCGATCGTCGCGTCGAGGTCTCGATATGCGCTCGCTCGGTATGTACCCGGGTTGCATGGCCTTAAGCGACAAACTGACCTTGCCGTTTTCAACACGAACTACCTTGACGGTGACTTCATCTCCGATGTTCATCACGTCCGTGACTTTTTCAACTCTTTGAGTTGAGAGTTCCGAGATGTGGACCATGCCGTCTTTATTCGGCCCGAACTCGACTATCGCGCCAAAGTCCAGAATTTGGGTTACTTTGCCGGTAACGACGTCGCCGACGTTATATTCTTTGATGATGCCTTCGATGATAGTCTTGGCTTTTTCCGCCGACTGCTGGTCGGTGCCCGTGATAAAAACACTGCCGTCATCTTCAATGTCAATCGTGGCGCCGGTTTTCGCGACAATATCGTTGATGACCTTGCCGCCGGAGCCGATGACATCTCGGATTTTATCAACCGGAACCGTCATCGCGATAATTCTTGGGGCTAGCGGCGATAATTCGGGCCTGGGCGCGTCAATTGTTGACATTATGTTTTTTAATATTTCAAGCCGCGCTTTTTTAGCTTGCGCCAAAGCTTCTGTAAGCATTTTGGCGTTGATGCCCTCAACTTTGACATCCATTTGCAAAGCGGTGATGCCGTCGCGGGTTCCGGCAACTTTAAAATCCATGTCGCCGTGGTGATCTTCTGGCCCTTGGATGTCGGTGAGTACCTTAAAGTCGCCGTTTTTACCTATCATAACACCCATGGCAATGCCAGCCGCCGGTTTTTTAATTGGTACGCCGCCGTCCATCAGCGCCAAAGTCGAGCCGCAAACCGATGCCATTGAGGAAGAGCCGTTTGAAGAAAGCACTTCGGAAACGATTCTTATGGTGTAAGGAAAATCTTCTTTTGCCGGTATCAGAGGCAGTAAGGCGCGCTCGGCTAAAGCACCGTGTCCTATTTCTCTTCTGCCCTGGCCGCCCATGCGGCCAACTTCACCTACCGAAAACGGCGGGAAATTATACTGGTGTATGAAACGCTTTTTTTCCTGTGTTTCCATACTCTCAATCAGTTTTTCATCGCCCGGGGCGCCGAGAGTCAGGACCGAAAGCACTTGGGTGTCGCCTCTTTGGAAAAGGCCGGTGCCGTGAGTCCGGGGCAGAACGCCGATCAAGGAAGAAAGGTCGCGAAGTTCGTCGAGTTTTCGGCCATCGGGCCTTTTTTCATTGAGTAAAATATTTTCGTGGACGATGTTGTTTATCGCTTCCTCAAAAAGATCATCAGTAGTTTTTATTTTATCTTCGTCAAAGCCCCGTTCTTTGAGTTTGGCCGCCATGCTCTCTTTAACAGCCGCGATTTCGGAGTACATCTCTTTCTTTTTCTTTTCGTAAATGGCGTCCTCCAAAACACGGTCTTGTTCTAGGAAGTCTTGGGCAGCTTTTTTAACGGCTTCGTCCGGTTCGCTAATATGCGCCGCTAATTTTTCGATCTTAAAGTCGTGGGCAATGTTATTTTGGAATTCAATCAGTTTGCCAATGTGTTTTGTGGCCCAGTCAAAGGCGCTGACAAGATCCTCTTCGCTTGCCTCATTAACGCCGGCTTCTATCATATTGATTTTACCATCAATGCCGGCGAGGACCAGATCAAAGCCGCTTTTTTCCCGGGTTTCATAATCGGGATTCAAAACCCAGCCTGCCTCGCTTTTACCGACGCGCACGGCGCCTATAGGCCCCGACCAGGGAACGTTTGAAATTAAAATCGCGCATGACGCGGCGATCATCGCCGGAATATCAGGGTCATTTTTGCCGTCAACCGAAAGAATAGTAATAACAACCTGGACTTCGTTTCTTGTCCGGTGGTCAAAAAGCGGGCGGATTGTCCGGTCGATCAGCCGAGCGCTCAAAGTTGCCCCCTCCGACGGTCTGCCTTCCCGCCTTACAAACCGGCTGCCTAAGATTTTGCCGGCGGCGTAAAACTTCTCTTCATAGTCAACCACCAAAGGAAAATAATCCGCCTCTTTGGCGTATTTTGACATGACAACTGTGGCTAAAACTACGGTTTCGCCTAAACGCGCCACGACGGCACCATTTGCCTGATTGGCCAACTGGCCGATTTCAAGCGTAAGAATTTGTCTCCCTTCGGGAGATCCCTTGTAGGGGGAATTCTCTAGTTCAAGAGAATACTTTTTTGGTTCTTGCATAAGGCTTTCGCCCAGCAATCCGAATTTACGAATAACATCCGAATAACACGAATTTTTTGTTGATTTTAATTCGGATCATTCGGATAGTCATTCGGCACATTCGGATTATGATAGGCAGTTTAATTTTTTAATTTATTTAATAATTATTTGTTTCTTTTTATACCTTCTTTAATAGGAATAGTAAATCTTTTCGGGTCGTCCGACATGTCAATAAAATCGTCAACCGCTTCTTTTAACTTGGCGGAGGTTGATCTGCCGAAGCCGATGGCCTCTACCTGCCTGCCCTTGCCCCTCAAGTATTCAACTAAAGGCACATAATCGCCGTCGCCTGTGCCTAAGACTATTGAATCAACCGAGCCGTCGCTTAATCGTATGGCATCAACCGTGAGTCCGACGTCCCAGTCGCCTTTTTTCATTCCCCCTGGAAAAATCTGCAGATCTTTAACTTTGGTCTCGATGCCCATTTTTCCCAAGGCTTCAAAAAACGCCTTTTCTTCACCGGTCTCAGTCTTAATGACATAGGCTAAAGCCCGGACGAGGCGGCGTCCAGCAAGCGCGGATTTGATTATTTCCTTAAAATTTACACGGGCTTTATAAAGATTTTTAGCAGAGTGGTAAAGATTCTGGACATCAAGCAGTATAGCGACTCTCTGGTCTTTGTGTTTTATTATAGGCATATGATTTTCCTACGAATTACGGATGTTTCCGAATTACGAATATTCGTAATTCGATTATATTCGTAATTGGTAGGGTTATCTTTTGAGGTCTAATTTCTTAATTATACTATTGTAGCGCTTGGAATCTTCCTTTGAGAGGTAATCAAGGAGTTTTTTTCGACTTGAAACCATGCCTAAAAGGCCTCGCCTCGAATGATTGTCTTTCGGGTGTTTTTTCAGGTGCTTTGTCAGCTGGCCGATTTGCTCGGTTAAAAGCGCGACCTGAACTTCAGAAGAGCCGGTGTCGCGCTCGTGGATCTTATATTTAGCCATTACCTTTTCTTTTTCTACGGTAGTAAGCATAGGATTGAAGTACGACTAGAATATCATAATATCGGTTTTTAGTAAAGAGGTGCAGCTGGAAAATATTTTCCGACGTTGTTAGAATTGGAAGTAATGGATATTAAAAAGCTTATACAGGACTATCTGGACTATTTGGAAATAGAAAAAAACCGCTCTATTAAGACGCGGCGGAATTATGAACGGTATCTGAATAAATTTCTGGCCTTTTCCAAAGCCTCAAAGCCAGGCGATATCACGGCTGATGTGGTTCGGAACTATCGGCTTTGGCTTAACCGGCAACCCGTCTTCGCTAAAGCTTTGGCGGGCAAGATAGGGTCGTCGAGTAATATTAAAAAAAATACCCAAAACTATCACTTGATTGCCCTGAGGAACTTTCTGAAGTACTTAGCCCGACGCGATATTGAGGCACTGGCTTCCGATAAAATTGAGCTTGGCCGTCAGGAGGACCGACAGGTGTCGTTTCTTGAGGCGCACGAACTCCAGCGCCTTCTGGCGAGCCCCGAGGGTGATTCTTTTAAAGCCAAGCGGGACAGGGCGATTTTGGAGACACTTTTTTCAACGGGGCTTCGGGTTTCGGAATTATGCAATCTTGATCGCGACTCCATCAATCTTAAATCGGGCGAGTTTTCCGTTCGCGGTAAGGGCAGTAAAATCAGGATCGTTTTTTTGTCTGACGGCGCGAAAACAGCTATCAAAAATTATTTTGAAAAAAGGGGCGATGTCGATTCGGCTTTGTTTATCCGTTATAAGAAAAATTTCGGCAAGGACAATAATCTTCGCATTACAACGAGGAGCGTTGAACGACTCATCAAATACTATGCGGCTAAAGCCGGCCTTTCAAAAAAGGTGACGCCTCATACGCTACGCCACAGTTTCGCTACTGATCTTTTGGCTAATGGCGCCGACCTGCGCTCGGTCCAGGAAATGCTCGGCCATTCAAACATCACGACAACTCAGATCTACACCCACGTCACAAACAGGCAACTGCGTGAAATCCACAAAACTTTTCACGGCAGGCAGAGAAAATAATTTTTCAAAAGAGCGCCGTCGGATTATTTTTCAGAACCAGCTGTCCGTCCGTTCCAGCGACGGCTGGCAGCACTCAGCGCTCGCGGCGATATTTTCGCTTCGCTCAAAACCAAGCTATCGCCGCTCCGCGATGTTCTTCAAAACAACCCACCGGCGCTCTTTTTGTTTAAAAAAACATTGCTTCGTCAACCTTTTTATCTCCAAGAGCTTTTTTCAGGCAACTGTGTGGACGTCGCTTTAATTAAAAAGTATGTCGGGGCGGCCTACTCGTGATTATTTTAAGTAAGACGCGAATTCAAAAACCACGAGAATTGACCAGGCGACCATCAATATCATCCAGCCCACAAGCTGCGCCATTTCAAGTCGGGATTTGACCGAAACGTTGAAGTTTTCCGACACAAGGGAATAGATATCTTCAATAGAATTAAGCTGCATTTGGATTTTTTGCCGCCATTCTTCAAAGTGGCATTTTTTCCCTATGAGGTCATAAAGGCGCGCCGAATACCAGTCGCCGATGAGCTTTATGTTTCGTTCGGTGCTTTCGAATTCCAAAATAGAACTCGAGCGCATTAAGATTAGTTCTTTAATAACCTGCTTAATTTCCCGCGATTTGAAAAACACGCCGCGCTTTTCTCTCTCGCGGAGAAGCTCGTTAATTCGCTTCATGCGAATATCAAGTTCGTTGTCCAGAATCCGGTAGCGGAGCAATTGGAGATTGGCAATTTCAATGAGCTCGATCATAGGGCCGAATTGGCTTTTTGGTTCAAAAATGAAAGCGCCGTCCCAGTCAACTATAGCCAGGTCGTTTTGAGCATATTTGAGACTGAACTGAAGCGTGCTTTCTATTTCTTTTTCATCAAGCGGAAGTTTTTCCGATTTCAAAAATCCTGCGATTTTGTCGGCATGCACTAAGAATGTGTCCGGACTGCCTTCATAATCGCCCACCGCCCAGACACTGTATTCTTCATCTATATCTTTTCTGACTTTATATTTTTGGAGCGCCTCCCGGCAGGCGTTTATTATCTCATCTTTGAATTCCATGTTGCCTTCGTCAAAAATATTTCCAAGCTCGACGGTCGCCTCCACGATCACGATGTCCGGAGTGTATGTTTTGACGGTGAAAGCGATCTTCTTTCCCTTGATTTCGCGTTCTTCGGTGGTCAATATCTTCTGCGCCGGCACCAGGCCCAAGTAATGAGGCGCCGAGCGCAGCGTTTCCAGCTGTTCTTTCTCTTTGGCCGTGCGCTGGACGGAGCTGTGACCTACGACAAAAGCCACCAGAGTTCCCTTTATTTTAGTTTTTGGAGCTTCTGTCATAATTAAATTGAGATAACCTTATTATAACATCCGCAAGTATTTTCATTCTAATTTTCAAAATTTGACAGATTTTAAATAGCTGTTAAAATATATGACGTTCTTTTAAATAAAATTACTTGTGAGGTAAAAATGATGATCTATGCCGATACGCTTGCTTTTCTTGCTGAACAAGGCACACCGCCTGTGGCGTCTCCGGAATTAAAACTCGATTTGTGTCATGTAACTTCTGCGGCGCCTTTTTCGCGAAAACGAAAGGGCGAGCCGCCTCTTATTGAAGAAACACTGGAAGAACATCGCGGATTTATGACCACGATTGTATCACAGCCGAAGCTTAGGATTGTCAGATCGCGTGCCGATCTTATGAATCTTGGCAGTACGACAAAAGTAATTTGCGGTCTGCAAATGCCGCCGGCCGACATCTCGTATACTAGTCTAAGAATCCTAAAAGACAACGGCGTGCATGTTATCTGTATCGCTTATCATGAGGACAATAAATTTGGTTCAGGCTTTCTTAATCCATACGGGCCGCTTACTAATGAAGGACGAAAATTTATCGAGTGGTGTGCAGAAGTTGGTATGATTCTTGATTTATGCCAGGCGAGCCATCAGACTGCTTGGGACGCCCTGGAACATATTAAATCTAAAGGCATTAATGTTGCGGTAATGGCTTCTCACACTGGAATCTATGGCGCTGCTGATTGCTATAATCCTCGTAATTTGCCGAAAGAAATTATTTACGAGATCGCAAGATTGGGCGGCGTTGTGGGTATTTTCACTCTTACTTTCGGCCTAAGTTCCCGCGATAATTCTTTGAATGCGTTTTTTATGCATCTTCAGACGGCGGTTAGAAGTTGCGGGATTGGGAACGTGACAATAGGCAGTGACGCCGTTTATCAAATTCGTCCGCTTGAAACATGGCAAGTTCGTTACCGGTGGCTCGCGGAAAACATTGACCCGCAAAATCGTCTTCGGCATCGCTGGCCCGATCAGCCGCTTGAAATAAACGGCTCTGATATTTTGGGAGTTATAAAACAGCATTTGGAAAGTGGACAAAACAGTTATATAGATAGGCCATGGATGATCGAAGCTTTGCTCGGTCTTAATCTTTGGACATTCTTCGCGCGAAATTTGAAGTAGATAATTTTAATTTTTTTTAATCAATTTAAGATGACAAAAACGGTCGCTTCGCGACTGTTTTTCTTTTGTCGGGCTGCAGGGAATTGGACCCTGTCTTCACGCACCCGAAGCGTGCGTACTACCGGTATACTACAGCCCGTTTTCTTAAAATTCTAAACCCTAAACCCTAAATTTCTTCTTAATTTCCTCAAATTCTTCTTCAGCCACCTCCCGGGTCTTTACCTGGGCATCTTTATACATTTCCGCGAGTTTATCAAGCGATTTGTCGTTTAGCGCCGCTGCCTTTTCGTCCAGATATTCTTTGGTGTTTTTCTTCGGATCGTCCAGAACTTCATCCAGTAAAATATTAAGAATATAGCCGACTTTCGGTCCAGGTTCGATACCAAGAAGTTTAATTAAATTATCACCGTTGATTTTGAGCATCTTGACCGATATCGGATCCAGGGAAACTTTTTCAATAATGGCGCGCAGGTGCCGCAATTTATACGGTTCGGCTTTGGGCACGCCTGAACCTTTGCGGTCGGACATCCGAACATTCAGAAGGTCGTCGACATTTTCCGGGCCGACGTTTTTAACCAGGCGCCTCACCGAGCTTTCTGTCACTTCATCCACATTGTAGTAGAAAAGATGATAGCGCACGAGCAAAATTACTTTTTCGATAATTTTGTTCGGGAATTTCAGGCGTTCCATGATTTTGGCGGTCATCTGGGCGCCGACCACTTCGTGATTGTAGAAAGTGGAATTCAACCCCTCGCCTCTTTTAGTCCGCGGCTTGCCGACATCGTGCAAAAGAGAAGCCAGGCGGGTTTCAAAGTTGTAATCGTTTTCGGCCGCCCAGTCCAAAGCTCTTAAATTGTGTTCCCAGACGGTATATATGTGGTGCTTGTTTTGAGTTACATCGATACCTTCTTCGAGTTCCGGCACAATGTGTTTCAAAAGGCCGAATCCGCTAAGCTCTTCGACGCCCTTTTTGGCGTTTCGGCTTGAGATGATTTTTACGAACTCGTCTCTTATCCTCTCATGGGAAACAACCGCTATGTCGCGGGCGTTTTTTTTCAGAGCGCGCGTGGTTTTTTCTTCTATTTTAAAATCTAACTGCGCCGCGATGCGCACTGCCCGCATAAGACGGAGCGCGTCTTCATTAAATCTTTTCTGGGGATCGCCCACCGCGCGGATGATTTTATTTTTGATGTCTTTTTGTCCCCCGAAAGGATCAATGAATTCTTTTCCGTCCCAGGCGATCGCGTTGATGGTAAAGTCGCGCCGCGCCAGGTCGTCTTCAATCCGGCTGGAAAATTTAACGACATCGGGGTGGCGCTTGTCCGTGTATTTTTCTTCAACGCGGTAGGTGGTAATTTCAATTTCTTTGAGACGCGGATTTTCGGTTTCAGCGTTCACGACAACTGTGCCGAATTTATTTTCGTACCGGGCGTTTTCACCGAAAATCTTTTGAATCTGGTCCGGAGTCGCGTTTGTGGTTATATCCCAGTCGTCCGCTTTATGGCCTAAAATAAAATCCCGCACACAGCCGCCAACCGCGCAGGCCTCAAAACCCGCTTTACTCAAAGCGTTTATGATATTTTTGATTTCTTCCGGAAGTTTCATGATAATAAAATTTTACATTAGTTTGGTTTAATTGACAAGAAAATATATTTGTGGTGTTGTAAAAACCCCAAAAATGTAATACAATACTTTGGTTGCGCCCGTAGCTCAATCGGATAGAGTATCTGCCTTCGAAGCAGAGGGTTGCAGGTTCGAATCCTGCCGGGCGCGCTTGCGCAAAAATGCGCTCCCCCCTATAACTTAATGGTAAAGTAACTGCCTCTTAAGCAGTCTATCTAGGTTCGATTCCTAGTGGGGGGACACTTTGACAAGTTGCGGTAATTAGTTCCTAATATTGCGGTAATTTCCCAAGATGCGGTAATTATCCCCAATTTAGGTACTTTTTCCCCTATTTATCCACAGTTTTCCTAATTCAGATCTGTAGTTAAACGGTATAATAGATCATTTTCACCTCGTTAGAGATATATAGACATGGGCCTATGGTCCAGTGGTAAGACGCTACATTCGCATTGTAGAGACGGGAGTTCGATTCTCCCTAGGTCCACCAGATAGAACTTTCGCGTTTTGGGAGAGAGATTGCCTCGCGGCTTCGCCGCTCGGCAGT
>Ga0155307_112_pt1 | contig 13339 bp, 10 predicted proteins | sample RifCSPhighO2_02_FD_106275 | JGI IMG/M metagenome (GOLD analysis project Ga0155307, IMG submission 106275) | Candidatus Azambacteria bacterium RIFCSPHIGHO2_02_FULL_45_18 | reverse complement strand
GCGATTTTTTTATCGTCCGTGCTGACGATCACCCGGTGAACCAGCTTGCTTTTTAACGCCTCTTCAATGGTCCAGGCGATAAGCGGTTTACCGCAGAAGCTTTTGATATTCTTGTCGGGTATGCCCTTTGAACCGCCTCGGGCGGTTATCAAAGCTATAATTTTTCTTGATTTTGGCATGATTCTGTTTATATAACGCAAGTCCTGCCTAAAATAGCACAAATTCAGGCAAAAGTAAATGCTTAAGATCCCTTATGAAGAAAAAATATCGCAGGGACTTAAAAATCCGGTCATTAAAGGCCGGATTTATTATTTTATTGCATTTCTAAAATTTTGAAAGTCTGTCCCGTATCAACATATTCACGCGCCTTAAGGAACGTGTTCGTCGGCATATCGCCGAAATTAAGCGGCTCGCCCGTGCGCGGATTGTACAGGATCTTGGTCGCGTCATCCAGCTCCAAAACATACTGGTGGAAATTTTCGTCGCAGACTGGCTCGCCAGTGCCCGAGTCGAAGCTGATCCCAAACACGTCTTGAAGCGTCTGTTTTACTTTCGAGTGATGAAGCATTTCTGTTCCGGGGTACCAGGTGGCGGTAAACATGCGTTTATTTACAGAATCAAGCGACTTGCCGCAGGAGGAGTAGAAATCTTCCTGCCATTTGATAAAAGCAACGCTAATTTTCAGGTCTGCTAAGGTCTCGGTTGGGTAGGCCATAATCCAGGTGCAATTGGCGTGAATGCCGGCATTCTCGCAGTTTTTAATGCCTTCAATCATAGTGCGCGGGAACTGATACGTTTTGCCGTCAACTCTCACGTCCATAAGGCCGTTTTTAAGGATAAAACCGCCTTTTTGCATGGCCTTCAAAACGTCAGGGCTGGCGCTCTCGGCTCCGAAGCCGATATAAATACAGCCGGCTTCGGCCATCAAGTCAACGCGCTTGGGATTTTCAAAAATATACTCGCCGGCGCTTCGCGGCTTGGGCTTCAAGCCAGCGGACTCGTCTAGACGGGTGTGGGTGCCCCAGCGTATGTTAAGGGGCTTGAGTAAGGGCACCATCTCAGCGATTCTTTGATAATCCACCGCGAAATTGTCGTCCGGCATGCCGATGAAGTCAACGTCGTATTTTTTAATATGCGCTCTAAATTCGTCAGCCAGATTTTGTGCCGAGCGCATGCCGTAATTTCTTTCGCCCTGCGCGCCGCGGTAGCAGAAGGCGCAGGCGTAAGGACAACCGCGCGAAGAAACAAAGGTCGTGCTTCGGCTCATCGTGAACGAAGCGGCAGAACTGTTGTTTGCCGAAACTCCCCAAATGGGATTGCCGATATAGTATTCCAGAATCCTGTTGCCAAAGACGTCTTCTTTCAGCAGGTCCAAATCCGCGAAGGGGATGGCGTCCAGGTTTCTCGGCCGGTCGCCTTCATAAAGAAAGCGGGGCCGGTTGTTGATTTCACCGACATAATAGGGCGCCAGTTTTCCGGCATTGGCGGCATCGGTTAAGCCCATCTCCTTGATAATTTTGGCGTCATAAGCGATTTTCACGATCACGTCATCGCCCTCTGAACGGGCGACGCCGTCGAGCTCGGGAATGTAATTGAGTAAACCGAGTTTCAGTTCTGTCGCCAGGCCGTTGCCGGAAACCAAAAAAACCTTAGGTAGCATAATGCGCACCATTTTTGCAATTTTCTCTTGCCAGCAAAGCGTCGTAATTTTTCCTGAAAGACCAATTAAATCCGGTTCGCCATGAACTTCAAAGTGACGATTAATGAGTTCCAAGGCCTCATCATAAGTTAAATGCCTTCCATTTTTGAGACCCTGTTTTTCCGCGATTTTATCTTTAATTCGATAAGCATTAAGATCAATTACTGTGGCATAAACTCCGTAGTTTTGCCATAAGTTAGTCGCCAGAAGCAAGGGGCCCTGCGGCGTGACGTTAGGAATGGCCGTTTCCCTTAAGGGCATATTAATGAAGACAACGTTAAGGCCACGCAAATCAGACGATCCGATATTTTTTATGATATCGGCCGGGTGCGCTCTGCATAACGGCTTTGAGAGAGGAATCGGAGCGATAGAGAGACCACTCATCGTTTGTCTCCGTTTTATTAAAGACCTTTACTTTTGTTAGGCAATATAATAACTCGAAATTTTAAGAAGCGCAAGTTTTTTGACAAATGAACCATTTTATGGTAACTAATCCAGGAATACAAGCAAGTACTTTGATATAACCTAAAGGGGGAGGGGGCACCAAATGCAAAGCATTGGCATTCTACAAGGAAGGCTTACTCCTAATCCCGATGGAAGCATCCAGTTCTTCCCCAAGGACAATTGGGAAGACGAATTCAGATTGGCAAAACAAATCGGTTTTGACTGCATTGAACTTTTGGTGAAAAATGATTCCTACGAAGAGAATCCGTTGTGGTCGCAGTCGGGAGCGCGCGAGATAAGATATCTTGCCGCCCAATCAGGTTTGGTTATTCCATCTGTTCATGGCTTTTATTCCAAAGCAGAAAATTATTCGCTAATTCTTCGCCATCTGGTAAAACAGGCGGCTTTCGTGGACGCAAGAACGGTTTTGATTTCTTTCTTTAATAACAATGCGCTAAAGACAGATGAAGACAAGCGATTCGCCTGCTCTCAGATTGCGCCGGTTCTTTCCGATTGCGAAGGACTTGGAGTTTATCTCGGCATTGAGACGGAACTTAAAGCCGAAGAGCTTCTGGAATTCGTTGAATCATTCAATCATCCGCGTGTTGGTGTCTATTATGACTTGGGCAATATGGCGAGTATGGGCGTTGATGTCTTAGCGGAGATCCGGCTGCTAAACCGTCGCATCGTTGGTGTTCACGTAAAAGACAGACTGCCCAATGGCGGGCCGACTATTCCGTTGGGCGAGGGATGCGTTGATTTTTACGGCGCCTTTTCAGCGCTGCGTGAGATCGGCTATCAGGACCCGCTGATCATTCAGGGAGCGCGGCTTCCGGGCGTTGATGATATAATTTTGAACCGGAGATATCATATTTTCGTAAAGTATGTGCTATATGAGATTAACAAAACCAAAGGAGGGAAAGCGTGAACGCGGAAAAAATCCTTGATTTGTTTTCTTTGGAGGGCCAGTTGGCCATTGTAACGGGAGGAGCCGGACGGCTTGGAGTTCAGCATTGCAAGATTTTGCACGACGCCGGAGCGCGCGTGATTTCTTTTGACGTCGCGCGAAACGGCGAACTTGACGGCATCGCCGAGCAGGTTGTTGTGGATATCACCAGCCACAACGCGGTAACCCGGACCGTGGACACATTGGTGTCGGTGTGCGGGCGAATAGACATCCTGATTAACAACGCCGCGTTCAATCCCCGCGTCGGAAAAGACGCGGACGCGACTAGTGACGAGCACTGGAGTCCTTATGAAATATATCCAGAATCAACATGGCGCAAAGAGTTTGCGGTTGGTCTTGATGGCACTCAATGGTGTACTCAAGCAGTTGCAAAATATATGATTCCGCAAAACCGCGGCTGTATCATTAACATTGCTTCAACGTCCGCTATCACTGCTCCGGATCATAGAAAATACAAGCCCGGGAAATTTAAGTCGGTTGCTTATCCAATCATCAAGGCGGCATTAGTGATGCACGCTAAGGATTGGGCATCTTATTTCTCAAGAGTAGCGCCTTGCATTAGAATTAATTCCGTATGTTTCGGTGCCGTGAACTTTGGATCAATGGATCCGGAATTTCTTGCCAAGCTCGGCGAGCGTAATATGCTCGGCCGGCCGGCTCGGCCCGACGAATATCAAGGCGTAATTCTTTTCCTCTGTTCCAAGGCCGCGGAGTTTATCACGGCCAGTACTCTTGTCGCGGACGGAGGCCAGACCGCATGGTAAGAGAAAACATGATTTATCGCGAGCTTGGCAGGACGGGGCTTAAGGTCTCGGCGATTGGATTTGGCACGGCCGAAATCGGTTTTGCTTACGGCATGGGGCCAAGAGGGCTTCCGACCGACGCTGAAGCGAATTTTATTCTTAAATTTGCCGTGGATTTGGGCATCAACTATTTTGACACTGCAAGAGCTTATGATTTGGCCGAAGAACGTATCGGCAGATCGGGTATCGCGAGAATTGACGGTGTTGTCGTAGGCACCAAGTGCGCGCAATTTCTTGAGAAAGGCCTTAAGTTGTCATATCCGGAAATGAAAAGGCAGATTATCGAAGAAGTTGAAACAAGCTTGATAAACCTCCGCTTGGACACGCTTCCGCTTTTGTATCTTCACGGCGGGACGCGCCATGATATTGAGACGGGGATTCTTTCCGAAATCCTGCGTGGCCTCAAGGGTGCCGGAAAAGTAAAACATACCGGCATATCCTTGCGAGGCGAAGATAACGCTTTAGCGGCCATAGAGTCCGGATTCTTTGACGTAATTCAGGTGGCACATAGCATTTTGGACCAGCGGATGACGGCTCAAGTCCTGATTCTTGCCAAAGAGCGCGGCGTGGGCGTCGTTAACCGTTCCGTTCTTTTGAAAGGAGCGCTGACCAATCTTAGAGAACATCTTCCGGATGAACTGATGCCGCTTAAGATAAACGCCGAAAAGGCGGCTGAAATTGCCTACGGGCTCGGCCTTGATTTGCCGAGTTTGGCGGTCCGTTTTGCTTTGTCCAGTCCGTCGATAAGCACGGCGCTTGTCGGCACCAATAAGGTTGATAATCTGGTTCGTTCGCTGAAGGCTTTGGCGCAAGGGCCATTGCCGGGCGATGTTTTGTCCGAATTGGGACGGCTTGCAATCAATGACCCCGGCCAGGTGGACCCCAAAGAATGGCCCGCTAGCGCCGGCGGTCATTCATCAATATCAAACAAGAAATAGTTTTGAACCTCACAAGAAAAATGTGGGGTTTTTTTATTTAAAAACTTTTCTTGACCTGCTCGAGTTATATGTATATAGTCGTCCTAATGTTCTTTAAGTAAAAAGCGAGGAAAAAACGCATGGGAAGCGTTCGGATAGGCGCAAGACCGGTAGGTCCGGGTCATCCCTGTTTTGTAGTAGCCGAAATCGGCATTAACCACAACGGCAATCTGGAAATCGCTAAACAGCTCATTGACGCGGCTGTTGATGCTGGGGCCGATGCCGTAAAGTTTCAGAAAAGAACGATTCAAGTGGTTTATTCCGAGACAGAGCTTGCCAAGCCGCGAAAGGTTGATGAAAGTATTATCCGAAATGCCATGGGAAGAAGTGTGATTGAAGACATTAAATATTCGGTGCTCCCCGAAGAGTCGCTGGCGCGTTTGAAGGAAGATATTACCAATACGACCAACGGCGATCTCAAGTATGCTCTTGAATTTGGAATCAAGGAATACGATATCACTGACCTTTATTGCGGGGAAAAGGGAATTATGTGGTTCGCGTCCTCATGGGACGGGCTTTCGGCTCACTTCGTGAACGGCTACAACGTGCCTTGCCATAAAATTGCTTCGGCCTGCCTGACTCATGCTGATTTACTGAAGCGCGTGCGTTCAAACGGCAAGCCGGTGATTCTTTCAACCGGCGGCAGTACGATGGATCAGATCGAAAAGGCGGTGAACATTCTTGGCCGCGAGGATTTGATCATTTTACATTGCGTTGCCAATTATCCCTGCCCCGACCATGAATTGAATCTTCTAACCATTAATACTCTTCGGCAGAAATTTCCCGGCGTTCCGGTCGGTTACAGCGGCCATGAACTGGGCGTTCTGCCCTCGGTAGCGGCTGTGGCTTTGGGCGCCTGCATTATTGAGCGTCATATCACTTTATTCCGCGACATGCCGGGCTCCGACCAGTCAGCGAGCTTGGAACCGAGTGAATTCAGGCGGATGATTCAGGAAATCCGCCGGATGGAAACGGTGATGGGCGACGGCGTAAAGCGCGTTTGGGATTCAGAGGTGCCGGTGATGCAAAAACTCCGGCGAAAGGTGGATTTTTAGTCAAAGATCGCAATTAAGCGGTCTTTTTATTCATCCGCAACTCTGCTGGACACGAGCGTATAAGCGGAGCGAGCGCGCTCGGGTCCAGGGCTTGCCCTAGGGGTTTAATACCTTTTATAATATAAAAATCTTTATGGCAGGCGTTGAAAACAAAAATCTGACAGCTACTGTTTCTTGCATAAAAAACAGCGGGGAATTTAAAAAATTGGCGATTTTCACGCCCGATTCTTTTTGGCGCAAAGTTCTACAAAGAAAAATAGCCATCGTGGCGTGGCTTGAAGGAGCGATGAGTTTCAAAAATGCGGTATTTTATATTCTGCCCCACAAACTGACTTCCCGTAATTCCGTAAAACATGACGCGATGGCAAAATATATAAATCTGAAATTAAAGAAAATTGTCGAAAAAAGCGGTCTTGATATTGAATCGGCTGATGTTCCTTACGGCCCAAGCGAGTTGATTAATCTTCTTGAGATGGTGATAGTTAAAGATCAATATCGCGCCCGGGATTTTATAAAAAATGACTCCATTATTATCGACGCGGGCGCCAATGTCGGCGTCTTTTCTGTTTTTGCCGGTTCGTTAGCAGATAGTGGGCAGGTTTTTGCTTTTGAACCAGTGTTGAGAACTTATCAGACGCTGGTAAAAAATGTTCAAAAGCGCCACAATATTGTCGCCTTGCATTCGGCTTTGGGAGCAAAAACCGGCACCGCGGACGTTGTCATCAGCGATAAAATATCCGGGGGCAATTATTTAGCCGACAGCGAAAAAAATTCAAAAACAAAACCGTCTAATCTCTTCAAGAAAGAGTTGACCGCCGTCACAACGATAGACGAATTTGTTGAAAGCCGGAAGCTGTCCAGGGTTGATTTTATCAAAATCGACGCCGAAAGTTATGAGAAGCAAATCATAAAAGGCGCCAAGGAAACGATAAAAAAATTCAAACCGGTGCTTGCGTTGTCGGCTTATCATTTGAAAGACGACAAAGACAAAATTCCCGCTTTAGTGGCCTCTATTGACCCCGCTTATAATTACGAACTTTCCTGCCGCTGCGAAGAAGTTTTTATCTTCAGGCGCGCATGGAGTGTAGGATTCGAACAAAATCAATTGAGCGGAACGAATTTGGGCAAGATTCAAGGCGCGAGGAGCGATGTGTGCCAATAGGCACATAAGCGACAAGCAACAAAGAAGCTTGCCCGAATTCGCCCGCCCAGAGGGAAGCCGAGAAACGGCCGATTTCTTCGTTGCTCCTCCTCGAAGTAGTGAAAACTACATCTTCGTTGTCGCGCCTCGAAATCGCCTCGTTTCTCGGCTTCTCAAGCTGATTTGTGTTCGAATCCTACACTCCTAGTATAAAGTCCGAATTTCCACGCTGCGATATTTATTACGAAAGCTATAAGATAATAAATCACTTGCGCTAAAACCAATCCCAAAATCCCGCCCCAAATTCCCAATACGATATACAATACAATCTTTAATATGTTCATTAGAATTCCGCTGATGAAAGTTGGTAAAACCATTTTGTGGGCGAGCATAGCCGTTCCAACATAGCCGACAGGCAGGGCAAAGATAAAACTAATGGCCAGGATTTGCGAATAAAAGATCGATTCTAAATATTGAGGCATGAGGTACTTAAAGACGAAGGGCGAAAGCAAAACATAGCCGATCGTTAAAATTACACCAAAGTACATTCCTTGCGCTATTCGTTTATAGAGAACTTTATTTATTTCATCGGTGCTTTTTTGCACCAATTTTGGCATGCCAAGGCCGACAACTCTTTTGGAAACCGGAATTATTTTGTCAGGCATGGCCCGTGCCAGAGAATAAACCGCAAGCTGAGCCGGTCCCCAAAAGTGATTTAAGATAATACTGTCTATTTGGCCCACTACAGGGCCTATAAACCGCATATAAGTCAATTTCCATCCGTATGAAAGCGCGTTTTCAGATGGAGTTTCGGGCGGGCTGAAAAGGCGCAGGGTTTTTATGTAGAAAAGTAAATTCGCGGCAAAGGTAGTTAAACAGTAAGCCAAAATTAATACCCAGACCTCTTTGGTCAAAAGCAAAGTTACAAACATCCCTAACACATAAATTATCGTCGAGCCGATAATAAATAAATTATTAAGTTTAAATTGTTTTTTACCGTCTAAAAATGGAGCGTAACTGTTCAGCGCCAAGGTCATAGGAACAAATATGCCCAGAATAAAAAGCGAAATAGCCATAACCGTATTGGCATTCCAAAGATAATAGCCGCCCAGACCCAACGAGGCCGTGGTCATCATCAGATTCCATTTTAGTTGATGCTTAACGGCGGTCCGGAGTACGCCTTCATTGCCGGCGGCTGTGGCCTGGCCGATGGCGGTATTCATGCCGGTGAGAGTGAAAATATTTAACAGGTTTGCCAGAGACAAGGCATAGCGGTAAAGGCCGTAAGTTTCTTTTGAGATCAAGTTGGCAAAGGCAACGGTCAAGGCCAATGCCAGGACCGAGTTTGCGCCCTGACCTAAAACAGTCCAGAAACCGCCGGAAGCAAAATACTTCAAATCGAGACCAAAAGTTCTGGTCCCGTAGTTCAATAGTTGATTGGTTTTGTCGCGCAATGTTGACAACATTAAATTTTTATGATAGCATCTTACCGTTCTTTAGAAATCTTCACAATCCCGTTAGAAGTAAGATGCCGACGGCGTCTGCCGACTTGTCGGACTTCTAATGGGACAACATATTAAAACGAGAAACGCGAAGGTCTCGTTTTATGTTTTAAATGGGGGACAAAAACACATGAAAGCAATCGTCACCGGAGGAGCGGGATTTATCGGTTCTCACTTGGTTGATACGCTTGTCACGCGCGGCGATAAAGTTTTGATTATTGATAATCTCAGCCCTCTTGCCGGCGGCCGGGAAAAAAACATAAATCCCAAGGCCATGTTTTTGAGGGCTGACATTAGAAACGATATCGGTCTTATCAATTCTTTCAGAAACAAAAAAGAGCTTCGCGACTTCAGGCAGGTGGATTATGTTTTTCATTGCGCCGCTCTGCCAAGGGTCCAGCTTTCGTTTGATAATCCGAAGACGACCCACGCGGCCAATGTCGTCGGCACTCAAAATGTCATTGCTCTCGCGGTTTGGCTTGACGCCAAGCGGCTCGTCTATTCTTCTTCTTCTTCAATTTATGGCAATCAGCCGACCTTGCCTTTGCGCGAGAGCATGTTCGTTAATCCGTTAAGTCCCTATGGATTGCAGAAATACGCCGCGGAGAAGTACTGCCAGTTTCTTTGCCGGCCCGAACAAAAGAACCGGCTCAATGGCGCTGTCTGCCTCCGTTATTTCAACGTTTATGGACCCAGGCAATCGGCCGACAGTCCCTATTCCACGGTTATCGGACTTTTTTTGAAAGCCCGGAAAGCTTGCGTGGACGCCGTGATTTACGGCGACGGCGAACAGAAAAGAGATTTTACCCATGTCTCGGATGTGGTGCGCGCCAACCTTCTGGCGGCCGAGTCCGCGCAGGTCGGAATGGGAGAAGTCATTAATATCGGAGCCGGAAGAAGTTACAGTATCAATCAAATTTCCCGCATGATCGGCGGCTCTTATAAGCGCGAAGCGGCTCGCCCCGGCGAGCCCAGAGAAACTTTGGCGGATACCGCCAAGGCCGAAGAATTGCTCGGCTGGCGGCCGCAAGTCTCGTTTGAACAGGGTATTGCCGAACTTTTAAAGCTGCACAAACTTGTGTAGCTTTTTTTAACGGCCTGCTCCAGACAAAAGCACCCTCAATGTCTTTAGCATGACTTTTATATCGAGCAGAATCGATCTGTTCTTGATGTAATACAAATCATATTGAAGTTTTTCTATCGTTTCTCTTACAGACGGACCGGCGTAGGGATTATTCAATTGTGCCCAGCCGGCAATTCCCGGTTTTACTAAATGACGCATATCATAAAATGGAATTTCGTCAGAAAGTTTTTTTACGAAATTCGGTTTTTCGGGGCGTGGACCTATAAACGACATTTGTCCAAGAAGAATATTCCAAGTTTGCGGCAGTTCATCAATGTGGGTTTTGCGCAAGAACTTACCAACGCGAGTTATTTCCTCTTCTACCGGTTTTCTCATTTCGCCGTCTTTATTTATTCCGTCGGCCAATGACCTGAATTTTGTCAGAATAAACATCTTGTTATTTCTGCCTATTCGCGGCTGCCTATAAAAAACCGGTCCCGGGTATGACACCTTTATGGCCAAAGCGGCAAAGGGGAAAATAGCTAACGTTATGATTCCCAGCAGGGCCGCTCCCAGAATATCAAAAGCTCTTTTTGCGGTTTCATAGAATGCCTGCTGGACTTCGCCGATATTTTCCAGAAACCAGACTTCTTGGATAATTGAAACCGGAACGCGGCCGGTGATGGCTTCATAAAATTTATCCAGGTCGCTTATGTTAGTGCCTTTTTTTAAGAACTCCAAAAGAATTTTTGTAAGGCGCTCGGTTTGATCAAAACGCAGGGCCGATACGATTAATGAAATTTTGTGCGTCTCGAAAATACTTTTTAGTTCGTCAATATTGTCGGGCGCTATAGCGGCGACAACTTTGTAGCCAAGCTGGGGATTATGAACGAGATGTTCTTTTAATTCGAGAGTCTCGGGTCCCGCCCCCAAAAATACCAAATTAATATGGAGCGATTTCTGCAGCCATTCGTTAAAACGCGTCCGCCAAAAACCAAGAGCGAGAAAGGTCACCGCAATGTCTATAAATAAGCTTATCTTAGGCGTGATTATAAAGTAAGATATAAAATAGAAAAATGCGATAGCGATTGCCGTATTAATTCCAAAAGCAATCGTAATAGTTTTATAAAAAAGATCGTCGTTTCTTAATTTGGCCAGGTCATAAAGGCCGGCCATCCAGAGCGTTATTAGCCAAAAAATGAAAATTATGGTAAAAGGAATGAGATGAACGTTGACTGAACTTATGAAAGTGGCAATGTCTCGGTTTATGATTGCGTAGCGGATTACAAGAGTAAGAGCAAGCGAAACGTAAAACACAAAAATATCGCCTGTCAGCAATAAGAATACCTTGATATGTCTTTGCCACGCCATAAGAATTAGTAGACCTAATATGCCACAAATAGGAGAAAATGTCTAATACATTACTAAAACTAATTAAATTCGGCATTGGTTTTGTGCTTTTTATCCCACTTTACGTCGGCGGTTCTTTTTATTTTCCGTTTATTTTCCCGAAAATCTGGCTTTTCCAACTTGTGATAGAAATTATCTTCTTTTTCTATATTTTGCTTGTTTTGACAGATAGCCGTTTTCGTCCAACCAGGAATATAGTCTTCTGGGCTCTGGGCGCGTTGACCGCGATACTGATACTCACAAGCCTTACCGGCATTGACGCGTTCAGAAGTTTCTGGGGCAATACCGAAAGAATGTCCGGTGTTATTGCTTGGCTGCACTTCGCGGCCTTCGCTATAATCTTGGCCGGCGTTTTAAAAACCGGAAAAGAATGGAACAAATTTTTTGGCATCGCGGTCTTAATCAGTATTATTCAGTTTTTCTATGTTTTAGCCCAATATTTCCAACTTACTTGGGTCTGGCTTCCGAATAGCCAGGTAGGCACGATAGGCAACGCCGACTTGCTTGGTCTCTATACTAACTTTAATATTTTTTTCGCGTTTTATTTGTGGCAGGGTAATCGAGATATCGAGATATCGAAATATCGAGTTTTTTGGGCTGCGGCTTTTTTCATCAACATCATGACGCTTTATTTTGACGGCAGCCGCGGCGCCATACTCGGCTTCGGTGCCGGCCTTTTTGTTTATATGTTGGTGAATATCTGGCAGAGACGCGAAAGCAGAAAAGCCTGGCTGGGGATTATCATTGCCGTCGCTGTTTTGTACGGCATTTTGTGGATGGCGCGCGATACCGATTTCGTAAAAAATAATTATCAACTCGGCCGCGTAACCCATATCTCAATTAAGGACACGACTGTCCAACAGCGTTTCGTTGAATGGGGAATTGCATGGAACGCGTTCAAATCAAAACCGATTTTCGGGTTTGGGCCCAATAATTATTTGTATCTTCATAATGCCTTTCTAAATCCCCGCGTCTACAATTTACAAGAAACTAATTTTGATCGCGCCCACAACGCTTATCTTGACTACGCCTCTATGAGCGGGGTCATCGGGCTTGCCGGTTATTTATTTTTGATCGGTGTTTTATTTTGGGTGTTCTGGAAGAACAAGCTCTGGACATGGGCTTCGCTTATAACCGCCTATGCCGTTAATAGCTTTTTTGTTTTTGACAATCCGGCCAGCTACATAGCATGGTTTCTAACCATAGGATTTGCGGCCTTCGCATATAACACGCAACATGAAATACGCAACAATCAGCAAAGCAACCAAGTTCCAAGTTCCAAGTTCCAAGCTTCAGGTTTTAATCCCCAGGTAGCGGCTGTGTTTTATGTTATAAGTTTCGTGTTTACGCTGTATCTGATTTGGCAAGTGAGCTGGAAACCGGCTTCGGCAAACTTGGCGTTTGTAAACGGCGTTATGGGTCTCAATGGCGATCTTATTTTGCCGGAAGAATCTTTTGAAAGTTACAAAAAAGCGCTGAAATACGAAACTTTAGGCACTTCCGAATTTCGCAGCCATTATGTCCAGTGGATTCAAAATAATATAAATAAGTTTCCGCTGGAAAAGCGGCTTGAAATTATTGATTTTGGAATCAAGGAACTTGAGCGAGAGGTAGTCGACCACCCCATTGTTTTCGGATATCTAAATCTCGGTTATCTCAATTATTTTATGGCCAACGGCTTGTCTGATCTAACTTTGAAGGAAGGTTTTTATAAAAAAGCGGCGGAAAATTACGACAAAGCAACTGAATTGGCTCCCGGGCGTCTTGAAGTTTATTACAGTTATCTGCAGTTATCTATCGCGACTAAAAATTATCAAAAGGGGATTGAGATGATGAGTAGGGCCACCCAAGCGGCTCCCAATTTTCCTCAAACTTGGTGGTATCTCGGTATTGCTTATACTTCGGCGGGGGACAGCGAAAACGCTATTAAAGCGATTAATAAAGCAATAGCAATACATTATGGCGGTAATGTTAAAGACGAAGGCGGCTATTTAATTTACGATTTGGATAAAGTTTCCGCGACGCCGTCCCAAATCGCGCCAAAAATGGAGGTTCTTGGAGTAGTGGGTAACTATATAAATACTCAACGCTGGAAAGAGCTCCTACTCCTTTATCTTAGCGCCGCCAAGGAAGATCCGAGCGATGTCAGCATTCATCAGTCTTTAGCTTTAGTTTACCAAAATCTCGGCCGTGTTGATAAAGTTCAGGAAGAGCTCCAGATTATTGAAGAATTGAAAAATAAATAGTGACACTATCGGTGTCGCTATATGTAATTATG
>Ga0155307_113_pt1 | contig 17660 bp, 15 predicted proteins | sample RifCSPhighO2_02_FD_106275 | JGI IMG/M metagenome (GOLD analysis project Ga0155307, IMG submission 106275) | Candidatus Azambacteria bacterium RIFCSPHIGHO2_02_FULL_45_18 | reverse complement strand
CGTTTTCGTCTTACGCTTTTTATTTTGAAGGAGGCCTGATTTCTTTCGTCCGCTATCTCAACGGCGACGAGAAGCCCATACAGGAAAATATTTTTTATATTTCCAAAGAATCAAACAATATCCTGGTTGAGACGGTGTTCCAGTACACCGAAGATATGCAGTCCGAAGAGCTAAGTTTTGCCAACAACATCCACACCGGCGAGGGCGGCATGCACGCCACCGGTTTCCGGACGGCTTTGACACGCACTATTAATGATTATGCCCGCAAAAACGGCTACATTAAAGAATCTGAAGAAAATCTGACCGGGGACGACGCGCGCGAGGGCCTTACCGTCGTCATTAGCGTCAAACTCCGGGAACCGCAGTTTGAGGGCCAGACAAAAACGAAGCTCGGCAATCCCGAAGCGCGCACCGCCGTGGAAGCGGTAGTGGGCGAAGGTTTGCAGGAATGGTTTGAAAAAAATCCGGCTGATGCCCGCCGGATTCTGGAAAAAACACTGCTTGCCGCCAAAGCGCGGAAAGCCGCTAAAGCCGCGCGCGAGACGGTTTTAAGAAAAGGCATTTTAGAGGGCCTGGCCTTGCCCGGCAAACTCGCCGACTGCTCAAGCAAAGACCCGGCGGAATCGGAATTATTCATAGTAGAAGGCGATAGTGCCGGTGGAAGTGCCAAGCAGGGACGCGACCGGAGATTTCAAGCGATTCTTCCCCTTAAGGGAAAGATTTTAAACGTTGAAAAAGCTCGCATTGATAAAATCCTGGCATTCAAAGAAATCAGAGCGCTGGTCATCGCTATGGGCACCGCTATTGCCGAAGAGTTTGATATTTCCCGCCTCCGCTATCACCGCGTTATCATCATGACCGATGCCGATGTTGATGGCGCGCACATCAGAACCCTGCTTTTGACTCTTTTTTACCGATATTTTCCCGAGCTTATTTCGCAGGGCCATATTTACATAGCCCAGTCGCCGCTTTACAGAATTCAGTCCGGAAAAAAGATTGAATATGCTTACAGTGATGAGGACAAGGAAGAAATTTTAGATGAATTGCGCAAGGAAAAAACTACCGCTCCGTCAGTTCAGCGCTACAAGGGTTTAGGCGAGATGAACCCGGATCAGCTTTGGGAAACCACGATGAATCCTGAAAACCGCGTAATGCAGAAGGTTTTTGTTGATGACGCCGAAGAAGCGAATAAAATTTTCGATATCTTGATGGGCGACGAGGTAGCCCCGCGCAAACGGTTTATCCAGACCCACGCCAAAACAGTAAAGAACCTGGACATATAAGTGCGGGGTTGACATCTTATATTACTCCGGGCTATGATGTAAACATCAAATAGCCCCGCGGGGCTGTTTTTAGAACCATGAATTATACAGAACGCATTAAAAACTATTTCAGGGAAGTCCGCGTTGAGATGGCCAAAGTCAATTGGCCGACGCGCTCCCAGACAGTCAATTACACCCTTATTGTTATTTTTGGCTCCGTCGCCGTAGCGTTGTTTTTAAGCGCCTTTGACCTAATATTCACGTATTTGGTTAACCTGTTGATTTTAAGATAAATGGCAAAACAAGTATCACAAGGCCGCAACTGGTACGTGCTTCACACCTATTCGGGTTATGAAGACGCGGTTGCGCGCAATCTTAAGCAAAGAATCGAATCCCTGGATATGCAGGACAAGATTTTTAACGTCCTCGTGCCTAAGGAAAAAAAGATCCGCATCAAGAACGGGAAACGCCGGGTAGTCGAGGAAAAAATTTACCCCGGCTATGTTTTGGTTGAAATGTTCGTGACCGACGATTCCTGGTATGTCGTCCGCAACACGCCGCGGGTTACCGGTTTTGTCGGTTCCGGCACCACCCCGACGCCCGTTTCGGTTGAAGAGATAAAAGAACTCCAAAAGAGGATGGGGGTCGTTGAGCCCAAATATAAGGTTGACGTCTCCGTCGGAGACCCGGTAAAAATTACCGACGGCCCGTTCAAAGATTTTGATGGCAAGGTAAGTGAAATAGATGAAGAGCGCGGCAAAGTCAAAGTGCTTGTTTCAATGTTCGGCCGCGAGACTCCGGTGGAACTTGATTTTTTGCAGATTAAGAAATTATAAATTAAGGTATGGCTTCCGTCTTCGTCTGTCTCTTGACGGACTTCGGCGAGATGCTCATAATTGTAGCGAAATTTATTTCGCTACAAGCTCGTAAATTTCGACAATTATGGCAAAGAAAATCAAAACAATTCTAAAACTTCAACTGCCGGCGGGCGCCGCCACTCCCGCGCCTCCGGTCGGCACCGCCTTAGGGCCCCACGGCCTTAATATCGGCGACTTTGTGAACAAATTCAACACCGCCACCAAGGAAATGGCAGGCGATATTGTTCCGGTTGAAATAACAGTTTTTGAAGACAGGACCTATGAAATGAAGTTTAAAACCTCCCCGGCCGCCGCTTTGCTGAAAAAAGCCGCCGGAATTGAAAAAGGCGCGGCCGATCCCAAAAAGCAGAAAGTCGGCAAGGTAACTATGGCGCAGATAAGAGAAATAGCCGAGCGGAAAATGGTTGACCTGAATGCAAATAATTTGGCCGCCGCCGAAAAGATCATCATGGGTACCGCCCGGTCAATGGGCATAGAAGTGGCGAAATAATATTAAATGTATCTCCCTACGGGAGATCTCCCGAAGGGGGACAACTTACAACACAAGAAGGTGAGCCATTACCATGATATATCACGGTAATGGCTCATCACTAAAATCCGTCTCGCATAATGCGAGACGGATTTTTGTTTATTTTGTCAATATTGTTATAAAAATCTTTTCAGGCTATGATTTTTTTACTTGAGGATCTTTAAAAATAAAAGGCAAAAACCATGGTCCAGAAACCTAAACGATTGACCTTTGATGAACTCTTTGACTTACTTGCTATTTTTTACGCCTGCCGCAGTACTTGCGACCGTTTGCGCACCTCAACAATTCTCAGAGATGAAGACAATATTCTTATAGGTGCCGGATATAATGGCGCGCTTTCAGGCGATCCGCACTGCGATGATATTGGTCACGAGATGGTTGAAAACCATTGTGTAAGAACTAACCATGGTGAAGAAAACGCCCTACTTAACTGTATTGATCTTACGCGTATCAGAAATGGAATAGCTACGATTGTCGGTAGCCCTTGTTATAATTGCGTTCGAAAGCTTCTTACAAAGAAAATTAAACATTTACGCTATATCGGAACCTACAACAATCCGCTTGGCGGGAACAAAGTTGAAGAGCTTTGCCGACGCAGGGGAGTGACTCTTGAGTATGTTGAACCCACGGAAGTTCTCAAAGTTCTCCAGAAAGCTATTGATTTTCACCAAGGTCCCGGGGGTCTTTTTAGGAATTTGCCTAAGATTGATATAGGATTAGTTAAAGAGCCGAATGAGGTAAGACATGAAGAGTCTTAAAGCGACAATCGGACTTGTAGGCGAAAAATGCGGCGGGAAAGAAACCGCTTGTAAATTTTTAGAGATGGAATTAGGCCATCTCTATTCTTTTGTCCATCACCGGTTTTCCGACACTTTAGTGGAAGTTGTTAAAGCCTGCCGCCTGCCGATAACGCGGGAAAATCTTCAAAAGTGTTCTCCGGCTTTGCGGAGCGCTTATGGCCCGGATGTACTGGCTAATTCAGTAAGAACTCGCGTGCTTGATAGCGAGGCCGATATCGTTACTCTTGACGGCCTTCGCTGGAAAGATGCCGATGTGCCGGTTTTGAGGAGTTTACCAAATAACTTTTTAATTTATATTACCGCGCCGGTTGAGATCCGGTACGCGCGCGCCAGGTTGCGCAGCATGCAGCAAGGCCGCACGAGTTATAGCGGCGAGGGCGATTCTTTTGACAAGTTCTTAGAGGAAGAAAAAGCGATCACTGAAATAGAGATCCCCGAGATTGCGGAACTTGCTGATTTTAGAATTGATAACACCTGGACTTTTGATGATTTGCGCGCGCAAATCAGGCGGTTCATTGCTGAAAAACTTCAAATTAAACTATAGAGGTCGTCTATGCTCGGAGAGCTTCGGCGGACCAAGGAGGAGGAGAATGACGCCTGACAAATATCCCGGAAGATTGATCCTTTTTGAGGGCCCCGAAGGGGGCGGCAAGTCCACGCTTATCAAAGTGATGGCAGAACGCCTTCGTGTTAATCTCGGTCTTAGTGTTGTTGAGACCAAAGAGCCCGGTCATAACACCGAGCTTGGCAAGCGGGTGAGGGAACGACTTCTTCACGATAAGACCCTGACCAACGAAGAAGAGCTACGCCTTTTTATTGAAGAGAGCAGGACTGATCACTTTAATGTCATTGTTATCCCGGCCCTTAAGGCGAACAAGATTGTGCTTTGCGACCGTTCTTCAAAATCAACATTGGCTTATCAGTATTATGCCCGCGGCATGGATAAAACTGACATTCTTGTCAGAGACGCGCGGGCGCGAAGAAATGTGAACTTTGACCTTATCCTGCTTTTGGATATTGATCCTGTAATCGGCCTGGCTCGCAAGGATAGGGATAATCGTTTTGAGCGGGAAACGCTTGAATTTCATCGAAAAGTTCGCGCTGGTTATCTGGATATGGCCAGAACAGATGTTGAGAAAAAGTGGGTGGTTATTGATGCAAATCAGCCGCTTGAAACCGTCCAGGCCTTGGCCTGGAGCGCGATTTACGATTTCCTGCTTAACTCCATAGAAGTGATAACGCGCTGATGCGCGCCGAGGAGCTCGCTAAGTCGATTAACTATTATCAAGTTCATCAAAATAAAATGACCGCGTTAATTGAACACGCGCGGTCATTTTTAAGCTCCGGAGAGCATCGTCCGCAATTTACGGCCGTTGAAATTCAAGCGTTAGCGTCATTTTTCACGAGTTTTGATAACAGAGTTTATTTCATCCACTCATTGCCGGAAACCATTACTGATGTTCTCTTGTCGATGTTTTCGCGGCTCAAAAATAAGCGCGGTTTGAGAGGTGTTTTTGTTGATACGTTTCTGCCCCATCTTTTGGCAAATGGTTTATCGGAAATTCAAAGCAAGTTTAGCGGCAAAGTTGAGGCTTTCATGAAGCATAACCGGATTACATCTCTTGAGCAGTTCGTTAATCATTCTGCCCAATCTCGACGTCTCTTTGAAGAATTCAAAGACGCTTTAAAAATCGACTCCGATTACGTAAAAAGATTTGCCGACTCTCCGAAAGTCAAAACGTTTCTTGAGACCTGGCTTGACAGATACGGGCACAATTCGATCGCCAGAATGGCGAAATTGACTCTTTGCTTTGAGAATATTTCAATCTTGGCGGCAAAATCTATCGAATGGACTCGGCCTGGCGCCGGCTATATAGAGCTCTCTACGCGTTATGTAAATATGGCGTCGGGATCTTACTACCCGATTGCCGAAGAACTTAGTGAATTCGGAGTGCCGGTCGGTGAGCCCACACAATCCATAAAACTCGGTTTTTCCAGCTATTTTGATTCGCAGGGGCAAAATCTTGACGGCCCATTCCCGCGGTTCCTTCACCAAAACTACGCCGGACTCATCGGCGACCCCAAAGATTTGGAAAAGGGCATTGCCGGTGAGACTTATGATGTCTTGGGGAACTTTTTGCCATGCGCGACGCTTACATCGGTAGGAGTGGCTATCAGCGGCGAAGCGTTTCCGCAGCTGCTCAAACATCTGATTCTTGACGCGACTCCCGAAAACTTAGTACTCGCGGAAATGGTTTTGGAAGAAGCCGCGAAGATCGGCGGCGACCAATTCGGCCGGCATTTTGTGCCTACGGAATGGAACAGGGCTACTTGGCAATATCTTGATACTAAAACGTTTCGCCACCGGCTGGGGTTGCGTGAGAGCGGCACTATCGTCAGTCTGATCCCCGATTTCGAAGATGTTGAGCGTCTTCTTGAGAATTCATTCCGCAATCAGCCGCAGTTTTATGAAGCTATTTCTTTTGTCGATATAATAAAGAAATTGGCCGGCATCGAGCGTGCGGAATTCGACAGGTTACCCAACCACTTTGAAATGGTGAGCGCGGCATTTTCCGGCGTTATGAGTTTCCGTAGCTGGCGCGATCTTCAGCGCCAGCAACTTGCGACTCATTACCGGACCTATGTAACTCCGGAGTTGGGTTTTTACGTCGCGAGCAAACCAACACCCGAATGGCTGACTAATCGGTCTTTGGGCGTTTGGCAGACTAATCTCGCGCTCTACCAAACTATGAAAGAGTTCAATGTGCCTCCGGAACTGATGCAATATCCCTTGGCCATGGGCAACTTGGTGGGGTTCCAGATTGGTGCCAACATGGCGGAATTAGAATTTTGCATTTGGCAGCGGACAAAATACACGGTTAATCATGAAGTCCGCCAGATATTTTTGGGTATGGAGCAAATACTTCGTTCTTCATATCCTTGGTGGAGTAAAATCTCGCGCGCCGATATGACTTCGGCATACGTTTTCGCTCGCACCGACAAGGGAATTGTTCTTTTTTAAAAAGTTGAACCCCCCGCCAACATCTGCGAAGTTGTGGCGGGGGGTTTTTTAATTCTTGATTGACTCAGTAACGCATTATTATGCTATAGCATAATAATGCGATAAATAAAGAAAAAGAAGAAAAAAAAGAAGAAGTCGAACCACTACTTCCTGATTGACAAATCGGCTCAATTCCCGCTTACTATATGTAAAATCCAGTTAGAAACAGCCCGCTCCAAGGCTTTGGGCGCACAGAGCGCGGGCGCAGTTTCTAATGGGATAAAATCAGCACTTTAACAAAAGAGACGAGGAAACCATGAAGGTAATATACGCTTCTGGAATTTCTGGAGTAGATAAGAAAGGATATTGCGATAGAAATATTAAGTATAGCGAAGGTCGTGGTAAGAGAATCGAGGTCTGTAACATCGGCAGTATGATGACACAACATTCTTCTGATATCGGTCGTCCTTTAAACTCGAAAAACATTCTTCATGCCGACAAGGCCTATTTGGCGGCTTTGCGCTCGGCGGTTTTCACGAAAGTCGCGAACGACATCAATATTCGCATGAAAGATCACGATGCGGTGATTATCAATATGCACGGATGGCTATTCGGAAAAGAACTTTTCTGGCCGGTATACGACAGATTTATTGACTCTTTTCTTAATGAGTTTCCTGCTGATCTGTATATAACCTTTATTGATGATTTTAGAAACATCTATAATCGCCTGACTGACAGGGAACAGTGGGCTCGCGAAAAACTGACTTATACTAAGATTCTTTATTGGCAGAACATTGAGGTTGAGTCCACGAGGAGCCTGGCAGACACAAAGCGTAAACCGTTTTTTGCCTTGCCGACTGGACAGCCTATTTGGACTCTCTATAAACTGATTTTCCATCCCGAAATCGAAACTGTTTATATTAAGATGCCAATTTCTCATTTTCGGGAGCCCGAAAAACGCGTTGTCATAGACGATTTTATTAAGGAACTTGACAAACCCTTTAATGTTTTCAGCCCATTATCCTGCGAAGTAGTCGGTTCAACCCCGATAGATAAGTTCGACGATTTAGAGATTCAGACGATTGACAATCACGTTGTGCATCGCGATCTCGACTGGTTTGTCGAGCAATGTGACATGGGCGTAAATCTTTGGCCGGAATTAGTTCCCTCTCCGGGTGTTAATCATGAAACTCACCGCAGTTACATTAGGACAAAGGAAGAGTGGAGTGTTTATCTTGGGAAGGAAAGAAGTCCGTTTATTTCTTATTTCAATACCGGATTTTTCAAGAGCGTGGAAGATTTCTTCGAGTTCGTTTATAAGAAATATCCGGAAAGGAAGAATTTAGTTTGGTAAAATTAATTGGCGAATCTAAAGATTCGCTTTTTATTTTTTCTTGACATTTTCTTGCAAAATAGGCGTTCGGGTATTAATATGGCGCAAAGCCCTTTGAAATAATAAAGAAGGACACGCAGATGCGCAGTCAGGTCCTGTGTTACCGCTCCGGTCCGATTGAGAGGGACCCGGCGGCGTCTTTTCACGCTAAAAACAGCTTGGACGATGTGCTACGAGATCTCGGAATCAATATTATCGGCGACACTTTCGAATATCTGAAATTGCGCAAGTGTCCCCAAGACGTTTACGGGCCAAAAATGAAAAAACTCCGTAACATCGGACTTGTTTGCGAGTTCAATAAATCTGAAATGCTCGTAACCAGAAATTTTAGGGATACCAGAAGCACAACCTTTATTGTCGCAAAGCCGTTGCCAGAAGGGACCGGTGGCACGACAAGCGAGATAGTTCAGGCCTGGTTCAAAGGCGTGCCGAAGCTCGTTATTATCGGCCCTCACTGCGAGGTCTTGCTGGACAATAGTTCCACTTTTGTTTTCAGGATGATAACCGACCGCTACGCGCTTGTTTTCAATACCGAAAAAGACGTTTTAGATTTTGTTCGTAAGCATATAAAAATTTTCCGCCAGGGCAAGGACGCGCTGCGCAAACTTATTCTGCAGATTAAGCGGGAAAATCCACATATTAATGACCGCCCGAAGCCCCTTTACTCCGACGAATTTGCAGGGGAAACGGTGATTATTTTGGGCCGGCCCGGGGCGGGCAAAGGCACCCAGGCGCGCCTGCTTCAAGACCTTGCTGGTTTCAAGTATTTTGGTAGCGGCCATGAACTGCGGCGCTTGTCCAATAAAGTGCCGCTACTTGGCGAGAGTCTAAGCAAGGGAAATCTGGCCCCGGACATTATTATCAATTATCTTCTGGCCCAGAGTTTGCTCCGCCTGGAAAGTTTTGAACCGATTGCCATTGACGGTTCTCCCAAAAAACCCGCCGAAGCGATTAATCTGTTGGGTTTTCTGGATTTCCTTAAAAGGAAGCCCATTGTCATTGTCATTGACATCGACGAAGAGCTGTCGCGACAGAGAATCGTCCAGCGCTGTAATTGCGACCATTGCGAGATTTCTTTCTGTGGCACGGAACTTATCGGCGGCAATTCTTGCCCCCACTGCGGCTCCGTGCTTACGGTCCGGCCGGAAAACGCAGACCCGGCGGCCATTGATAAGATCATGGAATGGTATAAAATCAATGTTAAAGAGACGATTGACCTTTTTGAGGCCAACGGTCTCGTGATTCATGTTGATGGCAATCGCAGCAAGGATGAAATCTTCAGGAATATTCTTGAGATTTTGAAGAAGTAGCGCTTTTAAAGAGCGCTTTTTTTATTTAAAAAATCGTGCTATTTTGAGATATGTGAAGAAATTCTGAAACATTATAAGTATTATCTAAAAAATTGGCGAAAATTACTATAATACCAATATACGAATGAGTACTAATGATACGAATAAATACTAATATTCGTATAAATTAGTATCATTAGTAAAATTAGTATATTAGTATCATATTAACGTAAGCATATGAAATACGAACCCGTAATCGGTTTAGAGATACACACGGAGTTGAAGACCAAAACAAAAATGTTTTGCGCCTCGCGTAACGATCCGGATGAAAAGCATCCGAATGTTAACATCTGCCCCGTTTGCACCGGCCAGCCAGGCACTTTGCCGACGATTAACGAAGAGGCCGTTAAAAAGACTATAAAAGTCGGCATGGCGCTTGAAAGCAAAATAGCCGACGAAACCCGGTGGGACAGAAAAAATTATTTTTATCCGGACTTGCCCAAGGGCTATCAGATTTCCCAATACGACAAGCCGCTTTGTTTTGGCGGTGAACTCACTATCCCCGGCGGCAGAAAAATAAGGGTCAGAAGAATACATCTTGAAGAAGACACGGGGCGGCTTTTGCACGAAAGCCACGTCGGCCACTCGCTGGTTGATTTTAATCGCGCCGGCGTGCCTCTGATGGAACTGGTGACCGAACCGGACTTGCGTTCGGGCCAGGAAGCGAGCGCTTTTGCCCAGGAACTTCAGTTGATTTTAAGATACCTGGGGGTTTCCGACGCCGATATGGAAAAAGGACAGCTCCGAGTCGAAGCGAATATATCGCTTCGACCGGAAAACCCAAATTCCAAAACCCAAATCCCAAACTTAGGGACTAAAGTAGAAATTAAGAATTTAAATTCTTTTAAAGCCGTGCGCGATGCCGTTGATTATGAGATAAAGCGGCAGGCGGAATTGCTTGAGGACGGTAAAAAAATAGTTCAGGAGACCCGCGGCTGGAGCGGAACAAAAGGCGAAACGTTCTCTCAACGCTCCAAAGAAGAATCCCATGATTATCGTTATTTCCCGGAACCGGACTTGCCGTCGCTGAAAATAGATCCGGTTTTTATACAGGATGTCGCCAAAGCTCTGCCCGAACTGCCGGCCCAAAAACGGGAGCGTTTCGCGCGCCAATACGGTCTCGGAGCCGCGCAAATTAATACTTTAGTCGCCGATGAAAAACTGGCCGAGTTTTTTGAAAATGTGGTTAGCGAGTTTATGGATTGGGAATCATCCGGTCTTGATAAGGATAGCCGCCTGGCAGAAGGCTTTGACGTGGCGCCGCATGCGGTCGTCGACAAACAAAAACTTTTTGACCTGGCCGCTAACTATACTCTGTCCGATCTTTTAGGGCTTTTAAACAAGGCGTCGGCTTCGGTTGATGACATAAGAATCAAACCGGAAGACTTTGCCGAGTGGCTGGGATTAATCCACAGAGGGGTTATCACTTCGCGGGCCGCTAAAGACGTTCTGTATGAGATGTGGGCCACTGGCAAAGACCCCTCGCTTGTTGTTAAAGAAAAAAATCTTGTTCAGATACAAGACGCCGGCGAGATAGAAAAAACAGCGCGGGAAGTAGTCAGCCGCAATGCCGCCGCGGTTTCCGATTATAAAAAGGGTAAGTTGGAGGCTTTGAAGTTTTTGGTAGGGGAAGCGATGAAAGAAACGCGGGGCAAGGCCAACCCCCAGCTATTGAAGGAGATTTTTGAAAAATTGTTAAAATAATAAGCCTACGAATTACGAATATGGCCGAATTACGAATTCGTAATTCGAAAAAATTCGTAATTGATAGAAGAGAAGAAATTGAAAATATGACAAATCAAAGTAATCAGCCGGCGGCACCAGCTACTCTGGTCCCACAATCAGAAGAAGAAAAGAAGAAAAAAGCGCTTGAAAGCATTGGCAAGGTTTACGGCAAAAGCGCCGAAGAGGAGCAAAAGAAAGAAAAATACATGAAAGGCCTTTTCGGAGGCGAAGTTCCGGGCATGGCCGAACGCCGTAAGAAATTAACTCAGGAAAGAGGCCCCCAGACTTAAAGCCTCTTTTTCATCTTTAATCCAACGGATTCTTTTGTCTTTTCTGAACCAAGTCATCTGGCGCTTGGCGTAGTTTCTTGTATTTTTCTTTATCAGCTCAACCGCTTCCGGCAGAGTTATTTTTCTGTTTAAGTAGTCAATTATCTCCCGATAGCCGATGGTGTCAAAGTTTTGGTTATTCTGTCCATATTTTTCTACCAATTCTTTTACCTCTTTAAGAAAGCCGTCTTTCATCATGAGGTCAATTCTTTTGTCTATCCGCTTTTCTAATTCTTCTTTTGGCCGGTAAATGCCGAACTCGATGAAATCAAAAATCATCCGGCCGGCTTTACGCTGGGCGGAAAACGGCTTTTTTGTTTTAAGCGCGATTTCAAGTGCTCTGATAATCCGGCGGGGATTGTGCGGGTCAACAATGTAGGCGGCTTCGGGGTCAAGTTTGATTAGTTCGTTATAGAGCGACTTCAATCCATAATTCTTAATTCTTAATTCCAGTTTCTGACGCAGTTTCGGATCCGGTGGTACATTAGGGATTTCCAAATTATCAATTACCGATTTTACGTAGAGTCCAGTGCCGCCAACCAGAATCGGCAACTTTCCTTTCTTTAAAATACTTTTTATCGCTTTTACAGCATCGCGCTTGTATTCAGCGACAGTGTAATTTTCATCAGGATTATTAATGTCTATTAAATAGTGAGGAATCGCGGCCATTTCTTTTTTCGTCGGCTTAGCCGTTCCTATGTCCATTCCGCGGTAAATTTGGCGGGAATCGGCAGAAACAATTTCACCGCCAAATTTTTTGGCGATCTTTATTGCCAGACCTGTTTTGCCCGACGCGGTCGGTCCGACAACTACGATGATTTTTGGTTTTTTTAATTTCATAACCTTATCTTTATTTTATTTCTTTTCTCTTTGCAGTTGTAATTTCTAATTTGCCTCTTTTCAATCGATCGCATGAAAAGTGGCACATTAGATTTGTAGTTGAATTTACGTTATAGCCTCTATAGTAAATGAAAATTATTCTTTAAATCCAATTCTATATCAATATCTTTCACTCTCAAAAACCTTACGTGCGGCACGAGATCAAATAGGTCTGTGATAAAATCGACTTCCTCTTTGCATTCATAGGGATGGATAAAAACACTTTTTTGCATTGGGTAAAAACCAAGCTCCTTTAATTTAGACGCTAAAGCCATTCTTCCTCGTTTTTTCTTTTCTGGAATATCGAAGACTACCAGCCGCCATAATCCATCCCAGCGTGTTGGGGTCTTAATTTTTGCATAATCTAAATTATATTTTAAAATCTTATTTTTTCCTTCGGTTGTTAGAATAATAGAGACAGTCCCATTTCTATTTTCTTTATAATCCACCATCCGCGATCTATAGAGATCCTTTATTTTCCTTCTTAGATATCGTTCATTGATCTTCTTCCATTCTTTAGTAATATCTTTGATTATCCGAAAATAACTATCTGGCCTAGTAGTCAGTGATAAGGCAACACCGCCTGCCAGAAGTAGTAAAACTTTTTTAGATAATGGACCAAGGTGTTTCATTGTGCAAAAGGTAGCATAAAGTTTGCCTTTTTTCAAGCGATCGCTTGAAAAGAGGAACTTGAGGAACTTTTTGATATTTCGCCTAAATTTCGGTAACTTTTGGTAAATTCCAGTTTAAACTTTATCAGTTTAAATTTTAATTGAGATTGAGGCTGATATTTAAATTTTTTTGTTTTTCTTGACTTTTTTGGCGCATTGTTTTAACTTGGTTCAAGTTTAAGAGTCGAGAGCTTTTTAACAAATATCACAAGACGGGGAGGAAATGACAAAAACGGTCTGGGAATCTCACAGCTGGCTGTCACGGCTTGCGTTTTATCACTGGTTGCCATTAATTGGCTTTGTGCTTATTGTTTTGGGTTTTTCTTTTGTCTCGAGTATTGAAATAGGTAGTTTTTCCATAATGGCGGTTGGATTACTGGTGTTTTTGTATTATGTAAAAAACTCTGAGAGAATTTTTCGGAGTGATAGGGGAGAATCTCTTGCCATACTTGATGACAACGGCAAAGTTGACTATTCCGGTCTTAAAGAGGTTTATCTCAGGCCTTGGCCACTTAAGAGTAGGCTTAAGGTTGTAAGATATCCGACAGAATTCATTTTTCACACCCCTCTGCATCCGATTACGTCAAATCCAAAAGTCATCCCGATTGATGTATCCGTTATAGTTGAGTTTGAAAAAAGTGGAATGACCTCGCTGTATACTGCGCCTAATTTCCCTGACTTTCTCTCTAATCCCCAATCATATAAGCAGCAGTTTTATAAGAACGCTTTTAAGGCGATTCAGCACGACCTGCCTCAAGAATTGGCTAACTGCCTTAATCCCTATGATTTTCGGACGGCTGATGAACTAACCAATTATGTAGCCGATAGATTGCAGGCGACACTGCCTTTTGAATCTAACATCCACTGCGCGGTTAAGCACGGAAATTAAAAGATAAACTTTTAAAACCGCTCATTTTGAGCGGTTTTTTTATTAAATCTTTTTTACAATCTCGTTTAGAATTTTTTCTTTGAATTTTTCGAATTCCATCGGCCCGAGGTTGCCTTTGCCGCGGGCTCGGACGGCAACGGCGCCGACTTGTTCCTCTTTGTCGCCGATGACCAGAATGTAGGGCAGTTTTTCAAGCTCGGCCGCGCGTATTTTTTTGCCGATTGTTTCGTTAGAATCATCAACTTCGGCTCTAACGCCGGACTCTTTTAGTTCGGTAGCGATTTTTTTGGCGTAATCGGCATTCCGGTCGGTTAAGCTAAGAATTTTAACTTGGACGGGCGATATCCAAACCGGAAAAGCGCCCTGATAGTTTTCTACCAGAATGCCTATGAAGCGTTCAAATGATCCGAAAACGGCCCGGTGAATCACGACCGGCGGCTCTTTTTTGCCCCGATCATTCATAAAACCCAGCTTAAAACTTTCGGCCATATTGAAGTCAACCTGAATGGTACCCAACTGCCACGAGCGGCCAAGCGAATCCTTAACATGGACTTCGATTTTCGGCCCATAAAAGGCGCCCTCCTTTGGTTGGAGTTCGTATTTTATTTCGTTTTGTTTTAGTGCTTCGGCAAGCGCTTTTTCAGCTTTGTCCCAGAGCGCCTTATCTCCCATAGCTTTGTCGGGGCGAGTGGCCAAGTGGTAGCTTGTTTTAAAATTGAAAATTTTATAGAAGCTGTCAATCAGCTGGATAATTTTATTTATTTCATCAAGCATCTGGTCGGGACTGGCGTAAATATGGGCATCGTCCATCGTAATCTGACGCACCCGGAAAAGGCCGTTTAGAACGCCGGAAAGTTCTTTGCGGTGGAGCCGGCCGATTTCCGAAAAACGAAGCGGCAGGTCGCGCCAACTGCGGACGCGGGAAGAGTAAACGATAGTGCTTTCCGGGCAGTTCATCGGCTTGACTACGAAGGTCTGGTTCTCCATTTTAATAGTAAACATCATATCTTTGTAAAACTGGAAATGGCCGGATTTCTCAAACAAATCCTTGCGTACCATTATCGGTGTTGAGATTTCTTGATAATCCTGTTTATCAAGCGCCTCGCGGATAAGCTTTTCCAGTTCTTTGAATATGACCATACCCTTGGGGTGCCAAAACGGCGCTCCCGGAGCTATTTCGTGGAAAGAATACAAATCCAGCTGGGTGCCTAATTCTTGATGGCTTAACCCGTTAGAAATCCGTTCCGCTTCATTTGGTTTATTCATATTTATGGCTATTTTAGAAATTCCATAAATTTAATGTAATATTTTGCTTTTGTCGCGTCTGCCTGAATCAGTTCCGTGATCGCCGCGCTTACCTTAATACCCATCATCTCCAAAATTCTTTCTTGATCCTGCAGTTTTGATATTTCTTCGAAGTCGATATATGAAAGCGTTTTACCATCGGGGGTACGCAAAAATGCTTCGGTAATTTCGCCATCTTTTTCATAAACAACCCGTTCAAGCCCGCTTTCCGGATCTTTTAATATTTTTGGCTGTTCTAACGTATTTTGAGGTTTTAACTCTATTTTATCCATTTTTTTAAATTCTCTCTCTACGGGAGATCTCCCGTAGAGATAATATTTTCTAAATTCTAGACTCTGCTTTTAATTCCTGTACCGTGTCGCAAATTATCTTCAAATTTCCATCGCGGTTAGAAACCCGCCCTTGGATCATGACCATGCTATTTTCTTGCCATAAATTGGCGGTTTTTTCAAGCACGCTCGGAAAAACTATCACTTCAATGTTGGCGAGCCAGTCCTCGATTTTCACGAAAAGCATCAGTTGATGAGCTTTGGTTACGAACTTCTGAACGCTTGAAATGACGCCGCCAACGTTTATCCTTTTGCCATCGAGCGCCGGCTTAATGTTATTTATTAAAACAGCGTTTTTTTCAAGCAATTGCTGGTATTCTTTGAGCGGATGGTCTGAAATGTAAAGTCCCAAAAGTTCTTTTTCCCAACCAAGCTTCTCTTTTTTGGTGGCCGATTCTGTGGGCTTAATACGCAGGGGGGCCACACTGATATTCGCACCAAAAAGACCGCCCTGCGGAGACTCCTTTGAGCGCGACCAGTCCTTTGAATACCTAAGCAATTCTTCAATATTATCATACAACGTCTTTCTGTCGCCATAGGCGTCCAACGCGCCGCACTTTATCAGTGATTCAAGCGATTTTTTGTTTAAGTCTTTGGCCGGGACTCTTTCTAGAAAGCTTTGAAGTTCGGTAAAACGGCCTACTTCTAACTCTTTCATTATCGCACTCACCGCGTTTTCTCCGAGATTTTTTATTGCTCCCAAACCAAATCGTATACGCTTTCCGAATTCATCCTGTATTAAAGTGAAATATCGAGCACTTTCGTTGATATCGGGTGGCGAGACGTCAATGCCCATTCTTTTAGTTTCTTCAATCAGTTCGGCGACACGGTCAATGTCAAAGCTCTCCGTATTAAGAAGAGCGGTCATAAACTCGCCGGGGTATCTGGTTTTAAGATAGGCGGTCTGGTAGGCGATGAGGGCGTAGCAGGCGGCGTGGGAACGGTTGAAGCCGTAACGGGCGAACGGCTCAATGAAATCCCAGATTTTTTCGGCGGTGATTTTGTCTATTCCGTTATTTATCATACCGATGATCATTTTTTCACGCTGTTCGTCAAGTAATTTTTTGATTTTTTTGCCCACAGCCTTCCTTAAGATGTCGGCCTCGCCGATGGTAAAGCCGGCGAGCTGGTTAGCGATCTTTAAAACCTGTTCCTGGTAAATAGCGACGCCGTAAGTGCTTTCCAGAATCGGCGCGAGTTTGGGATGAAGATAATTAACTTTTTCTTTTCCGTGTTTTCTGGCGATATAGGTAGGGATGAACTCCATTGGACCTGGCCTGAAAGCGGCAACCATTACGATAAGGTCTTCAAGCGCGTTTGGTCTCAATTCTTTCAGGTAGCGTCGCATGCCTTTTGATTCAAACTGAAAAACGCCGGTAGTATCGGCGCGGGCCAAAAGCCCAAAGGTGTCTTTGTCGTCGAGAGGGATATTATAAATATCAATTCTTTGGCCGTAATTTTTTTCAATCAATTCAAGCGCTTTTTCAATGATAGTCAGGTTCCGCAATCCCAAAAAGTCCATCTTCAGAAGCCCCAGCGCTTCAACCGCTTTCATATCGTACTGGGTGACAAGCGCCTGCCCTTGACCTTTGGCGCGGGCGTTTGACTGGGCGGCCCATTGTATTGGCATATAGTGGGTTATCGGGTTTTTGGTGATGACCACGCCGCAGGCGTGGGTCGAAGCGTGGCGCGCCACACCTTCAAGTTTTTGCGCGGTCTGGATAAGCTGTCGGGCCTGTGGGTCAGTGTCCATTACTTGTTTCAGCTCATCGGATATTTCCAGGGCCTTGGCAAAAGTCATTCCAACTGCGAAGGGAATCATCTTGGCGACTCTGTCGCAGAAGGTGTAACTGAAACCCAGGGCGCGTCCCGCGTCGCGCACGGCGGCCCGGGCCGCCATTGTTCCGAAAGTAATAATCTGTGCGACGTGGTCCCGGCCGTATTTTTGGGCGACGTATTCAATAACCTCGTCGCGCCTGTGGTCGGCGAAGTCAAGGTCAATATCGGGGGGAGCGATACGGTCCGGGTTGAGAAACCGCTCAAAAAGCAAGTTGTATTTAATCGGGTCGATGTTGGTAATTCCGATTAGATACGAAATTAAAGAACCCGCCGCGGAACCGCGGCCCGGGCCGACGACAATGCCGCGCTCTTTCGCCCAGTTAACAAAATCTTGGACAATTAAAATGTATGACGGGAAACCGGTGCGCTTGATGACCGACAGCTCAAACAAAAACCTTTCGCGGATTGCCTCCGGGGCTTCCTCAAGGGTGTATCCGAAAAGCTTTTTAAGTCCTTCGTGGGCAAGTTCTTTCAGATAACCT
>Ga0155307_119_pt1 | contig 36959 bp, 40 predicted proteins | sample RifCSPhighO2_02_FD_106275 | JGI IMG/M metagenome (GOLD analysis project Ga0155307, IMG submission 106275) | Candidatus Azambacteria bacterium RIFCSPHIGHO2_02_FULL_45_18 | reverse complement strand
TATCTTTCAAGGCAGTCTTATGAATGGGAAGTCATCATTGTTAGTGACGGCTCAAAAGACAAAACGGCAGAGGTGGCGCAGGCCTTCGCGGCCGCGCATGCCGGCTTTAGTGTTATCGCAAGGGCGGAAAATCGCGGCAAGGGCTATACGGTCCGGGAGGGGATGTTGAAAGCCCGGGGCGATTTCCGGTTGTTTACGGATGACGACAACTCCACCACAATTGAACAAATAGAAAAATTCTGGCCCTATTTTGGCCAGGATTACGATATTGTAATCGGCTCCATTGAAGTCGCGGGCGCGAAAATTTTTGAACAGGCGCAATGGTACCGTCGTATTATGGGCCATTACTCAAAGTTGATAATACGAGTAGTAGCCGGACTTTGGGGAATACACGACACCCAGCGCGGGTTCAAGTGTTTTACGGCAAAATCAACCCAGGATATTTTCTCTCGCGCCAGAATAAACCGCTTCGCGTTTGATATTGAAGTTTTGACGCTCGCGAAAAAATTCAGTTATAAAGTCAAAGAAGTACCGGTTGTTTGGAATAATCCGGCCGAAACTAAAGTCCACCTTTCGAGTTATTTTCAGGTTTTAAAAGATTTATTTAAAATCAGATTTTGGCTTTGGTTCAATTCATATAATATTAAACATTAAACATAGAGCATAGAAATATGAAATATCCAACTAAAGCATCGAAAAAGACTCATATCCACGAAAAAGATACCCCTCCAATTTCAGAGTTGCGCCAGGACGCGGTTTCCGGAGATTGGGTTTTAATTGCGCCTTCAAGGCTAAAACGTCCGGAATTTTTCGCTAAAAAAGAAAAAATTCGAAACCTTCTTCCAAAGAGCCGGTGTCCGTTTGAAAATCCCCAAAAATCAGGCAACGCCGCCCCCATGCTTGTTTATCAGAAAGATTCCGGCAAGGACTGGTTTTTACAGGTCATCTCGAATAAATATCCAGCCGTCGGGCCTGGCCATTGCGGCGTCATAAATCGCCGTGGGCATTACGTTTCACAGGCGGGCACCGGCAACCACGAAATAGTCATAATGAGGGACCATGACAAGCATCTGGCCCAATATACCGCCGGAGAAATAAAAAGAGTGCTTAGCGCTTACCAGGACCGTTACCGGTCGCTTGCGCGGGAAAAGTGTATCAATTATATTTCTATTTTTCATAATCACGGTCGGGAAGCGGGCGCTTCGGTACCGCATCCTCACTCGCAAATTTTAACGTTACCGGTCGTGCCGCCAGATGTTGGCCGAAGTATTGACGGATCAAAAAAATATTTCCATAAAAATAGGAAATGCATTCATTGCGCAATGCTGGCTGACGAAATTAAAGATAAAAAAAGAATCGTTTTCGAAAACAAAATGGCGATAGTTTTTGCTCCGTTTGCTTCTCATTCCAACTTTGAACTCCGCATCTTTCCCAAAAAACATGAAGCTCATTTTGAAAAGATGGATAAAAAAGAGCTTACTTATTTTGCCGAGGCGCTCCGTCAATCACTGAGGAAAATTTACAAGGGCCTGAAAGACCCGTCTTTCAATTTTTTTATTCACACCGCGCCGACGATCCCTCATCAAGATTACCAGCATTATCACTGGCATATAGAAATCTTGCCCAAAGTCAGTATTTGGGGCGGCTTTGAATTAGGTACGGGAATTGATATCGTGAGTATGTCACCAGAAGCCACAGCCGCCTATTTTAAAAAAATTTAAATAGATAGTATGAATAGAAAGATCATTGTTGCCAATTGGAAAATGAATCCTCAGACTCTTGATGAAGCCAGCCGTTTGTTAGACGGAATCGCGCAGGGCTTCAAAGACGCGGATTCAAAAAAATTGGAGCTGGTACTTGCTCCTCCGTTTCCTTATCTTTATGAATCAAAAAAACGTCTGCCGCGCGGCATTGGTCTTGCGGCCCAGGATGTCTCTTTTTCGGAACGCGGCGCTTATACCGGTGAAGTTTCGGCGTTGATGGTAAAAAACGCAGGTTGCGATTATGCCATTATCGGCCATTCGGAAAGGCGGTGGAAAATGGGAGAGACCGATGAAACTATAAATCTAAAAATAAAACAGGCTTTAGCTGCCGGTCTTAAGCCGATTCTTGCTGTTGGAGAAAAGGAAGAGGGCGCGGACTTAACGCAGATTATAGGTACACAGCTAGCTAAAGCATTGGACGGGGTAGCATCGCTGGAAGATATAATGATTGTCTATGAGCCGGTTTGGGCAATAGGTACCGGAAAACCGGACACGCCTGATGGCGCTTTGTCGGCTGCGCTCCTGATAAGAAAGATTGTCGGAAATATTTATGATAATTACCAGTCAGAAAACCTATCTGTTCTTTACGGCGGTTCGGTGAACGCGGACAATGTTAAAAGCTTCGTGTTTCAAAATGGGATCAATGGAGCTTTGGTTGGCGGAGCCAGTATTGTTGCGCAAGATTTTACTAAAATAATCAAATTGATTTTGAATATGTAATGACGCCAATGAGTATATTGAGAAAACTATCAATATTTTTTCTTATTGTAATCGGCAGTGCATTCATGACTGCTATTTTATTTTTTTGGCTTGTAATAAAAACGCCGCAAGATCCGCTGGGTCAGAGCAGGGTATTTAAAGTCGAGCCGGGTGAAAGCGCTCAAAGCATTGCTTTGCGCCTTGAACGGGGTGGCATCATCAGAAACGCGTTCTATTTTCGCCTCTATACATTATTGTCTCTCAGACATCAGGCGCTCAAAAGAGGAGAGTACGATATTGGCCCACAGTTTTCTATACGCGATATTGCCGACACGATATTCCAGGGGCGGGCTAATGAAGTAAGGATAACCTTGCCGGAAGGCCTAAACCTGAAAGAAATAGAAAATTTATTTATTTCAAACGGTTTACTCCAAAAAGGGGAATTAGAGAATTACTCATTGCGCGATTTTGCGGCTTTTACGGTTCTTAAAGATAAACCGTTTAACGCTGGTCCGGAGGGTTATCTATTTCCCGATACTTATAATTTTTATAAAGATTCTAGCGTAGACGATATTGTCAGGAAAATGCTGAGTACCCTTGATGCTAAAGCCGGTAGCTTGCTAGCGAGTAGACCAAAAGACAGAACAATCTTCCAGATTTTGACTATGGCTTCGCTTATCGAAAAAGAAACAAAAAATGATCCGGATCGCCAAATGGTTTCCGGTATTTTATGGAAGCGTCTTGAAGCCGGTATGCCTCTTCAAGTTGATGCGACCCTTATTTATATAACCGGTCGAAGAGAAATCTACGAGGAAGATAAAAAAATACAGTCTCTATATAATACTTACATGTATCGTGGTTTACCCAAGGGTCCGATTTCCAATCCGGGGCTTGCCGCAATAACGTCCGTTCTTAATCCGAAAGATAGTCCTTATTGGTACTATTTAAACTCGCCGGATGGAAAAACCATTTACTCAATTACTTTAGAACAGCATAATCGTGCCAAGGCGATTTACCTAAGGGCTTCATCCAAAAACTAAAATCCGCAATAGCGGATGAATAGTTTTTGATAACGGACTTTATCCACAGTCTGCTATATTTGTCTTATAGAATTCTGCTATAATACATCTTGTAATCATGATAATATCGTAAATACGATATTACTTTTTATTGGATACAAGCCATTTTATGACGATACAGACAGAGATCAGCGGGTCCGATTCTAAACAATATTTATCTTTGCGCGAAGCGGCGCAACTTTATGGTTATACCCGGGATCACTTAGGGCTTATGATTAGACGAGGCAGACTTGAGGGAGTAAGGCTCGGTAATTATTACGCTACAACCGCGGTTTATATGGATGAGTATATTAAAAATTATTCTGACACCGATGACCGAAAAGCAAAGACAAAATTTTCAAATAAATTTCGCAGTAATATTCTGGATAGAAAACAATCTTTGAGTGTTCCGCTTGTCGCGGTCAAACGCGTTGTCAAAAGTCCGGAGTTTGTCGCCGTCAGGCAAAAATCTAAAACTCCGGATTTTGGGGAACTACAAAAACACATTGATGAGGTATTAGCACAGGCTATGCCTATCGATAGGCGGGTCTCACATCAGATAGCCCCCACGCTGGTTGGGAAATTACCAGAACCAAAGTTTATTGCAGCGGCATCGAGTCTTGTCTCAACTACGCCTGCTGTTGAGTCATTGCCCACGCCAAGTGAACTTGAGATTATTATATTGCCGATAAGGAAAATGCATGCTTTTGAACGCCAGATCATAATCAGTCAGGCCAAACAGCAGAAAAAAACAATGTAATATCGGCTTTAAAAATAAACTACGCTATCTTGATGATTACCATTATATGCCATTATAAAGATAGCGTTTTTTTATTTTTCGAACGGACTTAAAAACGGCTACCATGGCTAAAATTCGCATTTTTGTAAATTTAACTATTGAGTTTCTGGTTTATCTCTCGGAATTACAACTAAGCCGCCCCGTCATACTTTTTAGCACCACAACGCTTGCCCCTCCGAGACTCGCTTAGTGGCTCTCCTCGCCGGTCGACTCGGATCACTTTTGCTCGCTCTTCGCTTTCGGCGAATCACAAGGCCCTTCACAAAAGTAGCTTGCAAAAAAGTACGCCAGGGCAGCTTTTTAATTAAAGCGACGTCTACCCAGTTGCCTGAAAGAAGCTCTCGGAGGCGAAAAAGCTTGGCCTTTGCCATAGGCAAAGTTTTGAGCCGAGAGAGCAGTGATGGCTCTCGCCGCTGGAGCGAGAGAACATCCGGTTCTTGAAGGCAAGCTGGGTGGGCGGAGCGAGATAGAGAGAAAAGATATGATGAGCGAGGGGTGCTAAAAAATATATCCGGCCGCCTCTCTATTAGTTGGAGTAGGTATGTAGTTTGGAAATGCAATTGGGCAGGACGAGACGCGCGATTCTTGTTGTTTATAATCAGTTATTAAATTGTATATAGGTTGTGGGCGGTGTTTTTAAAATTAAATTTCGGGAAGTTATCCACAGATGGCCGTTTTAAAGTTATTTCCAGAAAATTATGTCAAGACCATAATCAAATGTTACGTCTTTTGTCCTTGGGATTTGGGATTTGAGATTTGGGATTTTCAACTTGTATCGTTGTTTTTTGGCTTTACTTAGAATTAAATCCACGATTTATACTGGTGATAATAAGTAAAAATAATTATTGAGTTTTGCTTTTTTATAGATCATTTAGTATCATATAATTACTAAATTATCCCCACCCAACAATATAACTATGCTAAAAAATAATAAGAAAAACCCACATAACATAGAAAGCGTTGCCGAGCATCACAGCCACATGAAGTATAAAATCTGCGTTGCCGGCGCCGCTGAAACTAATCACTGCGGTGAAAACGCTTTAGAGACGGCGGCAGAAATGGGCAGAGAAATAGTCAGGCATAATGGTATTTTGCTTACCGGCGCAACGACAGGCATTCCTTTTTGGTCGGCCAAGGGGGCAAAAGAAGAAGGGGGTATTTCCATTGGTCTTTCACCGGCGGCAACCGAAAAGGCGCATGTTAATACCTATAAACTTCCGACTGATTATTTTGATTTTATAATTTACACCGGCTTTGAATACGCCGGACGCAACCTTTTACTGACTCGTTCGGCGGATGCTATTATTATTGCCTGCGGCCGAATAGGCACGCTTAATGAATTTACCGTTGCTTTTGAAGACGGCAAGCCAATAGGCGTTTTAGAAGGCACCGGTGGCACTGCGGATATGATCAGGGAAATAATCGCGAAGTCTCATCGCGGTCCCGGCAAGGTTGTTTTTGACTCCGATCCTAAGCGGCTTCTGGAAAAAGTTTTGGAATTAATCAATAAAGAAAAAGTGGTTTTGATAAAAAACTCTTACAAAAGCCGCGCGATGGATGAAAATTACGGCAAAGAGTAAAAATTAAAGGTCGCAATCCTTCTTCATATAAAGCTACGAAGGACAAGAAAATAAAAATTATGGAAAAAAAATCTCGTGAAAAATTAATTGGCAAAGTGACTCATTACTATGACAAGGCTGGCGTTGCGATTGTGAAGCTTTCGGCTCCGGTGGCGGTCGGTGATGAAATTCATATTTGCGGCGGCAAAACAGATTTAGAACAGACCGTCGGCTCAATGCAAGTTGAGCACGAAGATATCCAAAAAGCCAAAAAAGGCGATGAGATTGGGATCAAGGTTGAAGACAAGGTGCGCGAGGGCGACGAAGTTTACGCTAAGTAACAATTCCTACGAATTACGAACTTTACCGAATTACGAACTTTACCGAATTACGAATTCGTAATTCGAGATCCATTCGTAATTGGTAGGAAAATTTTGAAAAAATTTATGTTTTTTGACTACAACCAATTGGTAGCTTTCGGCCAGCTCGCTTTGGCCGCGTTGCTAGGAGGTCTTATGGGCCTTGAGCGCGAATATGTTGGCAAGGCCGCGGGCATGAGGACATATTCGATAGTAAGTTTAGGCGCCGCCTTATTTACTATTCTTTCTATTAATGTCCTTGAAGTCGTGCCCAACGCCATCAATTTCGACCCTGGAAGAATCGCGGCTCAAATTGTCGTCGGCGTCGGTTTTTTGGGAGCCGGCCTGATAATTTTTCGGGAACAAAAAGTGCAGGGGCTGACAACGGCGGCCGGCCTTTGGACTTCGGCCGCGGTAGGCACAGCCGTGGGTTTTAAGTTTTACTGGTCGGCGATTTTTACTTCTTTGTTAGTTCTCTTTATTTTTACCGCGCTTATAATCGTGGAATCGTGGATAAAGTCAAAACGGAAAGATAATTCATCATCGAATAAATACTATGAACCCTAAAGACCTTAAATTTTGGTACGCAGTCTTCGCTCTTGTCGGCACCACTATCGGCGCCGGCATTTTTGGTTTGCCATTCGTTTTCTTTAAGGCGGGATTTCTCGTAGGTCTCGCGGAGTTGCTCGTTTTAACGTCGGTTATTATTTTGGTTCAGCAGATCTTTGGCGAAATAGCTTTGCGCACTCGCGGCAAAAAGCGGCTCGTTGGTTACGATGAAGAATATTTAGGATCTGTCTGGAAATTTTTTTCCGCCCTCGCCGTTATCTTCGGCGCTTCCGGCGCGGTTCTCGTCTATGTGATACTGGGCGGAGAGTTCCTGGCGGCGATTTTCGGAACGGATAAATTTTTCAGCTCTCTGGCTTTTTTCGCTGTCTGGTTTTTGGCGATTTTAGCGCGTCCAAAAACCTTCGGCCGATTTGAATTTTATATCGGAGCTTTTGCGTTTTTTATAATCGTAATTTTACCGTTATTCAGTCTTGGCTATATTGATTTAAACAATCTTAAAAATTTAGATTTAAGCAATTCATTTTTACCCTACGGCGTGATTTTATTCGCGATAGCCGGCTATAGCGTAATCCCCGAGATGGAAGAAATACTTGGCGATCAGAAAAACAAACTTAGGAAAGCGATTGTTTTGGGAACGCTTATTCCCGTGGCGGTATATCTGATTTTCACTTTTACCGTAGTTGGCGTTTCCGGTTCATTGACCTCGCGCGACGCTATATCTGGCTTGGCTTTGGCAACCAACTCGCAATTTCTTTTGATTGTCGGATCTTTTTTAGGTCTTCTTACTGTATCGGGCGCCGCTTTGAGCCAAGGCGTATTTTTGAAGGAAACTTTTATATATGATTTGAAAATTCGCACAGGGCTTGCTTGGGCGCTAACGGGTGTTATCCCGCTTACCGTATTTTTGCTTGGCGCTAGGGATTTTCTTTATGTTGTCGGATTAGTCGGCGCGGTCATCTTTGGTTTCAGAGTCGTTGACGTTTTACTTATTCATAAACGGGCTAAAAAATCTGAAATCACTCCTGCTTATGAAATCAATCTTTCTCCTTGGGGTTATTACGCGCTCGGCTCTCTGGCGATTTTGGGAGCGATTCTGGAAATATGGTATATTATCAGTAAATAAATTTTCAATTTTCAATTTTTAATTTTCAATCAATTTTTAATTTTTAAACAATCCCTATGGCTAAATTCACTCACACTCCATCGAAAAAAACTAAAGAATTGCCTAAAAAGAGAGAACACGCCTCGGAGTTTAAAAAAGGCAAAGCCGAATATATCATCTGTCCGGCTTGCTCTTCCGTTTACTATAATAAGTCATGGCATCACTCCATGGAGGGCGATAAGCATTTTACGGAAAATAAAAACGTGAATTTCACCGTTTGCCCGGCCGATAAAATGATCAAGGCAAAACAGTTTGAGGGGCAGATTGTATTGGAAAATGTGCCGGAAATTCTGCGTGGCGAACTATTCAGTCTTATCGAGAATATGGGCGAGCACGCTTTTAGACGCGATCCTATGGACAGGGTAATAAGCATCAGAGACGAGAAAGACACGATTGAGATTTTGACCACTGAAAATCAACTGGCCGTAAGTATTGCCAAAAAGATCCGGGACAGTTTTAAGGATAAGATGAGGGGCAAATTGGAAATTAAATTTTCGGAGCGCGAAGATCCGGTTAGGATAATTTGGAAAAGTGAATAATAAATGATATATGATAAAAAGAGGCGGTAGCCTCTTTTTGAGTCCCTGTAGCTCAGTGGATAGAGCGCTTCCCTCCGAAGGAAGAGGCCGCAGGTTCAAATCCTGCCAGGGACACACTCTAGAAAAAGGCAATTGAGCCAAGAATAAAGCACGCCAAAATGAAATGTTGACTTCGCTAAATATTGAGATTAAGATTTAAAGTAATGATAAAGATAAAAAAAATAAAAAACGCTGATCCAGAAATTCGTCATTTAGGAAGTATGATTGAGAGTGTTAACGATGGCGTTAAGTTGATAGCTGAACAATACGGAGATATTAAGGGAACTTTAGATAATCACACTAAAATCTTGAATAGCCATACTGAAATGATCGGCAATCTGACGGTTGGTTTAGAAATCGTTAAAGAAGATTTAGAAATTGTTAAAAACGATGTTAAGACAACCAAGATTGATTTAGAAATTGTTAAAAGCGATGTCAAAACAACTAAAGAAGATTTAGAAATTGTTAAAAGCGATGTCAAAACAACTAGAATTGATATAGAAATAATTAAGACGGATATCGAACTGATTAAAAATTCTGTAAAGAAAAAGATTGATATTGATGAATTCGCGGCTTTGGAAAAGAGAGTATTGCTTTTGGAAAAGCATCGATGAAAACTGTCAAACCTTTTTTATCCTACCCTTCTTATCTTTTATTGGACTAGGATTGCTTATCTTTAGAAAAAGGCAAGTTGGAAGAAAAAATAAAAAACGGCAAGAAATCATTAGTTTTTTGCCGTTTGGCGTTTACAGACAGCCGTTAGGGCGAGGGGAGCTGTCCATCAAGGTACGAAAGACTATGCGCAAGTTGCTGTCGTCGATTCCATTCCGTATAAGAAATAACGCGAGAAACGAAAAGATAAGAAGCACATTCTGGATCAGGACAACGATCAAAGTCTAGGGTATTGGTGATGATCTCCGTTCCACATTTCTGACACTGTTTCAAATAAATATCCGGATTAATCAGTCCCGCTTGGCCCAGTTGATCTAATAATTGCTCGGCGTTGTGCGAAGTAATGACGGCGCAAGCGTTTCCGATCTTTCCCATGTTTTACCCCTTCTTTTTAAGATGCGGGTTGGTGTCACTTGTAATTATACTTATATACCCTTTTTACAACTCTGTCAACCCCGTTAGAAGTAAGACGCCGACGGCGTCTGCCGACTTGTCGGACTTCTAACGGGGTCAATCTTTGCTTACCGGCGCAATTTATTTTAAAATAAATGCATGTTTACGGCTTTTATCAATAGGGTCATCCGGACTTTGGTCCTGGGCGACATAATGTTTTTTTCCGCATTTGGTCTCATAAGTCCTATTTTCGCTATTTTTATTACGGGTCAGGTTAAGGGTGCTACTATTGCCACAGCCGGCTTTGCCGCTACCATTAACCTTGTCGTCAGGGCGGTCTTTCAGATGCCGGTTGCGCGCTACATTGATAAGCATAAAGGCGAAAAAGACGACTTTCTTTTCATGGTTGCCGGCTACACGCTTATAAGCATCGTACCTTTTGCCTATATTTTCGTGGATCAGGTCTGGCAGCTTTACGCGGCGCAGGCCATCTATGGTCTAGGAGGCGCCTTGGCCAACCCGGGCTGGTATGCGATTTTCACTCGCCACATTGATAAAGAAAAAGAAAGCACCGAATGGACTTTTGAAAATGTCAGTGTGGCGCTCGCGTCTGCGGGCGCTGCCGCCGCGGGCGGTGTTTTAGCCGAGCGCTTAGGTTTTAATAGCTTATTTTTGGTCGTTGGTATCCTTTCGCTCATTGGGTTGATAATTCAGATTTCTCTTTACAGCACTGTGCTTAAACTTGATCATAAGGGCTTTGACCAGAAATCAGAGCCGTGAGGCGAATGATTTATGGAAACAAAACCCTACCCCCTCACCCAGAACGAGATTATATCCGAAAACTCTTCACAACCCAAACGGTAAAACTTTACTCTTGTACAACACAATCTCGTTTTTGAGTGAGGTGGTGCTCAGATTTGTAGCTAAAAATTTATTTCATAAATTTTATAGACAAATATGGCAAAAGTTAGTAATCAAGAAATAGCCGGCATTCTTTACGCCATCGGCGAGTATCTGGAAATGCAGGGAGTTCAATTCAAACCCCGCGCTTACGAAAAGGCGGGGCATTCTGTTGAGGGACTGGAAGAAGACGTATCCGAGATTTACAAAAAGGGCGGCTTAAAAGCGGTTGAAGACATTCCGGGAGTAGGGGAATCAATCGGTGAAAAAATCGAAGAACTAGTCAAAACCGGCCGTTTAAAATATTACGAACAGCTTAAAAATAAGTTGCCTGTGAAAATTGGAGAGTTGACCGCCATAGAGGGCGTTGGGCCGAAGATGGTCATGAAACTTTATAAGGAGCTCGGCATCAAGGACCTGAAAACTCTGGAGAAATCGGCGCGCGCTGGGAAAATCGCCAAACTTGAAGGATTCGGAAAAAAAAGCGAAGAAAAGATTTTGCGGGGGATAGAATTTATGAAAAAATCGGGCGGGCGTTTTATTCTGGGTTTCATTTTGCCGCAGATAAGAACAATCGAAAATCGCCTCAAAAACCTTAGGGAAGTCGACCATATCGCGGTGGCCGGTTCAGCCAGAAGGTGGCAGGAAACGATCGGGGACTTGGATATTCTGGTTACTTCGTCAAAACCAAAAACTGTGATGGAATTTTTTGTAAATATGCCCGAGGTCGGCCATGTCTATTCAACCGGGCCTACCAAAACCATGGCGCGCCTTAAAAACGGCATGGACGCCGATTTGCGCGTCGTGCCGGACAAAGGTTTTGGCGCCGCCCTGCAGTATTTCACCGGCGACAAGCGCCACAATATCACTCTAAGAGTTTTGGCAGAAAAAAAAGGATATAAACTCAATGAATACGGCCTGTGGCGCGGCAAAAAATTGGTTGCCGGACGCACCGAAGATGAGATTTATAAGATGTTGGGCATGCAAACGCCGCCGCCGGAAATCAGGAATGACTCCGGAGAAATTCAGGCGGCTCTTAAAAATAAATTGCCCAAACTCATCGGTTATGGCGACGTAAGAGGGGATTTGCAGGTCCAGACCGACTGGACCGATGGCGTGAACTCCATTGAAGCGATGGCGAGTGAAGCTCAAAAGCTGGGGTGGGAGTATATTGCCATCACCGACCATACCAAGAGTTTGGCGATGACAGGCGGATCAGATGAAAAGAAATTGCTGAAGCAAATGGCCGAGATAGATAAGTTAAATTCAAAATTCAAAATTCAAAATTCAAAATTTATGATACTAAAAGGAGCCGAGGTCAATATAATGAAAGACGGCTCGCTTGATATCAAAGACGAAGTTCTGGCGAAGCTGGATGTGGTCGGGGTGGCGGTCCATTCTCATTTCAACCTATCGCGGGCAGAACAGACAAGAAGAATCGTCAAAGCGATGCAGAATAAAAATGCAGATATTTTATTTCATCCCACGGGTCGCGTTATCCAGCGGCGCGAGGCCTATGATCTGGATATGGACGAAATTATCAAGGCGGCCAAAGAAACGGGGACCGTGCTTGAGATTGACGCTTATCCGGACCGGCTTGATTTGAAAGATGAATACATTAGGAAGGCGATCCAGGCGCAAGTTAAACTTTCCATTGATACCGATGCTCACGCCATAACCCATCTTCATTATTTGGAGTTCGGCATAGCACAGGCGCGACGGGGGTGGGCGACCAAGAACGACATTATAAATACCCGGCCGTGGCGGGATATGTTGAAACTTCTTAAGTAGCCGATCAGTTTTATTTTCATGCCAATAGAACGATCAGCCGGCGCAGTCATTTTCAGGCGCGTCGGCCACCGCTTGCGGCGGGGTCCCGCTAAAAGCGGTGATAAAAAAATTTACTATCTCTTGCTCCATTATGAATTGGGCCATTGGGACTACGTCAAAGGTCACATAGAAAAAGGCGAGAGGCCGGAGGAAACTTTTTTGCGTGAGGCGAAAGAAGAGACCGGACTTTCAGATTTAAAAATCATTCCCGGTTTTAAGCACACTATTCGTTACTTTTTCCGTGGAAAGATGGGGGAACGCGGCGCCCAAGCCATCGGGGATAATCACGCGAGACTGGTTTCGGCGGAACTGGTGGCCGCTCCGAGGTCGGAGGTTATAATGAAATTCGCCACTTTTTATCTGGCGCAAAGCCATACCGCTAAAATTAAGTTATCTTATGAACACACAGGATACAAATGGCTGCCGTACAAAGAGGCGCGCGAATTGATAACTTTTGAAAATTCAAAGGAGGTTTTAGATGCAGCGAATAAATTTCTCTCAAAAAGTCCGCGAAGCCGTCAAAAAAATTCCTGAGGGCGAAGTAATGACCTATAAGGAAGTGGCGGCAAAAGCCGGCAAGCCCCGCGCCTGGCGGGCAGTGGGCAATATTTTAAACAAAAATTACGATCCGGCAATTCCTTGCCACAGGGTTATCTGTTCCGACGGCAGGCTTGGCGGCTATAATCGCGGCATGAGTCAAAAATTGAGATTGCTTCGGAAAGAAAAATCAGTATTCAAGTAAGGTGTCAAATTTATGCTATATCATAAATTTGACACCTTACTTGCCAGAGAATCGGACCTTGGCTTGTAATTTTTAGGAAATTTTTGTAAACTGGGCACATTCAGTTCTTTGGTGTTTGGAGGCAATCCAGTGGGCAAACCGGCGGATAAAAAGGAAATCATCGTCACGCTTACAGAGCTTGCCGGCCATAGAGGGGTTTACGAAGCGAGCTATCAATGCCCGCCGCATATCTGGTATTACGCTAACTTGATTATGCATTGGAAATGCAACTTTTGCGATGCCCTCCGGCACAAGAAACCCAAGAAACCCAAGAACGCCTATATTGAAGGTGAAAACGTGACCATTAAGTATAATTACGTTAACTGGAATCAATCGTTTTAACAAAAAACACCGCTATTCAAAGCGGCATTTTTTATTGGCAAAGTTGTTATTTCACTTTTTCAACGATTTTTTTGAAAACTGCCGGGTGGTTTCTTGCCAAGTCGGACATAACTTTCCTGTCAAGTTCTATTTTCGATTTTTTGAGGCCGCCTATGAATTTGCTGTAATTCAAACCTTCCTGGCGAACGGCGGCGTTAATCTGAATCTGCCACAAAGCCCGGCGCGTCCGTTTTTTCAGACGCCTATCGCGGTAAGCGTGAGTCCAGGCGTGCACCAAAGCTTCTTTTGTAGCCCGCTCTTTTGATTTACGGCTCCATCGGAAACCCTTGGCGTATTTTAGAATTTTTTCTCGTCTTTTTAAGGCGATTTTTCCTCGTTTAACTCTAGGCACAGGTTTATAATTTTAGAATTTAAAAATTAGGATTTGTTTAGAAATTAGAAATTGGAAATTGGAAATTCAATTAGCGAAGCTAATTGTACGGTAGGTATTGTTTAAATGATTTAACATCAGCTTTTTCAACCGATCTGTTGCCGTGTTTGGCCCGGCCCGTTTTACCGGAATCCTTGGCATTGAAATGCGACTGATTAACCGGGCGATGCAAAAATTTACCGCTGCCGGTAATTTTTATTCTTTCACTTATTGATTTGTTGGTTTTCAGCTTCATAATTTTCCTACCAATTACGAATTCTTTCGAATTACGAATATTCGTAATTCGTGAATATTAGTAATTCGTAGGACTTTAGCCTTTCATTATATTTATCGAAAAACCCCTGGGCTCTTTTTTCAGTTCCTGCATGACTTTGGTGGGTACTGAGATAAGTTTTATGAAATCTTCAATCTTTTTGCGGCTTAAGTCATGTATCGTTTTCTGGTATTTTTCCCGGCCTCTCAACACCAGTTCAATCCGGACTTTCATTCCTTCCTTTATAAACTCGCTCGCCTGGTCAGCCTTGAACCGCATGTCGTGCGGTCCGATTTTCGCCGTAAGACGGATGGTCTTCATCTCATCTTTCTTCTGCTTGGCTTTTTGTTTCCGCTCCTCTTTTGCCTCACGGTAAAGGTACTTGCCATAATCCATTATTTTGGCTACTGGCGGCTTGGCGTTTGGCACGATTTCTATCAGATCAAACCCCCGTTCCTGGGCGGCTTTCAGAGCTTCCGAAAGAGAAAGCACGCCGATTTGAGCGCCGTCTTCGTCAATTACGCGCAGTTCCGAAGCGGTTATTTGGTGATTTACTCGCTTTTTAATAAGATTTTTTATAAATGATTAACTTAGAAAAGTTAACAGATATAAGCCAAAAAGTCAATGCAATGATTTTGAGCTGAATAAAAAATCGGTTCTATTAAATGACCGATTTTTTGAACAAAATTTGTGGAAGTGGCGAGAGTTGAACTCGCATCTAGAATTTATTTGCTAAATATTTCTACAGATTTGGCCTGTTTTAGGTTTTAGGAGAATTTCCTTAAGACAGACAAAACAGAAATGCTCCGATTCTTCTTAATTTCGGCCTGAAGCGAAGAATTTATCAAGCCAAAGCCCAATGGTTGACACCGGGGTTGTCCTATTGGGCGTCAGACAGCCGATGCTGCTTAAGCGAAAGCTAAAGCAGGGGTTAAATTTGTTTTGGCAGTTATTTGCTGCATCTCGGGGATTGTCTTTGTCTCTTTTGAGATAATGACTTTTAAAGGTTACGAGATGTCCTTTATCTGCATATTTAGTTTTAAATTCTATCGAAGCCCATCACTCCCGCCTTGAAAACAATTAATTGTTTTCAAGGCGGGAGTTTCTGACTTTAAATTTCTTTTCTCAAAGCCCGGCCTATCTTTCTCTTTGCTTCTTTTTTGGCGATATCGGCGCGGCGGTCATATTGTTTCTTGCCTCTTGCCAAGGCAAATTCAAGCTTGATTCTTCTGCCCTTATTATACACCTTGATTGGCACCAACGTCAAGCCCTTTTGCTGTATTTTTCCGAGCAATGAAGCGATTTCTTCTTTATGAAGCAGGAGTTTTCTTGAGCGCGCCGGGTCGTAGTCGGCCGGCTGGTTTTTTGGCTGGTAGGGGGAGATTGAGGCGCCGATCAAATAGGCCTCACCATTGTGGAAAGTAACGTAGGACCCGGCTATGCTCATCCGGCCACCTTTGGTTGATTTCACTTCCGGCCCGGTCAAAACTAAACCGGCCTCGAAGGTCTCGAGGATTTCATAGTCGTGATAGGCTTTTCTGTTTTCTGAAAATACGGCCATATGTTTAATATATAATTTTTAATATCAAAGCTCAAATCCCAAATCAAGTTTAAAGCTCAAAGTTCAAAACTCAAAATTGTATCTTAAAACTTAAAACTATTGAGTCTCAGCTTTAAGTTTTGCGCTTTGAGTTTTGCACTTTGAGTTAAATTATTTTGTTATTGAGATTTTGACACGGGGGTTTATTTTTTATCGAATTTAGATTAAAGTTAAGGCAAGATGAAAGAGCTGATTAAAACCTACTTGGCCGATATTGTCCGAAAGATGGCACCTGAATTTAAAGGCGGTATTTTGATTGAGACGCCAGAAAACAAAGAGCACGGAGACTATTCAAGCAATATCGCTTTCCAGCTCGCAAAAACGCTTAAAAGGTCGTCTCAGGATATTGCTGTCGAGCTCGCCAAAAAATTAAAAGAACAAAAGGCCTCCGATTTTTCGGATATCAAAGCAGTGGGCGGTTTTATCAATTTTTTTCTTTCCCCGGAGTGCCTGGCCGATCAAGTCAAGAAGATTCTAAAAACCAAAAACAAATACGGGTTTTCAAAAAACGGCAACGGCAAAAAAATCCAGGTTGAATTTATTTCCGCCAACCCCACCGGCCCGATGACTTTGGGCAACGGCCGCGGCGGATTTTTAGGCGACGTTCTGGCGAATATTTTCGCGTCGCAGGGTTTTAAGACCGAGCGCGAGTACTATATAAACGACAGGGGAGAGCAGGTTCTGGTGTTGGGCCGGTCAATAAAACTTGCCCAGGGATTCAAAGTTGAAGATCAAGAAAATATCTATAAGGGAGATTACGTAAAAGACCTTGCCAAAAAAATCGGCAAAAACCTAAGCGCGGAAGAGGCGGGCCGGAAAGCGGTTGAAATTGTTTTGAAAAGCTATATTAAGCCGGTAGTCGAGAAAAAATTAAAAATAAAATTTAACAAATGGTTTTCGGAAAAATCTCTTTACCCCGTTATAAGTCGCGCCCGCGCTGGCCCCGTTAGAGACGGGGACGCGCTGCGAACCCTCGCGGTCTCTAACGGGGCTGGCGCGCCCAGAGGGCCTATGGGGCGGGCTACTTCTAACGGGGTTTACCCCGTTAGAAGTCCGATACCAAAAGGTATTGGCAGTCGCTCGGCGCGACTTACTTCTAACGGGGTTTATGAAACAGTCTGGAATCTATTGCGAGAAAAGGACTTGGTTTATGAAAAGGACGGCGCCACGTGGATGAAAACTTCCAAGCTAGGAGATACGGAGGACAGAGTACTCATAAAGAAAAACGGCAACGAAACCTATTTTCTTTCGGACATTTTGTATCACTGGAACAAATTCAACGTCCGGGGATTCGATAAGGTTGTCGATATCTGGGGAGCCGATCATCACGGCTATGCCCCGCGGCTTGTCGGAGCTCTCACTGCTTTGGGTATAGATAAAGAACGGCTTGATATCATTGCCACCCAGCTTATCCGCCTGACCAAGGGAGGCAAGGAATTCAAAATCTCAAAGCGCACCGGCGCGTTTGTGACTATCGAAGAGCTGGTTGACGAGGTAGGAGCGGACGCGGCGCGCTACTTCTTTTTGTCGCTATCGCCCAACACTCAGCTTGATTTTAATATTGATCTCGCGAAAGAACGTTCTGAAAAAAATCCGGTTTATTACGTTCAATACGCGCACGCAAGATTGAGTTCAATCTTGAGAAAAGTCAAAAGTCAAAAGTCAAAAGTCAAAATTATAAGTCAAAATTTAAAATTTACCGAAAAGGCTGAATTAGATTTAATGAGAAAGCTGGTCGAGTATCCCGAACTCTTGGCCGGCATAGCCGGAAGTTACGAAGTCCATCGTTTAAGCCGGTACGCCTTGGAACTGGCGCGCCAAGTCAGCGCTTTTTATCGCGACATTCCCGTTTTGAGAGCCCCCGCGCAAAAAAAGGCGGCGCGGCTGGCTCTGGTCGCGGCAGCCAAGATGGTTTTAGCCTATTCGCTTAACTTGATGGGAATTAAGGCGCCGGAAAGAATGTAGGGGTTGACAGCAAGTTAACCTAAAGATAAACTATCAATATATGAAAAACACCATCGTTGGGCTAAAAGAATTGAGGCAAAATATAGAAAATTACATTACTCAGGTAAAGAAAGGAAAATCTTTTATCGTGGTGCGCCGCTCAAAACCGGTGCTTAGAATTTCTTCACCCGAGGAAGAAGAGCTTTGGGAGCGCGTTATTGATTTTACAAAAATAAATAAAAATGGCGTGGATGCCAGAAGAATCCTAAAAGAGCTACAAAAATTGAATGCCTAGCCTTAAAAAACTTCTCTCTAAATTTAACAGGGAAGAGAGAGGTGTTTTAGAGTTTTTGATCGAGAAAATAGTTTCTTTAAATTGGAGCGGCTTGAATATCAAAAAATTAAAAGGATACCAAAACATATTTCGAATTCGGAAAGGCAAAATTAGAATTATTTTTTGCTAAGGATAAAGAGAAGATTAATATCATTGCCATTGAACGCCGCCGGGAAGATACTTATAAATTTTAGGAAAAAATAACAATGCGCAAAAATAGGGTGCACAAGTTCAGATACATATGAGACTTTTGAGCAATTCAACGCCTGCACGGTAAACCGTGCAGGCGTTTCCATTTTTATTCCGCATAAATACCCCGAGCGTAAGCTCGAGGTATTTCATTTGAATTTAATCCAATTCTCGGCTATTATATGAACCATAATCATGGAACTTTTTAGTCCGAAAACTGAAGAGAAAATTCTTAACTTTTGGCAACGGGAGCAAATTTTTGAGAAATTAAGAAAAAAAATCAAAGGCCGGAAAAATTGGTCTTTTTTGGATGGGCCGATAACCGCCAATAACCCCATGGGCGTTCACCACGCGTGGGGAAGAACATACAAAGATTTATTCCAAAGATACAAAGCAATGAGGGGCTTTGATGAGAGGTTTCAAAACGGATTTGACGCCCAGGGACTCTGGGTGGAGGTTGAAGTTGAAAAAGAATTGGGTTTTAAATCAAAAAAAGACATTGAAAAATACGGTATCGCTAAATTCGTGGAAAAATGCAAAGAGCGCGTGATAAAATATTCCACGATTCAGACTCAACAATCAATCAGGCTGGGCCAATGGATGGACTGGGAAAACAGTTATTACACAATGTCAAACGGAAATAATGTCGCCATCTGGCACTTTTTGAAAAAATGCTTTGAAAAAGGATTGCTTTATAAAGGAGTTGACGTTGTTCCTTGGTGCTATAGATGCGGCACGGCCATATCCCAGCATGAGATATCATCCGAAGATTATAAAGAAGTTGCTCACGATTCGGTTTACATAGAATATCCGATAGAGGGCAAAAAAAATGCCCATCTTTTAGTTTGGACGACAACCCCATGGACTCTTCCCGGAAACGCGGCGGTGGCAATTGACCTTGAAAAAATTTATGTCGAAGCGGTTGGGAGAGTTGGGGGTAATATCTATTATCTTATAAAGACAGCGGCGGAAAAATTAAACCTTAAAATCATCAGAACTTTCAAAGGAAAAGAATTAGTCGGTTTAACTTATAAATCGCCTTTTGACAATTTGCCGGCTGTCAAAAAAACTTTGTCCGGTTTCGTCCATAAAGTTGTTGCCACAGATTCTCGCATTTTGCCGGTTAGCGAGACGGAAGGGACGGGACTGATTCATATAGCGCCCGGCCAAGGCGTTGAAGATTATAGACTAGGCAAGAAACTCAAAATCCCGGCAATCAACTTAATTGACGACGCTGCCGTCTACCTTAAAGATTTGGGACAGTTCAGCGGCAAAAACGCGAAAGAACATCCGGAGATAATCATTGATTATTTAAAAACCGCCGGGTCTCTTTTTGGCGCTCCAAAATATACGCACCGCTATCCTATATGTTGGAGGTGCAAAACCGAACTGGTGTGGAAAATCGCCGATGAATGGTACATATCGATGGACAAATTAAGAAAACCGTTGGTAGAAGTGGCTAAAAAAATAAAATGGATTCCCTCTTTTGGACTAGAAAGGGAAATTGATTGGCTAAAAAATATGTCTGATTGGCTGATTTCCAAAAAAAGATATTGGGGATTAGCTCTGCCGATTTTTGAGTGCCAATGCGGAAACTTTGAAGTTATCGGGTCGCTTGCCGAGCTTGATAAACTATCGCCGCAAAAACCCAACAGCTATATTTTCTTGCGCCACGGCGAAGCTGAAAGTAATCACGTTGAGATAATTTCTTCTTGGCCAGAATTGAAAAAGTATCCGCTGACTTTACAGGGCGTTAAAGAAATAGAGAGGCTGATTCCCTGGCTGAAAAAACAGAAAATCGATTTGATTTTTTCTTCCGATTTGCTGCGCGCCAGTCAGACCGCCCAGATAGCAAGCGGGGCACTCGGCAAAAAAATAGTTTTCGATAAACGTCTGCGAGAACATGACTTCGGCGTGTTCAACGGCCGTTCGGTTAAAGAATGGTACGCGTTTTATGATCACAAAAAAGAGAATTTATATTTTTCTAAACCGATTGACGGCGAAAATCTGAAAGAAGTCCAAAAAAGAATGATGGACTTTATGAAGTTTCTGGATAAGAAATATCAGGGCAAAAAGATTTTAATCGTCAGCCACGGCAATCCTATCTGGGCGGCGGCGAGCGCTTATCAGGGCTATGACAACGACAAGAGTTCAGAATTGCATGGCAGGTTCTGTCTTGACGGCACCACGGGCAGCACTTTTGAAATGCCGGGACATAATTGGCCTTACAGTGAAGCAGGCGATTTGGACCTACATCGGCCTTACGTTGATGAAATTGAAATCAGATGTTCCAAGTGCGGCAAAAAAACTTCGCGCATTTTAGATGTCGGCAATCCTTGGTTGGACGCCGGAATAGTGCCTTACTCAACAATGGGATATTTTGAAGAGCGCGTAAAATTGCCCGATGGCAGTAACATGCCAGGCAAAAAATTCTGGCGCCAATGGTTTCCCGCCGAATTGGTTTGCGAATCCTTTCCCGGCCAATTTAAAAATTGGTTTTATTCTTTAATTGTAATGAGCACGGTTTTAGAAAAAGTTCCGCCGATGAAAACGGTTTTCGGTTATGCTTCGGTTCGTGATGAAAAGGGAGAAGAAATGCATAAATCAAAGGGAAACGCTATCTGGTTTGACGAAGCGGCGGAAAAAATTGGCGTTGACGCCATGCGCTGGATGTATGCTAAGCAAAATCCGGCGGATAATTTGAAATTCGGCTACGGAACCGCGAAAGAATTCGAAAGAAAACTTATGAATCTTTGGAATAGTCTAAATTTTTTTAAGACATATGTGGCCAAAAGTCAAAAGTCAAAAGTCAAAAGTCAAAACTTATTAGACCGATGGATTTTGTCGCGCCTGAATAATTTGATAGAAAAAGTTACTAAAAGTTTGGATAAATATAACCCGGCTTCTGCCAGCCGAGCGATTGAAGGGTTTTTCATTGAAGATCTCTCTTTATGGTACATCCGCCGTTCGCGAGCGCGATTCCAAAGACCGAAATCAGAGCGTGAAAAAGAAGAGGCGACTGAAACGCTTTATTCTGTATTACTCGATTTGTCAAAAATTATTTCTCCGTTTCTTCCGTTTTTATCAGAAGAAATCTATTTATTTTTGAAATCAAAAACAATGCTGGAATCGGTCCATCTTTGCGATTGGCCGAAATCAAGCAAAAAATTTATTGATTTGAAATTAGAAGAACAAATGAATTTAGTCAGGGAAATTTCTACTAATGGGTTGGCGCTTCGATCGGAAGCCGGCGTCAAAGTAAGGCAATCGCTTCAAAAATTAAAAATTAAAAATGAAAAATTAAAAATTTTAGGTAAAGGATTATTAGAACTGATTAAAGACGAAGTTAATGTTAAAGAGATCGCTTTTGACCAGAATCTGAAAGAAGATTTTTGGCTTGACACTAAAATTACCGCGGAACTTAAAGAAGAGGGGTTGGCGCGCGAACTGGTGCGGCAGATTCAGGAGATGAGGCGAGACGCGGGCCTTGTCCCGCAGGACAAAATTGCGGTTTACTTCAAGATTGATTTTCAAGACCTCAAAGATTTGATTAGCCGCTCGAGTGAAATGCTCAAAAAAGAAGTTGGTGCGGGGAAACTTGAGTTAATAAATCAGATCAAGGAAGGATTATTGATTGATCGCCACATCCAGCTAGAAAACCAGGAACTTTGGGTGGGGCTTGCTAAGATAAGGTAATAATTCTATCCTATTATATATAGTCCTTTGTCAAGCATACCGGAGGTGATGCCGATGATGGTCCACGAAAAGGATTACAGGCAGCAAAACCTAAGACTTCTGAGGCAATTGTTTTTTGAAAAAAGGCGGCTTCTTTATTTGGAGGGTCAGTTGGATCCGAGTTACGGCGCTGTTTATGCCGGCAACGATCCAACGCTGCCGGGTCTCTGGGCAACCTCGCCCCGCGCCGTCATCGATCAAATCCTTCATCTTGATCATCTGGAAATCAAGCGTATCGGAATAATTATCGATTCACCGGGCGGCTTAGTATCTCAATATCTGAATCTTTATGATATTATACAAACCGCCAGTTCTCCTATTTATACTATTGCTATGGGAGTTATTTCCTCGGCCGCTGCTTCAGTCTTAGCAGGAGGTACGCCCGGGAAAAGGTTTATCTTTGCGAGCTCAAGAACAATGATCCATTTGCCTCGCGGTGGCGCCCAAGGCGACGATGACGATCTGGAAAAACAAGCCAAAGAGCTGAAGAAAACTAAAGATAAGTATATAGGAATTCTCTCCCGACATACCGGTAAAACGCCTGAAGAAATTGAACAAGTCATTAATCGAAAAGATCATTGGATGAACGCTATTGAAACCGTATCATTTGGTCTTGCTGATAAGGTCGTTGAGAATTTTACGACCGACGTTGGAATTTAAATTTTTCCCACTATATAATTAAGTGGGATTTTTATTTTTGGTCCAAATCTTTGATTGAGGTCATCTCCAAACCCTCTTTCGAGATAGAATTTCCGTATGTGAGCCGAGGCGAAGCGAAAATTTTGAGGCAAAGCTATCACTTTTGTTGAAAAATTTTCACAAAGCCGCAGGCCATATACGGAAATTATAGCCGAATATGGGGTTTGGAGATGACCTCAATTGGTAATCCGAAAATAACCCCGCATCAATTTTGCCAGCTGAATACCAAAACATTGATACCGGGGTATTCTACAATTATGGCTACTTACCAAACCGAAGCGATTATTTTAAAAAGAGAAAATGTCGGCGAAGCCGATCGTTCTTACATTATATACTCAAAAGATTTTGGGAAACTTCGCGTCTCTGCCCAAGGAGTAAGGAAAATTACCGCCAAGCTCACCGGCCACTTGGAACCGTTTAATTTGGCTTGGCTGGAGTTGGTTACTAAAAGAAACGGCCGGGTTACTATCACCACCGCCCTATCAAGCGGCCGTCTTTTCGGGAATGGTTTGCCTGCCCAGATCGCCTTGGCCGCCAAAATCGCGGATTTTATTGACAAAATGGTTCCCCAGCCCCAAAAAGACGCTGAAATCTGGGATTTTATCTGTCGGATCTTCGTGTCGGTGAATGATGTCTCGGTGGGAGAAAGTGTGGCATTTTTTGAAAAATTCAGAGGGGAATTCCTTGAGTTTCTGGGTTATGGGGATAATTTTGAAGCCGCCTGGCATTATTTAGGCGATTTTTTTTGAAAATTCGAAATTAGTGCTTCGGATTTGGGATTATGTTATTATCTATATAATGGTACAAATATCTTCGCCTCAGGTTCCGCCTGAATTATCACAGCCATCAATGACACAAGCCATACGCTTTTTTACGCCGATTCAAAGAAAAATTTTAATAATTGCGAGCGTTACTTTCGGCATTCTTTTAATTTCAGGCGCCGTATATTTTTACTTTTGGCTCACGGCGTTCAAAAAATCCCAGGTTGATTTCAGTATCACCGGACCAACCCAGGTACAGTCCGGCAGCCCCTCTGTCTTCACTATTTCTTTCTGGAACAATACCAATCAAATTCTTCAGAGCGCTGTCTTGACTATACGCTATCCGAAAGATGCCGTGGCGGGCGATATCAACTCTAACCCCAAAATTATCGGCACGGACACGATTCTTGAGAACATTGAACTCGGAGACATTGGTATCGGGGGAGGCAGTAAACGCGATGTTATGGTTTCTCTTATCGGGTTCGATAAAAGCATCCAAAAAATAGGAGCAACTCTTTTATACAAGCCGCAAAACACTTCTTCAAAATTTGAAAACAATGCCTCAATTGATATTGCGATAAACGGCTCGGCTATGTCGGTGGATTTCAGGGGGCCTGAATCTGTTCTGTTCGGCGATAAAGGTATGTATGAGATACGTTATAAAAACATCTCGGATAAAGTTTTTCGCAATGCCCGCGTCGCGATGACTTATCCAAATCAGTTCAGTTTCGTGGCTGCCGATCCCATTCCGACCGGGTCTAGTAATAACACCTGGGACTTGGGAGATTTGAATCCCGGCGAAGAAGGGGATATTAAACTGCAGGGAATACTTCGCGATTCCGGCCAGGTTGCTAATTTTACGGCTTTCGCGGGGGTAATGGTGAATTCGCAATTCATCAAATTTACAGAGCTTAATTCGCAAGTGAGTCTGACACCCGCACCCCTTCAAGTTGATATTACGGTCAATGGCCAAACTTCGATTTTTGCCAACACCAACGACCTACTTGATTTTGCCGTTCACTACAAAAATGATTCGTCTATTCCACTTTCTTCCCTTGTGCTTAAAGTCCGGCTTGATGGCACGATGTATGACTTTACGACTCTCAAAACCGACGGTTTTTTCTCAAGCCTAAATAACACCATTACTTTCAACAGCGCCAATACTCCCGGCTTTGCGAATCTCACGCCCGGGGACGACGGCTCCGTGACTTTCCAGGTAAAAGTTCGCTCGCGATATCTTGTCAGGACCTTTCGGGATAAAAATTTTACGCTTTCGGTGGCTGCGTCTCTTGAAACGCCCACTGTCCCGCCTCCGATTGTCGCCAAAACTCTTTTGGTCTCGGCCGATCTTTCGGTCAAAGTTAATACGCAGGCAACAATCCAGACCAAGGGATACTATTTTGACGAAGCAATAAAAAACTCCGGACTGCTACCGCCTCGCGTTAATCAGGCGACGACCTATACTATCCACTGGTTAATTACGAACTTTTCCAGCGACCTGGACAATGTCGTGGTTAAAGCGACCTTGCCACAAGGAGTAAGCTGGACCGGCAAGACGGGAGGAGCCGGCGGGCCGGCCTTAGACTTCAATGCTACTACGGGGATTGTTACTTGGAACGCCGGCAAGATACAAGCCGCGACCGGCGTGCTTTTAAGTCCTCTTGAAGCGATTTTTCAAGTGTCGCTTACGCCGTCGGTTGACCAGGTTGGCAGTACAGTTCCTGTCATAAATGAAACCGCGCTTACGGCCAAGGATTTGTTTACGGGCAATGACATTACCGCTCAGACGCCGATTTTACGCACCGATATGCCCGATGATTCGGGGGTTGGACTGCCTAAAAGCAAAATACAGCAGTAACTAAATCTCAAATCCCAAAACCCAAAACCCAATGACCAACCAAACCCTAAATCTTAAACTTCAAATCGGTTTTTATGATTTATGGTTTAGAGCTTGATTGAGACTTGATCATTGGAGCTCGGGATTTAATTAAAGCCGTTCGAGCTTGCTTTTCGGCTTTTTTTGTTGTATTTTTATTATTAATGTTCGGGTCAAAATCTCAAACTAAAGATCAGTCCGAAGCGATAGAGAAAATCGTTTCGTTTTGCAAACGGCGCGGTTTTGTTTTTCCGTCTTCGGAAATTTACGGGGGATTCGCGGCTATTTACGATTACGGCCACTACGGCGTTTTGCTTAAAAATAATATCAGGGATGCGTGGTGGAGGCATACGGTTCAGTTGAGGGATGACGTAGTTGGTTTGGACAGCGCCATTTTTATGCACCCCACAACCTGGAAAGCCTCGGGTCACGTTGACAGTTTTGACGACCCGCAAATTGATTGCCGGAAATGCAAAAGCAGGATGCGGGCCGACCAGATTCTTGAACTTTTTGGCGTCAGCGCCGACAAAGCGCCGCTCGATTTCATAAACGTGGAGTTGGAAAAATTGAGAGAATTGGGCAAATTGACTTGCCAAAGTTGCGGTTCCACCGACATTACTCCGGCAAAGCGTTTCTCTCTTATGGTGAAGTCCAATTTAGGCTCGCCGACCGAAGAACTTAGCGAAAAAAATGTCGTGTATCTGCGCCCCGAAACCTGCGGCGGTATTTATTTGGAATATAAAAACACACTGGATTCAACTCGCGTGAGGCTACCCTTCGGAATCGCGCAAGTAGGGAAGGCGTTTCGCAATGAAGTCATAGCGCGGCAATTTATTTTCAGGACCCGGGAATTCGAGCAGATGGAGATGCAGTATTTCCTGAATCCGAAAGATATGAAAGAAAAATATGAAATGTGGAAAGATGCCAGGTGGAAATGGTATCTGGAATACGGACTCGGCAAAGACGATCTGAAATGGCATAAGCATGAAAAGCTCGCGCATTACGCTTCCGAGGCTTACGACATTGAATACAATTTCAAGTCCCTCGGCGGCTTCAAAGAGGTTGAGGGCATACACGCCCGCGGCAATTGGGATTTGTCCCGGCATTCTGAATTTTCAGGAGTTGACTTGAGTTATTTTGACGAAGAAACAAAGGAAAGATTCATTCCCCATATAATGGAAACCTCGGCGGGGCTCAACAGGATGTTTTTGATGTTTCTGGATAAAGCTTATAATGAGGAAGAAGTGGACGGCGAAAAAAGAGTTGTTTTGAAATTGGATAAGAGACTATCGCCGGTAAAAGTCGCGGTATTTCCGCTTCTTAAAAACCGGCCGGAACTTGTTGAAAAAGCAAGAAATATCTTCGAGGATTTGAGGAAAAATTTCATGTGCGAGTTTGACGATAACGGGAATGTCGGAAAACGCTACAGAAGGCAGGACGAAATTGGCACGCCGTATTGCGTAACCGTTGATTTTCAGAGCTTGGAAGATGACAGCGTGACTGTTCGCGACAGAGACACAATGAAGCAGAAAAGAATCACTATTAAAGAAATTGCCGATTTTGTTAAAAAAGGACTTAACTAAATCCGAAGCACGAAGCACGAAATCCGAAACAAATTCTCTCGCTTCGCGAGATCTGGCGAAGCCAGACAAATCCCAAAATCCCAAATTCAAAACCATATTTAAAATTTAAAAAATTAGAATTTAGATATTGTTTCGAATTTCGATATTCGAATTTCGAATTTTACGAAGGTATGCATAAAAAATTCACATTATCAAACGGCTTGAGAATTATTACGGTGCCGATGGCGGACACGCAGACGGTCACTGTTTTAATTTTAGTTGAGGCCGGCTCGAAGTACGAAACCAGAGAAATCAACGGCGTTTCGCATTTTCTGGAGCACATGACTTTTAAGGGCACCAAAAAGCGGCCTACGCCGCTTCATATCGCGGAACCTCTGGACCGTATTGGCGGGGAATATAACGCTTTTACCGGACAGGAATATACCGGTTACTATGCCAAAGCCGACGCCAAAAATCTGAATCTGGTGATGGATATAATTTCAGATATTACTTTAAATCCTAAGTTCGATGAAAAAGAAATGAATAAAGAACGCGGTGTTATCCTCGAGGAGATTAATATGTACGCCGACACGCCCATGCGTCATATTGGCGATGTTTGGGAGAAACTTTTATACGGTGACACCCCCGCCGGTTGGAATATCGCCGGCCGCAAAGAAGTAATTATCCGTCTTTCGCGTCCTGATTTTACCAATTATCACGATCTTCATTATATCGCTCCGAAAATGCTTATGGTCGTAGCGGGAAAAATTAATGCCGGCGCGGTTTTGAATAAAGCTAAAACACTATTCCGTGGCATGAAAATCGGCCGCCATCATGGCAAGACGGCGGTAATGGAGCATCAGACAAGGCCGATCCTGGAAATCGAAAAAAAGAAAACCGACCAAACCCATATTGCTTTGGGCGTGCGCGCCTATAATTTATTCGATGAACGCCGGTCGGCTCTGGCGGTTTTGGCGACTATTTTGGGTGGAGGCATGTCTTCTCGTCTGTTCCAGATGCTTCGTGGTAAAATGGGAGCGGCGTACTATGTAAGGACCTCGGCAGACCAGACGACCGATACCGGACATTTAGCGACCTGGGCCGGCATTGATAATCGCCGGGCGCCGGAAATCATAAAGGCTATTTTAAACGAATATCGCGCAATCAGGCGCGAAAAAGTGGGTAGTAACGAATTAACTAAAGCTAAAGAACATCTCCGCGGCTCTTTAGTTTTAAGCATTGAAACATCAGATGAGCTGGCCAGTTTTTACGGGTTTCAGGAGATTCTTAAAAAGGAAATTAATGAACCCGCGGTAATTATCAGAAAAATTGATCGAGTTACCGCTGAAGATGTCCGTACTGTGGCTCAAGATATTTTTCAGAATAAAAAATTAAATTTGGCAATGATCGGTCCATTTTCCGCCAAAGACGGGTCCGTCTTGGGCGGAAAAGACACAAAACAATTTCGTAATCTTTTAAAGATTTAATCCTACGAATTACTAATATCTCCGAATTACGAATATTCGTAATTCGAAATAATTCGTAATTGGTAGGTAGCATAATATGACAGAACACAAGAGAACAATAATAGAAATTTCGCCAAAAACGATTTTTTGGGCGCTTGGCGTCGGCTTAGTTCTGACGGCGCTTTATTTTGTCATTGATATAATCGCGATTTTGATTTTCGCGATTATTATTGCTTCGGCCATTGAACCGATCCTCCGCTTCGCCGAAGGAAAGAGGGTGCCGCGCATTATATCGCTTATAGTCATCTATCTTGTTTTTCTGGTGTTCTTTGCGGCGTTTCTGTATATCATTTTCCCGCTTTTACTAGACCAGTTCCGTGATTTCACCGAAAACTATCCGACTTACTTCGGAAAGCTGGAAGAAGCGGCGGGGACGGTGACGTTTTTGCCCGGATTCTCCGCCAATATCCACAATCTTCTTGTCCAACTGACTGAACAAATTCCGAACTTTACCTCTCTAATCCAATATGCCTCGCAGATTTTCGGCGGCATACTCTCGCTTCTGGTCGTCGTCGTTGTTTCGTTTTATTTGGCTTTATTTCCGAGAGCGCTTGATGATTTTCTCAAATCAATAATGCCGGTTCAGTTTGAAAGTTACGCCCTTGACCTTTGGACGCGGGCTCAGAGAAAAATGGGTCTCTGGCTGCAAGCCCAAATCGTCCTATCTTTAATAATGGGTGTGGTGGTTTTTATTGGTCTTTGGACGCTTGGCGTTAAGTACGCGTTTCTTGTCGCCATTGTCGCGACGATTTTTGAAATCGTTCCTTTCGTGGGCCCCATCGTTACGGGCGCAGTGGCGACTTTATTTGCCGTTTCCCAGTCGCCGACACTGGGACTTTGGACTCTTATCTTTTTTGTGGTGGCTCAACAGCTTGAAAATCACATCCTCGTGCCTATTTTCAGCAAGCGGCTGATAGGTCTCAACCCTGTCGCGGTTATCATAGCGCTTTTAATTGGAGCGAAACTCGGCGGTATTCTCGGGGTTCTCTTGGCCGTTCCGCTTTTGGCGGTGGCCGATGAATTTTTTGAAGATATTTCCAAGCGCAAAGTCGCTCATATCGACATATTATAGTTACGATATATCGATTTTAATTTCGGATTAATGAAAAAAGTAATTAATCTATTATTTTTGGGCGTCGCGACAGTGTTTCTCTCTTACGCCAGCGCGTCTTTTTTAGACATTACCACTTGGACGTGGTGGTGGATTTCCAATATCTTTCATTTTGCCGGAGGTATTTACGCGTTTTTTTTGGCACGGGCGATTTTTCGGTCTACCGAAAGATACCATCGGACTCAAGCGCTATTTTTGATGGAGATAGTAATTTTCATTTTGGGCGCTTTGGCCGTTGGGGTTCTTTGGGAATGGTATGAGCTTGCTGTGGACCGTTACAATATTTTTATAAGGCACAAAGCCAGCATTATGACTTATGCCGATAATATCGGGGATTTGATAACCGATTTTCTCGGCGCTCTAACGGCCGGGATTTACCTGGCTTTCAAACGAAAAAGAGAATAGTTAATATAATTCCAATTGCGGCGGCTTGAGTCGCAATGCCTAACTTTGACCCTGCTTTGATTTTTGTGTGAATACTCTGATGAAATTTGTTATGAGTCTGAAGCACGCCAGAAGGCGAAAACCATGATAGAAAAGAAAGGCTGTCCGGCAAAATCCCGAAGATTCCTCCGATAATCAAAGACTTCCAGCCGATTTCCAGAAAATAACCGGAAAGAAACAAGATGCTGAATCCGATTAAAGCGTCTGCGCCGACTTTGGCCAGATCAAACCAGAATGCCTTTTTGGCTAATTGCGGTTCGTGGGTTTCTGAGATACGCTTAAATTCCCCGATGGGATATTCCCAGTGGGGAACCATATCCAGAAGATAATGGCTTGCAAGGCTGATTGCGGCCTGAAAGAAATAATTAGCCATACCTGTAATAGACCCGCCGTAAGTGGAAAGCTGGCCGGCTAGAAGACCGCCGACAATTATATGAGAAGTCAAAATCATATTGGAACATTATACATTATCGCGACGCCCATTGGCAATTTGGAAGATATAACGTTGCGCGCCGTTGAGGTCATGAAAAGCACGGATTTGATAGTGGCCGAGGACACCCGTACTGCCAGAAACCTGCTAGGCCGGTTCGGCATCGGAAAACCTATTATTTCTTATTTTGCCCGGAGTCCCGAGGCAAAAATCCGGGAAATCATCGACTATATTAAAAACGGAAAAAACATCGCTTATGTTTCTGAAGCCGGTACCCCGGGCATTTCCGATCCCGGCCAGAAATTAGTGAGTGCTGCTGTTAAAGAAGATATCGTGGTCGTGCCCATTCCCGGCGCCAGCGCTCTGACGGCGGCGCTTTCCGTTTCCGGTTTTGACACTTCGCGGTTCATTTTTTTCGGGTTTCCTCCGGCGAAGAAAGGCCGAGAAAAATTTTTTAAAGAAGCTGCCTCGATCGGTTCGGTTGTTATTTTATATGAATCGCCCCATCGGATAATCAAGACTCTTGGGCAGTTGGAAGCGTTTATCGTTCAAAGACAGGTCATGGTGGCGCGCGAGCTTACGAAAAAGTTTGAAACCATTTATCGGGGCACGATTTCTGAAATATTAAAGCGGCTTAAGCCAGAGGAAATAAGAGGAGAGTTTGTGATAGTATTAGATAAAACGTCTAAATAAAATCCGAAGCACGAAATCCGAAATCCGAAACAAATTCAAATGACCAAAATTCCAAATCGAAAACTCATGTTTAAAATTTAAAAAATTAGAATTTAGATATTGTTTCGAATTTCGATATTCGAATTTCGAATTTATAAAATTTTATGGCTAAATTTTATATCACAACCGCAATTGATTATGTAAATGCCAAGCCGCACATCGGGCACGCTATTGAAAAGATTCAAGCCGATGTTTTAGCGCGCTTTCACCGCCAAAAAGGCGATGAAGTTTGGTTTTTGACCGGCACCGATGAGCACGGCGCCAAAATTGCTCGGGCGGCCCAAGCGGCCGGGAAAGATCCGAAAGATTTTGTTGACGATGGCGCAGGGCATTTCAAGGACTTAAAAAAAGCTCTCAATTTATCGTGGGATGATTTTATCCGCACCTCAAGCCAAAAGCGCCACTGGCCGGGGGCGCAAAAGTTGTGGCTCAAACTCTTTGAAGCGGGGGATTTATATAAGAAAAGCTACAAAGGGCTTTATTGCGTGGGGCACGAAGCCTTCATCACGGAAAAAGATTTAGTTGACGGCAAGTGCCGCGATCATCAGACGGCGCCGGAATTGATTGAAGAAGAAAATTGGTTTTTCCGTCTCTCAAAATATTCCGATAAGATAAAGTCGGTCATTGAATCCGGAGAATTGAAAATAATCCCCGAGTCGCGCGAAAACGAAATTCTGTCGCTCATAAGGCAGGGGCTTGAGGACGTAAGTTTTTCCCGGCCGCGCAAAGATCTTTCCTGGGGTATTCCGGTGCCTAATGACCCGGAACACACGATGTATGTCTGGTGCGACGCTCTGACCAACTACATTACGGCTATCGGCTATGGTCAAGAGCAAAATATCGAAATATCGAAATATCGAAATTTTGAATATTGGTGGCCGGCCGATCTGCACATTATTGGTAAAGATATCCTGAGGTTTCACACTGCCATTTGGCCGGGTATGCTCTTGTCCGCCGGCCTGCCTCTGCCGAAAGCGATATTTGTCCATGGTTTTATTACTGTGGAAGGCCAAAAGATGTCCAAAACAATCGGCAATGTCATTGATCCGGCCGAGCTTGTAAAAAAATATGGCACCGATCCGGTGCGCTATTATTTACTTCGCGAAATCCCGGCTTACGAAGACGGCGACTTTAGCATCGCCAAGTTTGAAGAAAGGTACAGCGCCGATTTAGTCCATGGTCTCGGTAATCTTGTGGCAAGAGTTTTAGCACTCGCAAAAAAATCAGATATAGTTGAAAAAGAGGCATTTAAAAAAGAAATTAAACAGGCCAAACAGAATTCCGAAAAATTAATTGTCGAATTTAGATTTAATGACGCTCTGGCCGCTATTTGGCAGTTGATTTTCATAGGAGATAAATACGTTGATGAAAAAAAGCCCTGGATGTTAAAACCGGAATCCGTTGAGTTTCAAGAAATTATCGGCTCGCTTTTGCATTTAATTTCCGAAATTGGCAAATTAATTGAGCCATTTTTACCCGAAACCTCTGAAAAGATTGAGATACAATTAAGCGGAAAAAACCCCCAAATCTTATTTCCAAAAATTGAAAATTAGAAATTAGAAATTGATTAGAAATTAGAAATTAAAAATTAGAAATTGAGGCCATCGTGTTATTTGATTCCCATACCCATCTTCAATTCCCGCAATTTGACGGAGACAGAGAAGGGGTTATCAGTCGACTTTTGTCGGCTGATATTAAAGTTATAAACGTCGGCACCGATCTGGAAGATTCCAAAAAAGCGATTGAGTTGGCGAAAAAATATCTCGGCCAAATGTGGGCGACGGTTGGCCTACATCCGAATGATGCCGTCGGTCAAAATTTTGACATCTCAAAATATAAAAAACTGGCGGAAAACGATAGCGTTGTGGCGATAGGCGAGTGCGGATTAGACTATTTCCGCACGCCGGATGATGACAAAAACAGGCAAAAAGACATCTTTTTGCGGCAGCTTGAATTGGTCAGAGAATTATCGAAACCATTGATGATCCATTGCCGGCCAAAAGCGGAAGATGACGCCTATTTGGATTTGTTTGAAATTTTGTCCGCCAGAGGCGAATCCGTTTTGGGCGGAAAATATCGAAACTTGAATCTTAAAAACGGAAATGGGACCTCGCATTTCTTTGCCGGCTCCAAAAAAACCGCGAAACAATTTTTAGATCTGGGATTTTATATTTCTTTCGCCGGACCGATTACTTTTGCCAAGGAATATGAAGAGGTAGTTAAGTACGTGCCGCTCGATAAGATTCTTATTGAAACGGACGCGCCATTCGCGGCGCCCGCGCCTCATCGGGGCAAGCGCAATGAGCCGACTTTTGTGGAGTTTGTGGCAAGGAAAATTGCGGAGATAAAAGAAGTGGAGTTTGAAGAAGTAGCGAGGCAAACCGCGGAAAACGCCAAAAAACTTTTCAACTTAGATTTTTGATATATTGATATATTTAAATATCGAAATATGCAGATGCATTCTCCTAAAATACAGGAAATAAAAATATCCGATGAAATTCATCGGATATTTTAAAATTTAGATATTTTTAGATTTCGATTTCGAGGGGCGATCGCGCCTCGGAGATCGTCTTCTTAACCTTCTCGTTGGCGCCTTCTTGGGCCATTCTGGCTTTGCCGTGATGGTCATCGTAAACCTGGGTAATCTGGGTCCAGTCGTCCAGGCCCTTGCCTTCGCGGCCCCAGCCGGAATTCTTCACGCCGCCAAAGTACTTATTGAGTTCCGCGCCCGTGGTGCCTCGGCCGATATAAAGAAGTCCGGTGTTGAAAAGCCAGGATGCCCGGGAAGCAAGCTGGCGGTCATTGGTGAGGAGAGCGTTTGAAAGCCCGTACTTTGAGCGGTTAACCAGATCAACGCCGTTCCGGAAGGCCTCCTCGCGGTTACGGCCCGGCAGAGGGTTGATTACCATTACCGGCCCGAAAATCTCCTCGTCCATTGCGGTGATGCCGTAAGGAACATCGACAAAAACCGTTGGTTCGTAGTAATAGCCGCAGCCTAATTCGGCCGCTAACCGTTCCGGCGACGTCGGGAATCCGCCGATGACCGGTCCTTTGTTCAATTGGTCGATGGTTTTACCGACTTGACCGTTAACGCGTTGCAGTTGTTCTTTGGAAATCAGCGGTCCCATTTCGGTGCTAAAGTCCATCGGATTACCGATAACTCGCGCTCGCGCCCGTTCCAGATATTTGGAAACAAACTCGCGATACTTTGATTCCTGGACAAATACCACTCGTGCCGAAACGCAACGCTGGCCGGAGTCGCCAAGATTGGCACTAATTGCCTCGGCTACCGCCAGGTCGATGTCAAAGTCGTCAAGCACTACCATGGCGGCATGTCCACCAAGTTCAAGGTGGCATGGTTTCAGGCGAGAGCCGGCAGTTGAAGCGACGATTTTCCCGGTCTCAACACTGCCCGTGAAAGCTACTTTATCGTAATTTAGATTTTCCAGAAGCAATTTTCCGGAAGTTTCACCTTTGCCATGAACCAACTGGACCAGTCCACGAAGACTTTCGCGACGGTCGCCATCTATCACTTCATAAATTGAGGTAAGAACCAGACCGACAGCAATTTCAGCGGTAAATGGTGTCTGCTCGGCGGTTTTCAAAACGATAGCATTACCGCCGGCGAGCGACCCGCACATCTTCCAGAATGGGATGGCAAGCGGAAAGTTCCAAGGCGTGATGCCAAGTACAACGCCATAGGGCTTTAAAATCGAAAATGCGTTCTTATCGGGCATCTGACAGCGCGTAAAACCATCATGCGTATAACAGCGCGATAATTCGCCATGATAATGCCAAAGGGTATCAATGGTTTCCTGAACTTCGGCATCGGCCCAGCGCCATAGTTTACCGGCTTCCAGAACCATGGTTCGGGCAAGCGCTCCGCGATGGTGTTCAATCTTGGCGATAATCGCCCGGAAGACCAGCTCCTTTTCCTGTTCGGTCACTTCGCGATACCAGCACTCTTGAGCTCTGCGCGCGCTTTTATCAAGTACTTCCAGATCGATCCATGACAGAGAAACCGGCACCTCGCCGATTATCTGGCCAGTGGCCGGATTAAAAACCTCTATCATGGGACCCCAAAGGGTGCTGTTGCCGTTGATGATATGGCGGACAATAGGCGGCCGGCCTTTGTCGGTCTTCAGGATGTATCTTCCCATTGTTCGCATCCTTTTAGGAGGCAGGGAAGTCTAATCCGTGACCGTCAGTCGGCTCAAGATTGACCGTCACAGATTGCGTCTGATAATGCGCGTTGAGATTTTTCAGAACTATTTCTCTTATCGAGTTGGTTAAGCGTTTTCTACTGTTGGCAGTAATATATGCATATAATGAATTGACCACAAAACCCACGGTCTCCTTAGTAATCTTTTCTGCCAGTTCGGTGTTGTACACGGCTCTTTTCCTCTTATTTTTAAGGGGCCTATCCCGTTAGAGCCAGGCCGCCCCAAGGCGGCCGTAGCCGCTTGCTTAGGGCGAAGGCGGGTCTCTAACGGGACTTAATTTGTAGTTATTAACTAACATAAATTCAAATGTCTGTCAATTAATTTACACAAAATTATGATATATCATAATTTTGTGTGAGATATTCTTCAGCAGTTGTATTGAATCCTCTTTTTCGTTAAAATTAGGACTATGCAGAAATACAAAGCTCAAAGATACGAAGCTCAAAAAACAGAAAGCAAATGGCGGGAAATCTGGGAAAAATCCGGAATTTATAAAGTAAAAGATAAAATAAAAGGCAGGGATAATTTTTATCACCTCGTAATGTTCCCGTATCCTTCGGGCGATCTTCATATCGGCCATTGGTATAACTTCGCGCCGGCTGATGTTTTCGCGCGCCTTAAAAGGATGCAAGGTTATAACGTGTTAAGCCCGATCGGCTTTGATGCTTTTGGCTTGCCTGCCGAAAATGCCGCCATAAAAAGAAAAATCCATCCTCGCGTCTGGACAATGAAAAATATCGTCACAATGCGACGTCAGATCAAAAACATCGGAAATATTTACGATTTTTCTCGCGAAGTAATTACCGCCGAGCCGGACTATTACAAGTGGACTCAGTGGATGTTTTTACAGATGTATAAAGCCGGCTTGGCGTACAAGAAAAAAGCATTTGCCAATTGGTGCCCGAAAGACCAAGTAGTGCTCGCCAACGAACAGGTAATTGATGGCCGGTGCTGGCGCCACCCTGATACCTTGGTGATCCAAAAAGAAGTAGAGCAATGGTTTTTTAAAATTACTGATTATGCCGAGGAGTTAATTTCCGGTCTTGAAAAAGTTGACTGGCCCGAGCGCACCAAGACGATGCAGAGAAACTGGATAGGGAAGTCCGAAGGAACAATCATTCAATTTAAAATTTTAAATTTTAAGTTTAAAATTGATGTATATACTACGCGGCCGGATACGCTTTTTGGCGCGACCTATATGGTCCTGGCGCCGGAGCATCCTTTAGTTGAACAAATCACTACCAAACAGCAAAAAGATGAAGTGCGTCATTATATTACTAATGCCCATTTAAAAACCGAACTTGAAAGAACCAGTTTAGAAAAAGAAAAAACCGGCGTCTGGACAGGGGCTTACGCGGTTAATCCCGTAAATGAAGAAAAAATTCCGGTCTGGATTTCCGACTATGTTTTATTAAGCTACGGCACCGGCGCCATTATGGCCGTCCCGGCTCATGATGACCGCGACTTTGAGTTTGCCAAAAAGTTCAGTTTGGTTATAAGAAAAGTTATTGATCCCGGCCGTCAGTGGCCGGAAGATCGGGCTTGGACTGGAGGCGGGCTTTTGGTCAATTCGGGCGAATTTACAGGTTTGGAATCTGCCGATGCTCGCGCCAAGATAACCGGGCGACTTAAAGGTAAAGGCCTT
>Ga0155307_110_pt1 | contig 43603 bp, 35 predicted proteins | sample RifCSPhighO2_02_FD_106275 | JGI IMG/M metagenome (GOLD analysis project Ga0155307, IMG submission 106275) | Candidatus Azambacteria bacterium RIFCSPHIGHO2_02_FULL_45_18 | reverse complement strand
TAAATCAGCGCGTAAAGAAAAACGAAGTTTAAAATGACATTTATAAACATAGAAATTATGTTCCGCGTGACCGGTGTTCTGGTATTGTGAAAAACATAAAAGGTGCGGGTGAAAAGCGGAATCAGGGTTGACGCAAAAATACTGAAAGCGAAAAGGCCGAGCGCCGCGGCGGTAAGCCTAGTGTCTTGCCAATTAAAATGGCCGGTGCCCAAAACTATCCTCACTATTTGCGCCCGTAAAACATAAAAAAGCATGGTCAGGGGCACTATCAAAAAAAGCGTCTGGCGAATTGACAACGAAAGCCGTTTTAAAAATAATTCTTTGTCGCCCCTCGCGTAAGCCAAACTCATTGCCGGAAAAGCGGCAGTTGAAAACGCTATACCGACGATGCCGATAGGAACTGATCGTAAATTATCCGCCAAATTGAATATCGCGATACTGCCGCTGGCAAGGCCCGACGCGATGGCAGTTGTGATAATGCCGCCTATCTGGAAAGCCAGAAGTCCGAGCGTCCGCGGCGCCCACAGTTTTATTACTTTTTTCATGCCGTCATGGCGCAAATTCAAAACTGCCCGCCATTTGAAATCCAGGTGAAAAAAGGCCGGCAATTGTATGAGAAGATGCAAAGCGGCGCCCAAAACCACGCCATAAGCAAGCCCCCAAAGACCGTATCGCGGCACCAGATAAATCGCGCCGAAAATTATACCGAGATTATAAAAAACCGGCGCAAGCGAAGTGATAAGAAAGCGCGAGAAGGCCTGAAGCAAGGTAGTCACAAGCGAAGATATGCCCAGAAAAAAAGTGCTGATAAACATTATCCGGCTCAACCCGACAGTCATAGCGCGAGCGGAAGAATCAAATCCCGGGGCGACAAGAGAGATAAGCTGCGGAGCGACGGCAAACGAAACCAAAGAAAGAACCGCTAAAGCGATAAGTAAAAAATTAAGCATCTGGCTTGCCAATTTCCAGGCCTCGTTTTTGTCTTTTGTCAGGTATTCATAAAAAATCGGCAGAAAGGCCACGGACATCGCTCCGACAATCAAGAGATTGTAAACGAGGTCGGGTATTTTGAACGCGGCGTAATAAATATCAAGTTCCTGGCTTGCGCCGAATTGCCCGGCTAAAATTCTGTCGCGCCAAAGACCAATCACCCGGCTTAAAAAACCAAAAACAGCCACTGTCAGTGCTGCGGAAGAAATTTTCTGAGAACGGAATATCGATATCTTTTTTATTATTTCTAAAAACATACGCCAGAATTATGAGAATGATTATCAATATAACAGAATTTTATTGAAAAAGAAACCGCGCGTACGCGCGGTTTCTTTTATATTGACCCAAATAAGAAAACTATAAGCCGGATTTTGTGCCCCGCCGAAGCGGAGCGGTAATTATCTATCTGGTCCCTCGATTACTCTCGGGATCAAGCGGCCTACTTTGCTCGAAATATCGATATGTCGATATGTCGATATGTCGATTTGGCCTTGCATCCAATAAGGATTTAGCCGTTTCACTCTCAGCGTTGCCACTGAACTCGCCCTAAATTCGATCGAAATCGAATCGGGCGCCCGAACTTTTTCAAGTTCTAAGGCGTCTCTGTTCGCACCTCTATACTTGTTTCTTCGACAAGCTCAGGACAATCCTGAGTATATCGAAGAATTGCGCACGACGGCAGTTAGCTCCGACGCTTATAAAATAAGGTCGGAGTCCCGCACCCGAAGGCGTCGGGACCGCTATAATTTTATCCGCCAACATTCTTCTCCAAAGAGAAGTTCGGGCGGAGGATGTCCGGACTTTCCTCCCCAACTCGATATTTCGAAATATCGATATATCGCGTAGGAGCAATTACCCGTTTTCTTTTTTTATTACTCTAGCAATAATCCCGCCATCGGCGGGGTGAAAGCTAAAGCTGTCAAAGCCAATATTGCCCTTTAGGGGCATTATGAGCATAGCAATAATTTTATCATCTGTCAATCCCGCGCGCTCTAGTTAGAAATAAGATACCGACGGCGTCTGACGATTTGTCAGACTTTTAACGGGATCAATCTTAAAAAAGACTCTTTTTGTCCAACTCCTGATTAACCAGCTTATCCGCTTTTTTGTTTTGTTCACGGGATATAAGTTTTATTTCAACTTTTTCAAAATCCTGCAACAGGTTCCAGGCCTTTATGAATAACGGCTGTAGGTCAATATCTTTTACTTTATATCTGCCCATCAGCTGATAACCGACCAGTTCGCTGTCAATCCTTATTTCAAGGCTTTTAGCCTTCAATTGTTTGGCTTTTTGCATCCCCAAAATCACCGCTTCATATTCAGCCCGGTTATTGGTCGTTTCGCCAAGATAGTGGGAGTATTCTTTCAAAATTCTGCCCTCAACGTCGGCAATAACGACTCCTGCCGCCGCTAGCCCCGGATTCCCGCGCGCGCCACCATCGGCATATACCACAAGTTTCATAGATTCAGCATGCATAAATATTTAGATATTTAGATATTTAAAAATTTAATAGTTTAACAAATAATTCATAAGTTGCCCGCGCGTCATCCATAGCCCGGTGCGAACGAGCGCGTTGAATTCCGAAATATTGCGAAAGTTCTTCCAAACTGAACTTTTCAATACCGACGACATTGCGCAACTTTGAATAAGCCAAAGAAGCGGTGTCAAATCCCTGATAATAAAACTGGCCGGAAGCAAACTTCATGCTTTCCAGAAGCTTGTTTTCAAACAAAGCACGATTAAGCCACATCCAGTCCATCGGTAAATTGTGGCCAACCAAAACTTTATTGGATGTTTTCTGTAAAAAGATTTCCAGCGCCGGTTTTATTTCCAGAGCGTCAGCCCACTCCGCTTCGTTGTAGCAGTTGACCGCAAGCGCCTGGGGATCGGCCTTAGAAATGTCTTTTGGCTTAACCTTGGCTGACCATTCTTCAACAATATTAAAACTTTCGTGATCGACTAATATCACCGCCATTTCAATAATGTCAGCGTCAAAACTCAAGCCTGTCGTTTCCAAATCAAAAAATGCCAGATCAAAATTACGCATTATCTTGGCTCTTTTTCTCCGGACAGATGGACATTAAACACCCCCTTATCGGGCTTTGCCTCAAAATCCAAAATCGCGTTTTCTCCCGACTTAAATTCAAGGCTTGTCACCTGCTGTTTGTTAAGGAAACTTATAAGCTCTTTGCCATCACGGCGATCCGTTAAAATACTCACTTTAAATTTATGACTGGTGCCAAGTAAAATCTTGAGGCGCCTTACTACCTCAATTGGCGTAGTTGAATCGCGAGCGATAAAATCATTAACGCCAAGCTGTTCGGCTCTTTGGCGATCCTCTAGCCTATTGCGATGAGAAAACATTACAACAGAAATTGAGGATAGGCTTGGATCGGTTTTCAGTTTTTCTATTAAACCGAACCCGTCAAGACGCGGCATGACGATACCGGTAAAAATGACATCTGGAATTTGCCCAGCTTGTATCATTTCCCAAGCCTCTTGACCGTCGCTGGCAATCAGTACATCAAAACCCTCATCTTTCAGTTTCACCGAGTAAATATTAACGGTTATCTCGTCGTCTTCAACAATCAAGATTTTTCTTTTTTGTTCGTTCATGTCTTTAAATGTTTAAAAAATTTTAATGTTGAGATGTTAAAATATTCAAAATTCTACCTATCAAGCGCTCCCAGGCCCGGCAATTTGCCTTTACCCAAATATTCTAACATAGCGCCGCCGCCAGTTGAAACATAGTCGAATTTATCAATGATTTTCAATCTGTCTAAAACTATAACAGTGTTTCCGCCGCCAACAACACTAAATGCTTTAGCCGAAGCTATGGCGCGGGCAATACTGTCAGTACTGACACGGAACTTAATAATTTCATCAAGCCCCAACGGCCCGTTCCATAATATAGTTTTGGCTTTTTTGATAATTCCGATAAACCCTTTGATAGTTTTGGGACCGAAATCGTAAATATACTCGCCCTCTTCCACGCGCCCCAACGATATAGTTCGAACAATACCACTTCCGGATTTATTCGCCACAACCACTAAGTCTGAAGGTAAAATTATTTTTCCTACTGCCAATAATTTTTTGGCATCACCAACCAAATTCGGCTCATAAAATGACCGCCCGACTTTAAAGCCGCGAGCGACAAGAAAATTATTAGCTAAAGCGCCCCCGATAAGAATCGAGTCAGCTTTATTCTTAAAGTAATTTAAAATAGGAAGCTTTGTCGCTAACTTTACGCCGCCGACCAAGACAATGAAGGGATGACGCGGTTTTGTCCTTACTTTTTCAAGAATTTTAATCTCTTTTTCAAAAAGCGGACCAATATAAGCGGGTAAAATTTTCGGCACGCCAACAATAGAAGCATGGTTCCTGTGAGCGACGCTGAAAGCGTCGTTCACATAAATATCTCCCAATTTGGCCAGTTGTTTGACAAATGAGACGGTATTTTCTTCTTCACGTGGATCAAATCTTAAATTCTCAATCATCGCAACTTGCCCCAAAGCCAGCTTGGCGATCCGGGATTCAACCTTAGGACCGACGACTTCGGAAATAAACGAGACCTTCTTTTTCAAATAACGCGCCATTAGTTTGGCAATCGGCGCCAAGGTCAGTTTTTTGTCCGGCTTGCCACCAGGACTTCCGAAATGGCTCATGATAATAACTTTTGCTTTTTTTGAAATCAAATATCTAATTGTCGGCAGGACAACGCGAAGGCGAAAATCATCAACAATACGACCTCGCAAATCCTTTGTGAGATTCAAGTCGACACGTAGTAGAACCCGCTTATCTGTTGCGTTAACTTCTTTGAGCTTTTTAATCATAATTTCTAATTTTTTGAAAATTCAATCATTAAAAATTTATTGAAATTGAAAATTGAAAATTTAAACTGAATTAATCCTAATATTATTAATAATCCCAAAAGACAAAAAGGTAGTAACGAGACTTGAGCCGCCATAACTGATCATGGATAATGGAATACCCGTAATAGGCATTAACCCCATATTCATACCAACGTTAATTGTAAAATGTCCAAGCAGTAAAAGCCAAAACCCCCAGACAAAAAGACGGGCAAAATTATTGCTGGAGTTTGAACCAATCATAGCAAGCCGCCAAAAAATAGTCCCCCACAGCAGAAAAACAAATATAATCCCCATAAAACCCCATTCTTCAGCGATTGTCGCAAAAATGAAATCCGTGTGCCGCTCGGGCAAAAAATTCAACTGAGACTGCGTGCCGTGTCCCAGCCCCTTGCCAAAGACTCCTCCTGATCCTACAGCAATTATTGACTGAGTTACGTTATATCCTCGGCCAAGAGGATCGCTTTGCGGCTCAAAAAAAGTAAAAATCCTGGCGCGTTGATAATCTTTCAATATAAATTGCCATGAAACACCGGAAACAACAGTGAAAATTAAAAACAAAGCTAACAGATGTCTGGCACGGATACCAGCAAAAAACATCATCCCGACCCAGACGGCCAGAATCAAAATGGCGCCGCCAAGATCCGGTTGAAGCACAAGAAGTGTCACAGGAATCAATGTGTAAATGCCGGAAATTATAATATGCCTAAAAAGACCAAATTCTATATGCCGACTTGAAAAATATTTGGCAAGAGTAGCTATTAAAATAAATTTTACGAGTTCCGACGGTTCAAAGTTAAAAGCTCCTATGCGAAACCAGGAAACCGCTCCCCTAGTACTTGTTCCAACGAACAAAAGCACTGCCAAGAGGATCACCGACAAAAAATAAATCACCAAGACCACAGAGGAGTAGTTGCGTAAAATCCTATAATCCAGAACGCTTAAAATGAAAAAAATGCAGGCACCTAAGAAAACAAAAATTAACTGCTTATTGAAGTTCGTCAGAAAACTTGTCTTATTCTGAGAAACCGAAGCAATACTTAATAAACTGATAATCAAAAGTAGGGCAATCGCGCCGATAAGAATCCAGTCAGATTTTTTGAGAATTTCACTCATATAACACATAACATATAACACATAACACAAACATTCAATAAATAATTGTTACGTGTTCCATGTTATATGTTTCATGGACCAAGCAATTCTGGCCTGTCCCACAGATTGGTTGAAGCGTTGAAATCAATGCTTGATGGAATACCCGAAAAAGAAGAAAACCAGACCAATCTCACAGAACGACTTTCCTGAGACTTCAGATTTTCAATAATAGTCGGGTTGACCGCGATGGGAGCACTTGCTTGATCAAAGATCACGGCCGAAACATAAACCTTTGCCAAATCATACGCCGTGCCGTTAAAAACCGTACCGGTGGCTTCGTAATATCCCTGGCCCACGGGAAGTTTCTGCATATTAATGTTTCTGACTGTAAGCGCTATGCCCTGAAAATTTTTGACCTCTTTCCACTGCAGATTTTCAAAAGAAAGATTCACTCGAACCGGCGCCGCGGACAAATTTATACCGCCTTCAATAAGATATTTAGATTCGCCCGGCCAGATAAAAGAGCTGTCTTTTTTGTTTGTAAGCAGATTGCCGTTGGTGTCGTATAAATTGAAAGTGTAATCGAAATGACTCGCGCCGAATTCGGTATTGAGGTTTCTAATTCTCGCTCCAACGGAATACAGGCCCGGCCCAGAAATAAACGGCTGGGTCCATGTGATTTCAATAGGCACTATATTGGGCTGAACAACCGGAGGCACAAGAGTCGGTCTTACTAAAAAGTAAATCCCCGCGAATAATGAAACCCAAAGGACCGCGTAAACGAGCGCGATAAATGTTTTCTTATATAACCGGTGATTATCATTCATGAGATTATTATACAAGATTTCACAAAAATAAAAAACTCCGACATTGCGTCGGAGTTAATTAATCACTCCAAACATGAAGCCGCATGAACACTTGAAGTCGTGGCATTCTTGAGCTGAATAATCAAGCTGTAAATTCCAGACAGAGCAAACGGGACAATAAAGACCTTCCAATGAACCGGTGACGAACAACTTGGTAAGTCCGGGGATGCCGTAATTCATGCATGATTCGCGGCCGCAGACTAAAACTTCCCGGGCCAACTCGCGAACTTCAATCGGTGACACCGCATTGATTGCCTCCTCTTTAAAAAATAAACCGCTAAACAAATTAACGCCATGAATACCGCAAAAAGGACAGAGATTCTCGCGCGCCATTTTATTTGCCGCTCAAGCTCAAATAGATCATGCCGAAAATGAGCGCAGCCGGAGCAATTAAAGGAAGCATTTTAATAAAGAATTCCAACCACCACCGCCAGTCCCGCATCGCTTTCACAGTGTTAAAGAACTAAAACTTTATACTGAAAATATACGACTTTAATTGAAAATTGTAAATTAAAAATTCAAAAATAGCCACCGACGGGCTGTTTTTTGTATTAATCCCATTGTCCTGGCGATAACTACTTTCCCTAACCTTCGAGGGTTGAGTATCATCGTCGACACGGCGTTTCACTTCTCTGTTCGGGATGGGAAGAGGTGGGACCACCGCGCTGTTGTCACCAGGACAATGGGATTAACCATTTATAATTATATATCTATTTCTTGCTCACGCAAGGGATGAGTAGATTTCGCTCTATTAGTACGACTCGACTCAACACGTTACCGTGCTTACATCTGTCGCCTATCAACCTCGTAATCTTCGAGGGAGCTATAACGATATCTAATCTTAGAGATTGCTTCGCGCTTAGATGCTTTCAGCGCTTATCAATTCGGAACATAGGTACCCGGCGGTGCCGTTGGCACGACAGCCGGTACGCCAGAGGTTCCGTCATTCCGGTCCTCTCGTACTAGGAACGACGCTCTTCAAATATCAACGCCTGCAGCAGATAGAGACCAACCTGTCTCACGACGGTTTGAACCCAGCTCACGTACCGCTTTAATTGGCGAACAGCCAAACCCTTGGGGCCTTCTCCAGTCCCAGGATGCGATGAGCCGACATCGTATATTTTTCTGTTATTACTAACAGTATGGACTATATCTTCATCCGCTCATGGCAATCAACCATGATGAGGAGTTGGCGTATTAGCGTTTCTTATTTAAAACACTCGTCCCGCTAAACGGGGACAGTCTCTACGGGGTTATAACGAGTTTATATTTCATCGAATCAATAACATGCGGGGCAATCATCTTCATAAAAAGATTGATGCTTCCCTTCATGATTCTTATTCGAAAATAGTGCTTATCTTTATTTAGTCTTGCTTGTATGCCAAGCAATCTTAAACAATGAAGTAGTCTCTTTTGATCATTCACCGAAAATTGCTGTGTATTTAAATACACATCTCGATCACGAGATTTACTTCCGTCATCCATATACCAAACAGCTAGCGTCACGGGATCAAGCATTAGACCGGCAGGAATTATTTTTCTTCCATGCTGATAAAATTGATGATACAAGTCCGTTAACACTTTATGTTGTTTGGTAAAGAATCTATAAGCAACACGGCCATCATTTGTCGATCTTTCTTTTGGAGATGATTCGCAGAGTCTACTTAAAGACTCAAATTTATAATCAACATACTCCTTTGCTTTAATAGAATGATTTACTTCTAAAAAAGCATTAGACTTGCCGGGTATAATTCTCATATATCCGTCACCCAAAAGCGAACCGATAACGATTTGTCGTTCAAGCTTCGTTAAACTTCCCACGGTATTGTCCATATAGCTATTTTACCACATGGAGTTCACCGTTATAAGCCAATTTTTTCTTTAGAATACAGTGGTTATATTCAAGGAATATCATTACTAATATTGCACCCCGATATGTTAAGGTGCCGAACCGGGTCGTCGATGTGGACTCTTGGACCCGACTAGCCTGTTATCCCCGGGGTAGCTTTTGTCCGATGATCTTTCGCGTTTCTACAAACCACGATCGGTTCACTAAGCCCTACTTTCGTATCTGCGCGGCATGTACGCCTTGCAGTTAAGCCGGCTTGTGGCTTTACCCTATCGCTCCGATTTCCATCCGGAGCTAGCCGACCTTAATGGACTCCTCCGTTACGCTTTTGGAGGAGAGCGCCCCACTCAAACTGCCCGCCAAGCACTGTCCCGACAGGTTTTTGCCCTGCCGGTTAGATTATAAAACTCTAAAGAAAGGTATTTCACTGATGGCTCCACCGCATCCAAAAACACGGCTTCAAAGCCTCCCTTCTATGCTACGCATTAGAGTCCTATAGCCAATACTAAGCTACAGTAAAGCTCCCGGGGTCTTTTCGTCTTGCTGCAGGTACCCAGCATCTTCGCTGGAATTGCAATTTCACCGAGTACGCGGTTGAGACAGTTCCCAAGTCGTTACGCCTTTCGTGCGCGCGTGAACTTACCACGCAAGGAATTGCGCTCAATTATGTTACAGAATCTAGAAATTAGAAAATAGAATCTAGATTTAGGATAGAGCATTTCTGTCTATCTCTCCATGTCGCCATAGAGTTCGGACTATATTTTCCAAGCCAAAAGAATTTATGGCTGGTTTGGCGTATAGTCTCTGAGGATTCTTAAAATCGCTTTCTTTTCCGATTCATTTTTCCAGCTAAATCAACAATCATTTTTTGCCCCACATCGTTTAGGTGCTCCTTTTTAGACATCTTCCAGATTACCCTTTGAAAGATTTTAAAATCTTTTTGTTTGTAAGTCCGAAGATTGTTTTCTGAAAAGAATGGGATTATTTTTGAATCCAATTCTTTCAGAGAACGAACACAATAACGATAAATATCTTCATTATGATTGTCATAACGCCGGTTCACAAAAATATTACCGCATCCGAAGAATTTTTTGATTTCTTCAAGAGCTGGCAAACTTTTTGCGCCTTGCGTTATTACAAATTCAGGAAAAATCTGGATTCCGGATTTTGTAGTCTTGTTTTTAATGATGCTGACTGAAAAACAGCCCTCACCATCAACAAAACCGCAAATCCAATTAGCGATTTTAAGCCTTTCCTGCTGATTGTCTGCACCGATAACTTTTTTACTTGATAAATACGCCATAAATCTATGGACGTATTATACCATAGTAGTTTCGGATTCTTAAGGATTTTATCCACAGATGTTCCAGCATACAGCCAAATTTTACTAAGGCAATTTAATTCACCTTAGAACAGTTATAGTTACTGCTGACATTGACGAGGGCTTCGGACATCAGCTTTCCCATATTACTACAAGAAAACCTCCATCGTTAACCTTCTCGCATCGGTCAGGCGTCACCCCCTATACATCCTCTTACGAGTTAGCAGGGAGCTGTGTTTTTGTTAAACAGTCGCCCGGGATTCTTTAGCTGCGGCCCCCATAAAGAGGGCAGGCCATATTCCTAAGTTACGGCCGCTTTTTTGCCGAGTTCCTTAACCACGTATCACTCGTTCGCCGTGGGCTACTCGCCCTGTCTACCTGTGTCGGTTTGCGGTACGGTCGCCTTAAATTAATTTACGAAGGTTTTCTAGGCAGCTCGCTCTGTTGAATTTCCCAATCCGAAGAAAGGAATTTTGTCTGCGCTCGGATTCACAATTAAATGCACCCTGACGGATTTACCTGTCAGAGATCCTCGCGCCAACAACGCCAATCCAATAAGGCGCTCAACGTACAGAACTGCGTCACTCCGTAAAAGCACTTAAGGCGGGGACGGAATATTAACCGTCTGTCCATCAGCTGCGGATTTCTCCATTGCCTTAGGACCGCCTAACCCTTGGATGATTTTCATTGCCAAGGAAACCTCAGACTTTCGGCGGACCGGTTTCTCACCGGTCTTGCAGGTTACTCATGCCAACATTTGCTCTTCTGAACGCTCCAATCGCCCTCGCGGGTCAATCTTCGCTGCGTTCAAAACGCTCTCCTACCGAATAATTTTGCCGAAGCAAAATTAATCCCATATCTTCGGTATTTGGCTTAGTCCCGTTATATTTTCGGCGCAGCGCGTCAATCCCTCGCTTACGCTCGGGATATGGTAGTGAGTTGTTACACACTCTTTAAAGGATGGCTACCTCTAAGCCAACCTCCTACCTGTCTTCGACGCACCACCACCTTTTTCACTTAGCCAAAATTTAGGGACCTTAGATGATGATCCGAGTTCTTGCTCTTTTGACCATGGAGCTTAGCCCCCACAGTCTGACTCCCGACACAGTCCTGAACGGAATTCGGAGTTTGACTGGTCCGCCTGGCTTGCGCCAGAACAGACCAACCAGTGCTCTACCTCCATTCAAGTGGATATCGGGGCTAGTCCTAAAACTATTTCGGAGAGAACCAGCTATTCCCAGGCTCGATTAGCTTTTCACTTCTTACCACAGCTCATCCCCTAGTTTTGCACGGCTAGTGGGTGCGGACCTCCTCTTGGTATTACCCAAGATTCATCCTGGCCATGGTAAGCTCGCCTGGCTTCGGGTCTTTTACGTTCTGCCTCTCGACATTTCGAAATATCGATATATCGAGTTCGCGCTTTTAACACTCGGTTTCCCTGTGCCTCCCCCGCGGAGCGGGTTAGACAAGCAAAACGTAAAAAGTCGTTGGCTCATTCTTCAATAGGCACGCCGTCACCCGACCTAAGCCCTTGCGGGCCGGTCTAGGGCTCCGACTCTTTGTAAGCATATGGTTTCAGGTTCTATTTCACCGCCCTCACCGGGCTGCTTTTCACCTTTCCCTCACGGTACTAGTTCACTATCGGTCACAAAAAGTATTTAGCCTTGGGAGTGTAGGACTCCCGGATTCCCACGGGGCAGTCTTTCCCCGCGGTACTCAAGAGAACGATCAAGAATGCTAAGAAGATTTTCATTTACGGGGCTATTACCCTCTTTGGCTGGCTGTTCCAAAACCATTTAATTAACCTTTTCGCGTTCCCTCGCATTAAAGCAGATCGCTTCTTACAACCCCAATCCGACATTTCGAAATAACGATATATCGAATTGGTTTGGGCTGTTCCCTTTTCGCTCGCCGCTACTAGGAGAATGAAATCACAATATTATTTATGAGTCGGACCATACCGGCCCACAAATAATAAAGTGATCATATTTTTTCTTTTCCTCCAGGTACTGAGATGTTTCACTTCCCTGGGTTTGCATCTTCATCACTTACGGATGAAGATATAGCGACATTACTCGCTATAGGTTTTCCCATTCGGACATCGCCGGATCAAAGCTCGCTAGACAGCTCCCCGACGCTTATCGCAGTCACGCCACGTCCTTCATCGCCTTTTTGTGCCAAGGCATCCACCATACGCCCTTAGTAACCTACTCATCCCGTGCATAAGCACGAGAGTTAATAGATATATAATTTATTGCTATACAATTATACCTGCTTGTTTGCCCTCCGCTTTTTACGGCGGAGAACTACTATAAAACCGCGGATAACAGTAAAGGGTATTAAGCCCTTTGTTCCGCCATCGCTCGGACAAAATGAAAATAAATTTTCATTTTGCTCCTCGCTCGGCGTAATAAACATGGCGGTCTATAGTTTCATTCAGTTTTCAAGTTGCGATCCTTAGCTGTCAGCCCCGACAATCTATATAAATAAATTGCCCGAGTCAATAGCCAAATTAAAGGCGCCGCTTTCTCCAAAGCGGCGCCCCTCCACAGCAAAATAATGCTTAGATGCTGAATTCTCCTTTATTCGTGTTGCCAAAATAAATTTGGCCGCTTTGTTTTATAGGTTTTATGGTTAAAATATTCATCCCGTTAGAAGCAGGTCGCGATCATGAATAGTACAAATTACTTGTATTATCTCTATAATCCCGACCCTGCATAATAATACACATTATCCCGAAAAAAGCGATCGCGGCTTCTAACGGGATTCATGTGCCTTACACTATAGCAGATAGTTATCAACAGCGCAAGACCCTATTTTATCTATAACAAAACCCGCGTAAATGCGGGTGAAAAATATATCTCCTTATTTTTTAACTCTTCTTGCTTTTCTTAACGCGCCGCCTACCCCACCTCTTTCTCTCAGAAGGCGTCGACAACGCTCTGTAGGTCACGGCATAAACCGCCGGGTCAATTTCGATTGTAACGCTACCATCAACTGCCAACTTATATCGGCCTGAAGCTTTGGGAATGTCTACTTGGCAAAAATTAACTCCAATCGACTTCCCAGGCAAAACAACGTTAAAACCATGGGAGTTCGCGTGTGCGAAAAAGATAAACAATTCGCTGTATGTGTCCGGAATGGGATGAGTAATCAGGATTCTATGATCCTTGTAAAGAACCTCACATTCCCTTTCAACTCGTTTGCCGCTTGTCTGGCTCACTACCTTGATTCTGGAATTCATGCTTCAGCCCTCATTTGTCAAAAAACCAAGTGAAAACAAGATACCGCTTTAAGCGGTATTTGTCAAGGGGCGTTTGGTTCCGGACCTTGGTTTATATATGTGTCTATAAAATCCTGAATCCTTTTCAATTCAACATCGCTCAGGGCTTCGGGAGACGCGGGGTCAAACTTATCAAGCCAGTTCCAAGCCGCCAAAGCAATCATCTTGTCATTTTCTTTGCGCGGCTCAATAATGATTTTTTTGCCAATTCCGTAAAAATCTTCAAGCTGTTTTACAATTTTGGAGCTCGCATCCGGCCTATAAGAAATCCAAATATAACCGTGTTCCAGATTGTGGACCAACCCTTCATTAGGCTGCTGTTCCTTATAAATTCCTTTTGTTTCCCATTCCTCATAATGCCCGCCGGAAGTCGGCGGATTAGAATTATATTCCGGGTGGCTTTGGCCGATATTTATATGCGCTCGTCCCTGATCGGCAATCTGAACGGCGTAGATTTTGCGCTCGGAAACTTTCTTTCCCGTGCGTTTTACAAGCCAGTAAATCCCGCCGCCGATAACTATTAAAATAACCGCCCAAATCAAAAATTTCTTGACGCGCCCCGCCGCTTCGCTTTTTGCCTGTGCGCCAAGTTTCTCTTTCTTCTTTTGTTCGTATAATTCTTTTGGCGAAAGTTCATTCATGGTTTTAAAAATTACATATTTTCTATTTTTTATCAAATGCCCCTTCTGTATAAACATTATTCGGATTCCATAAAAGCCAGCCGGAAGTCAGGCCCGCATCGTAAACCGCTTGTTTTTCCCGGCGGACCATATCCGCGTCATATTTCGCGCCAATATTAAAATCTTGAAGCCATGGGCGGAGGTTTTTAATTTTTTCTTTTAGCGCGGGCTCAACCGCGTCGGGCGTAGTCGTAGCGGCGTCGGCGATTATTTTTTCGCGCAGCAACCCTTTGCCGCTTTCTATCGTACCAAAGACCATCTCATAGGGATGCTCTGCCGGATTCTCAAATCCAAAATTGCCCGGCAGATAATGCGACGGATAAATCATGGGCGACACATAGTCAAAGTAATCGTATAAATCAATGAATTTTTGTCCGATACCCAAGTCATCGGCACTTAACATATTGTAGGCAAAAAGATCAACGGAAAGCGTAATTTCCGGGTCGTGTTTTTTTAACTCCGATGTTAGATATCGCGCGAATTCGTTGATTGTTTTGACTTTTGCCGATGCGAAGTCCGGGGGCAAGTTAACGTCATCGTCTTTTTTGAAAGCGGGAAAACGGATATAATCAAAATTTAATTCATCAAATCCGTAATCGATGGTTTTTTTTGAAAGCGCAAGGTTGTAGTCCCAGGTTTCTTTATTAAACGGGTCAAGCCAGCGCCAACCGCGGTTGTCCTGCCACAAAGAACCATCGGATTTTTTAAAATACCAGTCGGGACGAATTTTAGTCTGCGAGCCATCTTTAAAAAGAACAATCCGCGCAATTGTGTAAATATTTTTACCACGAAGCTCGGTCACCAAATTTTTAATATAATCGTCAAGATAATCGCCGTCTTCTTTAACGTCTATTACGATGGAATTTATTTCCGTTTCGTCGGCAACCCGCATTAAGTCATTGATTTTCTTGGAGCGCGCCGTCCACGCCGTAGAATAAAGTCCGAATTGTGGACTGATTTTCAAATGTTTCGACTGCGCCTTGGTCGGAGCCGGCGCTGAAATACCCACCGCGAGCGGCGGCGGATTAAAAAAAATATTTTTAATATAAAGCCAGCCCTGATTCAAAGGATTTAAAAGATTGCCGATAAGCGACGCCGTAATTACAAAATTTGAAACCCCCATACGCCTATCTTATCACGAGATTTTGTTGATGAGAAAGCTCGGTCAGAGTATTTTTCATAAAAAATAAGGGGGGCTGTCGCCAGAATATCTCAGAAAACACACTATCAATTTTCCCGGCGAGAAAATTGCGCTCGCTCTTGGCCTCGCTCTTTCGCTTCGCTCAAACCGTGCCCGCTCGGCCTGCGAGACGGTTTTCTTCACTACTCTGGCGCCACTCCCCTAATTATTGTACTTATGAGCGAACCCAATGTCTTTTCTCGAAACCTTCTGAGCAGGCGGGCTTGGCGGTTTTTGATATAATATTAAGCTAATCAAAAATCCCGCCGTGGCGAGGACAAGCGCAGGCGCCGCAGGAGCGCCGGAGCGGGTTGAGAGAAAAGAGCGTTGGGTTCGCGATCAAAAGTTCTTGACTAAAAAATCCAGAATACGCTGTTTCAGTTCCGGCTCTCTTTCAAGCATCCTAGTGCCGTGACCGGCGTCTTCATATTTAATGAATTCCTTAACTTTCGCGCGCGACATTTCAAAAAGTTTTTCCGAGGACTCAAAAGCGTATTCGTCGTCGCGGCTTGCCGCGATTAAGAAGTTTTGCCGGTAATTTCGCGATGCGATTTCCGTTTTAACGCCGCGATATTCAATGCCCGGCGAAAGCGCCACGACAATTTTCGGCTGGTCTTTCGCGCCGAAAATCATGGCGAGGTTCGCGCCTATCGAGCCGCCGATTGTCGCCAGCTCCGTGTCCTTAACTTGATTTTTGAGCCAGTCAGCCGCCGCTTCGACGTCAAAAATCATTTTATCGTAATCTTCCTGCCGGAACTCCTGCCACGAACCCATCTCACCTGGCCAGGCCTCTGAATCGCCGTGTCCCCGCTCGTCAATATTCAAAACATTGTAGCCTTTCCCAGAAAGCAAGCCCGCCATATCGTTAAAATCGCGCCGATTGCCGGGCAGAATATGCAGAAGAATGACGGATTTTTTTACCCGGAGAACATCATAAACCCCGTTAGAAATCGCGCCCGCGCTATGCGCGCCCGAAGGGCCTGGGGGCGGGCTATTTCTAACGGGGTAAAAATCTCCGACAATTTTGACACCGTCGTTTGTTTGAAAATTTACCGTCTTCTTGTTCATGCTCTCCTGAAAAATAAAGAAATGGCAAAGAAAACAATGCCCGTTAAAATCACCAACGGACCGGGAGGGAAATTAAAGTAGCCCGCGAGCAAAATCCCCGCGGCCGTCATTATCACTCCGAGAATAACGCTGAAACTCAGAAAAGATTTCAGGCTCCAGGAAAAATTACGGGCGCTGACCGCCGGAAGAATCGTCAAAGCGCCCATCAAAACAGAACCGATTAGTTTTATTCCAAGCGCTACGCTTGAGGCGAAAAGCAAAAGGAAAACCAGATAAGATAAATCGGGCCTCATTCCGATGGATTGTGCCATGTCTGGCGCGATAATTCCGAGCGCCAGACGCCGCGCAACAAAAAGGGTAAGCGCGAAAATGATAATGGAAGCGATGATTATCAGAACGGCTTCAGAATCGGTAATCGCGAAAAGATTACCGAACAAACCTTCAAGCAGTTCTTCGTTCGGTACTAAGATAACACCAAGAGCAAGCGTCGCGGTAAAAAAAGTGCCTACAATGGCTTCGGGCGGTAAAGCGGTTTTTTTCTCAATAAACCAAGTGCCAAAAGCGGCAACAAGCAAAAAAACCGCGGCGCCAAGAATCGGATCGTAATTAAAAATCAAAGCAAGACCGATGCCCGGTAGTGCGACGTGCGACAAGACATCGCCCACCAGCGCCATGCGCTTAACAACGATAAAAGCGCCGAGAAAACTTGCGGCTAACGCGATAAAAATTCCCGATAGAAATATTAGTGAAAATTGGTCTGAGAAAAATAACATATCTTAATGGTCGTGGTGATAAAAAGCGCTCTCTCCATAAAGTTTCGCGATCTGTTCATTGGTCAGAGTTTTGCGCGGTTCGCCGAAACAAAGCTGGGTGCGGTTCAAACAAAGAACTGAATTAGCGTAACGATAAACAACGTGTAAGTCGTGAGAGATCAATAAAATCGTAAGTCCGCGCTCGTCCTGCAATTTATGCAGCAGATTGTAGACAGTGTCTTCGCCGGCGATATCTATGCCAGCGGTCGGCTCGTCAAAAAGCAAAACATTGGGGTGGCCCAAAATGGCCCAAGCGATAAGAACGCGCTGAAGCTGGCCCCGTGAAAGATTAACTAATTTGCGGCTTAAGATTTCTTCTCCGAGTCCGACGGACTTTAATTCATGAACCACCGATTGGAGCAGGGGGTTGTCTTTTAAAAGAAATTTTTTGGATTTCAAAACGAAAAATTCCTTGACCGTCAAAGGCAGGTGGATATTTTCGGGCAATTTTTGCGGCACGTAACCGAGATTGACGTTTTTTAACCAGCTGATGTCTCCATCATAAGAAATAAGCCCCATTAACGCCGTGAAAAGTACGGTCTTACCCGCTCCGTTTGGACCGATAATGGCAAGTACATCGCCTTTTCTCACGGAAAAGGAGATATCTTTAAGAACCGGTTCTTCGTTGCCGAACTGTACGGATAAGTCCTTCACTTCCAAAACGTTTTCCGTGTGTTCATGATTTTGGCTGTGATTTTCATGATTAGTGTGATTTTTATCATTATTGTGATTCATAGTTCATGCTTCAAGAAGTAGCGCGGCAGCGCCCATGGCGCCGGCGTCTTCGCCGAGCTTGTTTAATAAAATTAAAACTCCTTCAGCGGCTTTCGGTGAAGTAATGAGTTTTTTCATTGTTTTTCGCGCCTGCGGCAATATGAATTTTTCCGCTCCGGTGAGCCCCCCGCCAATAATTATCGCCTGCGGGTCCAGTATGTTCACGATGTTCGCCAAACTTATTCCAAGATATTCTCCTACTTTCTCAAAAGCCTCGCGCGCGTTTTTATCGCCTTTTCTCGCCAAGTTATAAGCCTTCAAGGAATCAGAAAAGCCGAAATTTTTTAACGCTCTCGCGCCCGCCAATTCCTCAAAATCATTTGTTTCGAGTTTCGAGTTTCCCCGGCCTCGTCCGAGCTTGGCCGAGGGCGGGCGGATTTCGGATTTTATGATCATGTGTCCGATCTCGCCGGCGGCGTCGTTGGCACCGTTAATAATTTTGCCGTCAATAATAATGCCCCCGCCAACACCAGTGCCAAGCGTCAGGCCGACCAAGTTTTTGTAACCCTTGCCCGCGCCCCAAAGATGCTCTCCGCGCAAAAATGACCGCGTGTCATTATCGATAAAAACCTCACGGTGGAATTTTTTAGAAAGCCATTCGCGGATTTTGAAACCGTTAATGACCGGCAGATTTGGCGCCTTAAGGATTTGCCCCTTCTCCAAATCAAGCGCGCCGGCAATGCCGCAGCCAATTCCCAAAATCTCTTTGCGCCGGAGTGGAGATATAACGCTCGAAATCATGCTTTCAAGCTGATCCATCAATTTCTGTAAATTTTGGGTTTCGGTCGGTTGTTTGTCTTTATACATAACTTTTGCCCCGCGAAAAAGCACCACGTTGATTTTCGTGCCGCCGATATCCACGCCGACAATAAACTTATTATTTAAAGATTGCATAATTATTATCTTAACAGAATACTTAAAAAACCCCAACTTAATCGGGGTTTAATTAAAATAACCTTTTCGCAGCTTCCCAAATTGCGGGATTGCCGTGAAGTTTTTGATAATACCACCACTCCGCTCCCCACAAATAAGCTCGGGGCAAACCGGTGCGGCGGGCAAAATCAACATTTCCTTCAAATTGCTTTACTCCAAAAACTTTCGTCTGCAGCTCGGGGCTCGAATTGATTAGGGATTCGTTTCTGATCCACGGTTCGGCTTGCAGTTCTGAAATAAAAACTTTATTTAAATCAAGGTCTAGGTTTTTGGCTTTGTTGTAATAATAAGCCGGAGAAATCCAGCCGAAAGGCGGGATATAACCATAATACAATCTTATCCCGAAATCTCCATAAATCCTCTGCCAGATAAAGCGATAAAGCGTGGGACCAAGATAGTCGCCGAATTTTACGACTTCTTCCCAACTGGAAAGTTCCCCGGAATCAGTAATTATAACCGGATGACCAGGATCCCAAGCCTCTACCGTATTAATTTCATCTCTCAAAAATTCAGGATCCGGAACTTTTAATTCGATGCCGTAAATTTCTTGAACTTCTTCCAACTGCTTCCAATTGAACAGCGGCTCGTTTTCAACCTGCCACATTTCAACCGCGGGAGAACTGCGATAGCGCCCCACTACTTGGACAATCATGTGAAGTGCCGCGTTATTCCTTTCGATTTCGGAAAGGCCGAGCGTCCATTCAGGCAGATGGAATTCGGGCCAGCCGGCAGTACGCGGGCCGATATTCATTATCAGCTTCACGTCGCGCTTTTCAGCTTCTTTCACAAACCAATCGAAAAAAGAAAAATCAAATTGTCCCGACTCCGCGGATTCAATTTCGTCCCAGGGAATAATCAGGCGGATATGTTTCACCTTAAGATCGTCAAAAATCGCAAGGGCTGTTTCCTTAGGATCTATGCCTAAATACTGCGCGTAAAGTTGGCGGAAGCTAGTGCCCCAAACCGGTTCCTGGCCATTGCTGAAATCGCGGCGATCAAAATAAAATCCGGAAAAATGCGCCCACGCGGCCACGAACAACAGAAAAAACGCGGAAACGGCTATCGCAATTATCTTTATTTTGCTCGTCATATCACTTTCCTGACATTAATAAGAATATGCCAGCGGCGACGAAACCGGCAGCTAAAATCTTTTTCCATAAAATCACTCCCCTAAGCTCTTCTTTTAATATCTGCGGATACTTAAACGAGAGAAGTGCCGCCAGACCCAGAACAAAAAACTGCTTAATGCCCTCAAAGGCGTTGACTAGCGTCACGCTTTGCAAAGTGATGGCAAACTTAACCAAAAGCGCTCCGCTAAACGACAGGGCTTTATCTAGAAAAAACATCAGGATGTTTCTTTTTTCTGCGCTTTTGGGAACGCTGAAAATCTGCTGCCTGGTGCTGCGCAATATTAGCGGCGTCAAAGCCCCGAGGCCATAACCCAGCGCCACCCAGACGAGGCCGCTCAAAAAACCCTGCAGCTGGAAAACCGCCTCCGTCATCACCCCGCCCATCGAAAATCCGAATCCTGCCAAAGCCACTAAGAATAGGGCTTTGTAGGTAAATTTATGGTCATTAGATTTTTTTAAGGATACAAGAACGCCACTCGCCACAAGAAAACCAAAACCGAAGATTTGGAGCACGCCGAGACGCTCGCCAAGCACGCCGAACTTGAGCAAGAAAGTGAAAAGAGGAATCGCGCCAACAAGCGCCGTCAGCACCCTGGAAGCTTCGCTCTTCTCTAAAACAGAATAAAACAGCCACAAGCTCAGGACGAAAAACATTCCCGCCAGAACGCCGAAAGACCCCTCCCAAAGATCAAAGCGCAAAAAGCCGGTCCAAATATTTATGACAATCGCGAGCGGAAAAGCTGCCAGGCCCCAGACGCCGGTAACAAAAGCGTAAGAGGCGGGTGGCAGGGGTTTCGCAACTGAGCCGCTAAGTATTACTTTGCTGATAATATTAGAAGCGGCCACCAGAAAGTTGCCCAAAATCACTATCAGAATCCAATTGCGCAATATGAAATCAAAAGCGGTTTGCATCAGCGTTGTCCTCCTGTTTTGGCGATTAATTCTTCTGTAATGCCGTTTGCCGCCGATATTTGGCCGTAAATTCTGCTTGAAGGCCGCGGCCGGCGTTCCTGAGTTTTGTAGTCCACCTCAAAAAGTCCAAACCTCGGTCCAAACCCATGAGCCCATTCAAAATTATCCAGAAGCGACCAGTGAAAATAACCGCGCACGTCAACGCCTTCCTGAATTGCCTTATGAACCCACCTCAAGTGATTTACAATGAAAGCCGCGCGCCTTTCATCTTTGGCGTCAGCTATGCCGTTTTCGGTAATATAGACTGTCTTGCCATAATGCTTCAATTCCTTGAGCGTGTGATAAATACCTTCGGGATAAATCTCCCATCCCAAATCGTTTACTTTTTGATTTTCATTCTGACCAAACCGAAATTTCTTTATACGGTTGTGAAAATAATAATTCAATCCGATAAAATCCTGATAATCTTGTATCCTGTTAAGGAATCTTTGATTCCAAAACCAACTGGCAATTGGCGCCAACCAACCTTCAAAATATACATTATTTTTCGCAATGCCGATTTTCAATCCATCAACAGCGTCATGCATGACGTCATAAGCGCGCCGGTGTGCTTGGACCAGATTGCCTGAAACCCGAAAGAAGGTTATGACACTTTTTTTCTGCGGCGGCCAATTACCGTGCCAATAAGAACTACTGGTATAGATCATAGGCTCGTTTATCGTAATCCAGAACTTTACGTCTTTCCCGAATTCTTTGGCCATGCGTTCGCAAAATCTGACGAAATAAATTATATTATTCCGCTTTTCGAATCCGCCTTTATCGGCAAACCAGACCGGCACAGTCCAGTGCCAAAGCGTAACAAACGGCTCAAGCCCGCGCGATTTAAGCGCTTTTATAACTCTGCGGTAATGTTCTATTTCTTTAACATCAATGCGATTTTCTTCCGGCTCGATGCGCGACCACTCAATAGAAAAACGGTGGGCGTTGTTGTTAAGCCCCCGCGCCAAATCAAAGTCCGCCTCAAAGCGATTATAGTGATCACAAGCTTGGCCGGAAATATAATCTTTAGGATCAATCCCCATGGCGATCAGATAGTTTGTCCGGTCCAGCGATTTTTCCCACTCCGACCATTGATTGCGGTTTCCGCCCTCAACTTGATGAGCGGCAATTGCCGTACCCCACAGGAAACCCTCTGGAAATTGTATTGGCTTCATATTTTCATTGTAATCCATTTTGGATGCCCCACCTATTTAGTTATTAATGTTCTTAATGCCATTATTCGGCTGTTAGTTGTTTAAAGTCAATTCCAAATTCTTCCTTAATTAATAAACTCAAAAAATCGCGGAAAATCGCCACCGTGAACTTTCCCTCTTCCGCACCCGACGAAACCCAACTGACAAGACCGATAAGCCCCTTTGATTGAGGATGAATCAGTGCCCCTCCTGAAAATCCGGTTGTCGCGTTGCTTTCGACAATCAGCATTTCAATTCCGCCGGCGCCTAAGGCCTGGATGCCGCCCGAAACGGTTCCGGCCGAAGAGGTCACCTGGCGCGCCTCGTGGCTGGCGTCGGTGCCGTAGCCGGCGGAAATTAGATTATCTCCGGCGCGGGGCCGATAGCTCCAGTCAACGGGCAGATAATTGAACAAACCGCCGGATTCCATGATTTTGTAATCATCGGGGCCGCCGTATTCAAAACCAAGCATCGCGCCGATTTTTGAATTTTCCGCGGTTGTTCTGTCGCCGGCTTTTAGAAGAGCAAAATCGTTGTAATACTTGTCCGGGCTGAAATCTTTTGAAAACTTTTCGGTTTGCGGCCAATTTTCAATTTTCGCGAAATAATAAATTTTCGGTCTTTGCCCCGAAGGATTCGGGAAAGGGCTTTTAAGGATAAAACAATCGTTTTTGGGCTTCTTGAAAATTTCATCGTAAATAATATGGCGGTTGGTGAGAATAGTTCCGTCTGAATTAATAATGACACCGGTGCCCCGCGCGATTTCGGAAAACAGCGTCTTTTCCGCGTTCATATTGCCGCAATAAAGCTGGATAATGGAACTGTTTATCAGCTCGGTTAAGCTCTTTGATGAAACTTCTTTTACCGCAGGTTTTGTTTGGACAGGCGGCAGTATGCTCTGGTTGGAGGTTTTAAGTTTGGAGGCAGGCGCAGTTTTTTGAGGCGACGGTTTCGTTTCCGGCAGCGTGATTATTTTGTTGACCGTGTTATCGCTGAAAAAAAGACCCAGGGTTGAACTTGCAAGATTGAACTCTGGCAATTTTGGCGCCGGCGCGCGATTCAAAACGTATGAGAAATAAGGCTGCGCATAATAAACCGCGCCCAATAATACGAAAAACGCCGCCAGCCAAACTATTGTCTTTCCTCGCATGTCTTTCCTCGCATATAAATTATTATATAACAACTAGACAACAAAAATGAATTACGGTTATAATTGCTATAGCAAATAAAACCGTAATTTGTTTAGAACTAATCTTATTTCACATTACTGTGTTTAAAACTTCGCATACTAATAAACGATTAGGACATATAACGCAAAAGGCTCTGATTCTTTTATCAACGGGGGCTTCATTGTCATTAACCAGAAGACCGGATCGTTATTTTAGGATTATTGGATCGGCAGCTAAAGAATGGCAAAAAATAAATCAGCGCAGCTTACATGAAGCGATTAAAAAACTTTATCAGTCGAAAATGATTGACTGTAAAGATAACGGAGATGGGATTACTTTGTTAACTATCTCTGATAATGGCAAAAACAGAATTTTAAAATATAACATTGAAAATTTGAAAATAAAGAAACCAAAAAGATGGGATGGGTTGTGGAGAATCGTAATTTTCGATATACCCGAATCCAAGAAGAAGGCTCGAGATGCTGTTTCGGGCAAGCTAAAAGCCATAGGAATGATGCCAATACAAAAAAGCGTGTTCATATGCCCTTATAATTGTAAAGACGAAATAGATTTCATTACCGAAATTTTCGAGATAACACCATTTGTCAGATTTATAACCGCCAATGAAATTGATATTGCATTGGATTTAAAACGTAAATTTGGCATTATTTCTTAATTTCTTAAAAACACTAAAAAACACTAATTTCAGTTTTATTTGCTATAGCAAATAAAACTGAAATTTAATTAGTCAAATTACCAGATAAGCTAAAATAATCGGGATAATTAAATAAAATTTATTAATAAGTTAAAGTTATTAAAATGAAAAACCCGCCCGATCCCTGGTTTGGGATGGGGCGGGGCGTGCCTCGCCGTAGCTTCAGCGAAGGCTAGGGTAATCGCGCTTATTGGCGCAGTAGTGTATCAATCAACCAGTTGATAAAAAGGAGCAGGGAACTGATAGCACTGATGGCTATCGGAAGCAAAAAAACAGGACTATGATCCCCTGCGCCTGCCAGGGTGCAGTGTTCCAGAACAGAGCGACACCTTGGGCGAACTGATCCCAAGTCATTTCCGTTCCTCCCTTGCTTCGCCGAAGCTATTGGCGTAGGCAGGTTGCGCTTTTGGGCGCGTTAGCGGCTTCGTTAAAGGCCACATGCTTTTTTAAAAGCTTGAAAATCTGCGATGACAGCTTTCAATTCCGGAGACATCACAGTGGACTGGTGATCGCTCGCTCCTTGCGGTTCGCTGGGCCGAGGCCGCTTGAGAGCGCCGAGGATCTTAACCTCGTCAAACTTAAACGTAGCCGGCCCTTCATCGTCCAGGAAGGAGTACCGGGGCGGCGCCGGCGGAAGGATATAGATTCTCCCGGTGTATACGGGGCGATAGAAGCTTCGGCGGCCCATACGACCGCAGGCGCTCTGCACCTCCCGGAGCTCGTTGCCCGGCAATTCCACGACCTTCACGCCAAGCCAGCGTGGATCGGGCTCTGCCCGAAGTCGGCGTTCCATTCGGAACTTGCCGGTGAGAAACTTGCCTACTAAGTGCCAAATCTTCGGGAACTGAACGACCGAGTTCACCTGAAAGCGAATCGGTTGCTTGAACTTCAGCGTCCTCACGCGTCTCCTCCTATGCCGCGTCAGCGGCAGACGGGTTTGCGTTTTTGTTTTCCACAAAGCGATGAATCTGGGCATTAAGCAAATTTTTAAGTATAATTTAATAAAATAAATGCCCAGATTCATCGCTTTGTGATGCTAAAAAGAACTTATTATTTAATGCCTTAATTATATCATATTAAAGACAGTTTGTTAATCCATCAATTTTGGCTATTTAAAGCCAATATTGACAAAAATATGGCAAATAGAACAGAACTTTTAAGAGAAATAAAAGACAAGATTATAAAGGCGAATAACTCGCCTCTTTATGGGTACAGAACAAAAAATAAGTACTTTCCCGTCATCGGCGAAGGAAGTCACGACGCAAAAATCATGTTCATCGGCGAGGCGCCAGGAAAAAACGAAGCCGAAACCGGCCGGCCTTTTTGCGGCGCTTCCGGAAGAGTTCTTGACGAGCTTTTGCAATCAATAGGCCTGGATAGAAAAGAAGTTTATGTTACCAACATCGTCAAAGACCGCCCGCCGGACAACCGCGATCCCTTGCCAAACGAGATTGAATATTACGCGCCGTTTTTGGACCGGCAAATAGAAATAATAAAGCCGGAAGTTGTTGCTACTCTGGGCCGGTTTTCAATGGGATATATAATGAAAAAATTCGGCCTTGAGGCCGAACTAAAATCTATCAGTCAGATGCACGGAAAAGAATTCGGCGCCAAAACCTCTTACGGTTCGGTGAAAATAATCCCCCTCTACCACCCCGCCGTCGCGGTCTATGGTACCGACAAAGAAATTCTCAAAAAAGATTTCGCGATTTTGAAAAAATTCTCAAAGCGCAAATAGAATTATCTCGCAGGCTCGGGCAACTTATAAAGCTCGGGGTCGATTGTCCTTTCAAAACAATAATAGCCGGCCGGATGATCCCAATTGCCGGTTTCAACGCCACCGCCGGGATATGGATACATCATTGGCAATGGAACGGGTTTTTGACTCTGGACGCTTGCCTGATTGAAATTGGCGCAAAGCAAAAATGCCAGATCGCCCTTAACTTCATAGGCATAATCGGCGCCCGTCTCGGGATCTTTGGCAGGAGCAAAACCGCTTATCGGGTCTTTTAAATCTTGAAAACGCACGGGAAGTTTTTCCTTGTTTTGCCAGTAATAAATTATCTGGCTTTGAACGGCTTGCAGGTCAGAAACTCTTTGATCGTCAAAGCGGCGGAGCCGTTCCTGCCGGGGCGAGCCGGCAGCAAAAAACCCGGCGACTATCGCGGCCGCCACGATTGCGATAATCGCGTAAATAAAAACCTTCTTTGTCGCGCTGGAAATTTTTGCCCACGCCTTTAGCTCCTGGAAATAATAAAAGAAAACTGAAGCAGCGACGAACAAAACCGCCGCGATTTTGAGAATAAATTTAGCCGTAAGTTCGCCGCCCAAAAAAGTATAAATCAAAGACACAAGGTCGCCGATAATAATTAAGGCGGCGGCAAAAACCGTGAAAGTCAGGAGCCACTTGCGGATTCTCAAATTCTGTTTGACCGGTTCAAGCGAATAAATTTTGTTGAGATAATATCCCGCCCAAACGTAAACCGGGAAAATTACTATAAGAGAGGCGATAGACCAGCGAATACCGCTGAAATAGCTCTGAATCAAATAATAATCGCGCGCGAGCGAATCGGGAACCAATACATTGATGTATTGGAAAATCAAAACTAAAAAAGCCGCTGCGCTGGCGTAAAGAGTAATAATACTCAAAAGATGCAAAAAAACATCTTTTGGTTCTGATTTTTGTTTTTCTGTAGTCATATGTTCTCATTATATATCAAAAAATCGACAAAGTAAAAAGCCAGTTTTTAAACTGGCTTAGCGCCGACACTGCTGAAGGCCTGGCGCAAATCTTTAATCAAGTCCCACGGATCCTCAAGACCGACCGCGAAGCGAATAAGATTGGGCGGAATATTCGTCCCTTTTGACGCGACACAGCTCAATTTTGAATGGGTCGTAAGCGACGGCATTATGACAAGCGACTTACACTCTCCAAGACTTGGCGCGATGGAAAAAATTTTCAGCGAATCGATAAATTTCGCACATTTTTCCAAACTACAATCGAATTCGACTGAAAAAACTCCGCCGCATCCTTCCGGCATAAAGTTCCTCGCATAAACCGCATAAGGAGAGTCGGAAAGATTCGGGTAAAAAACATTTTTAATGCCTAAAGACGATTTCTTCTTTTCGAAACGCCGTCCCCAGAACCAAGAAGCAAGACGTTCTGCGTTTTCAGAATGTCTTTTCATTCTTAAAGAAAGAGTGCTTAAACCGATTAGGCAAAAGCGGGCATGAAAAGCGGAAAGAGGCGCGCCGTAAGACAGATATTCATTTTCTCTCATCTCCGCCAAAAATTTTTTAGGCCCAACAACCGCGCCGGCCAGATTTACGCCGCCGCAACTTAAATATTTGGTCGCCGAATGAACCGCGAAAGTCGCGCCCCACGGAATCGGCCTGAAAAGCGCAGGGCTAGCAAAGGTGCTGTCAACGATAAGCGGTAAGCGATGGCGTTTTGCCATACTTGCGATTTCCAAAAACGGATACAAATCAATTGTAGGATTTGCGAGCCATTCCATATAAAAAGCCTTGGTGCGGCAGTTGATGGCCTTCGCCCAGGAATTCGCATCCCATGGGTTATCTACGAAATTAATGCCACGGCCGAATTGTTTAGGCATTTCCGTTTCAAAAAAATGTCCCGTGCCGCCGTAAAGCTGGCGCGAGGAAACAATGTTATCACCAAGACCCGCGAGCTTCAAAATCAGGCACCTAATTGCCGCCATTCCCGTAGTGAATGAAAGAGCGTCTTCGCCGCCTTCAAGAACGGCAAGGCGCTTTTCAAAAATCCTTGCTGTTTCATTACCAAGCCGACCGTAAATAAACCCCTCTTCTGCGCCGGAAAAAATACGGGCCGCGGTCTTACAATTCGGCTGAGTCTGAACAACTCCTTCGTAAATCGGCTCCGACAGATACCCATGGTGTTCCTTGGGATCATAACAGGCATGCTGCGCCAGAGTATCAAAACAATAGTTCTTCTTCTCGGCCACGCGTCGCCTCTTCAAATATACCAATGAACTATGCTCATGCTATATACCAAAAAATGAAAAAACGCAAGTGAAAGCTCTGCTTTCACCCCGCCGATTGGCGGGGTGTTTGCTAAAGCAAACAAATGCGTTTTTAAAAATTATCGGGCCGCTCGCCCCAGACAATCGTCAATACCATCTCTTTATCGCCGCGTACAACAGTAATCTTGCCTCTTGCACCCGGTTCTGACATGGCTACGGCCAAGATCAACGCCGAGGAACCATTAACCGGCTGACCGCCGACTTTCACGATCACGTCTCCGTCTTTCAAGCCAGCCTTTTGAGCGGGGGAGTTTTCTCTGACTTTCCGCACCAAAGCGCCGTGATCCACGGTAACTTCCGGCAGGCCATATTCTTCGCGCGCAATCTCTTTCGCGATTCCGGAGACGGGCACATCCGAAATATCAGCGCCAAGCATCCCCCAGCGCGCCTTGCCGAACAGCAAAACATTTTTCACGAACCGCTTCAGAGCGTTCACTGGAACAGCAAAGCCGAAGCTTTGGATAGTCGCGTTGACGACGCCGACGACATTGCCGGTGTTTTTGTCAATCATCGGTCCGCCGGAATTGCCCTGATCAACGCTCGCGTCGGTCTGAATCATTCCTGGCCAAGACGCTCCGGGGCCTAACGCCCCAAGCGAACGGTTGAGTCCACTGACGATACCCTCGCTCAAACTGCCCAAAAGCCCGCGGGGATTGCCGGCGATGACGACTCTCTGGCCAACAGCCAGAGCGTCGGAATCACCCAGAGCTACAGGAGTGTATTTTGCCGGATCGATACCTTCGGCCCGCAAAATAGCCAAATCGGAAAACGCATCCTTGCCCACGACTTTAGCGCTGTAATATTTGCCCTTGAATAAAACCCTTACCGTCGAGCCCGGCATGGCAATAACATGATGGTTGGTGGTAACCATACCCGAGTGATTGATAAAAAACCCAGCGCCGCTGGCCGCCTTGGCGCCCGGATAGGGCCAGAGTTCCTCGAACTTTGGAGTGTTTTTCGCGATATCTTCAAAAAAATCCAAGGGGAAAATATAATCGGGATCAATTTTCCGCAACTGATTTTTCATTTTAGCGACATCGTCTTTGGATTTATCCAGTTTTTTCACAAACTCTTCCCATTCTTTCTTGATGGATTTGTATTCCGAATAAGAAATTGTCGGCTTGGCCATTGTAATAATGGTGACAAGATAATCCTGGGTTTGCTTATAAATAGCGGTTGTCTCTAGAGCAGACGCGGTTGAAACGGAAAGCAGAAACACAATAACAGCACAAAAAACCGACGGACGCTTCACGTTTTTTCTCTCTTTTCATGTAAATGAACAGTCCCCTTTTGATAACACAAGGGAATGCGAATGACAAACTCACAGATATGGTTTATTTTCCTAACAATTCAAGCTATAGCTTGAATTGTTAGGAAATCGCATTATTATGCTATAGCATTTTAATGCGATAAATAATTTTTTCCTTTTTATTTCGTTTTTATTTTGCTCGAATATGTTTGAGAGCATACTGCAAATCTGCATGAACTTTTTTGCCGGGGTTGAAGATATTTTGGGAATCAAAAATATCTTTTATTTCTTCAAAAATTCGGATAATACTCTGACCGAACATTTTTTCAAGATAAGGACTGCGGATCAAGCCGTCGTTATGCTCGGCCGTGATTGAGCCGCCGTATTTTATTACCAGATCAAAAACCTGGTCGGCCAGCCGTGGGATTATTTCGCGCTGCTTCGGGTCGGTCAGATTCATAAGCGGGATAATGTGAAAATTGCCGTCGCCAGCGTGTCCCGCGATGGTATAAACCAAACTGGGATACTGATCAAGAATTTTATAAAGCTCGGGAAAAAATTCCGGCAGTTTTTCGGGCTTGACGATAAAGTCATCGATAAAAGGCGCGGTTTGCTTGTCTTTTACTTTCTGACGCAGAAAGTTAAAGCTCTCACGCCGCATTATCCTGTATTTATCCGCTTCAAAAGCGTTTTTGGTAACGCGCATTTTTAGGCCCAACGGTTTTAGCTTTTCGTAAACCTCACGGATGCGCCGCTCCAGTTCTTCTTCATCGTCTTCCGCGAACTCCGGCAGAAGAACAATTTTGGGAACGCCGCCCGTCAGCGTCATCCACACTTCCGGCAGAAACTTCATGCCTAAAGTTATAAGCCCGCCTTGCATTTTTTTAAGCAATTCGGGCAAGAATTTTATTGCCAATTTGAAAGTGTTGTCGTCAAAGGTCTCTATGCTTTCTGGTTTATACGGCAGAATTTCGTTAACCACTTTCGGAATAAGATTCAGGTCATTAAGAAAAATTACCAGAATCTTCGCGTATTTTTTAACCGGAATAAGCTTTAATCTAGCTTCGGTGATAATGCCGAGCGTCCCCTGCGAGCCGATAAAAAGTTTTGTTAGATCAAAATTCTGTTTATCCCAAACGTCAAAAATATTATAGCCAGCGGAATTTTTGGAGACCTGGGGTTTGGCTTTTTGAATTTCGTCAAAATTTTCATCAACCAGTTTGAAGACCTTCCGGTAGACATCCCCTTCAAAATCATTCTGCGCCATTTTTTGGTCTAATTCGGCCTTGTTGATTTTCCGGAAAGTATGCTCTTTACCGTCGCTCAAAACCACTTTTGAAGATTCGACATAATCTTTTGTTTTCCCGTAATTAAGGGACTTCTCGCCGCCGGAATTGTTTGCCAACATGCCGCCCAGAGCGCAAATTCCGCGGGAAGCGGGGAAAGACGGCAAAATCAAGCCCTTTTTCAAAGTTTCGGCTTCAAAGTCGCGGTAAAACACGCCGGGTTCCGTCACGGCATAGCCCTCCCCCACTTCCCTTATATGGTTAAAATATTTGTTGAACTCGACAATAATTGATTCATTAAGCGGGCCGCCCGACATATCGGTGCCGGCCGAGCGGGCAGTTAGAGACAAGTCTGAGTTCGCTGATTTATTTTGGTTTACAAAAGAAACCAGCCCCTCGATATCGGCGGGATCTTTCGGGAATACAACAACTTTTGGCGTAATATAAAATAAACTAGCATCGCGGCTATAGAGCGCCAGCGTCGCCGGATCATCCAAAACATCGCCTTTGAAAAATTTTTTTATCTCTACTTTTAAGTCCATCTCTTATTTCAACCATTCTCTGAAACTTTTGGGCCAACCAATAACTAAAATTAAAGCCAGTGGCGCGCCCCAGTTGGCCCATCTTTCCACAAATTCAAAAATTGAATCGCCGGCAATCGGACGCATAAGCGCAGTCCAAAAACCCCAGAAAGCCATCCAGAGAAGCGCTAAGCGTATTGGTTTAATCAAGATCAGCACAGCTAAGAGAACATCCAACAATCCAACCAGCCACAAAAACGTAGTCGCTGTCCCAACATCTGAAATACCAAAAATAGAAAACCATTCCACCCACGCTTTTCTCCCCTGAAGCGCGAATACGCCGTGTCCAATAAACTCTCCGGCAACGGCAATACGTAAAACCCATCCAGCTGATTTATTCATATTTTCAATAAAAAACTTAATTAATTTTAATACTTAAATTATTATAATACTTTCCGGCGCAAAAGCACAGCATTAACCGCAACGATTACAGTGCTTAAAGACATAAATAAAGCGGCCAATGCCGGCTGGAGGATAATACCGCGCGAAGCGAGAACGCCGGCGGCCAGAGGCAAAGCGATAACATTATATCCAGTCGCCCAAAAAAGATTTTGAATCATTTTAGAATACGTGGCCTGGGAAAGTTTTATGATTTTGACGATATCGCGCGGATCGTTTCGCACGAGGATTATACCGGCAGATTCGATTGCAACATTGGTCCCCGCCCCAATGGCAATGCCGAGATCCGCCTGCGTTAAAGCCGGCGCGTCATTTATTCCGTCGCCAACCATCGAAACTTTCAAACCTTTCTGTTGGAGTATTTTTACTTTCTCCGACTTTTCGCCGGGCAGGACGCGGGCAAAGCATTCATCAATGCCAAGTTCGTCGGCAACCCATTTGGCGACATCTTCGGAGTCGCCGGTAATCATCGCTGTTTTAACGCCCATTGTTTTTAATTCACTAAGGGCCTCGCGCGATTCTTCTCGAATAATGTCGGCAAGAGCAATTGCGCCGATCAACTTTTTATCTTTCAGCACAAAAATAATCGTCTTGCCTTTTTTATTTTCTTCGCTTATTTCTTTGGCGAGAGTTTCCGACGGGGTTATTTTATTATCTTCCAGAATCTGCAAGCCGCCAGCCATGACTTCTTTTGAATCAACTATGCCACGAACGCCTTTGCCGGGGATTCTTTGAAAATCTTTGACCTCAAAAAGCGGGAGGCCCTTCTTATTCGCATCGCTTACGATAGCTCTAGAAATGAAATGTTCGGAATGTGCGTCAACGGAAGCGGCAAGCTCAAGAATTCCGTTTTCCGTTTCTTCCCCGACTGACCAGATTTTTTGTACTCCGTATTCCCCTTTGGTCAAAGTGCCGGTCTTGTCAAAAAGCACAATATCAATCTTTCTTGCCGCTTCAAGCGCCAGACGTTGGCGCACTAAAAAGCCATTGCGCGCCGCCATTGTGGTGGAGATTGAAGCGACTAAAGGCACGGCGAGTCCCAAAGCATGGGGACAGGCAATCACCAAAACCGCGACCAACCGTTCAACGGCGAATGAAAATCCCGCTTGAGCTACAATCCACAAAACAAAAGTTAAAGAGCCCGCGGCAATAGCGATAATTGTCAGATAAAACGCGGCCCGGTCGGACAATATTTGCAGGCGAGATTTTGACGCTTGGGCCTCCGCTACAAGACGCATTACGCCTGCCAAAAAAGTATGTTCGCCGATTTTTGTTACTCTAATTTTTAAAGCTCCATCACCATTGATAGTGCCGGCAATAACTTCGCCTTTTTCGGTTTTAGCAACCGGTTTTGATTCGCCGGTAACCATGGACTCATCAACATCCGATTTGCCGTCAACCACAACTCCATCGGCCGGGATTCTGCCTCCGGGCCTGACGAAAACAATATCGCCAATTTTTAATTCGGAGAGTGAAATAGTTTTTGTGTTGCTATGATTCGTGATTCCTGATTCATGATTCACGATAATTTCTGCGGTGTCCGGCAAAAGCTTGGAAAGTTCGCGCAGGGCGCTTTGCGCCCCGCTGACGGCTTTCATTTCAATCCAGTGGCCGAGAAGCATTACCGTAATTAAAGTCGTCAGTTCCCAAAAAAGCGGATGCTTGCCCGCCGTAGCTTCAACGAAGGCGGGGCCACTCAACTCAACGTAAACGCTGTAAAGATAAGCGGCAGAAATCGCAAGAGCGATTAAAGTCATCATCCCCGGCAATTTTGCTCTTATTTCTTTGTAAGCGCCTAAAATAAAAACCCAACCGCCGTAAAAAAATACGATTGAACCAAAAATCAAAGGAATATATGCCGAACCGTAAAATGCCGGAGGCGACCAGTTGAAAACTTTTTGTACAATATCCGAATAAGCGACAACCGGAATAGTCAACGCTAAATTTATCCAAAACTTTTTTAGAAACGCAGCGGTGCTATGCCCGGCATGTTTATCGTATTCATGATTCATGCTTCTTGATTCATACTTCTGTTGTATCAAATTCATCCCGCATTCGGGACAAATTCCCGGCGTGTCTTTTTGGACTTCCGAGTGCATTGGGCAGGTATAGATTTTTTGTTCGAGGTTATGATTCATTATTTAATTTGATTATACTCCGCAACTAGGGTTTTGATTATTCACAGGCGCGACTTGGCGTAAAATGTTCTGATAGCCGGAGGCGCTTGAATAATCGCGGCCGAGAACTTCTTGAGGGTTGACATCTTGCCAGCCGATTCCCTTGGTTTGGAAATATTTGGCCAGTGTCAGGTATGTATCCGGAAACCAATACGAATTGACTTGCAACGCGATTTTATACATTTCGCTTTCAGAAACTCCCTGCGCCGCCAGAAGTTCCAGGAGGCCGAGCATGGCCATACCGTGGTTGCAGTCCGGAAAATAAGTCGGATTGCCGCAGCATGGTCGGTAGATATTTTTTGAGACGCGCTCTACAAGCGCCTGCTGTTCCGATGTCAGCGCAAGAAAATTATGGCGCGAATAATGATCCATCGGGTCGCCCCGCGCCAAGTTCCAGCCGCCGGTTGAGGCAAAACCGGACGCATCGCCGTTATATTTCACCATCGGGCCAATTTCCAAAATGGGATTTTTGTTTGAGAGGCCCAGCGCCCAGAGAAGATTAAGAATTATCCCAGAATTTTGACGAGTAATTTCCAGATTGCCGTTATTACTGCCGGCCAACAGCTTTTCGGTTTCCTTATCCAAGCCGCCACGGCCAGCGTAAAGAGCGCTGAATTTATCCGAGTCTATTACGCCCGATTCAGTCATCCGCCGGCCAAGATCCCCCCAGCGCACCGGCAAAACTACGCCCTCGGACGGCAACACAATATTTTCAAGAGCCGCGGCATCAGCGGTTTGCAAATCAGAATTTATACTATCGCTGAATTTCCAATTAAAAATTAAAAACGCGAATGCGAATACAATGACGCCACCTGTAATAATTTTGAATTTTAAATTGTCATTTTGCATTTTGATACTTCGACTTTGTTCAGTATCAATCCTGAGCTTGTTGAATGGATTGATTTTTGAATTTTTAATTTTTACTAACAGCAATCCTCCATTCTTTTTTTAATTTCCTCGACACTTTCATTTGTTTTGACCGTCCCCGCCGGCGACTTAATGAATAGCGCCGCCAGAACAGCCAAAAATAAGATTGCCGGAACAAATATAATCCAGAGCGACCCGAGTAGGCCGTATACGGCGATAAATCCCACGGGGATAAAAAGCGCTTTGAACAAGACTTCGGACTTCCGCGGCCCGAGCCGCTTTGCAATCTGATAAGCAATGCCGACAACCGAGCCGCCCATAAGAATGGCAGTTATCAGTTTCCAGTTTTCATTTTTCAATAAGTTTAGGTGAATTCCGATAAGAAGCCAAAACCAGGTTCCGGCAACGCCAGCACAAATGGGGCAAATACGAAAAGGTGGGATTTTATTGATCAACGCCGCGATGCCGGAAATGGCAAGAATTGAAATAATGACAATCGTAATGATCATGATTTTATAAAAACAAAATTATTATCGCCAATGCAATCATAGCAATTCCGCTCCAAAAGCGCATACCCTTTCTTTCTTTTTGCTGCCATTCCTGCACCTTGCTGAGCAAGTTTTTGTTGCTCGCAATCAGCAAAATTACCACAAGCGGCAAAACAAAAATCAAGTTGTAGGACGCAAGATATGCCAAACCCCAAAGATAAGTGACATTATCGTGAAGCAATCCTAGAATCATGACGTAAGGCCCGCCGCTGCACGGAAACTCGCAAATACCGACTAAAGTTCCTAAGAAAAATGCCGTCGGCAAAGACCCTCTTTCCATAAGAGACGCAATCTTTTCGTGTGCCGCGTGGGGAATCCGCAATTTTATCGGAAAAGCCGGCCAAAATTCGTTTATAAGATTAACCGACCCTAAAATCAAAAGCAGTATGGCGCCGACCTTTGCCATAAAATGCGGGGTATTAAAGATATGCAGCGCTTGCAAAATGCCAAGGCCTATCAGAACATAAACTAAAAAAATCCCAAAAATATAAACCCCTCCAATTTTCAGGACGTTGGAACGCAGACGGCCAATACTGAAAAGGAATGCGATAGTTACAAGAAGAATAGAAAAAGCGCATGGGTTAACGCTGTCAACCAGCGAGGCAATGACGATCAACGGGAAAAGCAGCTTGCCGCCGTTGGATAGTTTCCAAATCAGGGGCGCGCTTTGCATTGAGCCGAAAAACCAGGCGGCCAGAACAAAAAGCGCGGCCACAAGAATCAGCCAGAATAATTTGTTCTTCATGGTTCTACTATGGCTTTAAATTCTAAAACCATCGGGGAGGCGGCACCCGTGGAAATCATCACCTGTCTTTCAATCGGGCCGACACCGGCCGGTCCGTGAGCCGCGGGATCAAAAATCGTTTTAACAACCAATTTTTCGCCCGGTTTTACAATTAAATTGGCTTTTGGCGCACCGCCATGGCCCGGCATGCCGAAAGGACCAGCGGTTTTATCTCCTACCTTCAGTTCTGCCTCAGTGCACATACAAGAAGTAGAAACCTCGCCAATTTTGACGCTATCTTTGCTTTGGTTTTCCAGTGTGAATTCTTTGCTAACCAAGCCCTTTGCCATGGAAACCGTACCAAAATCATATTTTGATTCTTTCGCGATAAGAGTTCCGGCGTAAGCTCCATCTATAATCGCCGGCGTTTTTGTCCCGGAGCCGCCGAACCACACAAGTCCCGCGATCACTAAAACAATAAATCCTAAAAGGATTGATATCTGATTGATTTGTTGATGCATAAGTTTAAGTAATTCAAAAATAATAAATCCCCTTTAATGAGGGGCAAAAAAGACGCTGATATAAAAACCGTCGCACGGCTTTTACATTAGCGTCTTATGAAATTGCGGGACTGTTTTCGAGAAGTGAAAGCCAGAAAATCAGCTTTCGCTTAAGCGGAGTATTATTTAAGTCAAAAGATGCAGCGCTAAAAAAACCCACTATCCGGTCTGCGTTGCCGGGCTTGATGAAATCCGGCGCGTAAAAAAATGCCAACAAAAGCATTGCGAAACTGGCCATCAATAAACCCTCGGAAAAATTCTTGAGAAAATTAAGGTGAATGCCGAAAAACACCAGGGGATTCAGCGCCGCCGGGCAGGATACGCCGGCGACCGAGGACGCGATGCAGTTGCCGTGATGATCCATCACGAGAAGACTGGCGGCACCGCTTAAAATGCCGACTATGATTAAGATTGTCAGAAGGAATTTCATGAATAAATATATGCTACCAAAAATCAGAATTTTCCGCAACTTCTATGCTATCCACAATAAAAAATACTCCAAGACGGCGATGTCATTGAGTTTAAAATTTAAGATTATTTATTCCTTTACTTCCCCTTCTGTTGCAACAATAAAATCTGCAGTTGCAATTGAAGGACTTTGATTTGAAGTTTTATCTTTTCTATTAGAGCTTGTCTTTCGGTATCAGAAAAAATTGAAGAATTTGCCATTTGTGATAAACTTGTTTGATTTTGAATTGTCGCATTGCTTAACTCGGTAATCTTTTGCCTGGTTTTCGGCCCGACTGTGCCATAGCCGAAACCGCTGACGGAAACAATACCGTATTTCTTTTGAAATTCGCCAACAGCTAATTTAGTTAGAATCCCAAAATAGCTCGTTGGCCTTTGAATATTGAGAAGGCCCTGTTTAATCAGAAACTCCTGAAGAATCTGGACTTCTGGGTGTCTTAGGCCTAGATAAAGAGGCAAGGTGATTATGGCATTGATGATGTAAGCGGGAGTTTGATTTGAAACATTCTGGCTACTTTGGATAACTATCGGAGTAGTAGAAAGGTTTGGAGATATAGAGATAGTTGAATTAACCGGCGAAGTTATTGTGTAAGATCCGCCACCGCCTCCTCCTGAAGTTGGTATCGGAGGTGTTGCGGGTGTCGGGGCTGGTGTGGATGATAGAGTAGAAACCGCTGGAGTAGTCACGGTAACAGTTTCCATTGATGAATACTCCCCTTCATCAACGTAGGAGACAACGCCATAGTAGTAGGTTTTATTTGGTATAACACTGGAATCGGTAATCGTTGTCTGAGTGGTAGTGGCGATTAAAATGGCCGTGGTATCAGTAGCCGAAATTAACGGGAGGTCGCTTCTGATTACTCTATATATGAGAGAGCCATCGGTATAGGGATCGGTAGTCCAAGAAAGAATGACACTGCCGAATTGAACTGTTATTAGTTTTGGCTTAGGAGGAATGGCTTTGGTTTTGATTGTAATGACATTAGAAAAGTCAGAGATATTACCTTTGGCATCTTTCGAACGAATAGCGATGGTATAGTTAGTGGCTGGCCTAAGATTGCCTAAAATAAGAAGCTCTTTCTGATTGGGATTTTGCGGGTTGATTGAATTTGAGATGTTACTGGCTGTTAGCCATTTGGTTTTGATATCGGAATCGTCTTCGAGATAACGGATTTCGTAAGAAGACGCCTTACCGCTGTCATCATTTGGCGAGGACCATTCAAAAGAAATCGTCCTAGTTTTGCGATGAACCGCCCGAACATCTGAAATGACGTCCGGCGGAATGGTATCATTTTGGGACAGTGGTACTAAAACAAAAACTGATTGAGAGTGAGATGATTCGTTCTCCGTAGCATCCTTGGCTGAAACAGTGTAGACATGGGTATCACCCGCTGTAAGTCCGGAGTCAATATAAGAAAGAGCGGTTGACGAAGCAATTCTCACTGAATTTCTATACACAACATAACTAACGACTCCAACGTTATCATCAGTAGAAGCAGACCAGGAAAGATTTATTTGAGAAGGAGAAATCGCGATGGCAGTAAGATTTTGAGGAATAGATGGGACTTGGGTGTCTGTGACCAGCAGGGGCGGCGGCGCGGCAGTGACCGTCACGGTCACTGATTGTGAAGCTGACCCCCCAGAACCAGTGCATGTTAACGTATATATAGTCGTTTGCGTTGGACTTACGCTTTGCGTCCCAGAAACTGCTTTGGTGCCTGACCAGCCAACAGAAGTAGTGCAGGAAGTTGCATTGGCCGAGCTCCATGAAAGTGCCGCTGACTGGCCGGAAGTTATGGAAGACGGATTTGCTGAAAGAGTGGCGGTCGGCTGGGACGAAGGCGGCGGAGATGTAAATTTAATAAGAAAATTTTCAGCTGACCAGCCGTCTGTTCCGGTATCATAATTTATATTCCACCACCAAAAACCATCAGCATATGTTGGGCCTCCGATAATTGCGCCGAGAGCTCCTGTTGATTGAGAACCAAGGAATACTCCCGATGCAGATGGCGTTACGCGCACACTTAAGGGTCCTGACAAAACCTGAATACGATCATTAAAAGAAAATTTAGAACTTGGCGAAGGTTGCGTTATTGCGCTTACCTGATTTGACTGATTGGAAACATTTCCCGCGGCATCGTAGGCAGCCGCGGTGTAAGCATAATTAGTTGCTGGACTAAGACCGGTATTTTGAAATGAAGTTGTATTGGAAGTAGCGATTTGAGTGCCGCTCCGGTAGATACGATAACCGGTTACCGCGACGTTATCCGTAGACGCAGTCCACGATAAATTTATTTGGGAAGAAGAGATGACAGTTGTGGTGAGATTTTGAGGAATGGAAGGAGGGGTGGTGTCTGTTGCTTGCGTTACTGTGACTGTGGTGGACCGTTCTGCTGATCCACCGCTACCAGAACAGTTCAAGGTGTACGTTGTGGTCTGCGTCGGAGTTACTGTCTGCGTCCCGAAAACAGCTTTCGTGCCTGACCAGCCAACAGAAGCAGTGCAGGATGAGACATTAGTGGATGACCAAGTAAGCGTTGAGGATTGACCTTGCGTAATAGAGGTTGGGTTGGCAGAGAGGGAAACGGTAGGTTGAGGAACTGGTATCGGAGTGGAGGCCAACGATCCGAAGTCGCACTCCGGATACGAGGCGGGACAGATGGCCAACGCTGAGACCATGGCGGGCAAAGGCGCGCCTTTGCGTCCAAGAAACTCGAGCGTTAATTGTCCATCGGCAACATCCACCTGAAAGGCCTTCGCCAACGGAACCCCAACGCCAACTTCCGCAAAAACATCAAGGTTGGTGAGAACTGGGCTTCCCTCAGCGATGACATCGAAAAGACGAGATCCCACGCCGCCGGGCCGATACAGCCCCTGCCACCCTTCGCGAAACAACAGCGCGACGGTATAACGACCTGACGGCACATCCGCCAGATAGTTAAACGACGACCCGACTAAAGTGGTACCGGTGATAGTCGTATCAAGGTTGCGAGTTATTCCTCCGACATGGCCGTAGCGCGGCAACCGAATACCTGGAGGCGGGGCCTGATAGTCCCAGTCAATTCTTAGGCGACGGTTGTCAACATCAACCATATCCTTGCCGTATCCCGCATCGATGAACAAAGGGAGGGCCAATGGCGGCCCATCATTGCCGGTAAATTTGGCTTCCAATGCGTCGAACCGACTGCTTGGAGTATAGAAAAGGGTGTCGGCGGCAATTGTGCCTTTAGGAATCAGCTTAACGTGTTGACCTGGGCCGTCATAACCCAGTAAGTAGATTTCGACCTGGCTCGTTGACCCAGGGGGAATACTGTTTGTTGAAAAACCTACACTGCTCACACGAGAGTCGCCATCCACGACAATTACCCGGCTATTGGTAGCACTAGAGCTCAATTGGCCTACTACGGTGCGCTGCAACCAGCCCCATCCCGAGTAGGGCGAGGTGAATAGAAGTTTATTAATTCGGCTGTCGACAAACTTCGTGTCCCGCTGTCCGCTAAGGTAGGATTCGACGAAGCCGGCAATTAAACGCTCAAAGGTGAGATTGATACTGTGGACCGGATACACATCCCAACGGGTTCCAGCCCACATGTTAAAATCTACAAAGCGACTTTCTTTGGTCGCATTGAAGGCGGTCGCATTTAAGCCGCCGAGATAGCTGGAATGCCCCTCGTTGCCCACGCTCTCCAATACCTCCACTCTGGCCACCTCGACCGGCCCGATGGAAATTCCGGCTTCATTTACGAGTGGCGCTTGAAAATAGACCTGGGGGGTACTGTACGGACTAACCATGGGTTCTTTGCGAATGGCGTAATCAAAACTCCACGCATCCGCATCGGTCGCCACATTATACCGCATGTAGTTGCGGGCATTACTAAGCCAGAAACCAGAACCGACATTGCTATCACCTGGATCGTTTGGGTTGATGTTCGAAGGTATCCACATCGTTCGAACAGATAGGTTTCGCTCAAAAGTGTTATAAACTTCACTGCCATCCTCGTTGGCGAATCCATGCCCGATGACTTTGTAAACCACAGAGTCGGCTACGCGGAGAAAATTTGTTCCATGAACGCGAACACCGAGGTTGTGGGAATCCCAAACCGAAATACCTTTCACGTTGCTGTCCTTACCCGCGTTGCCCAGTTGGTGGAAGTGAACAGGATAAACGCCGGGTTCTTTTTTACGCCCTAAGTGAGAGAATTCAACGTAACTAAAGCGCCCAACCCCTTTCACTCCTGTTTCAGGGTTCTCCGTAATATGGACATGCCCGCGACGGCCATTGGGATCTTTACTCGTAATAACAACGTTATGAGTCAATAACCCCACTTCTCCTTGCCGAGGTGCGGTTCCCAGGTGGGTGTATTGAAGAGAAGACTGGAGTGTAATAGTTTTGCCAGAGATTGAAGCAATGACCGCGTCTTCTGCTTTAAAAGACGTCAGATCAATGCAGCTCAAGTCGAAATTACTAAATACGCCACTTGTACACAACTTAGCCAGCGCGACTGGAGCCCCGGTCCCGCTAAGCACGACTCGGTCGCCAACTCGCCAATCCTTCATTTCTTCAGAGAGAACAATCTGTTTAGTGCCAGCGTTGGCATCTTGAGCTAATTTTATCCAGGTTTTTGCCTTAGGCGCTCCATGCATTTCGACTCGCCCTCCGTGAGCATGAATTACAGGCGCCATACGTTCCTGATCATGATTAACGGTGTAAGCTTCGCTGGGCAAATCTACTAAAACAATCGTGGCAGTAACGCCATCCGGTATAGGCGAAAGTTCAGCGCCAACTTCAAGGAGGCCACCCTCAGTGACAGTAATTTGTCCGACAACTAACTTCGTGGTGGCCAACCTTGAGAAGGTAAGAGCGCCGTCTATTGTGATCTCGACAATCTCGGCCTCGGAGTTAACGTCGTAAGTTATGTTTGTGCCGCGCGTAATGTTCACGCGATCACCGGCTTTGGGTACGGCATTCCCGTTCCAGACAGCAGGGTCGCTCCAGAATCCACTTTTTACGCTTGTTACGGGAGCCATATTGGGCGGTACCACATCGGTTAACGCCGCCGGATATTTATTCGAGACTGATTTAATTTTTGGAAAACCGTTTATTTGGCTAAAAACAAAAAAGCCCACGCTTAGCACTAAAAAAGCAAAAAATAAGATAAATTTTCGAGTAGTTATTTGTCGAAGCATGTTACTTGTTGATATAGGTTCATTATAACAAATCTAAAGTAACAAAATAATAGTTAAACTAATAAGTAGAAATAGTATAAATAGAAAAAATGTTCTTATTCCTAATATTGGGGGCAACCTGTCAGATTTTTTAGCTTAAGATAAGCAAAAAACCACGATATACAAAAGATAGTCATAATTATCTTTTTGGCCCCAACGGTAAATCAGAGTGAGTAAATAAGACTCTGACAGCATCCGTCGACTTGCCGGACTTCTAACAGATCAATCGACTAAAGTCTCCCCTGCTAGCGCGGTGTTCTCAGTATCGCCGCCACTTTTAACTTTTTTGTATTTTCTGCCGGCCGCATCGAATATGACTCTTGCGACTTTAATCGCTGTAAAAATTATGTGTGGGATAAAAAATCCCCGCCAACATCTGCAAAGTTGCGGCGGGGAAAATCAAAGAACTAAAATTTTTGCTTGTCTTCGCGCAGAACGCCGTTCAAGATCATGCGCTGGCGCAGTTCAAAAAGATCCTTTGTCAGGGAGACCTTCAACTTGTAGGGTTCTGAAAGCTGAGTCATTGACCAATGAAGCATATCGACGTTTGCCTGAACCCTTTTCGGAATTTCGTCAACAGTCGGATTATCCCAATCCCCCGTGAAGCCGTAGGGATATCTAGAGGTGAGAGAATCCCAGACCAGTTGTTGACGCGGGATAGCACGGTAGTTTCTGACTATCATCAAAGCGGCCTCGTTGGCGGGAGAATAGGCCATCGCCTCTCTTAACTCGATGTTTTTCTTGGCGTCCCAAAGTTTGCCGCCTTCCACTTTGTGGCTTGCGGCCGGATAGATCAGGCAATTCTTGACATCGCCGTACTCATCCAGAATCAAAGCCGAGAGGTTAAATCCGGGAATGGAAGTTTTGTCGCCGGGCTTCCCTTCTTCGTCAAACGCCAACTTGATGCAGGCATGAGCTTCGACTTCCATGAGCTTCGCGACGCCGCCAAGCGACGGCTGGTCATCGCAAGTGCCGGGCTTTGTTCCCGCGGCCCAGATAATCCGGCGAATAATATCCTCGGCATCCAAGCCCGCGGAACCGGCCTGCGTCCTAATTTTGCTGATAATATCCGCCGCGCGGTATTCATCGAGCTCGTTTGTCAGAACGATTTTCATCCTCTGACTGAACCATTCGTCTTTGGACAAAGAATGCTTGAAAAATTTTACGTACTGTTCAATGGTCAGATAATCCAGATGGCCACTGTCGTTACGCCAGCCCCAAGAAGGTGAATTGGCGTTTTTGATTGCCTCGCGGTGATTCCAAACTTCATCAAGCCAAATCGGGAAGTCGTGCTCGAGACATTGCTTAGTGTCGACTAAACCGATTGGCTTATGGGGCTTTTTATCAAGCCACTTTTTAAAAGCTTCTCTAACATCGCCATATCTCTGAATCCACTCGTGGCCCATAGTACCGACAAGTAAAAAATCAAAGAATTCTTTCATTGCCGAGTTGCTGGTGGCAAAACAACCACCCAGTATTCCGTAAAGAGTCGCCTTGGCGTGGTTCTGGGCGCGGCGGCGGGCGAACTCGAGCACCTTACCGGGTCTTACGGTCCGGACCAAGCGGTACCACTTGGTG
>Ga0155307_118_pt1 | contig 60845 bp, 50 predicted proteins | sample RifCSPhighO2_02_FD_106275 | JGI IMG/M metagenome (GOLD analysis project Ga0155307, IMG submission 106275) | Candidatus Azambacteria bacterium RIFCSPHIGHO2_02_FULL_45_18 | reverse complement strand
GTTTCCCAGCTTATCCGGTCGTCGGGCGTTTTTTTCACCGCCCAGAATTACCGTGGCCGCAAACTTTTCGGGGCGAAAGTCATCCCCAACCGGGGCGCCTGGCTTGAATTTGAAACCGACCCGGACGGCGCCATCGGCGTGAAAATTGACCGCAAAAGAAAAGTGCCGGTAACAGCAATTTTTAGGGCGTTTGGACTTGGCCTCAAATCTCAAATCCCAAATCTCAAATCTCAAACAAATCCCAAATCCCAATTTCCAAAATCAGAAGAGAAAGACATTACCAATGAGGAGATTCTGAAACAATTTAAGGATGTTGATACGGGCGACATCAAACACATTGAAGTGACGTTTAAGCGCGACACGTCCAAGAGCCGAGCCGAAGGTTTTATAGAAATTTACAAGCGCGTAAGACCGGGTGATCCGGCAACCCCGGAAAACGCCCGCCAGCTTATTGAAAGTATGTTTTTTCGTCTGGACCGCTATGACCTGGCGAATGTCGGCCGTTTTAAAATGAATCAGCGCCTGGGAGTCAATGTCCCGATTGATCCAGTCAATCGTCTTTTGCGTCCCGAGGATATTATTTTAATAGTTAAAGAGATCATCCGGCTAAACAACAACCCCGAAGCCGCGCCGGATGACATTGATCATCTCGGTAATCGCCGCGTCCGGACCTTCGGCGAACTTTTGCAGCAGAAACTGCGGGTCGGTTTGGCGCGCATGGAAAGAATCGTGCGCGACAGGATGTCCACTTTTGACCTTGCCACCCTGACTCCGGCCCAGCTTATTAACGCCAGGCCCTTGATGGCGGCGGTCAAAGAATTTTTCACTTCTTCACAGCTCGCCCAGTTTATGGATCAGGTGAATCCTCTGGCGGAGCTGGAGCACAAGCGCCGTATTTCCGCAATGGGTCCGGGTGGTCTGACCCGCGAAAGAGCCGGCTTTGAAGTTCGCGACGTTCATATTTCCCACTACGGCAGAATCTGTCCGATCCAAACTCCCGAAGGTCCGAACATCGGTTTGGTCGGCCACCTGGCTTCTTATTCCCGCATCAACGAAATGGGTTTTATTGAAACTCCCTACGTTAAGGTTAAAAACGGCAAGATTAACGGCGAAATCGTGTGGCTGAACGCGACCGAAGAACAAAAATACGTTATCGCTCACGGCGGCACGAAATACGACGCGAACCATAAAATTACCGAATCTGCCGTCGAGGCGCGCATTGGCGGCGAGCCGGAAGTCGTCAATCGGGAAGAAGTCCAGCTTATGGATGTGGCTCCCCAGCAGATTTTCTCGGTTGGCACAAGCCTTATTCCTTTTCTGGAACACGATGACGCGAATCGCGCCTTGATGGGTTCCAATATGCAGAGGCAGGGCGTCGCTTGCATTAAACCGCAAGCGCCTTTGGTTGGGACGGGTATGGAAGAGCGGGCGGCTAAAGACTCGGGCCAGGTTTTAGTGGCGGAAGAAGACGGCGTAATCGCCGAAGTTGACGCTTCTCACATTGTTGTTGAAGCCGTCCGAGACAAGAAGAAAAAACACGCTTATAAACTCAACAATTTTCTGCGCTCAAACCAGTTTACCTCGATGTCTCAACAGCCGATTGTCTCAAAAGCCCAGCAAGTCAAAAGGGGCCAGGTTTTGGCGGACGGCGCGGCCACAGACAACGGCGTTTTGGGTTTGGGGCAGAATTTACTCGTAGCGTTCATTTCCTGGGGCGGCGCCAACTTTGAAGACGCGATTATTCTTTCCGAGCGGTTGGTTAAAGACGATCGCTTCACTTCCATTCATATTGAAGATAATTCTATTGATGTTCGCGATACTAAACTGGGGCCGGAAGTGACGACTCCCGACATTCCTAATGTTTCCGAAGAAAAACTGAAAAATCTTGACGAGGAAGGCATTATCAGAATCGGCGCCGAAGTGTCGTCCGGCGATATTTTGGTCGGCAAAGTTTCTCCGAAGGGCGAGGCCGATCTTACTTCCGAAGAACGTCTTTTGCGCGCTATTTTCGGCGAAAAAGCGAAGGACGTAAAAGACACTTCAATGCTTGTGCCCCACGGCAAACGAGGCCGCGTAGTCGGCGTAAAAATCTTTTCACGCGAACGAGGCGACAAACTTGAGCCTGGGGTTTTGAAGCGCATTCAGGTTGAAGTGGCCCAATTAAGAAAAGTTTCGGCAGGCGACAAGCTCGCTGGCCGCCACGGCAACAAAGGCGTTATTTCCAAAGTTCTGCCGGAAGAAGATATGCCATATCTGGCCGACGGCACGCCGGTGGACATTATTTTAAATCCGTTGGGTGTGGCTTCGCGCATGAACATCGGTCAGATTCTTGAAACTCATCTTGGCTGGGCGGCGCATAAACTGGGTTATCGGGCCGTTACTCCGGCGTTAGACGGGGCGAGCGAGGAAGACATTAAAATCGAACTTAAGAAAGCCGGTCTGCCCGAAGACGGCAAAGTCGCTCTTTATGACGGCCGCACCGGCGAGTTGTTCGGCGAGAAAATAACGGTCGGCATGATTTATATAATGAAACTGAATCATTTGGTTGAAGACAAAATCCATATGCGTTCAATCGGTCCCTACTCGCTGATTACCCAGCAGCCGCTTGGCGGCAAGGCGCAGTTCGGCGGACAGCGTTTCGGTGAAATGGAGGTCTGGGCTCTTGAAGGCCACGGCGCCTCTTATACGCTTCAGGAAATGCTGACGATTAAATCAGATGATGTCGCCGGACGCGCCCAGGCTTATGACTCTATAATTCGCGGCGAGAAGATCAAAACTCCGAGTATTCCGGCGTCTTTCCATGTTCTGGTCAACGAATTAAAAGCGCTTGGTCTTTCGGTGGCTTTGGTTGAAAAGCCGGAAATTTCGCAAGATGAAAGTGATGAAAAGATTGGCCGGAAAGAAGGCAGGAGGGTAAAAATCCGCACATAGTCCTACGAATTACGAATATAACCGAATTACGAATTCGTAATTCGAAAAAATTCGTAATTGGTAGGAAAATTTTGAAAAAATAATGAATAATTTCGAATCCATAAAATTGAGCGTTGCTTCACCTGACGAGATCAAATCATGGTCGTTTGGCGAGGTGACAAAACCCGAGACTATCAATTACAGGACTCAAAAACCGGAAAAAGACGGCCTTTTTGACGAACGGATTTTCGGCCCGACGAAGGACTGGGAATGTTACTGCGGCAAATACCGCCGAATCCGATATAAAGGCGTTGTTTGCGACAAGTGCGGCGTTGAAGTTACGCGCGCGATTGTCCGCAGGGAAAGGATGGGGCATATTGGATTAGCGGTGCCGGTGGCTCATATCTGGTTTTTGCGCAGCGTGCCGTCAAAGATCGGTCTTATGCTTGACGTGGCGCTCAATGCTCTTGAACGGGTTGTTTATTACGCCGCTTACATTGTCACCCGCGTTGACGAAGAAGCCCGCGCCCAAGTCATGGCTGAGATTGAAAAAGAATATAAAGTTAAAGTGAAGCAGGAAAAGATCAAGGGAAAATCCGAACTTGATACCCTTACGAAATCACGCGACAAAGCGAAATCCGAATTGGCAAGCCTGCAAAAGCATAAAATCTTGTCCGAGAGCGAATTTCACGATTTATCTTTAAGGTTTGGCAATATTTTTGAAGCAGGCATCGGTTCTGATGCCGTTAAAAAACTGCTTGAAGAAATAAATCTTGCCGAGCTTGTAAAACGACTCGAAGAAGAAGCCAAAACGGCGCCGATGTCCGCCAAGAAAAAAGTTCTGAAACGGCTTAAACTGGCCCGCGGTTTTCTTTATTCCGGTCTCCGCCCGGAGTGGATGTTCCTTATGGTCTTGCCGGTTTTGCCTCCGGATCTCCGGCCTATGGTTCCATTGGACGGGGGACGCTATGCTACTTCGGATCTGAATGACCTATATCGTCGCGTCATCAACCGCAATAATCGTTTGAAAAAACTTCTCGAACTGAACGCCCCGGAGGTCATCACTCGCAATGAAAAGAGAATGCTTCAGGAAGCGGTTGACGCGTTGATAGATAACTCGGCCCGGAGAGGGCAGGGAACTCAAACCGCGGCTATGGCGCCGCAAAAAAGGCCCTTAAGGTCGTTAGCCGACATGCTTAAGGGCAAGCAGGGCCGCTTTAGACAGAATCTATTGGGTAAGCGCGTTGACTATTCCGGCCGCTCGGTTATTGTGGTCGGTCCGGAATTGAAACTGCACGAATGCGGCTTGCCAAAACGCATGGCGCTTGAACTTTTCAAGCCGATGGTCATAAACAAAATCATAGAAAGAGAGCTGGCGCACAATATTAAGGGCGCTAATCGCCTGATTGAAGACGGAACGGAAGAGGTTTGGGCGATTTTGGAAGAAGTCATTGAAAACCGTTACGTGCTTTTGAACCGCGCGCCGACCTTGCATCGCTTGGGCATCCAGGCCTTCAGGCCGGTTTTGATTGAGGGCTTGGCTATACAGGTTCACCCGATGGTCTGTTCCGCTTTTAACGCGGACTTTGACGGCGACCAGATGGCGGTCCACCTGCCACTTTCTGAAGAAGCCCAGCGTGAAGCAAAGGAAATTATGCTTTCCTCGAGGAATTTATTGAAGCCGGCAACGGGCATGCCAATTACGGTTCCGACACAGGACAGTGTCTTGGGCGTGTATTATCTTACGAGAATTCGGGAAGGACTTTTTGGTGAAAACAAAACTTTCGCTTCGGAAGATGAAGCGATTTTGGCTTACCAATTTGGACAAATCCATCTGCAGGCGAAAATCAAGGCGAGAATCATGAATAAAGGATTAGGGATTAAGAATAAAGAATCAGACCATAATTCAAAATTCATAATTCATAATTCCAATTTGATTGAAACCTCAGTCGGCCGGATCATCTTTAACAATACTCTGCCGGAAGACTTTGAATATATCAACAAAGAACTCAATTCCAAGGGCCTGAAGAGCCTGATCGGCCATATTTTTGAGCACTACGGCGTGGATAAAACCGCCGAAATTCTTGATAGGGTCAAGAAAGTCGGTTTTGAATATTCGACAAAATCAGGCGTTTCGTGGGGTATGGATGATTTAATTGTTCCCAAAGAAAAACCGGCGATTCTGGCCGAAGCTCACGGGAAAATTTCTGTTTTGAACGACCAATATGGCCGCGGTCTTTTGACTAATGAGGAAAAACGTCGCCAATCGATTGAAGTCTGGAAAAAAGCCATTGATCAGATTGAAAAACTGGTGCCGGGCACGCTTGACCCCGACGGTTCGGTTTATTCAATCATAGCTTCCGGCGCCCGAGGTTCTTGGAAACAGCCGACTCAGATGATGGGACTTAAGGGCCTGGTGCAGAACCCGGCCGGCGAAATTATCGATTTGCCGGTCTTATCTTCTTTTAAAGAGGGCTTTAATGTTTTGGAATATTTCATTTCCACTCATGGCGCCAGAAAGGGTACAGCCGACACGGCTTTGCGCACCGCTTCCGCCGGTTATCTGACCCGCCGCCTCATTGACGTCGCGCAGGACGTGATTGTTCGCGAAGAGGATTGTGGCGACCAAGAAGGTTATTTGATGTCGCGAAAAGACGGAGAAGAATTCGGCGTGCACTTGGGTGAGCGGGTCTTTGGTCGGGTAGCGCTCGCGGATATAAAAAATCCCGAATCGAGAAAAATAATTGTCAAAGTCGGGGAAATCGTTACAAGAAACGCGTCAAAACTTATTGATGAATTAAAAGTTGCCGAAATAAAATTGCGCTCGCCTATGACGTGCAAAACCGTGGTGGGCCTTTGTAAAAAGTGCTACGGCTACGACCTGGGCAATAACATGGAGGTAAAGTTCGGTTCTGCGGTCGGTATTGTGGCGGCCCAGGCAATCGGCGAGCCGGGTACCCAGCTTACAATGCGCACTTTCCACACCGGCGGCGTGGCTTCGGCCGGCGACATTACCGCGGGCTTACCCCGTGTTGAAGAGGTTTTTGAAGCGAGATCTCCGAAGGGCAAGGCCGCGCTTTCTGAAGTCCGGGGCAGGATTCTTGAAATAGTTGATAAAGGAAAACTAAAAATTATCAGAGTTTCTGTTGAATCGGAGGCAAGGGAAACCGACACTAAGAAAGCTAAAGAGGCGGCCGCTAAAGGCGTTGCCGAAATTCGCGAATACGCCGTGCCGCAAGGGACTACCATTTGGGTTGCCAAGGGCGACTTAGTTAATGAAGGAACTCAGTTGTCGGAAGGCCACCTTGATCTCAAGGAATTATTTAATATTGCCGGATTTAACGAGGCCGCCAGATATGTTCTCAACGAGGTTCAAAAAATTTACGCTTCTGAAGGCGCCGATATCAATACCAAGCACATAGAAGTAATCGTACGCCAAATGTTTTCGCGCCTTAGAATCAAAGAAGCCGGCGACACCGGTTTTACGGTAGGCGATATTGTCGAGAGGGCGCGTTTTATTGAAGAAAATAAATCCACCAAATCAAAAGGCGGCGAGCCGGCTATCGCGAGCCTGTTGCTTATGGGCATCACCAAGGTAGCCTTGACCACAGAAAGCTTTTTATCATCAGCGTCATTCCAAGAAACCGCCAAAGTGCTGATTAATTCGGCGATTGAAGGCCGCGTTGACCACTTGAGAGGACTTAAAGAAAACGTTATTTTAGGCCGGTTAATTCCGGCCGGCACGAGCTATGACCTGGATGTTGAATAACGAATCATGAATTATGAATCAAACTCCCGTCTTTCGACGGGAGTTTGATTTTATCTTAAATTTATCCTAAAATTTACTTATTCAAATGGCAAAGAGAAAAAATCATAAACTAACTTCGTCCAGGCTCAAAAAACCGCTTTTTGATTTGGGTTCTCAAACCAAAAAAGCGATTTGGGGTATTTTGTTTTTTGCCCTCGCGGTTATTATTTTTTTTAGCCTGTGGCACAAGGCTGGCGTTTTCGGAGAACTAACTTCGCGGTTTTTCAAGTACTTGTTCGGCTGGGGATACCTTGTTTTGCCGTTTGTGCTTGTGTTGGTGGCCTTTGAGTTTCTCCGCTCCAAACGCCAGCATCTTTATTTCGCCACTCTTTTCGGCGCTTTTTTATTCTTTATTTCGCTTTTGGGACTTTTTGAAAGATTTTCTCAAAGTTCCGCCGGCGTTATCGGCTATGCAACGGCTTCGGCGTTGAACAATTTTTTTGGTTTTTGGGCTTCCGTTGTCTTGCTTTTCGCTTTTATAATCATCTCCGTGGTCATGATGCTTAACATCCCTTTGCGCATAGGCAAGAGCGACGGCGATGACGAAGACGACGATGATGAAGAAGAAATATCAAAAGCGCCGGAAATAGAAAGAGACGAGCCGCGGGAAGACGAAACTGAAAGCAAAAACATTGTAGCCGCTTCATCGCAAAAAATTTCAGAAAATCTGCTTTCGCGCAAAACCGTTTCCGGAGAAAGTTCACAAGATTTAAAAGTGCCGCGTCTTGCTTCCAGGACTTATAACGCTCCGACAATTGACCTCTTAGAACGAGACGGCGGCAAACCGCTTTCGGGAGACATTAAGGCCAACTCTAATATTATCAGAAGAACATTGGAACATTTCGGCATTGAGGTGGAGATGGGCGAAGTGAATGTCGGGCCGGCCATTACTCAATATACGTTAAGGCCGGCGCAGGGCATAAAGCTGGCAAAAATCGTGGCCTTGCACAATGACCTGGCGCTGGCGCTCGCGACACATCCTTTAAGAATTGAAGCGCCGATTCCCGGCAAGGCGCTTGTAGGAGTTGAAGTACCCAACAAAACCATAGCTCTCGTGCGGCTTGGCAGTCTTTTGGAAAGCGATTTTTTCCAAAAAGCCGATGGACCCCTGACTTTCGCCATCGGCCGGGATGTTTCCGGCAGCGCTTTTTACGGCGAGCTTTCCAAAATGCCTCACTTGCTTATCGCCGGCGCTACCGGCTCGGGCAAGTCTGTTTGTATCCACAGCTTAATTACTTCACTTTTATGGCGTAACGGGCCGGCTATACTGAAACTGATTTTAATAGACCCTAAACGAGTTGAACTTGCTTATTATAAGGATATTCCTCATCTTTTAACGCCGGTTATCAACGATGGCAAGCGGGCTATTAATGCTTTGCGTTGGGCGGTGAAAGATATGGAAAGAAGATACGAACAGTTATCTGGGGAGGGATTTAGGGATATTATCGGCTTTAATAATCACGCGGCCAAAAACGGGGAGGAGCTTATGCCCTACATCGTAATCGTGATTGATGAACTAGCTGACTTGATGGCGGCTTGGGGCAGGGAAGTTGAGGGCACTATAATCCGATTAGCGCAGATGGCCCGCGCCGTCGGGATTCACTTGGTTGTGTCAACGCAAAGGCCGTCCGTTGAAGTTATTACCGGACTTATCAAAGCGAATATTACCACGCGCGTCGCGTTTCAGGTGGCCTCGCAAGTCGATTCGCGCACTATTCTTGATATGGCCGGAGCCGAGAAACTGCTTGGCAACGGCGATATGTTGTATCTCGCTGGCGACTCTTCCAAACCTAAAAGAATCCAAGGCGTTTACATCGCCGAAAAAGAAATCAAAATGATCACCGATTACATCCGGAAAAATAACAATAGTAATGATGAAAAGGGGGACTCGCCGCAAGATAGCCTCGATCTCACCAGTCAGCAGGATAGATCTAGGATCGCTTTTTCGCCAATAGGCTCGGAGACGCTGGACGAAGACGGCCCGGAGGATGACGAAATGTATGACGAAGCCAAAAGAGTCGTTATTGAGGCTCAAAAGGCTTCTGCTTCGCTGCTCCAGCGGCGACTTCGGGTGGGTTACGCGCGCGCGGCGCGGCTTTTGGATATTCTTGAACAACAGGGGATTATCGGTCCGGGAGACGGCGCCAAACCCAGGGAAGTATATATGAAACCAGAGCAAAATTGAAAATCAAAAGTCAAAAATCAAAAGTCAAAATTACAAGTTAAAATTCAAAATTATTTAATTAAAATACTTTTAACTTTTGAATTGAACTTTTAACTTTTGCATTTTGAATTCTGAATTTATGGTAAAGGTAATTCTTAAAAAAAATCTTTCCGAAAAGAGCGGGCCAAAAGAAGGCGACATAAAGAGTGAGACGAATAATTTTGAACCTCAAACATCTTTAGGCAGATTTTTGCGTGAAGCCCGGAAAAACAAAGGCCTGTCCCCGACACGGCTTAGTGAAATGAGCCGGATTCCCCTCTGGCATCTTAAGTCTATTGAAGAGGGAAACTATGAAAATTTACCACCGGAAGTCTATCTTCGCGGCGTGTTTTCCCGCCTTGCCAAGTTTCTTGAGTTAAGTCCGAAGGATATTCTCGTAAAATATTACGAAGAAAATCCTCAATCTAAAATTGCAGAGGAGGCATTTTCTCCCACACCTCGTCCGCTCAACTTGTCGTATTGGGCGATAACACCGAAAAAAATTGCCGTTTTTTCAAGCATATTATTTTTGATTTTAATTTTTGCTTATCTGTGGTACCAATATAATGTTTTTATCGGCCCGCCAACACTCGTTTTACTTGAGCCACAACAGGACTTGGAAGTTTTGAGCCCGGAAATAAAAATCAAAGGCAATACCGATAGCGATGTTAATTTGACAATCAATGGCCAGGACGTTTATGTTAATCAAGACGGCCTTTTTGATTCGACGGTAAATTTGACTGCCGGCATTAACGCGGTAGAAATTCACGTCAAAAACCGCCGCGGGGAAGAAACAACGATTGTCAGGCGGATTTTTTATAAAACCGAAAACGGTCTAAACGATACAATTCAAACACAAAATTAATAATAAAATTACAAAATTCATGACAAAAACTAAGCCAAATGTGGAGAAAAATGACAATAAATTAAAAGCTCTGGACGACGCGGTAAAGGCGTTAAAAGAGCGCTTTGGCGATGGTTCGATAATGAAGCTGGGGGAAGTCGAGCATGTAAATGTCGATACGATACCAACAGGCTCTTTGTCGCTTGATCTGGCGCTCGGAGTAGGCGGCATACCGCGGGGCAGAATCGTTGAAGTTTTCGGTCCGGAAAGTTCCGGTAAAACAACTCTCGCGCTTCATATTGTTGCCGAGGCGCAAAAACGCGGCGGCAACTGCGCTTTTGTTGATGCCGAGCACGCGCTTGATCCAGAATATGCCAAGCGCATTGGCGTTAAGATTAATGATTTACTTATTTCCCAACCCGATAATGGCGAGCAGGCGCTTGAGATTGTAGAAAGCTTGGTTAGATCCAATTCTTGCGATGTGGTGGTGATAGACTCTGTTGCGGCCCTAACTCCAAAGGCCGAAATTGAAGGAGAGATGGGGGCTTCGCATATGGGCTTGCAAGCTAGGTTAATGTCGCAAGCTTTGAGGAAGCTCACTGCTATTGCCGATAAGTCAAACACGGCGATTATTTTCATTAACCAAATAAGACACAAAATCGGCATTATGTTCGGCAACCCGGAAACAACTACCGGCGGCAACGCGCTTAAATTTTACTCGTCGGTTCGGCTTGATGTCCGTCGCGCGGCGCAAATTAAAAAAGGCGACGATGTCGTCGGCAATCGCGTGACCGTAAAAGTAGTGAAAAACAAAGTTGCCGCGCCCTTCAGAATAGCGGAGTTTGACATAATGTACAACGAAGGTATTTCCCGAGAGGGCGATCTGATAAACGCCGGAGTTAAATACGGCGTTCTGGCTAAATCCGGCCCGTGGATTAATTATCAGGAATCCAAGCTTGGCCAGGGGGTTGAAGCGGCCCGTCAGTATTTGAAAGAAAACCCGGTCTTGATAAAGTCGTTGACGCAAGAAATCAGAAAGGCCTGGGAGAAGTCGCTGGAAACAATATAGCGACGCTAATACGCGAATTTCACGGGCTACAAATTATTTATAATTGGTGTCGTTTTTTATCTCGCGCTGACTGGCAGTAAAGCCATAAAGCGCGCGCGCTTGATCGCGCTGGCCAAATATCTCTGATGTTTAGCGCAAAGAAAGCTTCTTTTGCGGGGCATTATTTTGCCCTGCGCTGAAGTAAACCGGCGCAATAGTTCAGTATTTTTGAAATCGACAATCTTTATATTTTGACTGCAAAAATGACAAATTTTATCTGTTTTACTATTTGTATTCATTTCCTTTATTTTGATTTTTTAATTTAAAATGGTATATCTTCAACCCTTATTTCTTCTTCCAGTCCGCCAGCTCCCGCTTCCAGCGGTGCCTTGCCCGCGGCGGTGGTCGGCGGATTGACCGGTGTTTCAAGTTCGTCAAGCTGGATTTCCGGTAAAGAAGGCGCCGACGTTTTTTCCTGATTATAGTTGTCGCGATTCTGGCTGAAGGCGTTGGTAAAGCGCGGGCCAAGCTGCATATTCTCGGCAACAATCTCTGTGCGGTTTCTTTTTTGCCCGCTTTGATCCTGCCAGCTCCTAGTAGTCAGGCGGCCTTCAACGAGAACCAGACTTCCTTTTGACAGATACTGTTTGGCGACCTCCGCCCGGCGTCCCCAAATGACAACATTGTGGAATTCCGCCTGACTTTGTTTATTTCCCGTCGGGTCGGTCCACATACGGTTTGTGGCAACGCCGAAATTAGCGACCGTCTGTCCTGAAGGTGTCTGACGCATTTCAGGATCGCGGGTTAAGTTTCCTAAAATAAAAACTTTATTTAAGTTCATATTTTTAGCTTTTTAATATTTGTTTCAGCTTTTCTTCAAAACTTTGCTCGGCCTCTTTTTTACCCGGTTTTTCCGCGGATTCATCCTGTTCTTTCTCGGCGGTTGACGGTTTTTTGGCCAGTATGATTCCAGCTTCTTGTTTTATAGTTTCGGCTCGGTTGAGAATGATGAACCTCAAAACTTTGGGGTCCAATTGGAGGGTTCTTTCAAATTTAGACAACTCGTCCGGATTAACGCTGAAATAAAAGGTTCCGAGATAGGCTTGATTTTGTTTTTTGATAGGGTAAAAAAGCCGCTTTTTTTGCGGTATAAATGCCTGACCGATTATGCCTCCGGTTTGAGCGATTAGGGCCTGAATTCTCAAGTTTTCAGCCTCAATATCCGCCTCTGGGATGGACGGGTCAAGCAGGTAGCTTATCTCGTATTCGCTTGCGTTTACTGCCAGTTCCATGAGCCGCAATTTACCACAGGAGCAGACCGTTCGTCAAACGATAATCTCAGCCCGCCCGATTGTCTTTCCGAACCGGGTGTTCTCTTGCTCCGGCGGCAAGAGCCACCACTGCTCTCTCGGCGAAAAACTTTTGTGTCGCAAAAGACCAAGCTTTTTCGCCTCCGAGAGCTTCTCCAAGACAACCGAGCGGGCTTCGTTAATTAATTTTTTAAATGAGGCGGTCAGCTATACTTTTTTAGCAGGCTACTTTTGCGAGCGGCCAAGGACTCCGATATCCATCGGAGGAGCGAGTAAAAGTGATTCGAGCCGACTGGCGAGAAGAGCCACTAAGTGAGTCTCGGTGGGACGAGCGAGGGGTGCTAAAAAGTATAGCTGGCCGCCTTTAACACAAAGTTAAATTTTGAATTCAATTACGTCGCCGTCCTGGACGACATAATCCCTGCCTTCAAGCCGCAAAAGTCCCTTTTGGCGGGCGGCGCTCCAGCAGTTCGGCTGTCCTGAGCTCACTGTCGAAGGAGAGCCGCAGTCAAGAAGATTATTCCAGTTAATAACCTCGGCTTTGATGAATTTATTTTCAAAATCGGTATGTATCGCCGAGCCGGCCTGCGGCGCCGTCCAGCCCCTTTTAATCGTCCAGCCCCGCGTTTCGTCTTCTCCGGTTGTAAAATAAGTTATCAAATTTAAGAGTCTGTAGGCCGCTCTTATCAGTTCCGAGATACGCGATTCGGATTCAAACTCTTTTCTCTCGGCGTCAGACATCTCCGATAGCTCCGCTTCAAGTTTTAAATTAAGCGGTATGCCATTATATTTTTCAATTACCGCGCGGACATTTTCTTTTTCCAAATCTTTTTCCTGGACATTGAAAACGAATAAAAAAGGTTTGAGAGTCAGAAGATTCAGGTCCTTTATTAAATTAAGTTCTTCATAATCAAGATTCGCATTTTTCGCCGACTCGCCATTTTCAAGGCGGGTTTTTAATTTTTCCAGAATCATTTTTTGTTCCTGAGCGATTTTGTTTCCGGCTTTAATTTCTTTTTCATTTTTTTCAAGCCGCCTGCCTACGGTCGACAAATCCGCCATGGCGAGCTCAATCTGGATAGTTTCAATGTCGCGGCTGGGGGAGATTTTTCCTTCGACGTGTATTATATCTGGGTCTTCGAAAGCCCTGACTACTTCCACTATAGCGTCAACCTCTCTGATGTGCGAAAGGAACTGGTTGCCTAAACCCGCTCCTTCGTGGGCTCCCTTTACGAGGCCGGCGATATCAACAAACTCAATTGCCGCCGTGATTGTCTTTTTTGATTTCGAGGCGAACGCGAGTTTTTCCAGACGAACGTCGGGCACCTTAACCACGCCGATGTTCGGGTCGATAGTGGCAAAAGGAAAATTAGCCACGTTCACCTGTTCGCGGGTCAGCGCCTTAAATAAAGTTGATTTGCCGACATTTGGGAGGCCAACTATGCCTATTTTTAGCATTGAATTATGAATCAGGAATTAGGAATTAGGAATCAAATGTTTTATACTAAAATTAAGTGTTTTTGTCCATAATTCATAATTCATAATTCGTAATTAATATGCTTCATGATTCGATTTTCAAGGCCTACGATGTACGCGGCATTTATCCAGAAGAGCTGGATGAATCCGCGGCTTACGAAATTGGCCGGGCATTCGCGGTTTTTCTGACGAGCCGGGGTGAACCTCGGCAGGTTATTGTCGGCCGCGATATCCGTCTTTCTTCGCCCGTTTTAACAAGAACTTTCATTGACGGAGTTACCGACGGAGGCCTTGACGTCGCTGATGCGGGCGAAACGACAGTGGATATGATTTATTTCGCTTCGGCTGCGCTGCACCTTCCGGCCTGCATGATTACGGCTTCGCATAATCCCAAACAATGGAACGGTTTCAAACTGATGGCTAAAGACCTCGATCTTTTGGGCCAGGATTCGGGGCTTGAAGAAATCAAAAATCTGGCAGCTCGGAAAAATTGGCCAGAAACGGAAAAGGGCAAGGTCACGAAAGAATCCGTGACTGAAGAATTTATTTGCCACGCGCTTGGTTTTATAGACGCGGATTTGATAAGACCGATGCGAATTGTCGCCGACACGGGTTCGGGATCGGTCGGGCCGCTATTAAAAGAGGTTATTAAGAAATTACCGCTTGAGTGTAAAGCGCTTCATTTTGACCCGGATGGCAATTTTCCTTATCATGAACCAAATCCGAGCCATGACGCTAATCTTGAAGATCTTAAATCGGAGGTGCGGGCTGGCCACTACCATTTTGGTTGCGCTTTTGATGGCGATGGCGATAGGGCTGTTTTTGTGGATGAAAATGGCAATGCTCTCTCGCCTTCGATTACTGGAGCTATTATGGCCCGTTATTTTCTGGCCAAAAGCCCCGGGGACAATATTGTTTACGGTGTCAGCGTCAGCCGTATTGTTCCGGAAACAATTCAGGTGTACGGAGGCGTTCCGATCCGCGAAAGGGTAGGGCATACGTTCATAAAAAGGAAGCTTCATGAAGTCGACGGTATTTTCGCGTGCGAAAGTTCCGGCCATTATTTTTTCCGCAAAAACTTTTACGCCGACTCCGCTATTATAAGTTTTCTTATAATGCTCGATATTCTGAGCGGCACTAAAAAAAGCTTGTCGTCTTTGGCTGCGGCTTTTTCAAAATACGTTTCAACGCCGGAAATAAATTTCAAAGTGGCCGACCCGGCGAAGGCCGTCCAGGAAATCGCGAAGAAGTTTGAAGGTTTTAACACCGACCGTCTTGACGGACTTACTGTGACAACAGAAGACTTCTGGCTGAATCTTCGGTCCTCAAACACCGAGCCGCTTTTGCGTTTGACAATAGAAGCTAAAGACGAGCTGATTCTTGAGCGGGTTAAAAAAGATATTATCGAATTAATAAAATGCCTCTCTTAAAAGAGAGGTTTTTTTAATTACCGTTCGTTGATTTTAATCAGGTGGCAGGTATCGTTCATGACGACTATCCGGGGCCGCGATGTCTGCTCAGGCCACTCGATAATAGATATGCCGCAGTTGTCATTTTTTAGGCTGTGGAACATCCCGTTGATGTCCCAGCCAAAAAGACAGATGAAGGCGAGCGCCAAAGCGCCTCCGTGGCTGACAACGAGGATGTTGCCATCGGGGTCGCTTTCCATGATTTCCGTGAGCGTCTGAGCGATGCGGTTGCGTGCCTGAATCACGCTTTCGCCTCCGGGGAAAACTATTTCCGCCGGGCAAGTTTTATAATTCCGGTATAAATCGCCGCACTTTTCTTTGATTTCTTCGCTTTTCATTCCCTCAAAGTCGCCCTGATTGATCTCCAGAAGCCCGGAATGAATCCTGAATTTCGGCACACAGCTTTCTAATCCGCAAATCTCGCGCTCAAAAGTTTTTTGAATCACCTGGTTTTTTAAAATTTCCACAGCGGTTTGTCTGGCGCGAAGCGCCGAGCTGACATAAATGAATTTCAGATCAATATCGGCCAGCGCCCGGCCAGTTAGTTTGGCCTGTTCCCGGCCATGCTCGTTCAGTGGGCTGTTGAAAATCTGCCCCTCGACGATATGGTTGAGGTTAGCGTCAGTTTCGCCATGCCTGACAAGATACAGGCGCCGCATCTTTGTTGCCTCTGACTATTTAAAAGAGCTTGACCACTATACAATAAAACTCGCGAACCGGGCAATACAGTTCGCGAGTTTTAGTTTATTTATAATTTACGCATTATTATGCTATAGCATAATAATGCGTAAATAAAACAACTTTAATGTGTTAAATAGTGAGGCCGATTTTTTTCTTTACTTCTTTCAAAGTTTTTTGGGCAATTGAAGAGGCTTTTTCGGCGCCGTCTTCCAGCACTTTTTTGACGTAGTCCGGATCTTTGGCAAGATTTTCGTGATTTTTTCTGTATTCAGCGAAGTATCCGGCGATAAGTTCCGCGAGGCGCGGTTTGAATTTAGAATACATTAGCTTGCCCGCGTCGTGGTCTTTGTTGAACTGTTCGTATTCTGTTTTTTCTTCGCGGGTTACGGCGAACGATTTGAATATGGAAAGAAGATTTGCACCGCCCGGCCCCTTGCCGCCAGGATCGCTTACGGCCGATTTAATTTTTTCTTCAATTGTTTCGGGGGAATCATTTAAAGCGATATATGATTTCGGGCCATGCGACTTGGACATTTTTTTAGTTGGGTCTGACAAGCTCATTACTCTAGCGGTTTCCGTGAGTATTGGTTTCGGTTCCGGAAAAGTCTTTTCGAACCGAGTGTTGAAACGTTTAGCAATGTCGCGGGTAATTTCAAGATGTTGGACCTGGTCCTCGCCGACCGGTACGGCCTCGGCTTTGTAAATTAAGATATCCGCTGCCATTAAAGTGGGATAAGTCAGGAGCGCGGCGTTGACGTTTTGTTTTTGAACCATTACCTTGTCTTTAAACTGCGTCATCCGTTCCAACTCCGATACCTTGACAATGGTGTTGAAAATCCAAGCCAGAGCCGCGTGATCGGAAATATCCGATTGTTGGAAGATCACCGATTTTTTTGGGTCAAGACCTAGGGCCAGCAGGTCTGTCGCCAGGTCCAGAATCTCTTTTGATTTCTCTTTTGGCTCGTAATCTTCGCTCAAAGAGTGATAGTCGGCGATAAAAAACCAGCATTCGTTTTTAGAATTTTTTTGCAGTTCAAGCCAGTTTTTTATAGCCCCGAGGTAATTGCCGATGTGCAACTCGCCTGAAGGCTGAATACCAGATATGATTCTCATTTTATATTTCTATTACTACCGGCAAAATCATGGGTCGGCGCTTGGTTTTGGAGTAGAGGAATTGGCCAATTCTGTCTCTAAGATTATCGCGGACATAAAGCCAGTTGAATCCCTTGCCTTGGCCGCCCGAAGCGGTTTTTGCGATTATCTCTTTAACTTTTTTTCTCGTCTGCGCAAGAAGCTCTTGCGACTCTTTCATGTAAATGAAACCGCGCGAGATAATGTCGGGATTGCCTTTTACTTTGCCGGTCTCGCTGTCAATAACCGTAATTATAACAAACATTCCGTCTTTGGACATAACCTGCCGGTCGCGCAAAACGACTTCCGAAACGTCGCCAACGCCAAGACCGTCAACCATAATGTAGTTGGCGGGGACTTTTTCTTTTGAAAGAAAAACCCTGTCTTTAGCCGCCAAAATGACATCGCCATTTTCGGCGATGACTATGTTTTTCCTTGGTATGCCCAAACTTTCGGCTAGATCGCCGTGGATCACAAGCATCGAGTAGTTTCCGTGAACCGGCATGAAAAATTCCGGGTTTATCAGGCCAATCATTTGTTTCAGGTCTTCGCGGTGGCCGTGGCCGGAGGCGTGAATATCCATCATGTTGTAGTGGAAGACCCTTCCGCCTTGCCGGTAAATAGCGTCTTTAAGCGATTGAATCGCTCTTTCGTTGCCGGGGATTACCGAAGAAGAAAAAATAAGCGTGTCACCCTTCTCAATTTTGAGCACGCGGTGTTCGCCGGTGACGACGCGCATCAGGAACGCCCGGGACTCGCCCTGGGCGCCGGTGCCTAAAACGAGAACTTTATGAAGAGGCAACTTTTCTGACTCCTCGGCGCTGATGATGGTTCCTTTCTGGATTTTCATATATCCCAATTGCTTTGCGATCTCAACGTTGCTTCGCATGCTGAAGCCCTCGATGACGACTTTGCGGCCAAGCTTTTCGGCTATGTAAATCAACTGTTGGATTCTTGTGAGCAGGGAAGAAAAAGTCGCGGCGATGACACGGCCTTTGGCGTTTTTTACAACCTCTTCAAGGTTTATTTGTATTACCGATTCTGAAAGCGAGTGCCCTTCTTTTTCAACGCCGGTTGAGTCTCCGGTCATAAGCAGGATGCCGTCTTTGCCGATTTCGCGGAGGCGCTCAATTTGGGCCGGTTTATCATTTACCGGTTTTTCGTCAAATTTGTAGTCAGAAGTGTGAAAGAGATTTCCGATCGGAGTTTTTATAACCACGGCCATGTCGTCGGGGATAGTGTGGTTGACGTGGATAAATTCCGCCCGGAAATTTCTGCCAAGCATTACCTCTTCGCCGTCTTTGACGTCGACGATTTTCAGTTTAGGCATATTCTGAAAATCTTCATGCCGTTTCATAATCATTCCGCGAGTTAAGGGAGCGGTATAAATCACCGGATTACCCAGCTGGTTTATCAGATACGGCAGGGCGCCGACATGGTCAAAATGACCGTGGGTAAAAATAATGCCGCGGATTTGCTTTTGTTTGCCTTCAAGATATTTTGGGTTAGGGATTATAAAATCAACGCCGGGCATGTCTTCATCCGGAAAACCAATGCCGACGTCTATGATGATAATTTCTTTGTCATATTCTAAAACCATCATGTTTCGGCCGACCTCTCCTAGTCCGCCTAACGGTATGATTCTTAGCGTTTTTTCTGTTTTTTGTTGTGTGTGAATCATAATTTTTTTTCAGGAAGTAGAAATTGGACAAATTTATTTTGCCCTTTGAATTCTTTATTACAGCAAGTATGTTTTTATCATGTTATAGAAACTATAATAGTTAAAACATTAAATAGTCGGGCAAAAGAATTTGAAAGGGCAAGTCCAATTTTCACTTCCTGATTTGTGCCCAGGGAGGGATTTGAACCCTCACGCCTTGCGGCATACGGCCCTGAACCGTACGTGTCTGCCAATTTCACCACCTGGGCGAGCAGTGTTTAGATTAAAAATTATAAATGATTTTAGTGTCTATGTCGTTTGCGAATTCTTCAGGGTAATTCAGGAATCTTAGTTTGTTAAGATCGCGCGCGAGTTCATACATGGGTCTGGATTCTATCAGCCCAAATTTAGGGAGCTCGCGGGCTTTTATCTTTTTTATTTCCGGGACGTCGCCATAATTCGAATTTTTCAGAATGTCTATGCCACCGACTTCATTACCAACAAGGTGATAAGCCGCGCCGCGGTATTTTTTATACGGCTCGTAATTATAACTCATTGTCGCGCCGACCCAATTCGCTACTAAAAGTGGTTCGTCATAAACGTTTATCGTGGTATGGCCGAATCCCGGCGGGACCAAGACCTTTTCTTTCGGAGCGGCCTCTATCAGATAAACCTCTTCCGCCCGAGAAAATGCCTCGTCCATTTTCTGAATCAGGAAATAGCCTCGACCGGAAAGCACTTCGTATATTTCCGGGTAGCCCAGGCCGGTGCCGGTTTTAACTTCATGGAAATGGCCGGCGGTTTTTACAAATTCGTCTCCGTTAATTCTACCCTGCGCCAGAAGCGTCAGGTCATAGCGCAAGTTCCGGACTCCGATATTTTGGTCGTCCGATTCCAAATGCGCTTCGCGCCACATGCGGTAGACGGGGTCGGGGCCCGACCCGACCCCGGAAGTTTTGAGGTAAGGTTCTAACTCGGCCAAGGTTCTTGCGGACTTTTTTACGGACGGGAAGTCGCCACGGAGTTCCAGTTCCAGATTTTTTTTATCGAGAAAAATCGGCAATCCAGAAATTTTTTGTAAATCAATCATTATTTTTTCAAAATTTTCCTACCAATTACGAATTTATTCGAATTACGAATTCGTAATTCGGTTATATTTGTAATTCGTAGGGCTATTTCCAGACCCTTTGCGTTGAAATAAACCATTGATTGATTTCCGAAAACCGGTCAGATGGCATAACTAGATTTTTGATCGCGACACCATTCACTTTTCTATTTACTATGTAAAGATAGTTCGGCGAGTAAAGAAATATCGCCGGCGCGTCCGCAATGACTAATTTTTGGAATTCCACGTATTTTGCCGCCCGCATCACTTCGTCGGTGCTCTGGCGCGCGTCTTCGATTAGTTTGTCCACCTTCCTGTTGCTGTAAAGCGACAAATTAAGTCCCGGGTCTTTGCGCGCGAGCGAGTGCCAGAAAGAATAAGGGTCGGGAGTTCCCGTATAGGCCTCTCCGATAAGAATGGCTTGATACTGGCGTGTCTTCAGATAGTTTTGTTGTATTTCTCCAAGTCCCAAAATAGTAAGGTTGGCGCCGACTCCGATATTTTTAAGGTCGTCTTTTATAAGTGTCGCGACAAGCTGGGTGTTCGGCGTGGCCAGAATATCTATTGCGAGGTTTGTCGGATTTTTATCTTTGCCGAGTTTTTTTGCTCTCATACCGTTTTCGTCTTTCGTCCAGCCGTATTTATCAAGGATCTCCCGAGCTTTCTCTGGGTTGTAATCATAGCCAGTGATGTCGGGGCTTGAGCCTAAAAGTCCGGGCGGGATCGGCCCCAGGGCTATTTTACCCTCATTATTTAAAACCTTTGAAACCAGCGCTTCGCGGTTCACGGCGTAGTTTAACGCTATCCGTACGTTTATGTCTTTCAGTATCGTGTCGTCGGTATTGAAAAAAATAGCGTAGATTCTAGGTGAAGCCAAGGAAAAAACCTGGGAAGACGCCAACCCCCTTAACTGATTTTTGTTCTGTCCGGTCGCGGGCAAAATTCCGTCAATTTCTTTTCGGTTGAAAGCTGACACCGCTTCTTCTTCCGAATCATATGATTTCAGGATTAAGTTATTAATGAAAGGAGCATTATTAAAATATGTCGGGTTAGATTCGAGAGTTAGAGAAACGATTCTTCCGAGCCGATCTTTTTGAAGTTTTACGAATCGGTAAGGCCCGCTGCCGATCGGTGTCAAATTAAAATCTGCCAAAGCGAAGTTTTTCGGCTGTATACTCGTCCAAATGTGCCTGGGCAGTATTCCCAAAAACACCAGGTTTTCAATGAAATTCGCGTAAGGAGTTTTAAGCTTGATAGTCAATTCGTTTTCTTCGGAAGCTTCAACAGCCACGCCCTGCCAGGTCGCGCGCAGGGGACTGGCATAATCCGGGTTGGCCACCGCTTTAATGGTGAAAAGAACATCGTCTATGGTAAGAGGTTCGCCGTCATGCCAGAAGACGTTTTTTCTCAACGTTATTTTATAGGTCTTGCCGTCTTTTGAAACACTGAAATTTTCCGCCAAATCCCCGACAAGTTTTCCTTGATAGTCGTATTTTAAAAGCGTTGAGAACAAAAGGCGGGAAACGTCTCTATCCGAATCGGTTGTAGTCAATATCGGGTTTAAAAGGCGCGGCGATCCCATGACTCCTTCAACATAAGTATCGCCCAGGGCCGGCCGGCTCTCGGTGGCGCGTACATAGGCCTGATTGGCAAGCCAGATGAGAGAAATAAAAATAACAATGACCAGAATAACGGCGCCGATTCGTTCTTTCGGTTGCAGGGCGCGACCGATTCTTTTCCACGATTTCGGGCTTTTAAGAAGGCGCGCAGCATTAAAAAGATTCTTTAACATAAATTCCTTCCTACCAATTACGAATTTTTTCGAATTACGAATTCGTAATTCGGCTATATTCGTAATTCGTAGGATTATTTATAGAACGAAAGAAGCGATATTAACCGCCACAAAAAGCGCTGACAATACTATTGTTATCCAAAGTATAATTCTTTCGAGGCCTCGGCGCGTATGATAAAAAGTTGATTCGCCGCCGAAGGCCGCCGAGAGTCCCGCGCCGCGGGCTTGAATCAAAATAGATCCTATTAAGAGGAGCGATATTACTATTTGCGCAATAGGTAAAATAGATGCCATATTTTTTCATGAAACATAACACGAAACATGCAACATTTTATTCAGAATTTTTGTTATGCGTTGCGTGTTACGTGATTTTATATTTTACGCGGCTGACTTGGCTTCGCGGATAGCAGACGATACAATGAAGTTAAAAGCGATAATTATTATCGTTGTCCAGAAAAAAGCGTTAAGACCTTCTATATTCAGCTCGGGCGCCAGATAGGTGACCAGCCAGACTAAGAATACATTAATAATGATAGTGAAAAGGCCCAGGCTTAACAAAATAAGCGGAGCGGCCAGGGTCTTTAGAATTGGCTTAAGAACAAAGTTTATTATCCCCAGAAGCGCGGCCAATTTCATTAAAGAAAGGAAGCTGTAACTGTAAAAGACATTAGGAACCAGCCATTCCGCCGTCAGAATCGCAAGCGCGTTGGCTAAGATGTGAAGTAAAAATCTGGCAATTAAGCGCACTTTTGTATAGTTACTAGTATCTACACATATTACCAAGAAACGCAACTATAGTCAATAAGCAATCGACAGCTTGTTTTCGCCTTTTTAACAATCTATTTTTGAAGCTTTAACCTAATTTCTTTCTTAATTTTATATGATAACTCACCGCGAAGCGGTGCGCTTCGTCGCGCATTTGCTGGAGAAGGTGAAGAGCATGAATGTTTATTTCTTTCAGCTTTAACGGCAACTGCCGGTCGGGTAAGTAGAGTTCTTCTTCTTTTTTGGCGAGCGCGGCTATAGGCATATCAATCTTGAATTTTTTCAAAACTTCAAGCGCCGCGTTTAACTGGCCTCGGCCGCCGTCAATTACGAATAAATCCGGAAGCGGCCATTCCCCGCGCGCCAGGCGCCTCGCTAAAATTTCTTTTATCATGCCCGTGTCATTGGGTTCTTTTTTAAATCGTATTTTGAATTTCCTGTAGCTCTGTTTGTTCGGCTTGCCTTCTTCAAAAATCGCCATGGCTCCTGTTGCAAATTTTCCCTGAATGTTTGAAATATCGTAGATTTCGATTCTCCGGGGCGCCTCGGCAAGGCCCGCGAGATCTCGGATTTTTTCCAGAACTTCCCGGCGCGTTTCTAAATCTTGTTTATTTTCGATCGTCAGAACGTCGCGGTGGCTGAAAATCTTTTCAAGCCCAAAAACGCGGTCGCGGGCCAAAGCGGCTGATTCATAATTATGTTCTCGGCTGGCCCGGGCCATTTCTTTTCTGAGGTTTTTAAGAAGCGTTTGTTTTTTTCCGGTTAGGATTCCGATTATATTTTTAATATTTTTCCGATAATTAGTTTGGGATTTGTGATTTATGTTTTGTGATTTGTTTTTATCGCAACAAAATCTTAAGCACTTGCCAAGTTCTGCGTTAATACAATTTCTGGCATGCGGTTTAGGACAGGTACAGTAGGGGAAAATGCGGCGGAGGTGGCTTAAAACGGTTTTTAAAGCGCCGCTTTCCGTAAAAGGTCCGATATATGTACTAAATCCGAAATCCGAAGCACGAAATCCGAAAGCTGTTTGGTGCTTTGAATTTTGTATTTTGGATTTGTTTCGAATTTCGAATTTCGAAATTCTAATTTTCGGTTGATGGGTCATGAAAATTCTCGGAAATTTTTCTTTTGTCACTTCAACGAAAGAATAACTTTTGTCGTCCCGAAGCGCGACGTTGTAAAATGGCCGGTGTTTTTTGATGAGCGCGGCTTCGGCGATAAGCGCCTCAATGCCGGAGTTGGTCAATTGCCAGTCGATTTTTCTTACTAGTTTTATCATTTCCGACTTTGCGGGCATAATGGCGTTGTTTACGAAGTGCGATCGTATTCTTGCCCTTAAATTTATCGCCTTGCCGATATAAAGCAGTTTGTTTTTGGCGTCATAGAAAAAATAAACCCCGCTTGTTTGAGGTATTTTTGAAAAATCTTTTTCTTTCGATACCGTTTTAAGCGCCATTTTTTGCATATTATACATTATTTTTCTGAAAATTTCAAGCTGATTGCGTTGACTTTAAACTTTTGTCGTGGATATATAAAGATACCGCTCATTAAAAATTACGGAGAACGGTGATGGTCGAAAAGAAAATCGCAAATCCTCAGGTGAATGACTCTGCGAGCTCTTACTTGGGCTTTTCGCTCAAAGAACGGCGGATTTATATGAGGGGATTTGTTGACGATGACACTTCTCTCCATTTTGCCGATGGCTTTGACCAGATGCGCGGCGAGGATCCGATTATCATTGATATAACTTCCGGTGGCGGAGAGATTCGCGCCGCTCTTGATATTTATAATCGTATCCGCAATTCCGGGGGACCGGTAATCGTCGTGACTTTCGGAGGGGTGGCATCGGCTGCGATGCTTATTTTCTTGGCAGCGGACGAGAGACTCGCGGCCGCGGATTGCCTGATTCGGTTTCATTGGCCCGTAACGTATTCCAGTGGTAATTTTGAAGATACTCCGGATACTTATGAAGATAAACATTATTTTTCCAGAAAAATGTTTATTTTGATTAATAAAATAATTTCAGACCGCACTTCAATTTCTCCCAAATTAGTAGCTCATTATGGACGGCATATGACAGCTTTTACAGGCGAGGAAGCTAAACAAGCGGGCATTGTGACCGAGGTCTTTGACGGGAAAAGGTCATTTGAGCGCGTCGCCAAAAGAATTGACGTTGAGGCAAAGAAAATTAAAAAAGGGCTTAAATGAGCTCTTTTATCATTTTTAGGATGGACATGGGCAAAAATTTAATGTATAATTGGCGATTAACATATGGGAAAAAATAGAAAAAAACAAGAAATTTTTAAACATGGGATTATTTCTATCCGCGGCGCGCGGGTTCATAACCTGAAAAATATTGACGTTGATCTGCCACGCCAGAAATTAGTGGTGATTACCGGCCTTTCCGGTTCAGGGAAGTCTTCGCTTGCATTTGATACTATTTATGCCGAGGGACAGAGGCGCTATGTTGAGTCGCTCTCAAGCTATGCGCGGCAGTTTTTGGGACTTAAAGACAAACCGGACGTTGATAAAATCGAAGGATTAAGTCCGACCATCTCAATAGATCAGAAAAGCGTTTCGCAAAATCCGCGCTCAACTGTTGGCACTATTACCGAGATTCACGATTATCTTAGATTGCTTTTCAGCCGTATAGGCAAACCGCATTGTCCCAATTGCGGCCGACCTGTTGCGAAACAGAATGTCAGCCAGATAACAAAAGAAATTTTAAAAATAAAGTCGCCCAAAGAGCCGATTTTAATAATGGCGTCGCAGGTACGGGGCAAAAAAGGCGAGCGGCTTTCTCTTTTCGACGAAGTGGCGCAGGCCGGATTTTTGCGCGTCCGCGTTGACAATGAGGTTCTGACTATTGAAGAAGCAAAAAAGACGCCGCTCGACAAAAATAAAAAACACACGATCGAGGTGGTTATCGACCGGATTGTCATTGATAAAGATCTGGAGCGTTCGCGTTTGGCCGAATCCGTTGAACTCGCGTTAAAAATAGGCGACGGCATTTTAATTGTTGGAGTAAAGGGCAGAGAAGACCGCCTATTCAGCGAAAACTACGCCTGCGTCCATTGCGGCATTAATTTGCCTGCCATTGAGCCGAGGAATTTTTCTTTCAACAGTCCTTACGGCGCTTGCCCGGTCTGCACCGGCCTCGGCAGCCGTTCAGAGGTTGAACCGGATTTGGTGATCCCAAACAAACGCCTGACGCTGGCCGAAGGGGCAATCCGCCCATGGGCGTCCGCGTCCCATCGCCTTGGCAGGCAAAGCTGGTATTTTTACCAGCTTGAAGAATTGGCGCCAAAATACAATTTTTCTTTGAACAAGCCGGTTTCAGAACTTCCGGAAAAAATTGTTAATTTAATTTTGCGCGGCGACAAAAATCAGGGAGGTAATTTTGAAGGCGTCATGCCGGAACTTGAGCGCAAGTGGAAAGAGACTGATTCCGAATGGGTGCGCGCCGAAATTGATAAATATATGGTGGTGAAGAAATGTCCGGCTTGTGACGGCTGCCGTTTAAGGCCGGAAACTCTCGCGGTGACGATTTTTGGCTCTTCAATCGCGGATTGGAGCACCTTACCGATTTCCGAAATAAGAGATTTGTTTTTTGGTTTTTCAAAAAATTCTCCCGATTTTGTCTCCAATGAAGTCGGAGCAACAAAATCGAGGATCCTCGATTTCTCAGTCAAATCCAAAAGATTTGGGAGAAATCGGGACGGAAAAGAAAAATTTTCTAAAAACGATTTTTTAATCGCGGAGACTATTATCAAAGAAGTCCTGCGCCGGCTTGATTTTATGCTTGACGTCGGACTGGACTACCTGACGCTGGATAGGGAATCAACGACTCTTTCGGGCGGCGAAGCGCAAAGAATACGCCTAGCAACTCAGATAGGTTCGGGGCTTACCGGCGTTACTTATATTTTAGATGAGCCGTCTATTGGTCTTCACGAGCGCGATCAGAAGCGATTGCTTGAAACTCTCGTGAAACTTCGAGACATGGGCAATTCCGTTATCGTTGTCGAACACGACCGCCAGACGATTGAGAATGCCGATTGGGTTTGCGACATCGGCCCCGGAGCGGGCGAAAACGGCGGACATGTCATTTTTGAAGGAACGCCCGAAGAACTAAAAAAATCTAAGATATTAACCGGCGAATATTTGTCTGGACGCAAAGAAATCATTTTTTTGAGTTCTTCGGAAATTCCAAATCTCAAATCACAAATCCCAAATAAACCCCAAAATTCAAAGCTCCAAAACCATGGCCATCTTTTGGTTCGGGGAGCGACAGCGCATAATCTTAAAAATATCGATGCTAAAATTCCGCTTGGCAGGATGGTGGCGGTTACCGGCGTTTCGGGTTCCGGCAAATCTACTTTGGTCAACGACATTTTAGCTAAATCTTTGTTAAAGAATTTCTATAATGCCAAGGACGAGCCCGGGGCTCACAAAAAAATCGAGGGCATCGAAAATATCGACAAAATAGTTCTGGTTGACCAGTCGCCCATAGGACGCACGCCTCGTTCAAATCCAGCAACCTATACCGGCGCCTTTACTCAAATTAGAGACTTATTTGCCAAAACACATCTAGCGCGGATGCGCGGCTATTCTTCCGGTCGTTTCAGTTTTAACGTCAAAGGCGGCAGATGCGAGGTTTGCGAAGGGCAAGGCGTCAAAAAAATCGAAATGTATTTTTTGCCCGATGTTTACGTTGAGTGCGAGGAGTGTAAAGGCAAACGATACAACCGCGAGGCGTTAGAAGTCGATTACAAAAGCAAGACCATTGCCGACGTTTTGGAAATGTCGGTGGATGAGGCGGTTAAATTTTTTGGCGCTATTCCGGGACTGAAAGACAAATTAAAAACTCTGGATGAAGTCGGGCTGGGTTACATGAAAGTCGGGCAATCCGCGCCTTCGCTTTCGGGCGGCGAGGCCCAGCGGGTGAAACTGGCGACGGAATTGTCCAGGCGATCCACCGGGCAAACATTATACATTCTGGACGAGCCGACGACCGGACTTCACTTTGACGACATCAAAAAACTTCTTGCGGTGCTGAAAGAACTGGTTGTTAAAGGCAACACGGTTTTGATTATCGAGCATAATATGGATGTCATAAAAAACGCCGACTGGATTTTAGACCTTGGCCCGGAAGGAGGCGACAGGGGCGGCGAAATTGTCGCTTGCGGTACTCCGAAGGAGGTGGCCAAAGTAGAAAAATCTTATACCGGAAAATATTTAGCGAGAATAATTTAATTTCACACAAAATTATGATATATCATAATTTTGTGTGAATTGGGTTGTTCGCTTCTTTAAGATTAAATAGTCGACATATTAAATAAAAAAATCCTCCCTACCCTTGGAGAATAAAAACCCACCTCAAAGGTGGGTTTTAAAATTTTGTGCGAAGCGCAATTCTTTAAGGGTGGAGGATAAATCAAGATTTTTTTAAATTCAGATTCAATAATTGGCATGTGAGGCTCGCAAGCGATAAAGCGAAACCGATCCAGGCCAGAAATGGCGGCAAGGTGAACAGAATAAACTCCATCGTCCCAATGATGAGTTCATTGTATTGCAACCGATATTCCAGCGGCAGACGCAAGTCGAACAACTGGGAAAAAAGCAGGTTCAGCGCAAACGAAAAAATGGCGGAAAATTGGAAAACCGCTTTAGCCTTTCCAAAAACGTTGGCTTTTATATTGCCGCTGCCGAGGCTAAGTTTTACCACTCTCTGAATCATCAGCAGAGATTCTACCGCGAGTGTAAGGATAAAAAGAGTCTTGCCGAGAATCGGAATCATTAACCAAAAGATTGTAAGATAAAAGATTTTATCTGCTAAAGGATCCAGAAAAGCCCCAAGCTTGCTTTGACTTTGATATTTTCTAGCCAAGCGCCCATCAATATAATCGCTCAAAAGTCCTATACTCATGAGCCAGACCAAGGCGAGGGTAAGTGGCAAACTATAGATTGACGCGAATGGCGTGTAAGACCAGCCAATCAGCCAAAGGATAAAAGCGATGGGGAATACTAAAACTATCCGCAATATCGTCCAGCTGTTCGGTTTTTCCCACATTTGCCGTTCTTTTCATCCGTTATTTTCAAAGATCAAACAAAGCATACCTAATCTCGAAGGAGCTTGACAAGTTAGCACTTGAACGGTTAGAGTGCTAATGATAAAACAGGAGAAAAAAATATGGCGAAGAAAGTATCAATAAAACCTCTGGGCGATCGCGTGGTTATAGAAGCGGTCAAAGAAACAGAGAAAACCAAGTCGGGCATCATTCTGCCCGAAACGGTTGATAAAGAAAAACCGGCCGAGGGCATTGTCGTTGCCTTGGGCGGAGGAGAGAAAATAAAGAAATCCGGCCTTAAAAAAGGTAACCGGGTTGTTTTTGAAAAATATAGCGGCACCGATTTCAAAGTCGGCGGCGCCGAATACAAAATTTTAAAAGAGGATGAAGTGCTTGCAATTTTAGAATAAATTAAAATTAATTATCATAATCCGAATGACTCAAATTTTTACCCGAATAACCCGAATAAATTTTTGTTAAGTCCGTGTTAAGCCTATTCGGAATATTCGGATATTAGGATTATAAATTCGGATTATTAAGCGAAAGCGTATGGCAAAACAAATAATTTCGGGCAAAGAAGCCAGGGAAAAAATAAAAAATGGTGTTGATATTCTAGCTGACGCCGTTAAGGTCACACTTGGTCCGCGCGGCCGCAACGTGGTTTTGGACAAAGGCTATGGCGCGCCAACCATAACCAACGACGGCGTTACCATCGCCAAAGACATTGAGCTCAAGGATAAGTTTGAAAATATCGGAGCCGAGCTTGTAAAAGAAGCGGCATCAAAAACTAATGATGTCGCGGGCGATGGCACTACCACGGCCGTTGTTTTGGCGCAGGCGATGATTTCGGAAGGGATTAACGCTATTAATTCGGGCGCGAACGGCATGGTTTTGAAACGCGGCATCGATAAAGCCGTAGCCAGGGTTTCGGAAATTTTAAAGAAAAACAGCAAGCCGGTCACAAAAGAAAAAATCAAAGATGTCGCCGTAATCTCTGCCAACGACGAGGCGATGGGTTCGCTTATCGCGGAAGTCATCAATAAAGTCGGTAAAGAAGGCGTGGTTACGGTTGAAGAAGCGCAGACGCTCGGCGTCGATTATGATTTGGTAGAGGGGCTTCAGTTTGACCGTGGCTACGTTTCTTCTTATATGGTTACCGACACCGAAAGAATGGAGTCGGTTCTGGAAAAGCCCTACATACTTATTACCGACAAAAAAGTTTCTTCGCTTGCTGAAGTCATGCCCTTGCTTGAAAAGATAGTTAAATCTGGCAATAAAAACCTTTTAATTATCGCCGATGAAATCGAAGGCGAGGCGCTGGCGACTCTTATCGTGAATAAATTGCGAGGCATTTTCAATGTTTTAGCGGTCAAAGCGCCGGGCTTCGGCGACAGGCGCAAAGAAATGCTTGATGACATCGCGGTTGTGGTTGGCGGCGAAGTAATTTCGGAAGAAAAGGGCATGAAGCTTGAAAGCGCCGATTTGAACATGCTTGGCGCGGCAAAAAGGGTTATCGCCACCAAGGACAACACTACGGTTGTCGGTGGAGAAGGATCGAAACAAGACATTGAAAAAAGAATTAAGCAAATCAAAGCCCAGCTTGAGAAGACCGAATCGGAATTTGATAAAGAAAAACTGCAGGAGCGTCTGGCAAAACTTTCCGGAGGCGTTGCCGTCATCAAGGTGGGTGCTGCGACCGAAGTGGAGATGAAAGAGAAAAAGTTCAGGATTGAGGACGCGGTCGCGGCCACTAAAGCGGCGCTGGAAGAGGGCATAGTCGCCGGCGGCGGCGTGGCTTTATTTGACGCGGCGCGTGAGTTGGGCGGAGCGTTAGGCGCCCGTTATGGCGACGAAGGCAAGGGCGCGGAACTGGTTGTGCGGGCGCTGGAATCGCCGCTCAAAGTCATTGCCAAAAATGCCAACAAAGACGGCGATGAAGTCATTCAAAAAATAACCAAAAACGAAGGTAGGGGGTTTGGTTTTAACGCTCTTACGGGCGAATATGTCGAAATGGTTAAAGAGGGTATTATTGATCCTCTTAAAGTTACAAGGACCGCTTTGCAGAATGCTGCATCTATCGCTTCCATGCTTTTGACAAGCGAATTTTTAGTCGCCGATATGCCGGAGAAAAATTCGCCTGCAACCGGAGGAATGCCCTCGATGCCGGAGATGTGACCCTGAAATTTTTGACAGAATCGGCATTTTATGTTATCTTAAAAGTAAGAAACCGATCCCGTTAGAAGTCTCGCTCGCGACTTCATCGCGAGTCCGGAGGACCTCGGCGAGGCTACTTCTAACGGGATTGAACGGGGGACGCCTCGCGCGGTTTCCGGATCTTTTTAATACATAAAAACTGGACTCCGCCTCTGGCGGGACAGGAGAGTCCGATGAACGGATTAATAGAACGTCGACACACTGACCAGACTCTAGAACAGCGTGCGGCCTACATTAAGGGCCTTTGCGATCAGGCGACTGCAACTGGCCTCGGAGGAGGCCATTCTGGCAAGCAAATTTTTGATACTTTGGATTACACGAAGCTTGCCAAGTACTCTCGCGCGACTAACGACGGGGTATGTGATGGCGAGGCAATGATGCCTGGCGAGATCTCGGACGCGGTCATTTCAGCCGTAGATGAACAGACGTTCTTGAGAAAAAAGGGCGGGTTCAAGACCGGTTTGGTAAACACTAACCACATTCTCTTTCAGTTTTATTTGATCAAAAAGATTTTACACAAAGCCGCGCAGTAGTTTGGCTACTTTGCGTGGATTGCCCCCGGTGATACATCGGGGGCTTAAGTTGACGAAAAACCCCGTTTATTATAATATATTTTAATATGTTGATGATTCGTCTTCAAAGAGTAGGCAAAATACACACCGCGACCTTCCGGGTTGTGGTGACCGAAAAAACCGCGGGACCGCGCCGGCAGTATTTAGAATTGGTCGGGACGTTAGACCGCAAAATCAAAAAACTCAATTTAAATAAAGAAAGAATTTTATATTGGATTTCAAAAGGCGCAAAGCCCAGCGATACGGTACACAATTTGCTGGTGGCGCAGGGCATAATTACCGGCGCGAAAATAGCGGTTCATCAATTGTCTAAGCAAGAACAGAAGCCTGCCGAAGTAACAGTGCCGGCGGTTGAAATTGCCCCTGCCGAAACTCCTGCCGCGTAATATTTATAAAAATTAAAACAGAAATCCCGTCATTGACGGGATTTCTGTTTTATTATATCTTGTCCCTAAATGCGTTCGTTGACAAGTTAAGAGGAACGAAGAACATGCGAAAAGCGACGGCCTTTATTGCGGTTATGGCTTGGGCAGTTCTCGCGGTAGCGGTTATTCCTCTTTTCATTGCCCAGGGCGACAGTGAAGTTCTGATGGCAAACTCGAAATATCGAAATATCGAAATATCGAGTTTTTTGGGCGGCGCGGCTGTCTCCGCTGAAGCCAACAAGGCTGTAGTCAATGCTGCGCCTGTTCAGGAAACAATGAAGTCAAAGGATTCGGTTATTGTGATTGACAACGGCGCCCCCATCAAAGATGGCGTGACGGTTCCAATGGTTAGCTATGGTCAAAACACGAAAGTTGTTTTGGGGCGCGGCCAGACTTTGTCTTATATTGCCTGGAAGTACACCGGTGATGTCGATAATTGGAAGCACATTGCTCAAGCATCCGGCATTAAACTGGATATTAAGTCACAGAAGCGAGTCTTTGTCGGAACGATCCTGACGATCCCCCAAGAATTACTAAAGCAAGAATTGAGACCATCGCCGCCGGCAGTTGTCGTTGAAGTGCTTCAGAGTGCTGTCGAAATTGCCGAAAAAGATTTAGCCAAGCTTCAGAAAGAATTAAATGATGCCGATTGGTGGATGTGGTACTGGGCGATTGTTAGCGGTGTGCTTGGATTATCCTTTCTAGCGGCTCTATTCAGCTATTTTCGGGAGAGGCGCGATCATGATTTATGGTACGGCCAGATGGAACATTTCAGAGAGCAGGCCGCGATCTTGCCTGGGAACTTAATGGACTTCAAGACGCGTGAAGGCAGGGTACTTCATGCAATGATTACTAAAGTTGAATTAATTGAAGAGCATGGCTGTATCGTCAAGCCAGTTATTACCGAAGTTGATTGCACTAAATGTCATATTAGGGTTAATCCGAAGAATTTTCTATCGCACTATTTCAAGCAGCATGCCGCGCCTCTCGTTATTACCACTGAGTGCCTGGTTACCGAGGTGCCTCCTAAGAAGGAAGGCTGCTGAAGCCCGGACAAGGCCGGGGGCCCCAGTGAGTGTGAGCGCTAACTTTAGCTGTAAAGTTTTTATAAGATAAGATCCTCTGGAATCTTGCGGCGATGTCGCGAAAGCGGCAGCCAAAGCAAGGCGGACATGTCGAAATATCGATATGTCGAGTTGTTCAGCGGCGGTTCCTCTCGACAAGCTCGAGACAGGAAGCCAAAGCTGAGCGACAGAGGAATCCGTCAACGATAGTTGACGGATTTTTTATTTCTGTTATAATGCGACCAAGATTATAGTAGCTTACTACTCGATATATCGATATATCGACATATCGAAATTTCGGGTGGTGTAGGTCGACCTACTATTTTAAAGATAATATTCAGAAAAATGGCTAAATTAACCGTAGATCAGGAATTTCTCGAATACTTGATTAAGTCAATCGTGGATCATCCCGATGACGTAAAAGTTGAACGCAAGGTTGATGAAATGGGGGTTCTTTTGACCCTCAAAGTGAACCCGGAAGATATGGGTATGCTTATCGGCCGACAGGGTTCAACCGCGAAAGCCATCCGAACTCTTCTTCGAATCGTTGGCACCCGCAACAATGCGCGCGTCAATTTGAAGATTGAGGAACCGGAGGGCGGACGAATATTCAGAGAACGACCTCAGAGCATGGATGAAGTTGTGGAAGATTTGAAACAACTTTAATCTCTGGGATTGGCGCTGAACGTAAGTGAAGCGTTAATTCAGAAAACAAAAAGCTTCGCATTCGCGGGGCTTTTTGTTTTTACTCCTCAATTAAACAAACCTCGCTATTTGCGAGGTTTGTTTTTTGACTTTTTGATTTTTCCAGCTTCTTGTTCCCAAATTTCTTCTAATATTTTTACAATCCAAGCCAACCGTTTTTTCGATATACCCATTTCTTTGGCTACTTCTTTATTAGTCAGATGTCTGGTCCTGATGATTTTTTTCTTTTTGCGCTTCATCCTGTCTCCTTTTATTTTTCTATTTCAATATGTCCAAAATCTGGAGAGGATCTATCGCTTCGCCATTGAGGCGGACTTCAAGATGCAGATGCGGGCCTTCGGAAAATCCGGTGTCGCCGGAAAGTCCGAGAACCTGGCCACGTTTTACCATCTGGCCTTTCTTAATTTTTATCCGCGAAAGATGCAGATAAATAGTGTGCAGGCTAAGGCCGTGGTCAACGATCACAATTTTTCCGTCGGCCAAGAAGTTCCCGGTCAAAACCACGCGCCCGCTGTTCATTGAGCGCACCGGCATGCCTGTTGGCGCTCTTAAATCAACGCCTCGATGCTGGCGAGTTTTTGTCGGGCCGATTCTTTTCTGACCGAAGGGGCTTGTTTCTTCTTCTTTTTCAAAAGGGAATCTGAATGACTGTTGCCAAAGTGGCGCATCAACCGTTGTTTCAAGAGCTTTTTTGATAAGCGCTTTTTCTTTAAGATAACGCGCCAGTTTTTTCGGGCTTAACGGCGCCGTCTCGACGACGCGCCGCTCCGGCCAATCTTTCGGCTCGACTTTTAATTCATAATTTCGGAGATAAGAATAATCATGTTTGGAATTGTAAACCGAAATGTACATAATTAATTGCCTGACGGTTTGAGTAAGCGGTATGCCTACCAGGCCTATGACACGGTCTTTATAAGGGAAAAGCTTTATTTTAGCAGTATTAACACTCAGTTTTTCCTCAATCCAATTGTCTTTATTCATACCCTTCACTTCTACCAGGATTAAATCGCCCGGATGCGCTGGATTAGGCGTAATTTTAAGTTCTATTTCCTGGCCATAAGCCAGGCCTCGGATAAGACCTAAAATCGCTAAAACAAACAAAAAGCCGAAAGTCCCAAATATAATCCATTTCAAAATTCGATCGTACTTATTTTCCATTGCGTTCCCCATCCAGTTTTTAAAGGTCTGCCTACTTTGACTTTAACCATAAATACTGCTAAAAGTCAATTATTGTTCATTTAAAAATGAGGCGGAAGAAATGGCCGAAGATCGCGATAGTAATGGCCCGCGGATGCCCGGGTGGGCGATTATCCTGATTTTATTGGCGGGGGCCATTGCTTTCGGAGTGCTTCTTTCAACTTGCGAGCTTATCGCTAATGCCGCGGAAATTGTGAGCCAGGGTCCTGTCCAGGCGATTCAGCCGCAAATTGACGATCTGCGCCAGCAGGTCGAGGAACTGAAAAACCGTGTTGATTCTTTGGTTCATAATCGGATACCCGTCAAGATGGAATTTTGCGGAGAGACGGTTCCGCAAGAGCGGATTCATGTTCGGGAACGGCTTGATAAAGAAATAACGCTTCTAAGCCGGAAGCAATTCACGCTTTACATAAAGCGCGCCACTTATAAGTATTTTCCTTACATTGAAAAGCGTCTCAAAGAATGGAGGATGCCGGATTGCCTGAAATACGTGGCGGTAATCGAAAGCGCCATGCTTCCCAACGCTTTATCTTCCGCGAAGGCATATGGCATGTGGCAATTTATTCCTTCGACTGGCAGACGTTATGGTTTGAAACAAAACTCTGGCATTGACGAGCGGGCCAACTTTGAAAAGGCGACGGACGCGGCGTTCACATATCTCTGGGACAACTGTCAGATTTTTAAGAATCTTGGCGCTAAAAACTGCTGGCCTTTGGCAATGGCGGCCTATAATGTCGGCGAAGCCGCTGTTGAAAAAGCGGTGCGTCAGCAAAGGACAACGGATTTTTATAACCTCTGGCTTCCGGCTGAAGAAACCAGGCAATACGTTTACCGTGCCATTGTGGCGAAACTCGTGATGTCAGACCCCAAGACTTTCGGCTTGTCTTTGAAAGACAGCGATATGTATCAATGGCCGGACATAAAAGAGGTGACGATCGCTCTGGCTAAGCCGAAATCAATCATTAATGTTACTGTTTCTTTGGGGGTCTCGGTGCCGGAATTTCTTCTGTTGAATCCGCAATACAGCATTATCGCCAAAGGGAAAAAATCCAAAAACAATTATACTGTTCTGCCGAAAGGGACTTATAAGTTCAAGGTTCCTTCGCGCGAAGAATAATCACAAACCGAGTCTAAAACTCGGTTTTAATTTTCAATTATCAATTTATCTCCCTTCGGGAGATCTCCCGCAGGGAGACAATTTCCAATCAATTTCTAATGATTCAATTTTAAAGCATTTTGAAAACTGAAAACTGAAAATTGAAAAATTAGCCATTATTGTGTTAAAACTTATGCCAGTTGCCTTAATAATTTTATAAGGATAGCGTAGTGTGGAAAATCGGCAGATTTTTGTTTGGCGCGCTTTGTGTTTTGATAATCTTTGCGAGCGTCGGCAAATTGACATTCTGGTATTATTTTGACTACAAAATTGACGATTTACCAGGCGTCACTGCTCTAAAAAGTCATAAGTTCGCTCTTACCACGGTTGTTTATGACGACGCTGGCCGAGTGATTGACAAGTTCGCGCTGGAAGACAGGGCCTTTATGCCTTTTGATCAGATACCGGAAAATGTTAATAATGCCATAGTGGCGGCCGAAGACAAAAATTTCTGGAGAAATCGCCTTATATCCGGAATTGATGTTGTCGGTATTATCCGTGCTTTTCGCGATGACTTTGCCGTGAGTGCTAGAGAGTCGATTGATCAGAAAAAGCCGGTCAAAAAATTAGTTGCCGGCGGCTCGACCATTACCCAGCAAGTGGCGAAACTTGTATGGCTCTCTCAGGAAAAAACGGCGAGCCGCAAGTTCAAGGAGATGCGCATCGCTTACCAGATGGAAAAGCGCCTTTCAAAGGAATTGATTTTTGAGACCTACGTCAATCTGGTTTATATGGGCCACAACCGTTACGGTATTGTGGCCGGCAGTCAGTTTTATTTCGGCAAAGCGCCAAGCGCTCTGACTGTTGAAGAAGCGGCGGTGCTTGCCGGCATTATTAAGTGGCCTTACAAATTCTCGCCGCTGAATAATCTGGAAGTTGCCCGCGACCGGCGCAATACGATTCTTGAGCGAATGGAGCGGAATGGTTTTATCAGTACCGCGGAATTGCGCGAGCTGAGATCAACAAAATTAGTTCTGGCCCCTTACCGTCAAGATATCCTGGCGCCTTATTTCTCGAGCTACTTCATGGAAGAACTGCATCGCCTTGGCTATAAATCTGTCGTGACCTCGGGGCTGAGCGTTTACAGCACCATCAATTCCGATATTCAGCGGATTGCCAACCAAGCTCTCGCAAAGGGGCTTGCCGCTTATGACGAGCGCCACAAGAACCGGCTTGTTTTGTATAATATCTTTTCTGATTATGACCTGGATTCTTTTGATTCTTTTCGCGCCGACAACTGGAACAGTGAAATAGGCATCGGCAGCGTCATTGACGGCCTGGTCACCGAGGTGAATTCGGAGCGGGTTCTGGTTAAAATCGCGAATGACAAGGCGGTTATCAGCGCTTCATCATTTGCTAAAATCAGAGAAGCGGGCGATCTGACAAAACTTTTCAAAGAAGGGGACGTGGTGATTTTGAAAATTACCGGCGTTGACGCCGAAAATAATTTTACCGTCGAGATTCTTCAGCCGCGGATTGAGGGCGCGGTGGTCGTGGTGGATGTCGGGACGGGCGCCGTCAAAGCAATGGTCGGCGGCCGGGACTTTTCGGTCAGCAAATATAATCGCGCCATGCAGGCGGAGCGCCAGGCCGGTTCAACCTTCAAGCCGTTTGTCTACGGCGCTTATTTTGAAAAGTTTCCGGACAGGGATCTGGAAAGCAAAGTTCTTGATGCGCCTATATGTTTCAAAACGGGCAATCCGCGCAAACCCAAATGGTGCCCGAAAAACTACGATGAAAAATCTTTGCCGCCGTTCATGGGTTCAATCCCGGTCCGCATCGCCATCGCGCGCTCTAGAAACGTCGCGGCGGTGCGCACGGCTTATGCCACGGATATTAACAATGTCGTTGACTTGGCTTACGCGCTTGGCATCACAAGTGAATTGCCCCGGTATTTGCCGACGGCAATCGGCGCGGCGGACGTAAAAGTAATCGACATGGCCACTGCTTTTGCCGCGTTTTTCCGGCAAGGGCAAGTAAGACCCTATTGGTTTATCGAAAGGGTTGTTGATAAGAATAATGAAAATAAAAGATTTGAACCGGCCGAGATAAAACAGGCTATTTCAAAGGAGTCGGCCGACAAGGTTTTGGAAGCTATGCGCTGGGTAGTTTTAGCGGGTACGGGCCGTTCCGCTTTGCGTGAACTGCCTTTTGCAGTCGCCGGCAAAACCGGCACTACCAATAATTTTACCGACGCCTGGTTTGTCGGCGGTACGCCCCGATACGTTATCGCCGTCTGGGTTGGATTTGACAGAAAGGCGGTGTCGCTTGTAAGTCGGGGAGCGCCGCACAAAGAAACCGGCGGCTTCACCGCTCTGCCGATTTTCATTGAGATTATGAAGGAGATTTACAAAGACCGGAATTTTGATGAATTTCCCGAGGAGATAGAATTAAGAATTAAAGGCGAACCAATTCCCGAAAAGGAGGAAACTAAAAATCCCGACTAAATTGTCGGGTTTTTATTTTTTTTGATTATCCTTCCAAAGAACGCTTGGTATTTTTTAAAATTTTGACTTTATTGCGAGGTAAAATCAGATGGCCGCCGTTGTCGTGGACATAGATGAATTGATCGTGATAAATTGTACCGCAAACTTCGAAGATTCTGCCGGCCTTGATCGAAACCGTCCTGCCATCCATAAATTGCGCGCTTTTAATATCTTTGGTTGCCCTAGCGATCATGACTTGATTCCTCGCATTTTGTTGGAAACGAAACAGATAACGCTGACTATTACCAACGCGGCGCAAGCGCCAACGGCGCTAAGCGCGAGGACCAGAGGAAGGCCGACAAAAGGAAGAAGTGTTGCCTGGATGCTCATCATGTCTTTTCTCCTAGTGAGTAATGGCGAGTGTGCCTAAAACAGCCATAATTCCTCCAAAAACTATTGCCATCACTGCGTCGATGCCATTATTTAACATACCGTAATACGCCATTGCGGTTAATGCGCCGCTAATGCCAAGCCAGACAGAACAGACCGCCACGTATTTCATGTTTTTACCTCGTAATTTTAAAGGGCGTTTGATTTTTTATAAAATACATTATAAAATATACTTTGTCAAATATGAGGTTTGACGTTATAACAATTTTCCCCGAAGTTCTAAAGGCGTATTTTAATTCGTCTATTTTGGCGAGGGCGCAGAATAATAAGAAGATAAAAATTAACGTTGTGAATCTTCGTGATTTTAGTACTGACAGACATAATAAGATAGACGACAAACCGTACGGCGGCGGACCCGGCATGATTTTTAAAATTGAGCCACTTGCAAGAGCGCTTAGCTCAATTTTAAAAATAAATCCCAAATCTCAAATCCCAATTTCCAAAAAAATCTCAAATCTCAAATCCCAAAAATCGAAAACGCTTGTTGTTCTTTTGTCGGCGGCGGGAAAGCAGTTCAATTCAAAAATGGCGCGAGATTATGCCAAAAAATACAGACAAATCATTTTAATTGCCGGCCACTATGAGGGCGTAGACGAACGGATTAAAAAATTATTCCCGATCGAAGAGGTGTCAATCGGCGACTATGTTTTGACCGGCGGCGAGATCCCGGCGATGGTTTTGGTGGACGCGATTTCGCGCCATATGCCGGGCGTTTTAGGGAAAACCGAGTCGCTTGAAGAAAAGCGATTCGGCATTGGCGTGCCGGCTTATACGCGTCCCGAAATTTTCTCCGCTCGAGGCGGATCCGCCTTTGGCGGAAAATACAAAAACAAAAAATATTCCGTTCCCAAAGTTTTACTTTCCGGCGATCATAAAAAAATAGAAGAGTGGAGGAGAAAGCATATCAAATAAAATTTCCTCATTAATTTGACGATCGTCTCATAAACGCGTTAATTTATATAAATAATAATGAGAAGTTTAACTAAGAAAAAAATTTTTCTTCTATTAACCGCCGGCGCTAGTCTTGCTTTATTACGATCCCCAAAGGGTTATTTTAAGGTTGTTTCCGATTTGCCAAAGGAGTGGCGGAAAATAAAGCATGATTATCTTAGAAATTGCATTCGTGAATTCTATAACGATCGACTAATTGATTTTAAGGAACAGGCCGATGGCAGTTGTCATATTATTTTATCAGATATCGGTAAGAGAAAAGTTTTAAAGATGAATATTGATACGATGGTCGTAAAGAGGCCCGGCTTTTGGGATGGCAAATGGCGAGTCGTGGTTTTTGATATACCAGAACGTAATAAGAATGCCCGCAATGCTTTGCGCCAAAAACTAAAAGATTTAGGTTTTTATGATTGGCAAAAAAGCGTTTTTATCTATCCTTATCCGTGTCTGAGTGAAATAGAATTTCTTATTGAATTTTTCAAAATTCGTCATTATGTCAGATATTTCGAAGCCGCATTTGTAATAAACGAAGCCGAGCTCAAACTTCATTTTAAAGATATTATTTGATCGGAGGAGAGGCGGATTAATAGCGGGGATTATGGAGAGGCAAGAATAAATAAAATTTCGGTATTTAAACAACGATCGTCTATGAAACGTAGAAATATATTTTTACATATTGACAATAGTGGCCGATGGATTATAATATTACTCAATGTTCTTTTTATGATAGCGAGGGACAGAAATGAAGAAACTGTTGGCCGGGGCGATTTCTTTACTGCTTATGAGCCGATTAAGTAACCTACGCCGCGAATTTTGCGGTTTTTTTTGTTATTTATCTCTGGTCTTTACTGATTTCATTGGTTCTGCTATATGTTACTTATCTAAGTACTTTAAAAATGGAGAGTCCAATGGGCGAAGCGGGCGGGTTTGACCTTAACGGCATCATTCAAGAAGACGCCGATCGGAAACGCGATAGGCAAAAACTGCACCGAGAAATAACTTTTCGCGAATATATAAAAGATTATGTCGCTGCCGATGCTTGCATCGTGCAAAACTCGCCCTCGCGAATTTTGGAGATTAATCAAGATGCCGGCATTACAGAAGTTCCGGAAAATGAAAGATGGTTCGGCGCTGATAAAAGATACGAACTTTATAGAGAACTTTACGGCATAGATCATGTTATTATTCAAGTCATTAGCCATTTTAAAGTCGGCGCCAGCAAAGGCTCAACCGGAAAACAAGTCTTAGTATTAGTTGGTCCTCCCGGTAGCGGCAAATCCACTATCGTAAAGATTAATATGCAAGCCTTAGAAGATTATCGAAAGAAACCGATCTTTATGATTAAAAATTGTCCTAAATTTGAAGAACCGCTTCATTTAATTCCTCGATATATGCGGCCTGAAGTCGCTTTGCGTTCCGAAGATTGTCCGGAATATCCTGATTGTAGACATAAACATTTGCATCTCGGCGTTAAAATTGAGGGTGATCTTTGCCAAGTCTGCCGCCATCTTTTGGAAGATAACTTTAAAGATTCTGATGGCGTGATCAGGTGGTGGGATGTTCCGGTTGAAACATTTACTTTTTCTATTCAAGGCCGAAGGGGTATTGGTTCATTTGAACCTTCCGGTGAAAAAGTAGCTGATGTTAATGCTCTTACCGGACGCGAAAACATAGGCATTACTTCTACTTCCGGTTATAACCATCCGCTTGCTTTTGAACTTTGCGGCGAGATTCCGGCAGGTGAGCGAGGTATTACCGAGGGTCGGGAAATTCTTGCCTGTGACCCGGAAGTTTTAAGAGTGTTTTTCAGCGTGGCTGAAGAAAAAGAGCTAAAGGTTCAGGGTTCGAGCTTTCCTCATCTTTCGGTTGATACCATGGTTATCGGACATACTAATCTAACGGTTTTTAAAGAATTCAGCCATAACAAAAAATATGAAGGATTGCATGACAGGTTCTTCATTGTTCCTGTTCCCTATCCTTTGCGAATAAAAGACGAAGTGCAACTCTATCGCAAACTTATTGAAAGAGAAAGTAATTTTGTAAAGCTCAAGCGTTGCCATATTGCTCCGGGGACATTAGAGCTGGCCGCGGCTTTTGCCGTAATGACACGCCTTACCGCGTCGTCAACCGGCATAGACCTGCTCACAAAAGCGAAGGTTTATAATGGCGACAAAATTCTTTCCGAACTTGAGGATAAAGAAAAGAAACCCATTGACCGGACGCATCTTCTGGAAGAAGGCCAATCATTGGCTGATATTTCCAAGCGGGAAGGAATGTTCGGCGTAAGTTCCCGGACGATCCTTGCGGCGTTAAATACTGCTTTAAGTCAGGAAGCCGATACTAATGGTTGTTTGACGCCCCTGGCGGCGATAAAAGCGCTGCGCGAGGTCTTTGACCACCGTATGGGGTTTTCTTCCGAGGAAATTGACCGCTTCAAGATGTTTCTTTCTGCCGGCGATATGAAGAACGTTATGAGTGAATACGAAGAGTTTGTGGTAAAAACCATAACCAAGGCCTATCTTCGCGGCTTTAGAGATTTAGCCGAAGCCCTATTTTGGCGTTATCTTAAAGAAGTCGGATTATATCTCGGTCAAAAAGCCAGATTAATAAAGGGCCAGGTATTGACTATTGAGCGCGATCCTATTACGAACAAGCCAAGAGAAGCCGATAAAAAGTTTATGCGTTCCATTGAGGAAGAAATTCCCTGGACCGAACAAGAAGCTGAAGTGGCGCGTGGCGAGCTCTTTATATATAAGGCCATTCATCCGAACTTTGATTATAATTATTATTCTCCTTTGGCGCTGGCTTGTGAAAAAAGATTAATGAAAGACAGCGGCCCTAATTTGAACATTGTTATATCCGACGATATGCCAAAAAATGAAGAAGCTAAAGCGCGCCGCCGCGACCTTTTCGAAGCTCTTATTGAAATGGGATTTTGTGAAAGGAAATGCATAAAAGAAGTGATTGAAAGGGCACGAGAGTTTATACACAAATAAAATATTTTAAAAAACTCCTCTGTTATTATGACGGAGGTTTTTTATTATTGACCCCGTTAGAAATAAGCCGTCCAAAAGCGGTTGCCGCTCCGCTGGAGCGGGGCGGATTTCTAACATAGTTGATTTATTGTAATTTCTGGTTTATCCTTTGGCGTAGTAACTTAACAAAATACAGAAGTGAACGGAGGATCAGATGCCTATTTTTGTGCCGGAAACAATCAGCGAACGCGGCAAAGCCGATGCCAAGCGTCATCGTGAAAAACAGCGTGAGGTAATTAAAAAGAATCTCCCGGAGATTATTGCCGACGAATCAATTATTACCGGGAAAAAAGGAAAAATAGTCAAAATTCCCATAAAAAGCATCGAGATACCTTATTTTAAGTCCGGTAAAGGCGGCAAAGGAGTCGGTGTCGGCCAGGGAGACGGTAAGATCGATGATGTAATCGGTAAAAAACCAGGTTATGGCAGTAAACCGGGACAGGCTGGCACCCAGCCCGGCGAAGATTATATTGAGACGGAAGTTGAAATTGAAGAATTAATAGAGATGATGCTGGAGGATTTAGGTTTGCCGAAGCTTCAGGAAAAAGAAACTAAACAGCTTATCCAGGAATTAGGATGGAAAATTCACGGCCAAACCAGATCGGGTCCATGGGTACTTTTAAATAGGCGCGCTACCGCGAAAGAAGGAATAAAACGTTTTTATTTTTTCTTAAATCAACTGGTAAATCAGACCGGCAAAGACGAATTAACGTGCTTTAGCGCTTTAAAGAAAGCCAAGGGTGTTATGATTGAAGCTCTTAAGATCCTCGAGGACTCCGGTTTTATTTGCGACGAGAAAAAAGTAGAGCCGTTTCCTGTTTTCAGCGTGGAAGATTTGAGATTTCATAAAATTGAGCCCGATATCAGGCATCTTTCAAAGGCGGTTATTTTGGCTATGATGGACGTTTCCGGGTCAATGACGACAACCAAAAAATATCTGGCGCGCTCGATGCTTTTCTGGCTGGTGGCGTTTTTACGCAAAATATACGTTGAAGTTGAAATTCGTTTTATTATTCACCACACGATAGCGCGCGTTGTTGATGAAGACAATTTTTTCGGGACAAGAGAATCGGGCGGCACCTATTGTTATACGGCTTATGAAGAAGCGGGATCCTTGATTGATGCGCAATATCCCACAAATCAATGGAACGTGTATGTATGGCATTTTTCAGACGGCGAGGACTTTGATATCCCGAGGACAGTAGAGGAAATCAAAAAACTTTTTTCCCGTGATATTAATATGCTTGGCTACGGCGAGATAAAGCCCGCCGGAGAATATGGTTTTGTCGGCACTTCCAATTTATTTTCCGCGTTGAATAATAATTTTGCGGTCCACGATATCTATGATAACGGTTTTAGAATGATGAGCGGCAAAAATGAACCGCTTTTCGGAGCCGTTATCGAGCGCAAAGAGCATCTGCTTCCGGCGCTCAAAGGATTTTTAAAGAAAGACCGATGGGCAGAGGTGGTAAAGTGAAAAATGACGAACTGGAACGGCTTAAGACCATCGAGAAAAGAATAAAAGAGATTGTCGAGAATTTCGGCCTTTTAACTACCGACATTGTCTTTGAAATAGTGCCGGTGCAACGGATGCTTGAAGGTATGGCTTACGAATTTCCCATTAATTTTTCGCATTGGTCTTTTGGTCGCGATTATGAAAAACACCGCACCATATACGACCATACGGGACAGGGCATCCCGTATGAACAGGTCTGGAATTTCGACGCGCCAAGGGCTTTGCTGGTAGAGACGAATCCTTTCGCGCTCAATGTTACTACCATCGCTCACGTATATGGTCATGTGGATTATTTTTTAGGCAACGCCTATCTTAAGCGCGGCCGGATATTTTCCGATGTGGCGAATGAAACTAAACGCGCCGTCTCAAGATTTCATGAATATGAATCTAAATATGGCAAAGAAGGGGTTGAAAAAACTATTGATGCTGGTTTGAGTTTGCGCTGGCAGCAGAACCCCGATTTGTTCGTTGAAGAAGAATTTGATGACGAGGCGGTGCGTGAGAAAATAATTACCTTGGAGCGAGAAAGATTGCGCTCAAGAGATTCTTATTTTGTGTTTAACGACAAAGAAAGCGAAGAAAATATTAAAGCCATTGAAGATAAGCTGAAATATCTGAACAAGAAGACGCCGCCAAATCCGATTTATGATCTTTTAGGATATATCACACATCATTCATCGATTTTAAAACCCTGGCAACGCGATGTGCTTACCGTCGTGAGAAATCAAGCCCTGGCTTTGGCGCCCAACCGGCGCACTAAAATGCTCGATGAAGGATGGGCGACTTATTGGCACGTAAAAATAATGAGAAGGCTTTTTGAAGAGGGGCTTTTGACGGCCGAAGAGCATAATATCTTTAATACTTTTCATTCTCGGGTTACTCAAGAAAGTAAAATGTCTTTTAACTGGTATCGAATTGGGCTTGCGCTTTTTGAAAATATTAAGGAACGTTGGGATAGAGGCCGGTTTGGCTTGGAATATGAAGATTGTAAAGATTCGGCAAAACGCGCCTACTGGGATGTTGGAACCAACAAGGGTAGCGAGAAAATTTTTCAGGTAAGGTCTTCTTATAGCGATCGGATGGCCATTGAGGAGTTTTTTACCGACGAGTTTATACGAGAAATGAGCCTCTATTTATATGAGGAGCAAATTTCCGGCGCTGACATTATATATCGGATTACGGAAAATCGGCCTGAAGTCATTCGCAATATTCTGAAGCAATCATTTGCGTTATACGGCATCCAACCGATAGCTATTGAAGATGCTAATTATAAAGAAAAGCAGGATTTTTATTTGAAGCATTGTTATTACGGACTTGAACTGGAGCCGCGTTATCGCGACGGGACTTTAAGAAATATTCATTATCTCTGGGGCAGGAATGTTTACTTGGCTACAGTAACTGATGATAAAGATGTTTTGGTTAATTTTGACGGATCGTCAATTAAGACAGAATACGTATCAAAGGCAATTTAAATTGCCTTTTTTGATTAGAATTATTATTTCTTGACAAGTATTAGCCACTTGAAATATAATAATATCTACAAATATGGACGAAGGTCCTTCTGTGCGCAAAGCTACGGAAGGTCAAGAAATTAGCTTGAAAATTTAGTTCACAGGAACACAACCGCGAAAATTCACTTTAAATGAATTTTCGCGGTTGTGTTTTTGCCTCGCCCCGCCGAAGCTTTAGTGAAGGCGGGACTGATACAGGTTAAAAAGCGCAAAGCACATTAAAAATTCAACTTATAGACAACAATATAATCCATCCAATTTTTTAGAGTTATCCTGATCTAATTCTGCTCAGAGCCCTCGCGGGTTCTGAGTTTAAAATGAGAATTTGATCCTGGTTCAGGATGAACGCTGGCGGCGTGGATAAGGCATGCAAGTCGAACGAACCCAGTAAGATTACATCAAGTTGGGTTAGTGGCAGACGAGTTAGTAACACGTAGGAACTTACCCCGAAGACGGACACAACCTGCCGAAAGGTGGGCTAATATCCGATAGTCTCCGACCTCGCAAGAGCGTCGGAGTAAAGGTTGGCAACAGCCGCTTTGGGAGAGGCCTGCGGGCTATCAGCTAGTTGGTGAGGTAATAGCTCACCAAGGCTATGACGGCTAGGGGGCGTGAGAGCGCGTTCCCCAACGAGGAAACTGAGACACGGTTCCTACTCCTACGGGAGGCAGCAGTCGAGAATATTCCGCAATGGGCGAAAGCCTGACGGAGCGACGCCGCGTGGAGGAAGAAGGTCTTCGGATCGTAAACTCCTTTTGGCAGGGAAGAAGGACCGTACCTCACTGCATTCGGTATGGAATTTCTAATTTTTAATTTCTAATTTTTAATCAATTTTTAATGATTTAATTTTCAAACATTAAGTCATTCAATCATTTATTGAAAATTTAAAATTTAAAATTGAAAATTCCGCCCGAGCGTAGCGAGGTGCGGTTCTGACGGTACCTGCAGAATAAGGCGCTGCTAACCTCGTGCCAGCAGCCGCGGTAATACGAGGGCGCCAAGCGTTATCCGGATTTATTGGGCGTAAAGCGTCTGTAGGGGGTTATGTTAGTTCAATGTTAAAGCCCGCGACTCAATCGCGGAAGTGCATTGAATACGGCATGACTTGAGGGAGTCAGAGGCAAATGGAACGGCCGGTGTAGGGGTGAAATCCGTTGATATCGGCCGGAACACCAAAGGCGAAGGCATTTTGCTGGGACTCTCCTGACCCTCAGAGACGAAAGCGTGGGTCGCGAATGGGATTAGATACCCCAGTAGTCCACGCCCTAAACGATGAGTGCTCGCTATTTGAAGTATCGACCCTTCATGTGGCTTAGCTAACGCGTTAAGCACTCCGCCTGGGAAGTACGAGCGCAAGCTTAAAACTCAAAGGAATAGACGGGGACTCGCACAAGCGGTGGAGCATGTGGTTCAATTCGACAGTAAACGAAAAACCTTACCAGGGTTTGACACTATACCAAAAACCTTAAGAAACTAAGGTGTGTTCACAAGACGGGTATAGCAGGTGCTGCATGGTTGTCGTCAGCTCGTGCCTTGAGGTGTTCCGTTAAGTCGGGAAACGAGCGCAACCCCTATTGCCAGTTACAAGTGTCTGGCGAGACTGCCTGCGTTAGTAGGAGGAAGGAGGGGATGACGTCAAATCAGCATGGTCCTTTGATACCCTGGGCTACACACGTGCTACAATGGAAAGTACAATGGGTCGCCAACCCGCAAGGGGGAGCTAATCCCATCAAAACTTTCCCCAGTTCAGATCGAGGGCTGCAACTCGCCCTCGTGAAGTAGGAATCGCTAGTAATCGTGGATCAGCATGCCACGGTGAATACGTTCTCGAGTCTTGTACTCAAAATTAAATGCGCTTGGCAGCGCAAAAGACTAAGTGGTTAAAATCCACTCTCGCGTAATCTGCGCGAGTAGCTTAAGGATAGGTCCCGAGCCGCGAGGCCAGGACTGAAGGATCCGATATGCAAATAGTAGCCGATTTCCCCCTTTAATGGGGAAGGTGATTGATCTCTTCGGTGAGTAAGAGAGAAAATCTTTAAAAAACCTGAAATCGGATGTTATGAACAGCCTTTTGCGTGACCCAAGGAGATCTTAGTGATATGATGATAGCGACCCAATTGGGACGTCACTAAGAAGTCAGCAGTGCCATAGTAGTCTCGCCGCAAGCGGGATGAAGGGCTAAACCTTATGCTATCAGCCGATTACATAGGGGCTCGCCGTATGCGGGAAATCCGCTCGTACGGTGGGGATTCGGCAAACTATCAAAGACCGAAATCCGCCCGTCACGTCAAGGGAGCCGGTAATACCCCAAGTTCTGCTTCGGTAGGATCAAGGTAGGATCGGTAACAGGGACGAAGTCGTAACAAGGCACCGGTAGCGGAAGCTGTCGGTGGATCATCTCCTTTCTAGGGAGTAAACACTCTTCTAGGAGTGTCGATGGGTTGAAGAGGCGAACTTGCCCCGTTAGAAGTCCATTGCGATTTTTTTTGCGCAATGGCAGCCGCCCTAGGCGGCTTACTTCTAACGGGGTGAACTTTTCAACCGAAGCGTTGGTCTCGGAGCTTTGATTTGAGACTGCTCTCCTGCTGAGCTATTTGGCAGGAGGTCGGGGTAACTTTAAAGAATTGGAAAAAATAAACCGCGCGTTAGTATTGACGCGCGGTTTATTTTGTGGTAGCTTATGGTCGTTCTTTTAAATTTTTAAAAAAGGTAAAAAAACGATGGTCGTGACATGGGTGTCTGATTATGCCAATATTAAACATGATGACGGCAAATGTGAAATCTGTAACGAGAAACCCGCGGCTTTTATATGCTTGGATTGCGGCAAAAAAGTTTGCATAGACGAAATTTCAAAGCATTATGAACTCTGCCACAACTGTTCAGAAAATATCAAGCATGATTATCATGAACACGGCGGGGGCGATTAAACATGAAATGGCGCGCAATTTTTTCCGCTCGTGAATATAATGAATGGACTGGCGAGTTGATAGGAACCGACAAAAAGAATGTCCGTGAAATTTATGCTGATAGTTACGATAGTGCTGTTATCAAGGCTAATGCCACAAAAGTTCCGACGGAAGGCCAGCTTATGTTTATCGAGTTCGTAAATAATTTTACCGAGGCAGAGGAAAAAGCCATCGAGATGATGAAGCGATTTGAAGCGCTCGGGTTTTAGCGGCTAGCCGGAGGAAAGCACAATGCCATACTACTTCCTAAGCTGGAATGGCAGTGACAACGATTCGCGCCGGTTTTTTGCCCCGTACGCCGCGCCGGATGAACCGGAAGATGAGCCGGCACGCCGGGTAGCTCGTCAACTGATAAAGGAAATGGAACAAACTCTCAGCTCTTACCATTATTTTGTTCTGGAAACTACCCGAATTGTAAATTTGGGGAATCGCGCTCATGTTCATAAGCCAAAGCGCAGTTGGGGTGAGCTTTTGAAAGATATGATTATGGTTGGGCCGGAGTTTTTGAAAGATAGACTGCGCAAGAAACTGGGGAGGTCTTGACGGCTATGCTATAATCAAAATGGGCCACAAATAGGCCCATTGTTCATTCAACCAGGAAGTGAAAATTGGACCCGCCCTTCAAATTCTTTTTGTCCGTTTTTTCTGGATTGATACTGTAATAATCGCTATACACAAAATAGTTTTGTGAATCTTAGTAAAGAATTTGAGGGCAAAAAAGAATTTGTCCAATTTCTACTTCCTGGTCAACCCTAAGCAGGAGGTAAGACGATGCGGAAGTGGATGCTCCGCGCCGTGGCCCGCTGCAAAGAGGGCTGCTGACTTTGCCCCGCCATCCCAATTTAATTGAGGATGGCGGGGCTTTTTTATTTCTGAAACCCAATGTATAATTAGGGTGGTCGAACTTATTATTACTACAAAATAATAAACTAAATTTATAAGGAAGTAAAATAAATAAGCGCGATACCAATATACGAATGCATACGAATGATACAAATGAGATACTAATAAAATTCGTATAAATTAGTATCATTAGTACAATTAGTATATTAGTATCGTGTTAGTGAAACGTATATGACAAACTTTCAAAAATTAAGCATGCTTTTGCTGCGTCTGGGCTTGGGTTTTTTATTCTTCTGGGCCGGCTGGACAAAAGTCATCAATCCTAAATGGTCGGCGGCAGGATACTTGGCCGGCGCCAAGACTTTTAAGGGGCTGTTCGCTTTTTTTGCCGGCCCTGGAGTCTTGCCCGTCACCAATTTCCTTAATGAGTGGGGTCTGACCTTAGTTGGTGTGGCGCTGATCTTAGGTATTTCGGTCCGTTTGGCGTCGTTTTTCGGAATAGTCCTGATGGCGCTTTATTATCTGCCGATTTTTCCGCCCGCGCACGGCTGGATTGACGAGCATATTATTTATTCTCTTATCCTCCTGATGTTTATGGCCACCGGAGCGGGCGAGCGGTATTCCTTGGGGAAGTGGTTTCAAACCCGATTGCACCCAGCCTGGCATAAATGGGTAGACTAAAAATTATCCGGAGATTCAATTACTACATCTCCTTCGTCAAGGCCGCTTATGACTTCAGTATAGTTATCATCTGAAACCCCGGTTTCTATTTGTATATTTTTCTTTTCTTCCGCTTCTAAGATAGTTACGACATTGCGGCCGCTTTCGTAAATAATTGTCTTCTTTGGAATTTTAAGCACAGCCTCTTTCAAAATCGCAAGAATGTTTACATCCGCGGTCATACCGGGACGCAAGTCAACTTCCGGATTGTCTAAGTAAATATTCGCTTTAAAAAAGACATCATCATTTTCTGTTAATTCTTGGGTGTCTATGGAAGCTATTTCACCGTTGAATTCCCGGTTTTCTATAGCTTCGAACCTGATCGTTACCCTGATTCCTGCTCTAATTCCCGAAATTTCATCTTGAGGGATTTTAGCTTCTATTTTATAATTGGACATTTCAAGCGAAATAGCAGTGTGGCCGACTTTAAATAACTCGCCTTTTTCGAGTTCTATTTTGCTTACTATAAGTCCATCAGCCGGAGAATAGATTGTTGATTTCCTGATTTTTTCCTTATATGTGCTGATTTGGTTATTTATACCGTCTATTTCTGCTCTTACTGCTTTTATATCTTCGTCTCTGGTTCCGGCTTCTACGAAATTCAATTCTTTTTGAGCAAGTTTATGGGCCGATTCGGCGTTATTAAAATCTTTTATTGATTTCTCTAAGTTTATTTTTGTTGAATTTACGTTAGCTCTGCTTGTAGCTGTCGCGAGTTTTAGGCTATTTGTAGTCGCTTGCGGGGTAGTCGAATCATTTATCGCGTTATTCAGAGCAAGAATGAGAGTATCTAAAAATTGCGTTATTATAAGGAGATTCTTCTTTGCCTCTTGGATCCTAGTTAACAATTGATCAGTATTTAAATCCGCAGGATTTTCGGAACTTAAATCATTTATTGATTTTTGCCAATTTTTAAGAAGCGTTTCAATGTCAATGCGTTGGACCCTAAGATCGGTTTTAAGTTGGGAATCCGCTAAGGAGAAAATAGTTTCCGGTGATATACCTTGAGGATTGGTAAATGATTGATCGGCGTAGTGCCTGATGGCATTATCTGAACTTATGTAGTTATCTTCTAAAACTTTTATAAGTACATTTTTTGCGTCTAAAACAGTTGTTTCAGCGTTTGTTACTTTCGTTTTTGAAATTTCCAGTTCCTCGCGAGTTGCTCCGTATGTTAATTTTGCTAATTTAGCCGTACTTTGGGCGGACAGTGCTTTAAGCCGCCTTATTTCTAATTCAAAATCAATAGTTTCCAGTTGAATCAGGGGGTCATCCGATTTAACAAGTTGTCCTTCACTGATAAAAATTTTTTCGACTATTCCGTTAAAAGGAAACTCAAGTTCGAATTTTTTTTCTGAAGCGACCTTTCCGTCATCTATATTTACTGTTTTTTCAATATTTCCTCTTTCGACTTGGACTTTCTTCAGTTGGGAATCGTTTTTAGTATTATTTTTTGGATCAAACAAGCCAGTATAGCGCATTAAAATTGACCCCAGTAATTTATAAGGTTTAAAATCAGCAAATGCTAATCCGCTTATAAAATAAGATATTATAAGTATCAGAAGAGCGAACAATAATATTGCGTAAGATTTTTTTTTCATTGGTGATTACGGGCGGACTTATTCACTATTTTAACACAAAACAAGCATGACCGCATCATTTTAAGTGATTCTATGCGGTTATGCGCCCATCCTTAATGGTTATTATTCTAGTGGCTTGGGACGCGTAATCAAATTCGTGAGTAACCAAGATTATGGTTTTTTTGAATTGTGTGTTTATTTTTTTAAGAATAGATATCAAATTTTGTCCGTTACTAGAATCGAGATTAGCCGTTGGTTCGTCCGCAAGTATTAAAATAGAATCTTTGGCCAAAGCTCTTCCTACCGCGATTCTTTGTTGTTCTCCTCCGGAAAGCTCTCTGGGATACCGATTGGCTTTTTCTTCCAGCCCTAGAAATTTAAGAATTTCGAGCGCTCTTTCGCGGGAAACGTGGTTATTATAACCCTGAAGTCTTAACTGAAAAGCGATATTTTCAATTGCTGAAAAGTTTTCAAGCAAATTGAAAAATTGAAATATAAATCCGGTAAAATTCAGTCTAAAAAAAACTTTTTCATTTTCGCTCAAGTTTTGAGTGTTCTGATTGTTAATCCAGATTTCTCCGCTCGTCGGATTATCAATAAGGCCTAATAGGTTTAAAAGCGTGGTTTTACCCGATCCGGAATGTCCAATGATAGCTACGAATTCTCCTTTGAGAATATCGAGGTTAATATCCACTAAAGCGGGAATTTCTTGCTTGTAAAGTTGATAACTTTTATTCAGATTTCTGACTTTTATTATAGTCTCTTTCTGGTCTGCGTCGGCGTTGGTTGAGGAAAGATCCATGATCTTTTTTAGATTAGAGCTGGTTTCTTGAGCGGATTCGGAATTATTATTTTTTAGTTCGTTAGGCATTTTATTAAGCATTATCTTCACTTCATTAAACGACGCCTCTCATGACATCGACTATTTTTGTTTTGGCCGCCATGTATGCTGGAATAAAACTGCCTCCAAACGCGGCTATTGACAAGGTTATTGCTGAAATCCAAATTTTTTGCACATCGATCACGGTGCGAAAGTCACCAATCAAAAGCGGCGTCGGATGATCGGCGTAATAAAGATGTATAGATATAAAAATCAAGAATCCCAAAAGATATGACAATACGGAATAAATCAAGGTTTCTATAAGGTATATACCAATAATGAATTTATTGGTGGCTCCCATCGCTTTTAATATGCCGATTTGTCTTTTTTTCTGTGTGACATTTATAAAGAGGATAATACTAATTATGATAAAAATTGAAACTAAAATTTGTCCGTTAATTAAACCGGTGATAAATGATACGGCGGATATGATATTTTCAATAAAACCCGATTGTTGCCGCCAAGTATAGACTTGAATTTCGAGATTTTGTTTTTCGATTAAATCTTTGGTTTCTTCAATCTTGTTCGGATCTTTAAGTTTTACCAAGATTTCGCCATCTTTTCTTTTGTCATCTAGTTTCTCAAGTTCCTTTTTATTTATGTATAAAGTCCAATTAGGCTGGAATGTTTTTGCGTCGATAATACCCCTTACTTTGTATTTCTGGCTTTTTCCGGTTAAAGAAGAAATTTCAACCTCTTCTCCCACGTCTATTTTTTCTTCATCATAGGCGGAGCCGCTTACCAGAGCATCGGCCAGAGTCGTTCCTAAAACGATTTCTTTAGGCTCCCGCGTAGTTAAATAGTTGCCCTCGATTATTTTTTTGAATATTTCTGAAGTGTTTATATCGGTCCCAAGGTCTACCCCGGCGGCAACATAAGGATTTATAAACTTATCTTTGTATTTTATGCCCACGATCCCATAACTGCGCGCAGTCACCGATTCCACATTTTGTGTATTTACGATTTTCTCGGCTATTGTTTTGATATTTTTAATTTTTAAGTCATCGCCGTTTGGCCCTATAATAAGATGGCTGAAAGCGATGATCGCGCCTTCTTCCAGAGTATTTGTAAAGCCGGCCAAAATGCCCGAAGTAAAAAAAACTACGGAGAAAGCAATGCTAAAACTAGTTATAATAAGAACTAGAATAACCCTGCTTTTAGAAGTCTCTCGTAACGCATAAGACAAAAGCACTATGAATCTATTCATACAGATAAATTATAACATACCATGATGGTGATGCTAATAAAAAAAATGTTGATTTTCAAGGTGTTATATGTTATAATTTTCATGTTTTATGAAGAGTTTTATACTTATTTCCATATTAGTTTTAGCATTGATAGGCGCTTTGGACGCCAGTTATCTATTGGTAAAAACGCTTGAAAGCCAACCCGTGGCTTGTCCGAGCGTGCCCGTAGGCCAGTTTGACCTAGGCCAATGCAATATCGTTTTATTCAGTTCCTACGCTAAGACCCTGTCTTTGCCAAACGCTTTATACGGCCTCGTAGCCTATCTGTTGTTCGGCCTTCTGGCGCTTTACGAGTTGGTTCAAAAAAAGCAAACCGGTACCATGAAGCCGCTTGCGTATTTTTCGGGATTGGGCGTTCTGGCCTTTGTTTACTTTGTTTATCTGCAGTTTTTTGTAATTAAAGCGCTTTGTCTTTATTGCCTCGTGTCGGCTCTTGTAATGGCCTTGATTTTCGCTTTATCCGTCGCATATAATGTGAAGTATTCTAAAAATCCGGGCGTGTAGCTCAGTGGAAAAGTCCCCCACCCATGCTGAATATTTTAAAGGGCGACTAGCTCAGTGGAAGAGCATCTCACTGATAATGAGAAGGCCGAAGGTTCGATCCCTTCGTCGCCCACAAAATACTCGATAATTCAGCATGGGTGGGGGATCACTGATAATGACGAGATCCTAGGTTCAATCCATAGTGCGCCCACAATCCTATTTTGGGGCTTTACATTTAAGCTCAAATAAGCTAAACTGTGGATAAGTCCCGTTAGAAGTCCGATGTGCTTGCAAGCACATCGGCAGGCGTCGTCGGCGCCTTACTTCTAAACGGGGTAAGTTTGACTTAAGGCCGGGCTCCGACCCCGGCGCATAAAGGTCGGGCGTCGGAGTATAATTATTGATTAATATCTCAAATTTATGGCACAAGTTGAAGCATATTGCGTAAAATGCAAGGCCAAAAGAATGATGAAAGACCCAAAAGAGGTAACTTTCAAGGGTAAAGGCGGCGTTGAGCGCGGAGCAATGAAGGGTACCTGTCCAACATGCGGTACCACCATGTTTAGGATCATGCCGAAAAAGAAGTAGGGCAGTTTTCGATACTCATTCTACAGTAGCGCTACTGTATAAAACAAAATCGGTCGCTTTAGGCGACCGATTTTGTTAAGATAAGCGCATGTCCACGGGCCTATAGTTTAATGGCAAAATGACGCATTTGCAATGCGTAGACGGCAGTTCGATTCTGCCTAGGTCCACTTCTTCGCTCCTTATGGAGCTTCGAAGTGCGCAGCACTTTATTAATAAAACGAATAAATGCTCTCCGCGGCTTTATGCGAAGGAGAGTCACAGTTTCGGAGTGGAACAAGTACAAGTGGATAACTCCCAGTTCTTATTATATATTTGAGTGTGGTATATTAAGCTTAATATTATTATTAAGCCAGGAAGTAGAACTTTGACTGCTTTTCAGCAAATAATGTTCGCTCAAGACGAACATCTGTCAAAATTTCACTTCCTGGTAAGGTCGAAACATATATGCTTATTAAAGTTTTATTTGCGACTTCGATAATTCTTTCGGGTTTGTTTTTGGCTATTCCAGAATGGCTGGCCCCGATTATGAATTATGGCGAACCGTTTGCCATAAGTCGCGTCGTCGGTCTTCTCGCGGTGATTTTTGAGACCTGGTGGGTTGCCCGAAAGTTACTGGGCAAATAACAACTCGGTTGTCCTTAAAGGCCGCCTTTCAGGCGACCTTTTTTTGTGCCGGGTAGTGAAAATTGGACAAATTCGTTTTTGCCCTTCGAATTCTTTATTGCGGCAAATGCGTTTTTTGTTATATCTTAGAGGTTATGGCAACCAAGAAATTGAATAGTCGGGCAAAAGAATTTGAAGGGGAGGTCCAATTTCTACTACCCGGTGTGTTAAGAATAACTTAATGAAAAGAGCGCACTTTATCGGTATTGGAGGAGTTGGCATAAGCGCTTTGGCACGCTATTTTTTGTCGCAAGACTGGCAGGTGAGCGGTTCGGACAGTTCCGACTCTAAAATAATCAGAGACCTGAAAAAAGAAGGCGTTAAAATAAACCTTGGCCAAAACAAAAAGAATGTTAGAAAAAATATTAACTTAGTGATTTATACTGCCGCCGTTAAAAAAGACAATCCCGAACTGAAACGGGCCAATGACATGGGGATAAAAACTCAAACTTACGCCGAAGCGCTCGGCGAACTGACCAAAGATTATTTTACAATAGCTGTTTCCGGCTCTCACGGCAAAAGTACGACCACTTCAATGCTCTCTATGATTTTAGTCAAAGCCGGCCTTGACCCCACGGTAATTGTCGGAACAAAACTGAAAGAATTCGGTGGGTCAAACTTCCGGGCAGGGAAAAGCAAATATTTGGTAATTGAAGCCGACGAGTGGAATAAATCATTTTTAAATTACTGGCCGCAAGCGGTGATTCTGACAAACATTGACAAAGAGCATCTTGATACTTACGGCACAGAGGCCAGTGTAGTCAAAACTTTTTCCGAATATGTCAGCCACTTGCCTCAAAATGGTATTCTGATTGCCAACTGGCAGGATAAAAATTCAAGAAAAGTCGCGCTCGGGTCCGGCCGCAAAATCATTTTTTATAATAAATCGCGCATTTCGGCCAGATATCTGCGGGTCCCGGGCGCTCACAATCGGCTGAATGCCGAAGCGGCCTGGCAGGCGGCAAAAACGCTTGGAGTTAAAAAAGTGGTCGCCGACTCGGCGCTGGCATCATACCGAGGCGCCTGGCGAAGATTGGAGTTAATTCAAAATTCAAAATTCAAAAATCAAAATTTATGTGTTTATTCAGATTACGCTCATCATCCGACTGAAATCAAAGCCACGCTTCAGGCTCTCAGGGAAAAACATCCGAACCAAAAAATTGTTTGTGTTTTCCAACCGCATCAGGCCGACCGTTTAACACGGCTCTTTCCTGAATTTACCAAAGCGTTTGACGGCGCCGATGAAATCGTGCTTTTGCCGATTTACAAACCGAAGGGCAGGGAATCCCGACGTTTTAAGTTCGGAAGGCCGATCACTACGTCGGCCTTGCTGAAAAACGAAAAAACCAGTTTTGATTTGCACAAAGTTCTCAAAAAACGGACCAGCGTCGAATATTGTGGGTCTTTTAGCGCGTTATCAAAATATTTTAATGCCGATCAAAAAAACAGCGTTTTTGTTTTTATGAGCGCCGGTGATTTGGACTCTTGGCTTCGTCGAAATAGTTGACTTTAAGTTATCCACAAGTATTTTTGCGTTTAATATGATAAACTAATCTAAGTTATATAAAGGTCGAAATTTTATATAATCATTTTATTGCTTTAGCAATACAGTTTATTATTAACAAAGTAACACAACAAAAACAATGATCGTTCAATCTTGGGCAGACTTCATCATTTACTCGCTCCAGACTCTTTGGCAGGGCCTTGTCGGCTTTTTGCCTGGTTTTATGGGCGCCTTGGTCGTTTTTATCGTCGGCTTAATAGTTGCCGCTGGTCTTGGCAAAATTGTCGAGAGATTGATTGATGCCGTCCGCTTTGATCGTTTGCTTGAACAGTTGGGCTTGCGCCGGTTGCTTGAGCGAGCTGATTTAAGGCTTCATGCGGGACGATTCCTGGGGGTTTTAGTCCAGTGGTTCTTTATTATCGTCGCTCTCCTTGCCGCAAGCGACATATTGGGACTGGCCGCTTTTTCGGACTTCTTAAGGCAGGTTCTGCTTTACATTCCCAACATCGTCATCGCGGTCTTAATAATGCTTGCCGGTGTGGTGGTTGCTAATTTCCTGGCAAAAGTAGTCCGCGCTTCAGTAATCGCGGCTCGTCTCCACCAGGCGAATTTCTTGGCGACCCTAACCCGCTGGTCGGTGTGGATTTTCGCTTTCTTAGCGGCCCTTTCACAGCTTGGAGTCGCGACAGCTCTGGTCAATACGCTGGTTATGGGCTTTGTGGCGATGCTTGCTTTGGCGGGTGGCTTGGCCTTCGGCCTTGGCGGAAAAGATGTCGCCGCCGACTGGCTCCGAAAAATGCGCGAAGAAGTAACAAAATAAAGGCGATATAGGTTTTTAGACTTGCCTGCAATCAGGCGCGAATTTAAACTAAAATTCCCTGTCTTAACAGGGAATTTTAGTTTTTATTATAGTTATTGATTGTTCCGGGCGTGCCGCCGTTGAACGAAGATTCAGCCCAATTACTAGCGTCATTTGATCCGCCAGCGGCCGTTTTTCTTTCCAAAGTTTTTCCGTTGCCGTTCGCGCCCCAAGAGTTTAAATAAGTTATCTTGTCAATGATTATACCGTCAGGAGCGATGATTTTTAAAGTGCTTGTGGAATTTTTCAAACTCATCACAGTGTCAATAATCGTTCCGTTGTATCCGGAGTAATCCGAAAGGAAAGTAATGGCGTTATCGGACAAAATGGCATATTCGCCGGCAGATAGCGTCAACGATCCTCGTGAGCTATTAGTGGGCGGCTCGTTTAGGAGATGATTCGACCCGTCATGAAATCGCCAACCATTATTACCGCCGGTGAGAGTTATCGCGTGACCGGAATTATTATAAATTTCAAACCATTCATGTTTATCGTCAGCGCCGCCGGGATTATACATAATCTCGTTGATAACCAAATCTCCAACTCGATAAGAAGGTGTTGGTTGGCTTGGCGTCGTTAGAATGGGGCTTATTGTTTTTTGGGGTTTTGGTCGCGATTGTAAAAGTGAAGATTCACTGACAATAGTCAAAGCTGGCCGGCTAGTTAATGAGCCGTCGTTGAAGAAATTGAAAATTTGGCTTAAGAGTGACGACTTTAGCGGATTTTTCGCTTGCTTTACTATCTCAATCCAAGTCTTTTCCGTCGTTTTGTCGCTACCGTAATCACGATAGTAATCACTGTTTATGTATTGCCAATATTGCCAGATAATAATGGCGAGAATAACGGCCGTCAATCCGACGCCGGCCCAAATCAATTGTTTTTTTCTTCTCTGGTGTCGGGCTTGCTCTTCCGGCCCGTTTTCATCAAAACTTATGTTTTCCATTTTTCAATTGTATCATCTTAGTCTGGTGATATCCCAGCTTGTCAAAAGATTTATAGGTAATTGACAAAGATAGATATGTGCAGGCAGTATTGAGGTAGTAATGCGGTAGGAATATTCTAAGGGAAATTACAAAATAGCGCTCATAAAGTATAGATACTTGGGTATTTTGAGATTTAGGCATATTAATATTTAAAAACGTTCAAATGGAGGGGCAGGAATACATTTTTAATACGGAATTAGGGCAAAAACTCTTGGTTTTAACAAGGGCTGGATTTGCCATATCTAATCAAATCAACGATCTGATCATGCGGGATAAGATCAAGGGGAAGGTTCTAGATATTTATGAGGCTTATGGAGGCGGCAAGCGGGCAGGGGAAATACTTCGCGAAATTGAGACGCTGGATAATCTTTTATATCTTTCGGGACATCTTGGCGTGGCGAAAGAAGAACATATCAAAAAGCTTCGGAATGGGTACTTGGTTTTAAAATCTCATGTCGTTTTGACTCAACAAGCAAGACCGGTATTCGATCTACCACCGCTTCGCTCGTCGGAATCGAATAATATAGAATCGAAAACTTTTGGGCCGGACGCTCCGGCATCTAAAAAGGACTTGCCTAAAAGATCTGATATGATAGCTCTGCCGATTAGAGCAAAAATAAGCGAACGGCACAATAAGGTTCTGGACTTTATTAAAAACAATGATGGGAAAGCGCAGCTTTCCCAGCTGATAAGCCTCTTTCCGAAACTAAGCGAGAAAAGCATCAGGAACGACCTCGCGCAATTATGCGCGGATGGAAAACTCAAAAGAATAGGGTGGGGGCAGACGAGTTTTTATCAGTTAACGAACTGATATTTACATTCCAATACTTTAATTAAACGTTTAGAGCAGAGATTCGGATAATAAAGTTTAGGTAATATTGCGGTAATTAGGAAGTTTCCTAATTACCGCAATATTTTTTAAACTACCGCAATATTACCGCAAGGAAAATCGATTTAGATATTCCTATATTTCGAGATTTCGGCATTTCGAGATTCAAATATTTCGGATATTTCGATATTTTTAAATTTCAATGTTTTGACCCTATATTCTAGCTTCGAAATATCAAATTTTTTCGGATTCAAAAATTCAAATTTAAAAAGTTTGATGTCAAAAAATTTCGAAAAATTGACGTGAAAAATTTGTCGGAATCCGGTCCTAAATAATTAAAAACTTAACCTCAAATTTATCTACAAAAACCCTATTTTTGAGCTTAAAATAGCCATTTTGAGTTATCCACAGCGGCTAAAATCCAAAATCAACCAAAAGATGATTGTGAAAATTTTGTTTATCCACAATGCCAAAAACCTTGACGTGTTTCGCTATCTGTAATAAGCTAAATTTTGTGCTATTTTAGCCGTTTCATATGCCAAATGCGTAGTCTGAAAGCTTGCGTTTGGAGTATTGTAGACGGGGCTGGATTCTCGTGCTATGATACATAGCATAGATGTCTTGGTGCATCTTTTCAGCAATTGATGCAGATGGTACAATAGGTGTTGACCCCAGCAATGGGATCATCCTTTGCGAATGATTGGACTTTGACAACTTATGACGACGCAAAAACAGAAAGCAATTTTTTGCGTTGCGTTTATGTTAAGTAGGTTAGTAAAAGAGGCGAGGCAAATCTGGTCGATCAGGATCCTATACATTTTTTGACATATTGACATATCAAGATTTCGACATTTCGAATCAACTTCGATATTTGGAATTATGATTTCGACATTTAGAAGTCTCGAGATATATCAAAAATGGGTTTTGAAAAATAGTTTGTCTCGACTGGAAGGGAAATTTCTAATTTCCTTAATTTCCCAAGTTTCCAGGAAAGTTGTATTGTTTAGGAAATTATTATCCATTTAGAAAATTATCATTAAAAATAACATTAATTAAAAGAAAGACTAAAAATATGAGTTATATAACAAAAGGGAAGGCAGTTCTTTTCCTTTCGTTGGCTTTAGCTCTCGCGGTTACTGTGTGGGCAAGTCCTGCCGGCGCTGTAACTATTGACGAGTTATTGGCCCAAATCGCTCAGTTGCAGG
>Ga0155307_114_pt2 | contig 133028 bp, 133 predicted proteins | sample RifCSPhighO2_02_FD_106275 | JGI IMG/M metagenome (GOLD analysis project Ga0155307, IMG submission 106275) | Candidatus Azambacteria bacterium RIFCSPHIGHO2_02_FULL_45_18 | reverse complement strand
CGCAGATTATGGAGCTTGCTCACAAGATTCGTCGGATCGGGCTTGGTATAATGGGCTTTGCGGATATGCTTGCGTTTTTAGGCGTTCCTTACGCCTCGGAAGAAACCTGCAGGGTTGCTGAAGAAATTCAGGGATTCATCAATAAAATTGGCCATAACGAATCAGAAAAGCTTGCCGAAGCAAGGGGAGCGTTTCCGCTCTGGGATCAGAGTATTTATAAGGATCAAAAACCGATTCGCAACTGCACGATCACGACAATTGCTCCCACCGGCGAAATCAGAATCCTTGCCGGATGTTCCGGCGGCATTGAACCATACTATGGATTGACGGAAAGGCATCAGTTTGAGGATAGGATCCTTTATCGGATTCAACCCGGTTTTGATCGGCTCATGGAGATCGCCCGCGAACGGGGATTTTACTCTCCGATGTTCGAAGAGGAAGTCAAAAATAGCGGACACGTTGGCGATCTTAACATTCCGGATGACGTGAAAAGAGTTTTTGTCACCACCCATGAAATTCCTTACCGGTGGCATGTCAAGATTCAGGCCGCTTTCCAAAGGCATACCGATAACGGCGTGTCTAAAACGATTAACCTTTCGAACTCCGCTACTGTTGCCGATATTGAAAAAGTCTACTGGCAGGCATATGAGTCCAGTTGCCTGGGGATCACCGTCTTCAGGGACGGCTGCAAAGGCGGCGTCCTTTCGGTCGGAATCAGCGGAAAACAAAAAGCTAAAGAGTCGCGCGATTTTATCCGCTCCCGGCCCGATCTGGTTTTGGGACCCACCATTAGAGTGGAGACGCCGGACGGCGCCGCGTTTGTGACTATCAACTTTGACCCCGATATCGGCCCCAACGAACCCTTTGAGGTATTTATTAACGTTGCTAAGGCCGGTACCGATGCCGCTGCCGACGCCGAAGCCATCGGACGCCTTGCTTCGTCGTTCTTGCGCCTTGAATCGCCGAAATCGTCAATCGAACGGCTTATTCAACTCAAGGACCAGCTTAAGGGAATCGGCGGAAGCCGGGTTGCCGGATTTGGCAAGGGGAAGATTACTTCGCTTGCCGATGGTATTTCCAAGGCCATTGAGATTTACCTGAAGCGTTTCGGGTTTATAGACGATGATAACATTAAGCCCAAAGCGGCCAAAGAAAAAGATAAGAATGATGCGGAGCCCGTCTTAAGCAAAGGAAACCGCTGCCCCAAGTGCAAGCAGAGTGCCCTCGTTTATGAAGAGGGCTGCGTGAGATGCGTCAACTGCGGTTACAACGTCTGCTAAAAATTATTAACTACAGATTGAGTCCCGACATTTCATTTATTGTCGGGATTTTTATTTTTTAAACCGCATCTATAATTGCGGTCGCAATTATAGATGCGGTTGTAGTATTCATGATTTTGTTGTATAGAGTAGAGAAACAGCGCTCTTTAAAATTTATGAGGATTTCCAAATGGAAAAGCATACCAAAGAGCTTCTGGGCTTTTTCGCCACTACTGTCGGAGTATTGGCGATATTATATGTTCTGCTTTTGGCGGCGTCTTTTCTTAGCTCGCGACGGGCTTACGGCGCTGAAGGGGTAAGTAATGCCGAATTTGGCGGGATTGTGTTCAACACGCGCTATCAAAAAGCAATAACAATCGCAACGCCCATTCTCGTGCAGATGGATAACGAAACTCGGGTTTTGAATATTGTCTTGAAAGATCCGGCATCGGCTAAATTCAGTTTTTTATTTAAGATCTCTCCCGGCGACTATCAATTATGGAAGGAAAAGGTTAAAAACGGCCGGGGCACCGCAATGTTTACATCAAGCGGGCGCGCCTACTTTTACGCCGGCAATAGACCATTCCAAATTGACACCATTACGATAATTATCGATACCGGGCCGAATACTTGGCTGGATAATTACCAAAAATTGATAGAAGAAAATTTCAAAAGTTGCCAAATGGGCCTTTCGCCAAAGGGCGACCCGGACATGGTCTGCACGCCACTTTGGATCAGCGCCCGAATCAATAGAATTGAGCGCAGTGCGTTAAGCCTCGACTTGCCTCAAGGCCATGTTTTTCCGCACCTGGATTATGCAGATATTTATATCGAAGTAATAAGTATTAGTAAGGCGCGGCAAAAAAATTAACCCTATTAAGGGGTTACTTTATTTCTACAATTTTACTTTTAGATGTGTGACCGGCAACAATGTTCACCCGCGATGGCGAAATTTTAAAATAAGCGGCGAGTGCCCTTCTTATCGCTTCATTCGCCATTCCTTTCACCGGCGGTTCTTTTACGGAAACTTCAAAATGCAAATCGTCTATTTTTTCCACTGATTCGTTTTTGCTATTTGGCCTTGCTTTTACGATGATTTTCATGTATATTATGCGGTAAGTTATTTAACAATTATATAAGGCGGATAAGCAATGGGCAACTGGCTCAGAAACCTGCGTTTTTGGCTTTTTGTCGCAACTTTCATTTCTTGCGCTTTCGCGGCGACTTGGTATGCTGGCCAGTTTGATATTTATAATCCTCTGTCAATAAAATATGGCCTACCATTCGCATTCGCGTTGATGTTTATCCTATTGTCTCACGAGTTGGGTCATTATTTTGCCGCAAAATGGTGGGGAGTTGAAGCCACTGGCCCGATGTTTATCCCTCTGCCTATAATCCCACTCGGGACGCTTGGAGCGATGATTACCATGAACGCCAAAACGATTCCTAACCGTAAAGCGCTTTTTGATATCGGAGTAGCCGGTCCTTGGGCAGGAACAATCGCCACAATAGCATTGCTTTTCCCAAGATGGGGGGATTACCTGACGCAACATTCGGTAGACCAGATTTCTTTTGCCATTGTCATAGGCGTTCTTCTAACTTTAGCAAATCTGATGCCCTTCGGTCAGCTTGACGGAGGACATGTCTTGTACGCGGCGACGGGGGCCCACTATCAAAGAGTTAAATGGGTGATTATGATTTTGGCGGCGACTTTTATACTGGTTTCCCAGAAAATTATTGGCCCTGCTACAGTTCTGATTTTCATCTTTTTCGGCGGAATAAATCACTGGCCAACTAATGATGATATGGAAGACCTCGACGCAAAAAGGAAATTCCTTGTGGCATTGACCGTACTACTGTTTGTCTCTCTCACCGTCATCATCAGTCTGATATCGCATGTCATTTTTTCAGGTTTCAGACCGCATTAAGTTGCGGCCAAGCGCAATCTATTTGATTGCGCTTTTTTATTTTTTGTGGCATAACTATTTTAGTTATGGCTAAGAAAAAAATAAAAGTTTTTGTAGCAATGTCGGGTGGCGTAGATTCAAGCGTCGCCGCTTTTTTATTGAAACGTAAGGGTTATGACGTTGTAGGAGTTTATATGAAGGGCTGGTCTTTGACCGGTTGCGCCGCTGAAGATGCGGCCGACGCGCGCCGGGTCGCCGGTCAAATGGGAATCCCTTTTTACGTTTTTGATTTTGAACAGGATTATAAAAAATCCGTTGTTGATTATATGGTTGCCGAATACGCCGCCGGCCGCACGCCCAATCCGGACATAATGTGCAACCGCGAAATCAAATTCGGATTATTTTTGAAAAAAGCTCTTGCTTTGGGCGCCGACTATATTGCGACCGGACACTATACCCGCTTACAGCGGGAATTTCCAATTTCTAAATCCCAATTTCCAAACAAATCTCAAATTCAAAATTCAAAAAAAATTGAAAATTTAAACATTGGAAATTCATTGAAAATTGAAAATTGTAAATTGAAAATTGCTAAAGATTTAAACAAAGATCAATCATATTTTTTGTGGACTTTGACACAAAAGCAGTTAAAATATTGCCTTTTTCCGATAGGCGAGTATAAAAAACCGCAAGTCAGAGCGATGGCAAAAAAATGGAAGCTGCCCACGGCTGAGAAGCCCGATTCGCAAGGAGTGTGTTTCATTGGCGAAATCGACGTCGCGGAATTTTTGAAATCGCAATTAGGTAAAAATCCCGGGCCGATTTTGACTTTGAAAGGCGAGAGAGTCGGAACTCATGACGGTTTAAGTTTTTACACAATCGGCCAAAGAAAGGGAATAGGCACGACCGGAGGCGGCGTTCCTTATTATGTCGCCAAAAAAGATTTCAAAAATAACACGCTGATTGTCGCCGAAACGTCCGATGGCGCGCTTTTTGAAAAAGCTCTTTTGGCAAAAGAGGCGAGTTGGATTTCCGGAAAAGCGCTCAGGTTGCCTCTCAAGTGTTTGGCGCGAATTCGCTACAGACAACCACTGCAAAAAGCCTTGCTTTTTGAAATCCGAAATCCGAAGCACGAAATCCGAAACAAGTTCAAAAACAAAAAATCAAAATTCCAAAAATTAAAAGTGGTTTTTGATGAGCCCCAGCGAGCCATCACTCCCGGGCAAAGTATTGTTTTTTATTCCAAGATAGGAGAAATACTCGGTGGAGCGGTAATTGACAAAACACTATAATCCGTGTTAACTAAAGAGTTGATAGGTTATTCTTTTTAATAACCACGAGGCTGGCCGTGCCGATCTACGCGGATGATCCGAACAAACGACCTACTTATTGTTATGCATTCGGACTTGAGTACGAGCCGGAACCGGATGCGGTTCTTGAAGCAACGCTGACGAAAGACATCATCGCGAAAGTTCTGAGCCGGTTGCCGATGGTGTATCGGGAATTGCTCAAGCTAAGGTATTTCGAGGGATTTTCTCTGGAGGAAATCGGTATCAGGTTTTGGACTCAGTTAGGACTTGAGGAGTCCAAAAATGTTCGTTATATGACCCTGCTTGAAACAGAAGCCCTTCTGTTCGCAAGGATGGAACTCTATGAAATGGGAATCATGGGTTCAAAAGACCTCCTGCCATCGTAGGAGGATTTTTTTTACTTCCTGGTTGATAATTAAGCCGTTTTTTATTACTATTGCTTTATGACATCGCGGGAAATAAGAGAAAAATTTTTAAACTTTTTTGAAAAGAACGGGCATAAGATTGTGCCATCCTCTTCTCTTTTGCCGAAAGACGATCCGTCGGTGCTTTTAACTTCGGCCGGAATGCAGCAATTTAAGCCTTATTATGTTGGGAAGAAAGATCCAATTGAAGACTTTGGCTCACAAAACACTGTTTCCGTTCAAAAATCATTCAGGACTTCTGATATAGACGAGGTGGGAGACGAATCTCATCTTACGTTTTTTGAAATGCTCGGAAATTTCAGTTTTGGCGGCTATTTCAAAGAAGAAGCTATAAAGTTTGGCTGGGAATTTATAACGAAAGAGCTAAAGATTACGCCGGAGCGTATCTACGTTTCTGTTTTTGAAGGCGATTCGGAGGTGCCGGCAGACGAGGAATCAATCGCCGTCTGGAAATCACTCGGCGTAAGCGTCAACAGAATAAAAAAAGCCGGAAGGAGCGATAACTTCTGGGGCCCGACCGGGAACGAAGGCCCTTGCGGCCCGACATCCGAAATTTACGTGGATGGCCTGGAGGTTTGGAATATCGTTTTTAACCAATATTACTGCCAGCCCGACAAAACTCTGAAGCCGCTTAAACAAAACGGTGTCGATACAGGCATGGGGTTTGAACGATTGGCAATGATAGTCCAGGGCGCGCCGACCATTTTTGAGACCGATTTATTCCGGCCTTTAATTGAGTTGATTTCGCACCGCGACGTTCCGGACGAAGCCCGTTCGGTAAGAATAATCGCCGACCATGCCCGAGCTGCCGCTTTTTTAATTGCCGATGGTGTCATGCCTTCCAATATTGGGACAGGATATGTTTTGCGCCGGATAATTCGCAGGGCTATCAGACACGGCAGGCTTTTAGAGCTAGAATCTAACTTTTTAATACTATTGTCCCAAAAGGTGATTGAATTATATAAGAAATCTTATCCGGAACTTTCTGCTAAAAGAGAAGACATTCTGACGGTAATTCAAAAAGAGGAAGAAAAATTTTCCAATACTCTTGGGAAAGGTCTTAAAGAATTTGAAAAACTTATTTTGCAGAAAAGCGATAAAATTGTTTCGGGGAACGACGCCTTTTATCTTTATGAGAGTTACGGCTTTCCGATGGAGTTAACAAGGGAGCTTGCCCTAGAGAAAGGATTCGCCATTGACGAATCAGGCTGGAAGACGGCATTTAAGGCGCATCAGGAAATTTCGCGCGTCGGCGCCGGAAAAAAATTCGGAGGACATGGACTCACCGAAAAATCCGAAATTCGAAGCACGAAATCCGAAATTGAAGACATAGAAAAAATTACCCGGCTCCATACGGCGACGCATTTACTGCATCAGGCGCTTCACGACGTACTTGATAAAGAGGCTGACGTTAAGCAGATGGGGTCTGATATAAATGTCGAACGCGCCCGCTTCGATTTCACTTTTCCGAGAAAGCTGACGACGGAAGAGCTTAAAAAAGTTGAAGAGACGGTAAATCAAAAAATTGATGAGAATCTGCCCATAACGGTTGCTAAGCTTTCCCTGAAAGAAGCTTTGGTGTCGGGCGCCCGCGCGTTTTTCAAAGAAAAATATCCGGACGAAGTCACTGTCTACTCCGTAGGGGATTACTCGCGAGAAATCTGCGGCGGACCGCATATTAAAAAAACAGGCGAGATCGGCCACTTCAAAATTATAAAAGAAGAAAGCTCTTCAGCCGGGGTGCGTAGAATCCGCGCGGTTGTGGAATAGGGCGCAAGACTATATAATTAGTAGTAGAAACTATAAAAAATGATGCCAATAATACTAATTAGTGTAAGCGTATGGAAAATCTAGAAATTATCCGCGCTAAAATTAAAGACGATGCGGTTGTTTTAATTGACAGGATCATGCGCGCCAGCCTCGACAATATTGTAATTGTTTTGCCGAAAAATTCTATTATTGCCGCGAATCTTTCATCTGTTAAAAATTTGAAGGAAGAAGCTGAAAGCATAAACAAAAAGTTGTTTTTTGTTACTACTAATGAAAAGATAAAATCCAAAGCCGCGGAATTGGGCGCGGCGGCCGGCGACACGATTGAAGAAATCCGCCTTTGGCTGGACGAAGCAAGCCTTCGGCGAGACGAAGTCCGCGCGGCGACGGACAATCCCGAAGCCTTTGAAATTTCTCATTCAAAACCAAAGACTGTCCACTCGACCCCGCTTAAATCAGTCACCAGAATGGTTGATATTGTTGCTCCTAACTTTGGGAATCAACCGAATGATGATATCCCCGAAGTTACCGAAGATCAAAACGGGGAAGATATTAAAGATGGGAAGGATATCGAAATGGACGCAATTATCCCGCCCGTTATAGATAAACCAGAAACTCAAGATGAAGAGATTGACAATCAAAACATGGGGCTTAACTTCCGCCTTCGGCAGGACGAAGTCCGCCCATCGGGTCTGAACGACCTTCCTGAAAAGAATGACCTGGAAAAAGGCATTGAAGAATTCTATGGCACTAAACTGCCCCATGTTCAAACAACAAAGATCGGATTTAAATCCACAGGTTTTTTTGGGCGGATTTTCGCGCCATCGCGCCTTATAGTTTTTTTGGTTTTGTTGAGTATTACTGCGGCAGGCGGCAGTTTTTATTTGGTCTTGCCCAAAGCAGCCATTGTTTTGACGACAAAAGCCAACCCGATCAACGCCACCGTGCCGGTTACGATTTCCAAAAACGCCTCGTCGGTTGATGAAACCGCGGGTATTATTCCAGGACAATTTTTCTCGGCTTCAAAATCCGGTTCAAAAACTTTTACGGTAAACGGCGATTCGGAAAAAACGGTTTCCACATATGCCCATGGCATTATTCATATTTATAATGCCTACAGTTCTTCTCCTCAAAAACTGGTTGCCGGCACTCGGTTTGAAACTAAAGATGGAAAAATTTTCAAGATCCAAAAAGCGGTCATTGTTCCCGGCGCCAAGGTATCGGGAGGAAATTTAACACCGAGTGTTATTGATGCCGAAGTAACCGCTGCCCAGCCGGGAGATGAACACAATGTCGGTCCGGAATACTTTACCATCCCCGGTTTCCAAGGTTCGCCAAAATACGCGGGCTTTTACGCTAAGAGCACTAAAAATATGTCAAGCGGAAAAGTCGGCACGGCCAAAGTGCTTTCGGCCGTTGATTTTGATGCGGCAAAAAGTGCATTTCAAAATGAACTGATTGGCGCTCTCAAGCAAGAAATGATGGGTGCCAATCAGGCCAATTTGAAAATCATAGATGGAGCTTCAGTCGTAAAGATGGTAAATTTAAAATCTTCTGCCAAAGTTGGCGATGCGATAGACTCTTATACTATTGAGGGTAAAATAGATTGGCAGGCAATAGCTTTCCGTGAACAGGACATTGTTAACGTGACGGCAAAGTTTTTGGGCGGCAAATTTCCGACCGTTGACACCGGACAAATCAAAGATAGTATGTCTTTATCAAAACCGCAAATTGATTGGCCAAGAGGCGAAATGACGCTTTTGGTAAGTATAAATAATAATCTGGCCTCACGTGTTAACATAGAAAGTTTGAAGAATTCTGTCGCTGGTAAAAATACCGAAGACATCCGCAGGATTATTACCGCTGAGCGGTTGCAAATTCAAAGCGCTACCATAACATTTTCTCCGTTTTGGGTTACGCGAGCGCCCCAAAATACAGCTAAAATTGAGATAACGGTCATAAACGAAAAATAGCAACCGCAGCATTGATCCCGCACCTTTTCTGAATTTGGCTTTCTAAATTCAAATTTATAACTAAAATAAAAACTATTAAACAAAATAAAACTGATCAAGACGACAATATAATAAAAAAGGTCGCCAATTTTTTGAGATCTATTCAGAAAAGGTGCGGGGTTGACTAAAAGTGATAAATTACATATAATCATGTTTGTATTTTATGCCAACTGAAAAGGGTTCTAAAAACCTCGTTTTTGAGGGTACTGTAATTGAGGCCTTGCCAAACACGACCTTTAAAGTCCAATTAAACGATGGGCGGGCAATTTTGGCCCATTTGTCAGGCAAGATGAGACTGCATTACATCCGCGTTTTAGTAGGCGACAGAATTGAAGTTGAGTTGTCTCCATATGATGAAAAACGGGGAAGAATAGTCAGGCGGCACTAAGATTAAGATAGTGTGATACCAATATACGAATGATACAAATGAGATACTAATAAAATTCGTATAAATTAGTATCATTAGTACAATTAGTATATTAGTATCGTACTAGCGTAAGCGTATGAAAGTTAGAGCATCGGTAAAAAAAATCTGCGCAAAATGCAAAATAATCCGCAGAAGTGGTCGGCTTTTTGTCATCTGTACTAATCCTAAACATAAGCAAAGACAAGGATAATCCTTGCAAGGCAAGGAAATCCGAAGCACGAAATCCGAAATCCCAAACAAATTCCAATGACTAAAATTCAAATTTTCAAAACCGTTTTAAATATTAGGAATTATAATTTTGAATTTGTTTCGAATTTCGATATTCTAATTTCGAATTTATAAAACATATGCCAAGAATCGCTGGGATAAACATTCCGGACAATAAAAAAATAGTTTTCTCACTGCCATATATATACGGCATCGGCAGGCCGTTGGCTGAAAAAATAGTCAAACAGGCAAAGATAGACCCTGACAAACGGGCCAATACTTTGATTCCGGAAGAACTGAATCGCCTAAGAGATATTGTTGAAAAAAATTATAAAATTGAAGGCGATCTCCGCCGGACAATCCAGATGAACGTCAAGCGCATGAGAGAAATCGGCGCTTACCGCGGCATGCGTCACGCGAAGGGCTTACCTGTCCGCGGTCAGCGCACCAAAACTAATTCAAGAACCAGGAGGGGTAACGTCAGAAAGACTGTCGGTTCGGGCCGGAAAAAATCATCCGAAAAAACCTAAAGCGATACCAATATACGAATGATACAAATGAGATACTAATAAAATTCGTATAAATTAGTATCGTTAGTACAATTAGTATATTAGTATCGTACTAGCGTAAGCGTATGGGAAAGAAAAAAGTAATCAAACAAACCGAAGAAGAGCTTTTAAAGGAAACCGACACGCATAAGGTGCCTCAGGTTAGTATACTTCCGAAAACGTCAAAACAGATGGCTCATGGAAGGGTTTATATTCAGGCTACCTATAATAACACTATCGTCAGCGTCACGGATGAAAGTGGTAACGTAGTCGCGTGGGCTTCTTCCGGAAATCTCGGTTTTAAGGGCCCCAAGAAGGCCACACCCTACGCGGCTTCTAGGGTTTCGGAAACGGTCGTGGAAAAAGTCAAAAAAACCGGTATTGCTAATGTTGAGGTTTTTGTAAAAGGAATTGGTTCTGGTCGCGAATCAGCGGTAAGATCGCTTGCGGCTCATGGGCTGAATATTTTGTCTATCAAAGATGTAACGCCGATTCCGCACAATGGTCCAAGACCAAGAAAGGTAAGACGAGTATAAAACTAAGATATCGATATATCGACATATCGAAATTTCGATTAAACATTTATGTCACGCTACACAGGTCCAAAAGAAAAACTATCACGTAAAGTCGGAGAAAACTTGGCGCTTAAAGCCGAGCGTTCTTTATCGCCGAAATCAGCCTTTCTCCGAAAACCATATCGTCCGGGAATGCACGGCAAAAGAATGCGCAGGGGGCTTTCAGAGTTCGGAACGCAACTTCTGGAAAAACAAAAGGTACGTTTTGTTTATGGCGTTGGCGAAAGACAGTTTAAAAATTATTTTATGAAAGCTAAGGCCGCTAAGGGCATAACCAGTAATCTGCTCATGTCTTTGCTTGAAAAGCGTTTGGACAATACAGTATTCAAAGCAGGTCTCGCGGCGTCCCGCGCTATCGCGCGTCAGTTAGTAAGCCATGGGCATTTTCTGATTAATGGCAAAAGGGTGACTATTCCTTCTTACGAGGTGGGACCCGGCGACGTTATTACTATCAGACCGCAAAGCAAACAGAAAATGATTTTTGCCGCCCTTCCTGAAAAACTTAAGAAACACGAAGCGCCGTCATGGATCCTGTTGGATAAAAAAACTCATGAAGTAAAAATAAAATCGGATCCGAACACAGAAGATATTGTCCAAAATTTTAATATGAGCTCAATTATCGAGTATTACTCCCGCTAACAATCAAAATTTCCAATTATCAATTAGTTTGTCTGGCTACGCCAGATCTCGTCATGGCTACGCCGGATCTCGCGAAGCGATGACGAGCCGAGAAAAATTAAAAATTAACACAAATATGAACACGAATATTTCGTTGCCACAAGCGCCAAAATTAATTGAGAAACCTTCGGAAAACAGGGCTGTTTTTGAAATCGAAGAAATGCATCCTGGTTACGGCCTGACCGTTGGCAACGCGCTGAGACGGATAATGCTTTCTTCGTTACCCGGATCGGCCATTGTTTCAGTAAAAATCAAAGGGGTGAGTCATGAATTTTCCACCATTCCCGGAGTAATGGAGGATATAGTGGAATTAATTCTTAATTTAAAACAGGTGAGATTTAAGGTCCACGGAGATGAGCCTCAAAATGTTCACCTCAAGGTTAAAGGTGAAAAAGAAGTTAGAGGCAAAGATATTATTTCGCCAACTCAGGTTGAAGTAGTAAATCCCGGCGTTCATATAGCCACGCTTACGAGTCGTGACGCGGTGCTTGAAATGGAAATGCAGGTAGAAAATGGCTTGGGATATTCTGCCGTTGAATCACGGAAAAGGGAAAAGCAAGAAATAGGCAGCATGTCCATAGACGCTATCTTTTCGCCAATCCGTAAGATTAATTATGAGGTAGAAAATATGCGCGTCGGCGATCGCACGGACTATAATCGACTCGTTATTGATATTGAAACTGACGGAACTATTATGCCTGAAGAAGCACTGGAGCGTTCCGCTAATATTTTGATTGAACATTATAAGATTATCGCGTCTCCAATTCGTAAAATCGCGAATAAAGAGTCGAATAAAGAAGCTAAAAAAGAGCCGGTTACTTTATTTAGTGAAGAATCCGAATTAGAAAACGCCGAGAAAATGAAAATTGAAGATCTAAAATTTTCACAAAGGACTCAAAACGCTCTGTTGAGCAACCACATTAAAACTGTCGGAGGCATTGTTACACTCAGTGAAGAAGGACTTTTGGAGCTTGAAGGTCTTGGTGAAAAAGCCGTAAAAGAAATTAAAAAGGCCCTGGGCAAACTCGGCTTGACTCTGAAGCAATAATAACCGAACATATCGAAAAGTTGATATATCGAAATTTATAGTATGGAGCATCATAAGAAATTCAGAAAATTTGGAAGGACGGCCGACTACCGGAAGGCCTTTGTCTGGAATCTGACGCGCAGTTTGCTTTTACACGGCCGGATAAAAACCACCGCCACCCGCGCTAAGGAAATAAGATCATTTGCCGAGAAGGTGATAACTCGCGCAAAGCGTGACACGTTAGCCAATAGGCGCCTAATGCTGGAAAAGTTCGACGCCAAGACCGTCAAAAAATTGTTTTCTGAGATCGCGCCTCTTTATAAAGAGAGACCGGGAGGATATACGAGAATCTTAAAATGGGGCAACCGAAAAAACGACGCCGCCGCGGTTTCTATTATTGAGTTGGTAAAATAAATATAAACGGCTACGAATTTACAAATTATACGAATGCGACCTTATGAAAGAGCGAAAGCAAAAAATTTATAATATTGACGCGGCCGAAGAACATCTCGGCCGTTTGGCTACTAAAATTGCGACTTTGCTACGAGGCAAAGCCGAGGTCACTTTCGAGCCGCATATTGATCCGCTGATAACCGTAAAAATTTCTAATATCGAAAAAGTGGTGATGACCGGCAAAAAAATTGAACAAAACGTTTATCGATACCATACCGGCTGGCCGGGAGGGCTTAAGACCAAGAGCTTTGCCGAAATTACCGCCAAAGATAAAGGCCGGGCTTTGAAACTGGCCGTGACCAGGATGCTCAAAAAAAATAGAATACGGGCAAAGCTTCTCAAAAGATTAATAATACAATAGTTTTATGATCCGTAAGACCACTACAACTAAATCCGTGTCAAAAAAGACTGTCGCGGTGAAGGAAAAGCCGAAAGCAACGACAGAAAAGAAAGTTTTAGCCAAATATTTCGAAGCCGTCGGCCGCAGAAAAACGGCTATTAGCCGTGTTAGAATATGGTCGGCAAGCGGGGCAGACCGGCAGATTACGGTCAATGGTAAAACAATCGGAGATTATTGGCGCCAAAAAGAAATGCAGGATGTCTTTATGAGCCCGCTTAATCAGGTGGGGAATCTTGATTGGAAAATTTCTGCCAATATTACTGGGGGCGGACAGCATTCTCAAGCAGAGGCCGGAAGACACGGAGTTAGCCGCGCCTTAGTCATCGCCAACCCCGAATACAAAAAAGTTTTAAAAGCAGCAGGATTTTTAACGCGCGATCCAAGAATGAAAGAACGAAAGAAGCCAGGCCTAAAGGGTGCACGCAGAGCTCCTCAGTGGAGTAAACGTTAAAGTAAAAACAGCCCCGACGTAACGTCGGGGCTGTTTTTACTGGGTATAAAGATGGGTTTTATAAAGCGCGCTGTCGCGGCTGAAATAGAAAATGTCGTCATCCGCATCGTAATTAAGCGGGGAGGCGATATTAAAAAATAATCTTATGGAATTGCGTTTCGAGCCCAAGGCGTCCAGCTCCGTAATTATCAAGTCGCTGCCTGCAACGGTAATAAAATAAGAAGAATCGGCCAGCCAGGCAATATAGCGGATAGTTTCCCCGGCAGATAAAACAGTTTCTGATTTTTTGTTAGCAACAGAATAAACTTTTATTTCGTTTTCACCCGCCATCGCCGGTGGCGGGGCTCCACCTGAAGCGGTGGCAAAAAGCATATTACCGCCGTTTGGGGAAAGCGCCATGTATTTGACGTTATTCGCGACCGGCAGCCATTTGTCATTGTTCGCGTCTAGGAGTTCGAGAACAGCCTTTTTTATTCGGAAGCCGTCTGTGGAAGTCGCGGGTTTCGGGAATTGTTTTATGAGAGATTTTACGTCCGCTTGAGCCACTTTTTCGATTTTCAGATCTATGGGAAAAAGAACCACATTTTTAATTTCCACGACTTCGCCGGCTTTTACGGCGATGGTTTTATTCCATGGATAAAAACCTTCTTTGTAAACAAAGACGTCATAGTTTCTCGGCAAAAGATTCTCCACCAATCTGCCGTATTTGATGAGACCTCCCGTGGCTTGAGCATATGCGTCGTTAATGTAGATTTTCGCGTCGGGCACCGAGGTGACGATATAAATACCGCCGGTTCTCGTAATATTGAAGGAGCGGAAGTCAAACCTCAAACCTTGGGCTAAAAAAACGATAATCGCGCTTGAGACAAAAAACAGCGCCACAAAAAACCACAGAATAATTCGTCTTATTTTTCGAGTCATTGTCAAAACAGATTACCACAGTTTATCTAAAAAATCAACCAGGAAGTAGAAATTGTGCCTGCCTTCCAAATTCTTTTGCCCGATTTAAATGCAAATAGCATATTTTTTCTTCTGTGACATATAAAAAAGTTTAGAGCAATGGTAAAGAATTTGAAGGGCAAAAGAGAATTTGCACAATTTTCACTTCCTGGTCAATGTTGCTTTAAGTAAAATCTTTTGAAGGCGAAGAAGTCATGCCTGACATGGTGCCTTGCCCCAACTGTGCCGGTCATGGAAAGTTTATGATTACCGAATGTGAGGGAAACGAGGTTCATATTAAAGGCTATAGGCCTTGTGAAACTTGCGACAGCATCGGAAAAGTTCCTCAGAAAGCTGGGGAAAGGAAGAAAAAATAAGCCTAAAAATTAGGGCTTATTTTAATTTACATTCTCTCGCGCTGGGTTTGCTAAATATGAAAATTTAGCATACCATTTCAACATAAAATATTACATATGCCAGACCGTTTTATAATCAATGGTGGAAAAAAATTGGAAGGAGAAATCAGTGTATCGCGGGCTAAAAATTCGGCTCTGCCGATTTTAGCCGCCTCGCTTCTGACCGCCGACCCGGTTCAGATAAAAAATCTGCCGCGCATCGAAGATGTCGCCAGAATGAAAGAACTGATGGCCGATCTCGGAGCTAATATCGCCATAAATAAAAACGCGGCCACAATCAGCGCGGATCGCCTCAAAAAAACTAACCTGAATTACTCCATAGCGGACCGCTTCAGGGCTTCGATAGTTTTATCCGGACCGCTTCTGGCAAGATTCGGATCCGTTTCTTTCCCGCACCCCGGCGGATGCACATTGGGCAAAAGGCCTATAAACTTTTTCATTGACGGCTTTAGGGCGCTGGGCGCGAAAGTCGAAACTCGCGGCAAGTTATTCAGCGTTACCGTTAAAAAGCTTAAGGGAACAAAATTTGTTTTTCCCAAGTCCAGCGTCACCGGCGCCGAAACGTTAATGATGGCGGCAACGCTGGCGCAGGGCAAAACAATTTTAAGAAACGCGGCGCAAGAACCGGAAGTAGAGAATTTGGCCGGAGTTTTAAATAAGATGGGGGCTAAAATCAAAGGCGCTGGCACCTCCACCATTGAAATTAACGGGGTTGACTCCCTGGCCGGAACGACCTGGGAACCGACGCCCGACAGAATAGAAGCTGGAACTTTTATACTCTTGGCGGCGGCGAGTAAAAGTTGCTTAAAAATTAAAAATTGCAATCCGTCGCATATCGAGGTTTTGCTTGAATATTTAGATCGCGCCGGGGTCAATTTGGAAGTAGGACGCGACTATGTTATCGTGAAGCCGTCAAAAAATCTTCTGGCGCAAGATATTGTCACAAGAGAGTATCCCGGTTTCGCTACTGACCTACAAGCACCGTGGACGGTTTTTACTACCCAGACAAGAGGACTTTCAATGGTTCATGAGACAATTTATGACGGCCGGTTATTCTACACTGACACTCTTAACCAGATGGGCGCCGATATTATTATGGCCGATCCTCATCGGGTGATAGTCAAAGGACCGACGCCTCTTTTCGGCAAAAAAATCGCTTCGCCGGATATCAGAGCCGGCATGGCCCTGCTCATTGCCGCGCTTGTAGCTCGTGGCCAGACAATTATGGAAAACATCTATCAGATCGATCGGGGCTACGAAAGAATTGATGAAAGATTGAAGGCGATAGGCGCCGACATGCGGCGAGTCGAAAACTAATTCAAAATGCAAAATTCAAAATTACAATTTAAAATTCAAAAGTTTAATAACTTTTAATTTTTGACTTGAACTTTTGCCTTTTGATTTTTGAGTTTTGAATTCGAATTATGGGTATTTTTTCCAAAAAAATCGGAATTGATCTGGGAACGGCTAACACCCTTGTTTTCATATTGGAAAAGGGTATTGTTTTGAACGAACCGACGGTTGTTGCCATCTCGTCAGATAAAAAAGAAGTTTTAGCAGTCGGAGTCGAAGCTCAAGAAATGATCGGCCGCACGCCAGACACCATCATCGCTTCAAAACCGATGAAAGACGGTGTCATTGCCGATTATCACGTGACGGAGTCGATGATCAGATATTTTATTCAGAAAAGTCTTGGCCGGCTGCAAATTTTTAAGCCAGATGTTTTGGTAACCGTCCCCGGTGGCAGTACCTCTACGGAAAGACGTGCCGTAATTGATGCGACAATTCACGGGGGAGCCAGGGCCGCGTTTATAGTTAAAGAACCGGTGCTGGCGGCTATAGGCGCAGGCATTCCCATTAATTCGGCCTCGGGACACATGATTATCAGTATCGGCGGAGGAACTACGGAAGTTGCCGTAATTTCTCTTGGCGGAATAGTCACTTCAGCGTCAAAACGCGTCGGAGGAAACAAGCTTGATCAAGCAATAATCGATTATCTTAAGCGCAGACACAATCTCGCGATTGGCGAGCGGACCGCTGAGCGTGTAAAAATAGAAATCGGTTCGGCTGTCCCAATAAAAGAAGAAATGAGGGTTAGTGTTTTGGGGCGAGACTTAATTTCCGGACTTCCCAAAAATATAACAATCAGTACCAACGAAATAGCCGAAGCCATAAGCGAGCGGCTGCGTGAAATTACCCAGACGATAAAAGCGGTTCTTGCCGAAACTCCACCAGAACTTGCCGCTGATATCATGGACAAGGGCCTCATTCTCGCGGGCGGCACGGCCTTGCTTAGAAATCTGGACGAGCTTATTACCCAGGCCACGGGCGTGCCGACTTACGTGGCGGATGAACCTTTGCTTTGCGTCGCAAAAGGAACCGGCATTGTTTTGGAAAATCTTGAATTCTATAAGCGCAGTATAATGGCCAAGAGGTAAAATTTCCTACCAATTACGAATGATTTCGAATTACGAATTCGTAATTCGTCAAAATACGTAATTCGTAGGAAAATTATTATAATGTATCAAAAGACAATTGATTATCTCAATCGGTGCACTGAAAATGATCAGCTGGCAAATGTTTATTTGTTTTACGGTCCTGATGAAAAAGGTAAAAGTGATACTGCCGAGACATTCGCGAAAACTCTTTTAAATCATGACGACGCTAGGTTTTGCCCCGATCTTCTCAAGATTGCTCCGGATGAAAATGATCGTATTGTTATTGATAAAGCCAGAGAAATAAAAAGATTTTTAAGTCTCTCCGCTCTAGCACAACATAAGGTCATTATTATTTCCGGAGCCGAACGTATGGCCGAGACAGCCCAGAGCGCCCTCCTGAAGGTTTTAGAAGAATCTCCTTCTTATGCTATTATTATTCTATTGGCAAAAACACTGGACTCAATTTTACCGACAATAATTTCCCGATCGACGCGCATTCTATTCTGGTATTTTGAGCCTAAAGAGGCGCGTGGCAAATTTTCGGAGATTATTGAAAAAATAGTGGCAAGCGACATCAGCGAACGATACGCGTTAGTTGAAAAAATCCTGAAAAACGAGCCCGATACTTCCCGCGTTTTTGCCGAATGGCTTAATTTTTGGAGAGAATCGTTTATAAAAAAGCTAAGGGGCGACTCCACGATTCTTACGACTTATTCGACAGACGAGGCGGCAATAATTCTGGCAAAGCTTCAAAATATTTATACTAAACTCGTAACGACGAATATGAACCCGAAGTTCGCTTTTGATGAATTTATCTTATCGTTAAAATAATGGATACCATAGACTATTTAAAGAAAAATTTAAAAACGCGCGAGGTCTGGCTCCAAAAAGAACTGGCTACTTTACGGATTGGCAGAGCGAGCCCCGCACTTGTCGAAGACATCATAGTTGACTACTGCGGCAGCAAAATGCCGGTGAAGCAGTTGGCGACGATTTCCGCGCCGGAACCAAGGACGCTTGTTGTCCAGCCTTGGGACAAAAATGCCGTGTCAGCCGTAGAAAAAGCGATTCAGGCCTCTTCTCTGGGAATCAATCCGATAGTCGACAAAGACGTTGTTCGCGTAACCATTCCGGCGCTTACGGAAGAGAGACGGAGCGCGCTTGCAAAAATAGTCAGAACTAAGCTTGAAGAAGCCAAAATTACCGCGCGCAAAGACAGAGATGAAGCGATAAGGTCCATAGAAGTTCTTTTCGCGGAGAAAAAGATCAACGAAGACGATAAATTCAGAGAAAAACAAGAAGCGCAAAAAGCGATTGATGAAGCAAATAAAGGCCTGGAAGACGTGGCTAATAAGAAAGAAAAAGAAATTAAGGAGCTATAATAATCCCTACCAATTACGAATGATTTCGAATTACGAATTCGTAATTCGCCGAGATTCGTAATTCGTAGGAAAATCATGACTATAATAATTTTTATAATAGTTCTTGCCATATTGATTCTGGTTCATGAATTCGGACATTTTATCATCGCAAAACGAGCCGGCCTTGTGGTGGAAGAATTTGGGTTTGGATTTCCCCCGCGGATTTTTAGTTTTAAAAAAGGAGATACTATTTATTCGATCAATCTTTTGCCTCTCGGCGGTTTTGTCAAAATTCTTGGCGAGGATGGAAAAGAAGGGCAAAGCTCAAAAAGTTTTGCCTCAAAAAAACCGGGAGTAAAAAGCCTCATCACCGTGGCAGGGCCCTTGATGAACTTCTTGCTCGCAACCGCTCTTTTGACAATCGGCTATAATATCGGCCTTCCGACCGCGATCGACGAAACCAACGCCGCGCAAGCCCGCGATATAGGCATTCAGATCATAGCAATCAGTCCTTCAAGCCCGGCAGAAAAAGCCGGTTTAATCCTCGGGGATCAGATAGTAAAATTTGACGCGATGGAACTTAAAGAAATATCCTCTCTTCAGGAATATATAAAAAAAGAAGCGGATAAAATTATACGTTTAACCGTCAATCGGAGCGGAGAATTAAAAGAGTTAGATGTTTTAGCCAGAAAAGAACCTCCGAAAGGAGAGGGAGCGATGGGTGTTGTTTTGGCTAAAGTGGGTACTGTATCTTACCCTTGGTATGAGAGCATCTGGCGGGGAATAAAATCAGCTTTCGTGGTTACCTGGGAAATTATCCGCGGCTTAGCGGGCCTTCTGAAAAATCTTCTTTTTGCGGGAAAAATTCCTAAAGAGATTTCCGGTCCGGTCGGCATCGCCGTGCTCACCCGCCAAGCAACGGACCTGGGAACTATTTATCTTCTTCAGCTTATTGCCATAATTTCACTTAATCTCGCCGTGCTCAATCTTATGCCGTTTCCGGCTTTGGACGGAGGGCGTATTGTATTTTTCGGAATTGAAAAGCTCAAAGGATCTCGGGTTTCGCCAAAAATTGAGAACGCGGTCAACGCCGCAGGATTTGTACTATTGATAGCCCTCGTTTTATTAATTACTTACAGAGACATATTAAGATTAAGATAAAACCAATTTCCAATTATCAATTTACAATGAATTTTCAATGATTTAATTTTCCAAAGTGTTTGAATATTGAGAAATTAATTCATTAATTGAAAATTAGAAATTGAAAATTAAAAATTATGCTTCAGTCACAACTTTTTGGTAAAACCCTAAGAGAAGCTCCTAGTGGAGCGGAAAGCCAGAATCAGATACTTCTGACCCGCGGCGGATTTATAAAACAAATGATGTCCGGCGTTTACAGCCTTCTTCCTTTAGGTTTTCGCGTCTTTAAGAATATTGAAAATGTTATAAGAGAAGAGTTGGCGGCAGTCGGAGCGCAGGAAGTTAGTATGCCTATAATCCACCCCGCCGAGATCTGGAAAAAAACAGGGCGTTTTCATGAAATCGGCAGAGAACTTTGGCGCATTAAAAACCGGGAAAATCAGGATTTCGTTCTGGCGATGACTCACGAGGAGGCGATAGCCGAAACCGCGGCACATTATATTTCTTCCGGCACTGATCTGCCTTTACTGCTTAATCAATTCCAGGTGAAAATACGCGATGAAGAAAGGCCGCGAGGCGGGCTTTTACGTCTTAGGGAATTCGTGATGCAGGACGCTTATTCATTCGATAAGAACGAAAAAGACCTTGACCAGACTTACAAAAAAATCATTGAGGCATACGAAAAAATATTTAAACGTCTTGAAGTCAAAATCATACCTGTCAAAGCCGACTCAGGCATCATGGGCGGCAGCGAGTCGCATGAGTTTATGGCGCTTTCCCTCGCCGGAGAAGACGAACTAAACGGAAAAAAAGCGATAGAGCTCGGCCATACCTTTAAACTGGGATATAAATATTCCAAACCCTTCAACATTTATTTTGAGGAAAAAGGCCAAAAGAAACTTGCCATCATGGGTTCATACGGCATCGGCCTTGACCGGTTAATAGCCGCGATTGTTGAAACGAGCCACGATAATAGAGGTATCGTCTGGCCAAAAGCTGCCTCGCCTTTCCGAGCCCATCTTGTGACCTTGGGGAAAACCGGTGATAGGGTCAAAAAAGCCTCTGACAAAATTTATAATGGCTTGATAAAGCAGGGCATTAATATTCTCTATGATGACAGAGATCAAATGTCAGTAGGCGAAAAATTTGCCGACGCTGATTTAATCGGCATATGCTTAAGAATTGTTGTAAGCGCTAAAACTCTGGAAAAGGCCTCGATGGAGTTAAAATCGAGGAAAGAAGAAAAGACCAGCCTCATGAAGATAAGGGATTTGTCTAAAGTTTCTCTAAAACTTTAGTAACAAAACCTTACCCAACACATAACGCCTTATGTGCTGGGTGCTCAATTCTGTAGCTAAATTTTAGCTACGGAGCTAAAATTTAGACAAAATTGGCATGTTAAATAGATTATTCAAAATTTTTTCAAGAGACATCGGGATTGACCTGGGTACAGCCAATACTTTGGTTTACGTAAGGGGCAAAGGAATTGTTATTAACGAGCCGTCGGTAGTGGCTATTAATAAAAAGACGGACCAGGTACTCGCTGTGGGCAATGAAGCAAAAAATATGGTCGGACGCACGCCGGGACATATCGTGGCTGTAAGGCCACTGGTTGAAGGCGTGATATCCGACTTTGAAGTAACGGAACAAATGTTGCGCTATTTTTTTAATAAGGCCCACAAAGACACATATAGTTTTCTGGTGAGGCCCAGAGTAGTCATAGGTATACCATCCGGCGTCACTGAAGTGGAAAGAAGAGCGGTAGAAGACGCTGCTAGAAATGCGGGAGCGAGAGAAATTTATTTGGTAGAAGAACCGATGGCCGCTGCAATCGGAGCGCGCTTGCCCATAAGCGACGCTTGCGGAAACATGATTGTCGATATCGGTGGCGGCACGACCGATATCGCGGTTATTTCCCTGGGCGGCATGGTGGTGGCCAAAAATCTGCGTGTCGCAGGAGACCAGATGAGCCAAGATATAATACAATACGCCAGAGATGAATTTAAGCTTCTTTTGGGAGAGAAAACCGCAGAAGACATAAAAATCGCCATTGGTTCGGCTTATGAACTAAGAGAGGAACTTGAGGCGTCAATTAAAGGCCGCGATCTTGTTACCGGTTTGCCAAAAGAAGTGATTGTCAACGACGGTCATATCCGGGAAGCCATACAAAGGTCAATTAACACTATAATCGACGCCGTGAAAGACGCGGTTGAAGAAACTCCTCCGGAATTGGTGGCTGATCTGATGCAACGAGGGATTATCTTGGCCGGTGGCGGAAGCCTTTTAAGAGGCCTAGATGTCCTTATTCAAAAATCAACAGAAATACCCACACGCGTGGTAGACGATCCGCTGACCGCGGTAGTGCGGGGATGCGGCATCATTTTAGAAGACGTCGATAATCTACGAGAAATCTTAATTAATTAAGTCCTACGAATTACTAATATTCACGAATTACGAATATTTGTAATTCGGAAAAATTCGTAATTAGTAGGGAAAATTATGAATTTAAATCGTTCTGGTTTTTTAATTTTTTTAAGCTTATTTTTTTTGACTTTTAGCATTGTTTTTTTCGATCAAAGCAAGGTCGTAGCAACCAGTCATTCCATTATTGCCACATCTTCAGCGCCTTTTCAGATATTGATAAGTCGCTTGCGCGATTTTTATACCTTTTGGACTGACGCGCTGTTTAATATCAGGGAATTGAAACTGAAAAATCAGGAATTAATACAAAAAAATCTGGAATTGGAATCGGCGCTTGCCGATATTTCGGACTTGAAAAGTGAAAACGAAAGCCTTAAGAAACAACTAAATTTTGCCAATGAATATCGTAGAAATCTGATAGGCGCAAATATTATCAGCCGCGACTATCAAAATTCCCGATCTTTTATCATTGATGCAGGCGCATTAGACGGCCTTGCTGTTGGCATGACGGTACTGGCCGGAGGTGGTAATATCGTGGGCCAGATAATTTTAGCCAATGAAAGAACAAGTCAAATACGCGCGATTTTTGACACGGGAACCAAGATAAGTTCCGTAACCCAAATTTCCAGAGTCGCCGGTCTGACTCGCGGTTTAGGTTCGGATCTTATTTTAGACCTAGTTCCGAAATCCCAAGATCTGGGAATCGATGAAACGATTATTTCCTCCGGGCAAGATGGCATCTGGCCCAAAGGGCTTGTGGTAGGTAAAATAGCCGTGATCGAGTCTGGCCAAAATCAGATATTTAAAATCGCTCACTTGAAAAGCTTAATTGATTGGTCAAGACTGGAGCATGTCTTTATAATTATCCCGTAATGCGGAAATTTTTCTTATTTATAATTCTACTGGCTTGTGCCATAATACAGCTTTCTTTTCTGAATCCATCTTACATGGGGGTGAATTTGATTTTAGCTTTCGTGATTGCTTTAGCCTTGACGCAGGAAATTTCATTCACGTTGCCGGCGGTCTGGTTTGCCGGTTTTATCATTGATTTAAACAAAACTCTCTATTTCGGAATTTCGAGTTTAGTTTTTATCACTCTTGTGGTTATAATAACTTTGGGACATCGGTTTTTTCTATCCAGCCGCCGTATCAAAAATATAATCATTCTTGGAATTTTAGCCGTAATCATTGAACGAATATTGTTCTTAGTGTTTGTCAACTTAGCAGTTTTATTAAAAGAAGGATTTTATGAATCGCCGGCTTCTTTTTTCAATACATTCGGATTTTTATTAGAACTAATAATAACACCAATAATTATCTTAGGATTTTTTAAATTACTATTTAAGGACTCTGTTCAAGAATTTAAGCAAGAATGGCAAAAAAACTATCAAATTTTCAAATAGAACCTGAAGAGCTGTTACTGGACCGTCACGAATCTAGGTCGATTTTTCTTGACGACGACAGCAAAGTTGAAAATCACCTGAACCCAAAAAATTTTTGGGCGCTTTTTTTATTTTCTTTTATCATATTAGCCGTTCTTTTGGGGCGCGCTTTTTGGCTTAATGTCGTGAAGGGAGACTACTATACCAAAAAAGCTCAAAGTAATAATGTGCGTTTTTGGCCCCAACAGGCTTTACGCGGCATAATTTACGACCGAAACAATAAAGCGCTTGTTGAAAACGTTCCGGTTTTTAATTTACTCACAATCACGAAATTTTTACCGAAAAACGGCGTGGAATTGGACGCCATGTTTGATAGCGTCGCCGTAATTATAGATATCTCGGCCGATACTCTGAAAAAGGGCCTGGCTGGTCTGGACGACAATATGCTTGATCCTGTCATATTACAAAGCAATATCGGAGAAGAAAAAGTTCTGGCTTTCGAAGCGCGCAGCGAAGAATTTCCAGGTCTTGTAATTGAGAAAAGCGCTATTCGTAATTACAAAAATGGACCAGCTTTTTTTCATATGCTGGGATATCTGGGAAGAGTCGCGAAAAGCGACATCATGGACGATAATTACTATTTTCTGACCGATTCAATAGGTTCATTTGGTCTTGAATCGAAATACGAAAAAGAATTGCGCGGTAAAAAAGGCGAACGCGCCACTTTACTCAATTCAAATGGCGCGGTTTTAAATCAAGTAATTGCCGAAGAATCCGTCCCTGGCAATAATCTTATTCTATCGATAGACGGCGGTTTACAGGAAGTGCTTTACAATTCCTTAAAAAACACCAAAATCGCCTGGAAGGGATCAGGGGCGGCGGCAGTTGCGCTAGACCCGAGAAACGGAGAAGTGCTGGCTTTGGTGAGTCTGCCAAGTCCCGACGGTAACGATTTTAGCAGGGGCCTCACCGTTTCGAAATACAAAATAATAACCTCAGATCCTGAGCGGCCTCTTTTTAACAGGGCGATTTCCGGCCTTTATCCGGCAGGTTCTACGGTAAAGCCACTAATTGCTTCGGCCGCGTTACAGGAAAAAATTATTGACCCCATAAAACAAATTGATGATACTCTCGGCTATATATCAATTCCTAACCAATATGACCCCGATATCGTTTACATTTTTAAAGATTGGAAAGCCCACGGCTACGTGGATATGCGTAGCGCCATCGCGGTTTCGGCTAACGTTTATTTCTACACTATCGGCGGCGGTTACAAAAATATTAAAGGCCTTGGTATCGAGAAAATCGACAAATATCTTTCATTATTTGGCCTTGGTTCGGTGCTCGGCATCGATCTTAACGGTGAAAAGCCCGGACTCGTGCCGACACCGGATTGGAAGAAAAAAGTCAGAAAAGAAGATTGGTTTACCGGTGATACTTATAACGTGTCAATAGGACAAGGGGATTTAATGGTAACGCCTCTTCAAATGGCTTCAGCCATCGCGGCGATAGCAAACAACGGCACACTCTGGCAACCAAGAATCGTGAGAAGTATTTCAAGCCCGGAGGACGATATTTTAAGCGAATTCAAATCAAATTCTATCCGCGAAAATTTTATTGATCCGGAAAATTTAAAAATAGTAAGAGAAGGAATGCGGCAAGCGGTTCATGAGGGGTCGGCGCATCTTCTTTCCGCCTTGCCGTTTGAAACGGCGGGAAAAACCGGTACTGCCCAGTTTGGTTCCGCTAACAGCAAAAGCAACGCGTGGTTTGTCGGTTTCGCTCCTTATGAAAATCCGCGACTTACCCTGGCAATTGTGGTGGACGGAGCAGGAGAGGGTTCTTCAGCAGCCGTTCCTATTGCTAAGGACGTCTTTGAATGGTATTTCAATCAGCCGGAGAATATGCTAAGATAGGAGTCATAAATTTATTAATATGTGGCGACCCCAGCTCCAATTTTGCAAGTTGTGCCACGGCGAACCGCTTCGCCCTTTACAGGATGCCGCTATTCGCGGCGCGCGGTTCGCAAGAGATAAAATTTATTTACTTTATTAAACAACATATTTATTAATTAAAAGGCAAAATTAGAGCGGGGGGCTCATAAATCTTTCTAAAATTTATGAGTTTCGCTCTATAAATTTTAGAGATTTATGGCACAACAAACTTATTTAAGTCAGGAGGGTCTTGAACGATTGAGACAAGAGTCAAAGGAGCTAAAAACTATCAAGCGCCAGGAAATCGCGAAAAGGCTTCAGGACGCCAAAGAACTCGGAGATCTTTCTGAAAACGCGGAGTACATTGAAGCTAAGGAGGCGCAATCGATGAATGAGGTGCGCATCGCGGAATTGGAAGAAATCATAAAAAACGCCGTAGTTATCGAGACGCCGCAAAAAAAGGACACGGTTGAAATCGGCTCAACCATAGAAGTTAAATCAGCGGATAACGGCATTGAACGTTTTGTTATTGTCGGCTCGGAAGAAGCCCGGCCGGCAGAAGGTAAAATCTCAAACGAATCGCCGCTCGGACGCTCGTTCCTGGGAAAAAAGATGGGCGACGAAGTTGAAATAAAAACTCCCAAAGGCATAGCGAAATATAAAATCATTAAAATAGAGTAGTGCGATACCAATATACTAATACATGCGAATGATACAAATAAAATACTAATAAAATTCGTATGATTATTAGTATCATTAATACAAATAGTATATTAGTATCATATTAGCGTAAACGTATGACTTCGTTAGAAGAACTTAGGGAAACACGGATCAAAAAATTACAGGCCCTTGAAAAGGCCGGACTTGTCGCTTACCCTGCCAAAATTAGCCGCGCTCAGACCGTCGGGGAAATCCTGGAAAAATTTCTGCTGTTTTGGATTACAAAAAAATCGGTCCTCACCGCCGGCCGGATAAAAACGTTAAGAACCCACGGCGGCATTACTTTCGCCGATCTGGAAGATTTTTCCGGACGCATCCAGCTTCTTTTCAGCAAAGAGGCTCTAGAAAAAACGGCATATCAAAATCTTCTGGATTATTTTGATATAGGCGATTTTATCGAAGTTAGCGGAACGGTTTTAAAAACAAAACTCGGCGAAAAAACAATCAAGGCACAACGGTTCGCGATGGCGGCCAAGACTTTGCGGCCTTTGCCAGAAAAATGGCACGGCCTACAAGACGTTGAAGAACGGTTCCGGAGGAGATATCTCGATCTTTTAATGAACCCGGAAACCAAGAAAAAACTTCTTAACCGCTCGGTAATAACCAAAGCTATAAGAGATTATCTTGACGGCGGCGGCTTTCTGGAAGTTGAAACTCCTATATTGCAAAACTTGGCCGGAGGCGCTGCCGCTAAGCCGTTTAAAACCCACCTAAACACCCTTGATCTTGAGCTCTACTTGCGCGTTGCTCCCGAACTTTACCTGAAGCGCATGCTGATCGGTGGATGGGAAAAAATTTATGAAATTGGCAAGAATTTCCGCAACGAAGGCATAGACGCGTCGCACAATCCGGAATTCACAATGCTTGAGGCTTACATTGCCTATGAAAATTCCGAATATCTGAAGACATTTATAAAAAATCTGCTGCAAACAGTCGTAAAAAAGATCAACAATGGCAATGCGACAGTAAGATATGAAGATAAAGAAATTGATTTTTCTGGCGATTGGAAAGAAACGGACTATTCTGACCTGGTAAAAAAATTTGAAGATCAAGCGCGTCCCGATGAAGGCGTAACGGCCTGGGATATCGCGAAAAAAACTTTAATTCAACCGACCGTAGTGAGCGGCTTCCCCAAAAACATCCTGCCGTTGGCGAGAGCGACCGGCGAGAAAGCCGACGCCTTCCAAATTATCATCGGCGGCTGGGAACTGATCAAAGCGTTCAGCGAGCTTAATAATCCCTTAGAGCAGAAAACGAGATTTGAGGAGCAGGAAAAATTGCGGCAAACAGGCGACCACGAAGCCCAGCATCTCGACGAAGATTTCATTGAAGCGCTCGAATACGGCATGCCGCCCGCAGCCGGTTTTGGCCTGGGCATTGACCGGCTTGCCGCCTTATTGACCGATTCTCACAGCCTACGGGAAATCATTCTATTTCCAACAATGCGTCCTAAAATATAAAAATAACTATTTATGAAAGAAGAAGGCGCGCCAAAGTCAAATTTACAAGAAATTCCAGTAAATCCGCCGGAAACCGAAGAACAACGTGAAAAGCGATTGAGCTTCGCGAAAGATAAGATTGATAGGTATTTTAAAGAAAGAGACCAAGAACTGTCATATATGGTTGATTTACAATTTCCGGGTTTGAAAGAAGAAATTATAGCAGGAGCCGAAGAAGCTTCACGCTATCTCTTTGATAAAGCGCGAACGACAAAAGGGAAAGAAAGGCTCGATAATGTAGTATCCTTAAATCGACTCTTAACAATTGTAAATTCTGAAAATAAAAAGGGAGAAGATATGGGGAATGAGTTACTAAAAAATTTACTTACTAATGAAGAGGCTGTAAAAGAGCTGTTTAGAAAAGGTGAAGAAGAAGTAAAAAATAGGACAATAAACTAATCACAATAATGTTAGACATTAAATTAATTCGTGAAAACAAAAAAGAGGTTGAGAAAGGCATTCAAGCCAAGGGTTTTAAAGCTAATTTAGATTTGATTTTAGAGTTGGATGAAAAAAACCGAAAATTGGAGCAGGAAATTGAAAAATTGAATGTTGAACGCAAAAAAGCGGCGCAGGAAAAAAATATTGAACGCGGTAAAGAAATTAAAATCAAGCTCGCCAAACTCGAAAAGGATCAGAAAGTAGTTCAGAGCAAGCTCAATGAATTAATGTTCAAGTTGCCAAACTTGCCCCTGCCGGAAGTGCCAGTCGGAAAAGACGAAACAGAAAACGTAGTTTTAAGGGAAGTAGGCGAGAAACCGCAATTTGATTTTCCGGTCAAAGACTACGTGGCGCTGGGAGAGAGACTCGGCTGGATAGACACCGAGCGCGCCGGCAAAGCTGTGGGCTCACGCTTTGGTTATATTCTGCGCGACGCCGTCGATTTGGAATTTGCCTTAGTCCGATTTGCTTTTGATATTCTAAAAAAAGAAGGTTTTATCCCTATAGTCCCGCCGGTATTTCTAAAACCAGAAGCCATGCGGGGGATGGGCTACTTAGATCATGGCGAAGAGGAAGTTTACCACTTAGAAAAAGATGATTTGTATCTAATAGGAACGTCAGAGCAGGCGATAGGCGCGATGCACATAAACGAGATTCTCGACATTAAAAAACTGCCCATGCGCTACGCCGGATTTTCTTCCTGCTTCAGGCGAGAAGCCGGCTCATACGGCAAAGACACCAAAGGCATCTTGCGCGTCCACCAATTCGATAAAGTAGAAATGTTCAGTTTCGTCCGGCCCGAAGACGCCAAAAAAGAACATGAACTTCTTCTTTCAATGGAAGAAAAATTTATGCAGGCTCTCGGCCTGCCTTATCACGTGCTTCAGATCTGCACCGGCGATCTTGGAGTACAGGCCGCGAATAAATACGACATCGAGGTCTGGCTTCCCGGTCAAAACCAATACCGCGAAACCCATTCAACCTCCAACGACACCGATTTTCAGTCGCGACGCCTTAACGTCAAATTCAAAAACGAAAATACCGGCAAAAACGAGCTGGTTTATACTCTTAATGGCACGGCTTTCGCCATCGGCAGAATGATCATCGCTATTATGGAAAATTACCAACAAAAAGACGGCACTATAAAAATTCCGCCCGCCCTGGAAGGATGCATCAAATAAAAACTCAAAAATCAAATCTCAAACGGATTTATTTCCCGAAAGGGATTTTTTTTGTTATGTTAAAACCAATGGCAGAAAAACATCCAAAAAACAGTTTACGCACCTGGCTTGAGATAGACAAAAAGGCAATCCGGAACAACATCGCCCAGTTCCGAAAAATTATTTCTTCAAAGACCAAACTTATGGCAGTCATAAAATCCAACGCTTACGGCCATGGCTTGATTGACTTTGCCAGAACTGTCGAAAACAAGGTGGATTGGTTTGGGGTGGATTCCATCGTAGAAGGCCTTAAATTACGCCAAAAAGGCCTTAAAGGGGCCATTTTAGTGCTTGGATATACATTGCCAGCTCGCTTGCCCGAAGCCGCTCAGAACGATATCAGTTTAACAAGTTCTAGTTTTGAGTTAATTAAGGAAATTAGCGCTTTAAAAACTCGGCCGAAATTTCACATAAAAATAGACACCGGAATGCACCGCCAGGGTTTTTTCTTAAAAGATTTACCCCGACTTATTAAACTTCTTAAACTATTTAAACTTTCTCCTGAGGGTATCTATACCCATCTGGCTTCCGCCAAGGATCGCCTCTATCCTTTTTATACTTTAAAACAGCTTAAGGATTTCAAAAAGGCGGATGCCATTCTAAAAAAAGCCGGATTCAACAACTATTTGCGCCACGCCTGCGCTACGGCCGGAACTTTGCTTTATCCGAATTCGCATTTCGATTTGGTGCGCGTCGGCATAGGTCTTTACGGGATGTTCTCGACAAGAGAAACCGAACTTCAGATGACTCTGCCCAGCTGGTCTCCCTACGGGGGATCTCTCGAAGGGAGACAAAATCAAAAGGGTCTTAAAGTCCAACTGCAACCGGCTTTGTCATGGAAATCTATAATAGGGGAAGTAAAAAATCTAGAATCCGGTTCGTATGTTGGCTATGATCTTACCGAGAAGGTTTCAAAACTATCGCGCGTTGCCATTATACCCGTGGGTTATTGGCATGGATTTGACCGAGGCTTGTCATCAATTGGCGAAATCCTGATAAAAGGCAAGCGGGCTAAAATTCTGGGAAGGGTGAGTATGGACATGGTCGTCGCGGACATTTCCAAAATTCCCGGCATCAAAATGGGAGATGAAGTGATTATAATTGGTAAACAGGGAAAAGAAAAAATCACGCCGGAAGACATTGCGCAAAAAATCGGCACCATAAATTATGAAGTCATAACCCGCATCAACCCCCTCATAAAACGAATTTACCTATAAGTTTGTAATTTGTGATTTTTTAACACATGCCTTCATCACGCTATTACCGCTATCCCATATTGGATCAGGAAGCGAAAAAAAAATCGCGAAAAAAAATATTCGCCGGTATTTTCGGACTCTTCATTTTAAGCGCTTTGTTGTGGGCCGTTTATTTTTCGCCGGTTTTTGAGATAAGGAATATTAGCATTAATCATCCGGATAAAATAACCGCCGAGGAAGCGGCGCAAATCGTAAACGACCTGAAACTATACTCCAAAATAAAGTTCATGTATGGCCTCGCGCCGATGCTGCAAAAAAATCTTATTCTGGTCTCCAAAAAACGGCTGGCCCAGAACTTGTCGGTGTCATTTCCGGAAATTCGCGACGTTGTCATCAGAAAAAAATTTTTCCATACCCTAAGCATCGAGTTTAATATGCGCGAGCAGGTAGGAATCTGGTGCGCCGCGCAAAGCCGTTGTTATTACATAGACGCTGACGGAATTATTTTCATGCCGGCGTCGGAGAGCGAAGGTTCGCTTGTATTGAAAATACAAGACATGAAAAATCCGCAAGTCGATCTGGGACAAACCGTCTTGCGCCCCGATCTGTTAAAATTCCTGGCCGATTTCCGGGATAAGCTTTCAGAAACCGAAAAAATCAGCGTAACGCTTTATAAACTTAATGGTCAGACTGCGCCGATTGAAGCGATAACAGGACAGAATTGGTCAATTTACATGGAATCGGCAAAAACGCCCGACAGCTTATTGAAAACATTGGTCGCGACACTAGACGAGGCGATAAAATCAAAACGCTTCCGACTGGAATACATCGATTTAAGAATCCCCGACAGAATTTTTTACAAGTTGAAATAAAAGTTAATAAAGCGAACCCGATGTTTCTTTCCGAAACCTTCCGAGCAGGCGGGCTTGGCGGTTTTTGATATAATAATAATAAGCTCATCAAAAACCCCGCCGTGGCGAGGACAAGCGCAGGCGCCGCAGCGGTTCGACGTCCCGAGCACTCACCGTCGAGGGAGAGCGGCCGGAGCGGGTTGAGAGAAAAGATATCGGGTGAGCCTAAATTGTCTTATTCTATTTTATAAATAAAAATCGAGTAGCCGATTTTCGCAACCGGTTTGTATTGATCAAGCCAGACATAAGAGCGCTGGTTATAATGGCAGCTGCCGACATATTGCGGCTGACAGGCGACTTGAAGAAATGTCGCTGAAACCGCAAGCCAACCCCTTTGAGGAATTTCGCGGTCAAACATCCGAGCGGTATTTCCCATATAATAACCCACGTCTCCGCCGCCGAAATAATCCACGCCTATGCTCTGGATGTTATTTTGTTTTACAAACCGCGAGAGGCGCAAAAGATCCTGCCCCCAGTCCAAGTTTGAATCAGTCACGATTTTATAGCCGCCGTTAGGACCTCCGCCGAATTCGTTGAAGTAGGCGAGAAATGCCGGAAACGTAAAAACAACAGAAAGCGACGCCCAAAGCAGAAGAACAAAGATAATCAGAATCCTCTTAAAACTGCGCCAATAAAGCCCCCAGACCTGTAAGAATCCTTGATAATTGCTGATGCGTTCCGTCGTCGCTTTTATCCAAAAGCCCACTTGTCTGGCGGTAAGCAAATAAATGAACGGCAGGGTAGGGATTAGGTGTCTCACGCCGATATTCAGGTTAGAGCGAATAGAAACAAACCAGTAAACTACGATAACCGCGAGCGCCCCGAGCTCAACAAAATTATCTAAAATGTTTATTCTAATGTTCTTGAGAACATTAGAATAGGAGTTTTTAAGATCTCTCACAAAAAGCCATAAAGCAAAGAGTACTAGCAAAATATACGTCACGGGCTCCTTTACCAGATACATCAGTGGAAAGTAAGAAACAGAACCCGTACCCGAAATTTCTCCCAAGTAATAAGTCGTATTGCCTCCGGCCTGGCGCTGGAGAACCATCAAAACTCCGAGAAAGTACTGGCCCAGAGCCCTGGAAAATATAAAATTACTTTTTACAAGCCACACGACAAAATCGACAGCCGGCTGAAAACCAAAAGAGCCAAGCGTAAAGATAGTGCCATTCAATTGACGCTCCGGAGGATAATTCCAGACGTGCCATACATAAACCATCCCGACGACAAAAAGCGCGACAATTGACGATAGAATAAACCCTCCTATGTAAAGTTTCGCCGATTCCAGCACTCTTTTTTTGTTCGCCAGAAACCAGATAAAAATCAAAAAAGCGAAAATTAGCGGCAAAAGAATTGTTGAAAATTTAGTCAGCAGAGCCAGGCCGAAGACAATGCCGAAAAACAGCGAGTTTTTTAAAGTAGGCGACTTAAGCCATCTGTAAAAATAATAATAACTGATGAAAAATCCGGCGGCAGCGCCGACGTCAGTCGTCACGAAACGGGTATGCGCCAGAATCGTCGGCGAAAAAACATAAAGAAAAAGCGCCAGAAACCCGATGTTTTTACCCCAAAGCTCGCTTGCGAATTTAAAAACAAAGAAGCCTAACAGCAGGCTTATTAAAATTATCGGCAGGCGCCCGGCCCGCATCATATTTTGCGCGTCATTGCCGGAATTATAAAGGAAATAATGCCCAAAATCCCACTGGCCATTAATGTCATCCGTCCAGGACTTAATCTGCGACGGAAAATTGATGTTCATAAATAAAAGCGGAATAGCCGCCAGATCTTTCAAAAGCGGCGGATGTTCGGGATTTAGCCGCATATCTTTTTGGGTAAGGTAAGAATAGCCGGCCGGCAAGTGCGGCCCTTCATCCACTATCGCCGAATCGTTCCACATACTTAAAACAGATAAAAAACCGAACAATAAAAGAAGCAAAAACACGATAAAATTATTTTTTTTCATTATTTTACGGGATTATAATTGCTCCCGCGTTAATATCTATTATTTCTATTTTAACATCCTTAAACTGTTTTCGCAGAACGTCAAATAAATCAAAATTAAATTGCAATGGCACAATAACCGCGCCGTTTCTGCCGCGTTTTACGTTTTCGAAGTTCGCGAAATCAGGAGTAATATACTTTACTTCATCTTTGCCCCATAGTAAGAACATAGCGGTCATTGCCGGCATTGGCACGCCTCGAGCAATTGCGCCAGGCGCGTTAACTATAACATATTTATTAATATCCGCGGGCAATTTTTTGAGATATTCAGCCTCTTTGACATAATTTTCAGAAAACGCGTCGCGAGTTTCAGGATTGATAGCCCAAGAAACAAAATATTTACTGGATTCAAAAATCGCGACTAAAAAAAGAAAAATCAAAAATAAAACAAGAACTTCTTTTTTAAGGCGACGAAGCTGGACAAAATAAGCCTCAAAATTTTTATCAGCCAGCTTTTTGTTGAAATAATCTTGGATTTTTTGATAAGCATCCACAAGCCCTAATCCCGCGAAAGCATAGGCGATAGGCGCAAGCGCCAAAGATCTTAAAGCGTGGGGCAATCCTTCAGAAGAAAAAATCGCCGGGAAAAGAAAAATTAAAAACCATGAAAATAAAAATCTTTCAGCAAATTGGCGCCGCCTGGCGCCCAAATAAACGCCATAAAGAAAAAGAATTCCAACCGGCCAGAAAAGTTGGGGGGAACCCGAAAAATTATGGCGCCAATTAAAATCGCCCGCAAAATTAAACATTCCGAGCGTTTTTACCAGATTAACTGCCAAAGCTTTCACGGGCGACGATTCATTGAATATGGAAACTTGGCCAGCGCGGCCGAAAAAATCAACCGAATGATTAAAAAAATAGATTCCCAAGGGTAGCGCGACCATGGTTGAAAAGACGGCAAATATCGCCGCGCCAATCAACAATTTATTGGACTTAGACTTAATTAAAAGCGGCAAGAATACTATTAAAGCAAGAATTGGAGCGAAACGAAAAGCGAGATAGGTATAAAAACCAAAGCCGAACAAGATTCCCGCGATGATAAAATGTAAAAACCTGGTTGTCCGAAAACCTTTTAATAAAAAATAAAAGGCAAAAAGTATAAATGGAATCATCAGGCTTGCCCGAAAACCGATCCGACTGAAAAGCACTGCCCAAAATCCGGTCGCCATAAAAAATGATCCAGCTAGCGCGATTCGTATCTCAAAAAGCTCTTTAAGCAAAAAATAAAGCCCCAACACCGCTAACACTCCGGCAAGAGCCGGAAAGACGCGCAGCGCCCAGGGCGTTATACCAAATGCCTTAATAGCCAGAGCGTCAAGCCAAATAATCATGCCTTCGCGGCCATTATTGTTCGGGTAAAAAACTGAGAAATTCCCCGATTTAAGCGAATCAAGCGCATCCACGCCGTTCATCGCCTCGTCGGGATAAAGGCCCGTGGGAATAGAAGTTATCTGCCAGAAACGGAAAAAAATCGCGATGGCGACAACCAAAACAAAGGCTATAACGTATAAATGCTTAGTTTTCATGTTTTGATTGTATCAAATTATCAATAATGTTAAAATATCAATATCGCCTAGACCTACGAATTACTAATGTTCCCGAATTACGAATATTCGTAATTCGAATAAATTCGTAATTGGTAGGGAATTTTTTATGAATTATGAAAAAATATGAATGATGAACAAGAAAAACAACATGCGCCGGAAATCGAAGCTCTTATTAAGATTGCCTTTGAAAAAGGCGTAGACGCGGCCATAAAAGCGGCGCGAGAAAAAAACGATCCTCACATGCTCGATGATTTTCACGACGCGCTGATTGACCGTTTTTACCAAGAGCTTGTCCGTATAGGTAAAATAAAATAATGCTGCGCGCTTTCGCTAAATCGATACAAATATACAAATGGTACTAATGATACGAATATGATACTAATAATTTTTTATTCGTATTCATTAGTATCATTCGCATGCATTCGTATATTGGTATCGCACTTAATATTTTGAATTTCCAATGATATATTATTATCTTTTATTTCTTCTTTTAGCCGCCGGATCTATCACATGGTTTGTGTGGTTTTTATTCCATAAGGCCTGGCAAGGAGGGCTCATTTTCAGTTCTTTAAATTTCATCCTTCTTGAAGCCAGATTCCCGCGAATTTTGGAAACAATAGATAGGCAGCAGGAATTGTCGGCCTTGGCGTCAATGGAGCAATTTTACAATACTCTTGATAGCGTTCTTAAAAAAAATAAAGGATTTTTTCAGCCAAGACCCAGTATAATTTTTGAAATCGCCGTATCCGAACAAAACGACCATATTGTCTTTTACACCGCGGTACCGCGCTGGCTTCAGAAAACCGTCGAGCGCCAAATTCAAGGCTTCTTTCCCCAAGCCGAGCTTGAGTGGGTTAACGATTATAATATTTTCGCCAGGCCGGGCGCCTTTGCCGGCTCAATATTAAAGCTTGAAAAAAGCTATGTTTTGCCGTTTGAAACTTACAAGACTCTCGCGACAAATACCCTGGCTATTGTAACAAACTCTGTTTCCCTTATTAGCGAAAGAGGCGAAGGCGCGGCCATCCAAATTCTGGTGAAGCCGACTCATTTCACCGCCAAACACGATGCCCGCAAAGTTATCAAGGCGCTGACCTTGGGAAGGAGCTTCGGAGACGCCGTCAAAGAACTCTCCGGTCCGGTGGCTTTTCTGGAAACGCTTGATTGGATTTTTAATACGCTCGGTTTTAAAAAAGAGCGAAAAGAACCGCCGCCGGTCAATCCGGCTCTTTCTCCAGAAGCCCAGGAGATAATCAAAGCTGTGGAAACCAAAACCCGCCAAAATCTATTTGAAGTCAATGTTAGAATTCTGGCGTCAGCCCGAACCATAGACCGGGCCGAGGAAATTCTGACCAACGCCGAAAATGCCTTCAGCCAGTTCCAATCCCCCAATCTCAACGATTTTTACGCCTTAAGGATTTACGGTAAAAAATTAAAAAAACTCGCTTATAACTTTTCATTCCGGCTTTTCAATGAAAATGAAAAAGTAATGCTGTCCGCGGAAGAACTAACCAGTATTTTCCACTGGCCGATTGTACGGCTTGAAACGCCGAAAATAAAATTACTTAAATCAAAACAAGCGCCGCCGCCGGCTATTATGCCCTCGCGCGGCGTTATTCTCGGTAAAAACCAATATCGCGGCCTTGAAACCGTCATCCGGATTGATACCGCGGACCGCCGCCGACATCTCTACATTATCGGCCAAACCGGCACCGGCAAGACTTCAATAATGAAGTCCATGATAAAGCAGGATATAGAGGCGGGAAACGGCGTTTGCGTTATCGACCCCCACGGCGACTTAGTTGAATCAGTTCTCGGTTTTGTACCGGAAAACCGAGCGCAAGACGTCATTTTGTTTGACCCGGCCGATGCCGAGTGGCCAATAGGCCTGAATCTTCTGGAAGCGGCGACGCCGCAGGAAAAAGACTTCGCTATTCAGGAAATGATCGCGATTTTTTACAAGCTTTTCCCGCCCGAAACCATGGGGCCGGTTTTTGAACATAATATGAGAAACGCCATGCTGACGCTGATGGCCGATGAAATGAATCCCGGCACACTTATCGATATCCCGAGAATTTTTACCGATAGAACTTTTGCCAGCTCTCTGCTTATAAAAGTTACCGACCCCTTGGTGCGCGATTTCTGGGAAAAAGAGATGTCAAAAATGACCGAGCAATATAAGTCCGAAATGCTGGGATACTTGATTTCCAAAGTCGGCCGCTTTGTTGAAAACACAATGATGCGAAATATTATCGGTCAGCCGCATTCGGGCATCAATTTTAGTGAGATTATGGACAACGGCAAAATTCTTCTCGTTAATCTCTCAAAAGGGCGTCTGGGAGAGATGAATAGCACTCTTTTGGGCTTGATTATCGTTACCAAACTACAGATGGCGGCTTTCAAAAGAGCGACAGAACGCAACGAAGAGACACGGCGCGATTTTTATCTTTATATGGACGAGTTCCAGAATTTCACGACGGATTCAATTTCATCAATTCTTTCGGAAGCCAGAAAATACCGCCTTAATTTGATTATGGGACACCAGTTCATCGCTCAAATGCCGGAAAAAATCCGCGACGCGGTTTTTGGAAATGTCGGGTCAATGGTAACTTTCCGGGTCGGAGCTGACGACGCGCCGTTTCTGGTAAAGCAATTTGCCCCGATTTTCACCGAGGCCGACCTTATCAACATTGATAATTTTCACGCCTATGTTAGGTTGCTTGTCAACGGCGCCACCACTTTGCCGTTCAACATTAAAATCGAGGCTCCGCCGCCAAGCAGCGCGGAAGCGGCGGAAAGAATCCGCAATCTTTCGCGGCAAAAATACGCCAAACCGCGCGCCGCAGTAGAAGAAGTAATTAACAAAAGATTCGGCAAATAAATATGGATGAAATAATATTTAAAAAAAGAGATTTCTGGCTGGCAATACTAAGCGGTGAGCTCGTCGCTTGGCTTTCATGGCCGGTGTTAAAAAATTTAAAGATTCTGGATATTTTAGCCGGTTTTGGGATAGGAACTTTCAGTTTCAGCGTTTTCTGGTTGCTGTTTATTCCGGCAGGCGCGATTTTCGCTCTTTATCTGTTTTTCCTTTTAGCGCGATCAAAAAATAGGCCGGGGTTTTTTCAGTTGGGCAAATACGGCGTAGTCGGTGTCCTAAACACCTTTATGGATGGCGGGATTTTTAATCTTCTGGTTTTGATTACCGGTATCGCCGCGGGCTGGCAGGCAATCGGCTTCAGAATAGTTTCATTCACGGTAACAATAATCAATAGCTTTTTCTGGAACAAATTCTGGACTTTTAAGGCGGGCGGGGAGGCGGGCGGCCAGGCGGTAAAATTTTTCTTTATAAGCACCACGGTCGCCTTGATTAATCTCGGCATTTTTGCGGTTCTTATCAATGTCATTGGTGCGCCGTTCGGAATTGACATAAAAATCTGGGCAAACATATCGATTGCATTAACAATTATCACGGCTTTTTTCGGAAACTTTTTCGGCTACAAATTTATAGTATTCAAAAAATAAAACGAGCCCCTAAACTCGTTTTAAAGTTCCATTAACTTCTTATAAACCTCAAACGCCCGCATGGCGCCTGCTCTTCATTTTGTACTACTCATGCCGGCACCATTGGCCTTCTTCGGTTTTTTGCCATACGCATTTATCGGCGAATATATCTATTGACGGAACGGGCGGTTCTTGTTTCGCGACGGTTTTCTTCCCGTAAAAGTAATCCAAGAATTCTTGGACATCATTCAGAGTGATGGCGCTGGAATAAAATCCATCCTGTTCAACAGAAATGTCCCGATTGTCAGAACCGATATTGAGCCCCACGACATAGCCCCTCTCGTTTATCAACGGACTGCCGCTGAAACCGTATAGAATCGTCGGCTGGTATTTTACATAATGATCTTTTGATTTTACGCGCCCCTTAATAACCTGCCAGAGGCCGTGCTTGCTGTGGCCGATTGCGGCGACAGCAGAGTCGTTTGCGATCCACATCGTATCGTTAAGAGGAAGATAGGGGAATGGCTTTCGATCACCGGACAAGTCGGGCGCAAGACGTAAAATCACCATATCTTTTGGTTCCCAAACATAAACCCTAGTTGCTTCAAATTTTCTGCCGTCATAGAGCCTAACCCAACGTTGGGAAGAGGCGGAGCAGATATGGTAATTGGTAAGAATGTCTCCTCTAGCGTTAATTATATAACCCGTTCCCGTGCCGTTATCACAATAGATAACAACCACACTCGGCTTGATCTTTTCAATAACCTCATCTGGCACCTGCGCCCAAGCCGGCACAGCCGTCGCCAAAAGCACCAAGAACGGGAACACGGCTAGCCGTTTCATCTGTAAATCCTTATTTTTAAGGGACAAATTATTGCCACCATAATGCCGTATTTATATAATTTTGTCCAGAGTTTTTACTTAACGCTATGGGGCATTAATATGTATAAAAAAACCACACTCGCAACTTAAAAATCGAAGAGGTGGCCAACGTACTGGAACTGGGCGAGAAAAGCCGGATTGTTCGCCGCTATCGTATTGTCTGTCCTCGTCATCAGCTTTTCGCTGGCTTTGGTCAACAGCCTGGCAACCAATGCCGTCCGACCACATTAAGAATATCGGAGACGACGGATTAATTGAAATCGTGCTGATGGGCTCTAATCAGAATTGCGAAACCATCATCATCGGATTTGCGGAAATGAAAAAATTAAAAGAGATGTATAAAGACTGACACCCCGCGATTCACGCGGGATTTTATTTGTTTCTTCCGCGAAAACTGAACGGTAAAAGTCACAAATAAATACATAACAAAATAATTGCGGCCGCAATTATTTTGTTATGTACAAGTAAAAGGTAAAAAGAAGGGGCTCCACGTGTGGAGCCCCGTAGGGGATCAATTGTCCCATTGCGACGGGACTACTGCTTGGCCATCTGGGCCGCTGTCGCGGCGGCCCACTTCCGGGCCATCCTGCTACCCAGCGACTTGCAGAGTTCCCGGCGATTGTACTAGTATTAAAATTAAAACCGCGGAAAATTGCGGCTACTACTAATCAAGCCAGAAGCTTTTCAATCTCTTCGCAAATGATATGAATCAGCATAATGTGCGCCTCCTGAATCCGGGGAGTGTTGTCAGAGGGCACAACAATGGAAAAATCCGCCGTTCCTTTGAGTTTGCCGCCATTCTTGCCAAGCAGTGTCACGGTCCTAAGCCCCTTTTGCTTTGCCGCCCCGATGCCTTCAATAATGTTGAGCGAATTGCCGCTTGTGGAAATACCAACAAAAACGTCGCCCGGTCTGCCGAGCGCTTCAACCTGGCGGGCGAAAATCATTTTAAAATCATAGTCGTTGCTACAGGCCGTAAGAAAAGAGGTGTCGGTCGTGAGCGCGACGGCGGAATAGGGTTTTCGTTCGAGTTTATACCGACCCACCAGCTCCGCGGCAAAATGCTGAGCATCGGCGGCGCTGCCGCCGTTTCCCGCGATCAAAATTTTGCCGCCGCCTTTAAGGCACCCGCAAAGCGCCACGATAATATCGCTGATCGTCTTTAAGATCTCGGCATCGTCAAACAGAAGTTTCTTGACTTCAATTGATTCTTTTATGTAATCTTTGGGACCCTCTATTATCATCATATAAATAGAAACAAAAAGCGGAACTCTTTGGTTTCTGATTTTAATTAGCGGAATACTTCGCGTATGCGCCATTGAAACCGGTATTAACGGTTTCCATCGCCTCGGCGCGCTGGCTGCCGTCTTTTGTGTTGCCGATGATATGAAACATTCAACCTATTTATGCTATCATAATTTTATATGACCCAATCGTCTGATTTTTATAATCTCGGCATAGCGCCAAATATACTTGAAATACTTCACAAGCTGAATTTTAAAATTCCCACTCCAATTCAGGAAAAATCCATTCCGATAGCTCTGGAAGGAACAGATATGATCGGCATTGCCCAGACCGGCACCGGCAAGACATTGGCTTTCGGCGTACCTATGATCCAAGCGGCGCTCAGCGGCAAGCAGGGACTCGTAGTATTGCCGACGCGGGAGCTCGCTTTCCAGGTCAATGAAGTTTTCCATAAAATCGGCTCGCTATTGGGCGTGCGTACCGCCATTCTCATAGGCGGGGAGCCTATCGGCCGCCAGATACAAGCGCTTCGCAGAAATCCGCAAATCATTATCGGCACTCCCGGGCGGATTATCGATCATCTGGAACAAAAAACCGTAACGCTGGCGTCGGTTGCCGTTTTGATCCTGGATGAAGCAGATCGCATGCTTGATATGGGCTTCGCGCCACAGTTAAAGAAAATTCTCCAGGTATTGCCCCGCGACCGACAAACCATGCTTTTTTCGGCAACCATGCCGCAAGATATCGCCAATATAGCGCAGGCGCATATGAAACTTCCTGTCCGCGTTGAAATCGCTCCGCCGGGCACGCCGGCGGCGAAGATTACCCAAGAACTTTTTTTCGTGGAAAAACCGGATAAGTTTAAGCTTCTGGAAAAAATTCTCGGGGAATACCGCGGATCCGTACTTATATTTTCAAGGACAAAACACGGCGCGAAAAAAATTACGAAAAGCATCCGGCTGATCGGCCACTCCGTAGCGGAGATTCATTCGAACAGATCGTTAAACCAGCGCCGTGAAGCCCTCGATGGTTTTAGAAACGGCAAATACAGAATTCTTGTCGCGACCGATATCGCCGCGCGGGGGATAGACGTGAAGGGGATTGAACTTGTTTTGAACTACGACCTTCCTCAACACCCGGAGGATTACGTCCACCGCATCGGACGCACCGGCAGGGTAGACAACGCGGGGCATGCCATCTCCTTTGCCACGCCCGAACAAAAAAACGACGTCCGGGGAATCGAACGCCTTATAAGGGCAACTCTGCCGCTATCAACATTATCGGCGACACTGCCCGCGCGAATGCCTATGCCCTCGGCGCCAAAACCCCCAACTCCTCCCGGCCATCGTTTCCATTCCGGCCGCCGTCAGACACCCCCGGCCCCGAGGCGGTTCAACCGTTAAAGACGCTGTTCGTAAGCAAATTTTAAATTGCCGTTTTCGTTCAATCGAAAAGAAAGAGTGACGATCGCTCCGCCTCAAATACTTATTTGAACAGTTCATTTTCAACCAGGAAGTAGAAATTGGACAAATTCGTTTTTGCCCTTCTAATTCTTTACTATAGCACGCACGCTTTTTGGTAGATTATGGAGACATTATAGCAACCAAAATATTTAATCAACGGGCAAAAGAATTTGAAAGGGCGTCCAATTTTCACTTCCTGGTCAATCGTTTGATAAAATGGTATAATATTTCTGTTTTTGCGGGGTCGTCTAACGGTCGGACTGTGCCCTTTGAAGGCACCTATTTTGGTTCGAATCCAAACCCCGCAGCCAGAAACTTTTGACGGGAATTAAGACTTATAATAAGAAGAGGAAAATTTCAGTATAATTTATGAATCAGTCAATTCCCGGTAATTCCACGGAAAAGCTTACAAAAGATACCATTATCAAGCTAGCCGTATGCGTCGGGCTTGCTGCTTTTTGGGTAATATTTCTCTGGAATTTTTGGGACAAAGGGATATATGCCCTGGGTATTAACGCTTTTGTTTTTGGGGCATTATTCTTCGGTTTTTTTGTTTGGGTTCTTTTTAAAAAAGGCGGATATCTAAAAGAGGATCTTGTTTGGATCGTTCCGCTGTCGCTGATAATTATCAGCTTTTTACTGTATGATAATCCATTTGTGAAAGTAGTAACATTATTTGTTTGGCCTGTTTCTTTTATTGTTTTTTATAACTATGCTTTTTTAAACAACAGGAAAGAAAAATCATGGGATTTTTCTTTCCTGTTCCATCTGTTTATGGAGCGTTTACTGGCGATTCTCGGCAATACCGGCAAGTCGGCTATTTTGTATCTGGAATTTATAATTCCGGCAAATGATAAATATAAAAAGATTATTGCCAGAGTGTTAATAGGGTTTGCCTTATTTTTAATCATCACATTTGCTGTTTTAGTTCCCTTGCTGTCTTCAGCGGATGCGACTTTCGCGCGCGCCGCTCAAGCCGTTCGCGAATGGGTAACCGATCTTATATCATTGCCGCTGGTGTACAGACTGATCTTTGCCGTCGTTCTCTCGATCGCTTTTTTTGCCGCAGCAATCACGTGGGGAAAAGAATTTAATTATAGCAAGAAAGAAAAAGAAACTACTTCAATCGATTCTATTATAACCGGTATTGTCCTTGGAGGAATCTTAACGGTATACCTGCTTTTTTTGTGGATACAGATTAGCCATTTATGGGTCGGCTCGTTACCGTTTGATTTTAAGACGACCGAAAATTTGGTAAAAAGCGGTTTCTGGCAATTGTTCGTTCTAACGCTTCTCAATATCTTTATTTATTTCTTCACTTACAAAAAGACTTCGTCATTTGTGCAAAAAATTTTACTTGCTTTCACCGCGGCTTCGTTATTGCTTCTTGTTTCGGCAAGCCATCGCATGAGTCTATACGTGTTTTTTTACGGATTCAGTTATGAAAAGTTTTTTGCATCATATACTGTATTATATTGCGCACTGCTTTTCTTTTGGTTAATATCGAGACTGGTTATTCATAAAAAAACAGATATTTTTAAATCAACGGTTATTTTGTTCATTTGGATGTATGGAATAATGATGATTTTTCCGGTAGAACAGTTTATTTTCCGTTCCAATGTGGCGTTTTCACAACGTGAAGATTCGCGTATTCGGCTTTCTGAACTTTCCATGCTTTCTCCTGATGTTTTGGGTTTGGTGAAAAGATATGAAGCGGTGGGTGTTTTAAAAAAAGAAACGTTTGATTGGAACCCATGGATAGAAAGTCGGGAGAAAAAAGTCACAGATAAAAAATGGTACGAGCGCAATGTTATGAATTTACTCTACATTCAATATTCAATCAAAAGATGACCGAGACGCCTTAATTTGACATGCCGAGTAGTAGAAACTGGAGTTTCACTACCCGGCGTGCTAAAATAGGCTTAAAAAAGCTCTTTTGTATAGATTTAGTAAAAACTTGTATAGATTTGTATAGTGTGTTATCCTCTTAAAAGAGAGGTATTTTTAATGAAAAATAATGATTTAATACCAATAGGCGAGGCGTCAAGATTATTAAGAGTTTCAATCATGACCCTGCGTCGTTGGGATGAAAGCGGCCGACTTTCTTCTATAAGGCAACAGCCTGGTGGTCATCGTTATTATAGAAAACTCGATATTGAGATTTTCTTAAGCGATTTAATGCGCCTTGCTCATGATTGGATAATTACGCAATCGGAATTTCCGGAGATGTTTTATTGTCAAACTAGCGCGGTTTTTCAAGCACGTTTAACTAAAATGCAAAATCTAATGATTGAAAATCCGAGTGCTAAATATTTATTCTCTTTACTTGTTTCTGTGGCGGGCGAGATTGGTAATAACTCTTATGACCATAATTTGGGGCAATGGCCCGATGTTCCTGGAATTTTTTTTGGATATGACCTAAATAAAAAACAAGTTGTTTTAGCAGATCGCGGATTGGGCGTTTTAGCAACCCTTAAGAGGGTTAAACCGGAATTAATGGATCATAAACAAGCTCTTAAAACAGCATTTACCGAATTAATATCGGGTCGTGCTCCGGAAGAAAGAGGAAACGGCTTAAAATATGTGCGTGAAGTTATTGCTAATAATCAAATTAATTTACTGTTTCAAAGCGGCGATGCAGAATTAAAAATTATTAGCGGAAGCCGTGAGTTAGAAATAATAAATATAGTAGATAATTTTCATGGCTGTTTTGCGCTAATTTCTTATTAAACTATTAAAAAATATGATTATAGAACTAAAAAAATTTGGTACCACTCTCATTTCTCGGCAATCAGGAAGAGAAGCTTATTCCGCTCTCCAGCCTCTTTTGAGAGATGTGGCAAGCGAAGAAAATATTGAAATTAATTTCGAGGGTATTTTGACTTTTTCGCCATCTTGGGGAGATGAGGTTCTTTCTCCTTTATTAAATATTTACGGGAAAAGATTGGTTTTAAAAAATACAGACAATCCTTCCGTTCAAGCCACATTGGAAATATTAGAAAGAATTACAGAAAAGAAATTTACCATAATTTGACTCAAGTTTTCACTACCCGGAGCGTGTTAAAACAGGCCTAGAAAAGCCCTCAACGGTCTCATCCTGGGCGGTTCTAGACCGAACGTGCAAGACGAACGAAGGTGAGGAGGTACTGAGCACAGCAGTGCGAAGTGCACTTCAGATATAATTATGTACTGTAGTTAAATGAAAAAAGAAGATAAAAAATCTGTCATCAGGGGAGTTATAGATATAACCTCAAAAGGCACCGGCTATGTTACGGCCGCCGGATTCAGCGATGATATCCAGATAGAGCCGCAATTTTTAAACACCGCTTTGCACGGGGACGAAGTGGAGGTTTTTTTATTTCCCCAAATAGAAAAGGGGGAATTAAGCGGCGAAGTCATAAAAGTTCTATATAGAGCAAAGGTGGAATTTGTGGGCACGGTGGATAAAAGAAAAGGAAACAATGTTTCTTTTATCGTTCCCGATGACAAGAAAATGTATATTGATATTCTTATTCCTCCCGTCGAATCAAGAAGAATTAAAAACAATTGGAAGGTTCTCGCGCGGATTAAAAAATGGGACGATCCAAAAAAGAATCCCGAAGGCAGTGTTTTGAAAGTGCTTGGCAAAAAGGGAGACAATGACGTTGAAATGGAATCCATCGTGCTTGAAAAAGGATTTCAGACGGGATTCCCGCCAAAAATCAGAAAAGAGGCTGAATTATTGGAAAAAAGATCAAAACCGATACCGCAAAAAGATATCGCCGAAAGAAGAGACTTCAGGCGGGTCACGACGTTTACCATTGATCCAGAAGACGCGAAAGATTTTGACGACGCCGTTTCGTTTAAAAACATTTCCGACAATTTATTTGAAATCGGAGTGCACATTGCCGACGTATCGCATTACATAAAGGAGGGCGGCCAGCTTGATATGGAAGCGCGCCAGCGAGGAGTTTCCATTTATCTTGTTGACAGGACCATTCCGATGCTGCCGGAAGTCCTATCCAACGATATCTGCAGTTTGAATCCCGGCCAGGACAAACTGACTTTTTCGGCCGTTTTGACCATTTCCGCGTCAGGGATTATCGAAAAAGTCTGGCTTGGAAGGACAATAATAAATTCAAATAAAAGATTCACCTATGGGGAAGCGCAAAAAGTTCTGAATGAAAAAAGTGGAGAATACTGCTACGAACTGGAGCATTTAAATAAACTAGCGCGGATTTTTAAGAACAAAAGAATGAAAATGGGAGCGTTGGATTTTGACAGGGAAGAAGTAAAATTCAAGCTTGACGCGAAAGGAAAACCGGTGAGCATAGTTGAACAGCCAAGGCTCGATACCCATAAGCTGGTGGAAGAATTTATGATTCTAGCCAATAAGGAAGTGGCCTCATATTTAAGCCGCGAGATAAAAAGAATAAATAAAGGGGCTTCTATTTACCGCATTCATGACGTGCCGAAGAAAGAATCCATAGATGAGCTGCTGTTTCTTTTGAGAATGCTCGGACATGAGATAGAGGCCAAGGGAGAAAATATTTCATCAAAAGAATTAAACGATCTTTTTGAAAAAATTAAAGGCAAGCCGGAAGAGTCCCTTATAAAAACCGTGGCGATGAGGTCTATGGCCAAGGCGATATATTCCATAAAAAATATCGGACACTACGGATTGGCGCTCGAAAATTATACTCACTTTACCTCTCCCATAAGAAGATACGCCGATTTATTAGTTCACCGGATTCTGGAGAAACATCTGAAAGGCGGAAATCTAAACGGTCAGGAAGTCGCCTGGTACCATAGCCTCGCGGCAGCGCTTTCCCAGAGGGAAATTGACGCGGTGGACGCCGAAAGATCTTCCATTGCTTATAAACAGGTTGAATATATGACGGATAAAATAGGAAATACTTATAAAGGAGTAATTTCCGGCATAACCAGCTGGGGAGTATACGTGGAAGAATCAAAAACCAAGGCCAACGGGATGGTAAAATTCAAGGACATGAAAGACGATTTTTATGTTTTCAACAAAGAGACCTTTTCTCTTGTTGGCACAAGAAGCAAGAAAAAATATTCTCTCGGAGATGAAGTGAAAATAAAAATTGTCGGAAGCGACCTGGAGAGAAAAACTTTAGACTATGTATTTGTTTGACCGCGGCAAATAATCATCTACTAAATCTATTCTGTTCCACAGAACTATAGTTCGCTCCATTCTAATTCGGTTGTCTTAAAAAATTTGGCGGTAAAATCAATCGCTTTCTGATTATCGAAACGCTTGCATGTATAAATATCAACTGTTAGGAAATTAAGTTTTTCCCAAACGTAAATTGACGCGCCGGACTCAACCCAAAAAATAGCGCCTTCCCAGCCGTCATGAATTGGAATACTCTTGCCGGTAGCGGAAGTAATGATAGGCTCTTTTAAATCGGGATGGATTGTCATCTCGAGTTCTTTTGCCAAACCCAAAAGATATTTTTTAACCGTTTCTTTATTGATAATAGCGGAATATCGCGCCTCTATTACCAATCTCTGCCGCGTAACCCTTGGTTCAATATTTTTCATCTTTTTAATCAAAATATATAAATATAAATTTTTAACGTTTATTAATAGTATTCATTTCTTGATTTTTGTCAATATAGATACCCCCAAGTCTGAAGTTTGTCGCTGTCGGTATGCCATTTTAAACCGATGTCGGTGCGATAAAACATATTTTGAATCATAATATTTTTTATTCTCGTGTAGGCCTGATGGCGAGCTTCATTGACGGTCGTGCCCGATCCGGTAACGACCAGAAGGCAACCAGAATCTCCGGCAATGCGCCATACGCTGTCTTCCGTTTTTATATCTTCAATATGGATTCCGTCCAAGTTTCCGGGTTTTTTAAATAGAATTGGTAAATCCCGGTATATTTCAATCAATTCCTTGTCTCCCGCGCTGGCAAAAAAAGTCGGGACTAAAATTCTTACGCCTAATTGAAAACCTTTTTGGGTTTTTAATTCAAAATTTTCACCGAAAGCCAGTTTATAAAGCCACTCGCCAGTCGGCGTCAAAATACCTTCAAGTTGAATTTGAATTGTCGGATAACCAAACCGCGTTGTCCATTCAAGAGGGTAAATACCTTTGCCGTTTACGATGCAATTAATGTCAATGTAGCCGACATAACCTGATTCAATCAATGCCGGTTTCATTTTTTCAAGAGTCATTTTAAACAATTTATTTGGTTCACTCCAAAACATCAGCGTTCCCATCTCGCCCGAAAACGGGCCGATATCACCGGGGAAGATTCTTTTGTGTTCAAAATTTATATTTATCGGCAAAATAAAATCTTTACCGTTAAAAAACGCGCCGACAGCTACTTCAACTCCGGAAACGAATTTTTGAAGCTGAAAAATTGGCGCTTTTTTTTGCCAAATGTTTTTATTTTGTCTTAAAAGTTCGAGCAGATCTTTACCATCCTCTTCCTGACCCAGAAGCGAAAGCTCTTTGTTGCCGGAAGGAACGTTGCCGCTTGGTTTAAAAACATATCTTTCGGGGTTTTTCTCTATGAAAGCGATAGCTTCGTCGTAATTCGTAAATTGCCATTGCGGCAAAATATTGACGCCATATTTTTTAAGCTCCGTCTGTCCGAAATCGCGATCCATTTCCAACCTGTCGGTATAAACACTTCCGCCAATGACCAGTTTGCCGTTACGGCGCAATTTATCGGCAATCTCGCCAAATTCCATATCATCAAAAACAATTACATCAGCCCAATTCTTATGCGATTCCCAATTATCAACTTTATCAATAAAGCCATTATAGACATCGGCAACACTTTTTGCCTTCATGTATATTTTAACTTCATGCCCCTCTTTCTTAAGTTGCCACGCCAAATCACCGCTTAGCGCTTCAAGAGCTACAAATAAAAATTTCTTCGATTCAAATATTTTTCCGTTTCCGTTTGTATTGCCGCTGATATTTCCGTTCCGGGCAACAATATTGTTTTCTACTAAATTTTCTTTCATCTTTTTAAATTTATAAATTCATTATACAACAAAAAAATAAAATATTTTTAAAAAATCTGTGCATAACTTTTATTTTCTAATGGTTTTGTATATTATTGCGCAGACTTTTACTAATTTGACGGATAATTTTTGCCGACCTATCATAATATTGAGGATATAAATCAAAAAACACATGGCAAATAATGATTTTCCCGAGTTAATCCAATATTTGGATGATAAATTCACAGCCGTTGATAAACGATTTGACGAAGTCGATAAAAGATTTGACGGAGTAAAAAGCAACTTCAATAATCTCCTAACTGCTGTTGATGCTTACGCCCAAAAAGCGGATACCTATTTTCAGGAAAAAGTATAATAAACTTATTTAAAATCCGCCCCGCAATTGCGGGGCGGATTTTGTTGCCGGAACTTAATTTTTGTGGTATTTTATTGGCAAAAGGAGGATTTAATTATCGCTGTTTTTTTTTCGCCAATTGACATAATAGCACGCAAGTGCTATTATGTGTTTAATTTGAATTACCGCCCCTACGCCAGGAGGAATAGTGGTCACATATCTGGGTTTCTTAGCCGCGATTTTGACCACCGTCGCTTTTCTGCCTCAAGTTCTTAAGACTTTTAAAACAAAAAAGACAAATGACCTTTCTTTAATAACGTATATACTTCTGACTGTCGGCATGCTTCTCTGGGGCCTATACGGTTTTCTGAATAACGATATTCCTTTGGTCTTAGCGAACGCGATCACGTTTCTATTGAGCATGTCCATTTTAGTTTTAAAAGTAAAAAACGATCTGATGTAACAAAGGCCCTTCCGGGCCTTTTTATTTTTTACAGACATTCTCATATTCTTGAGTATGATTGTCTTAAAATTCAAACGATCGTCTAAATTAATATGAGAATGTTATTTGTTTTTTATTTCTTAAGCAGTTTAACTTCCTTCGCGCTCAACACCCGAAATTCACCGGGTTTCATTTTGCCCAAACTAACCGGCCCGATGCGCAGGCGTAGGAGGCGAGTGACGGTCAGCCGCAAAGCTTCGCACATGCGCCGTATCTGGTGCTTGCGACCCTCGCGCAAAATAATTTTGAAAGTATGATTATCTAGCCACTCGGTTTTTGCCGACAATGTTGTTACGCCATCAATTTCAATACCGCGCTCCAAAACCTTAAGCCGCCCGGCTCTGATCTCTTCCCGCACGGTAACTTTATATTCTTTTTCCACTAAATGCGCCTCGCCCGTAACCGCCTTCGCTATGACGCCGTCATCCGTCAGCATTAAAAGCCCTTCGCTTGATTTGTCTAGGCGGCCGACAATATTGAGCTTCGCGAACCGGGGGAACAATTCGTAAATAGTTTTGCCTTCGTTTTTTTCGCGGGAAGAAACGATCTCTTTGGGCTTGTAGATGACAATAGTTGTTTTTTTGGCAAGCTTTTTTTCCGCGGCAGGTAGAATCGCGACCTTGTCTTTTTCAGGATCAATTTGCACGCCCATTTCCCGCACCACCTTACCATTCACAGTGACGAGGCCAAGCATAATAAGCCGCTCCGCCTCGCGCCGCGAAGCGATGCCTTTTTCCGACATATATTTTTGTATCCGCATTAAAATAGCGACTAATTTTTATTGTGGATGATTTCAACTACGGCAAGCTCTAAAGGCAAAGGGGGAATTGGCGTGAATTTCATGTCCTGGGAGGCCGAATGCAAAATGTGAAGCGCCTGCGAAAGATTTTGCAACTCAAAACTGTTCGCCTGACCCTGCGACGCCTCCACCTGGTCCTGCGTCAGCTCCTGGGAAATAAGTCCTGAAAGCGCCGGGTCAATTTTCAGAATCATTAGGCGGCGGAAATGGTTTTGCATTTCCTTCAGAAACTCCTGTAAATCGCTGCCTTCGTCCATCATTCGGCCGATAAAATCCACCGCGCCGGCAGGATTTTTTGAAACGACGAAATCCGTAAGCGCTTTGACTTTTTCAAAGTCCACCACGCCCAAAAGCGATTCAACGTCTTCTTTTTTAACTTCGCCCGCGCCCCACGACTTCAACTGCTCAAGCATGGACTCGGCGTCCCGCGAACTGCCCTGCGCGTAGCGCGCCACGAGCTTGAGCGCCGGCTCGTCAATTTTTATTTTTTCGGCTCCGGCGATCATTGAGAGTCGTTTTAAAATTTCGCTTACCGAAAGCCGCCTGAAATCAAAACGCTGGACCCGCGACAAAATAGTCGCCGGAACTTTATGAACTTCTGTCGTTGCCAGAATAAAAATGGCATGCGCGGGCGGCTCTTCCAAAGTTTTCAGAAGCGCGTTGAACGCTTCTTTGGTGAGCATGTGGACCTCGTCAATTATGAATACTTTGAATTTGCCGACGGCGGGCGCGAACTTGATGCCGTCCCTTAGCTGGCGGATTTCGTCAATACCGCGGTTTGAAGCGGCGTCTATTTCAATTAAATCAAACGCTTTGCCCGCGGCTATCTCATTGCAAAGGCCGCATTTATTGCATGGCTCAAAATCTTTTCGTTCGGCACAATTTAACGATTTTGCTAAAAGACGGGCAAGTGTCGTTTTGCCTGTGCCGCGGGGCCCCGTAAATAAATATGCGTGGCCGACACGGTCCAGTTTCAGGGCGTTAGTAAGAGTCCTAACGACGTGTTCCTGTCCGATGACTTCGTTCCAGCTTTTCGGCCGATATTTGCGATATAAAACTAAATTAGCCATTATTTTTTCTGTTTTACACTATCACAAGTTTAGCATAATATAAAGTCAGTATGAAAAACTATTCACGAAACGCAGCCGGCAAGGGCAAGACGACTTTCCGAACCGGTGACCGCTGGCGCGCCAGAAAATACATGGCCACCCTTCGGGTGAAATTACAAAACCCAAAGCACAAATCCCAAACAATTTTCAAATTCAAATGACCCAAACGCTGAAACATAAAAAAGTAGGACTGGCGCTTGGCGGCGGGGGAGCCAAGGGACTCGTACATATAGGCATCATTAAAGCGCTTGAAAACGCTGGAATTTCTATTGATTACATAGCTGGCACAAGTATGGGCGCCCTTGTCGGCGGAGTTTACGCGGCCACAAAAGACATTACTACGCTTGAAAGTATGGTTTCGGAAATAAAACGAGACGACGTTTTTCCCCTGCTTGAACTTCTAAAAAGAAAAGACGGCTCTTTTTTCCGCGGCCAAACCTTAACGGAACGTTTAAGGAAACAGCTTGGAGACATCAAGGTTCAAGATTGTCTGATTCCTTTCACTGCCATCGCGACCGACGAAGGCAGTGGAGAAGAAACAAGAATAAATAAAGGCGACCTGGTTGACGCCATACGCGCGAGCATCGCCTTGCCGATAATTTTCGCGCCGGTTGAATTTGAAGGAAAAATGCTCGTTGACGGCGGGCTGTCCAACCCGGTGCCCGCTAACGTCGTGAAAGAAATAGGCGCCGACTATATTATTGCCGTGGATGTGTCCAGCCGCCAGCTGATACCGAACGATAGTGTGAAAGAAATAAAAGATTTTTATTCAATTCTTGACAGGACTATTTCGGTTATAGAATACCAGCTGGCTAAAAAGAACCTGCTGAAAAACTCGGATATTGTTTTGAGGCCGCCGGTATTTAGTTACGACTGGCTTAACTTCAGTAAAGCGCCGGAGCTAATTAAAATTGGCGAGGAAGAGGTAGAATTGAGCTTGCGGAAAATCAGGCAGGGAACCGGCTATAAAAAACCAGATCAAACTTTCGCGGAAAAATTCATTGATTTCATCTTGAATAAGCCGTCTTAAAAAGAAAAAGCCCCCGGCGCACTGCGATGTTGTCGGGGGTTTGGTGTTGGTCCAAGAGTCGCAGCTCTTGGTTATAGCTTTGTGTCAAGTAATTTCGGGTTATTCGGATATTATTAATTTTATTCGGATTATGATATTATCATATAATATTAAAAATATATGAAATACGAACTGCCAAAATTGCCCTACTCTTACGACGCGCTTGAGCCGTCCATTGACGCCAAAACAATGGAAATCCACCACACTAAGCACCACCAAGGATATATTGATAAACTGAACGCGGTGATAGAAAAATATCCCGGCCTGCAGGATCAGAAACTTGAGGACCTCCTGAAAAATTTGCAGGCGATTGAACAGATGGAAGAAAGCGACAAAACAATACTGAAAAACAACGGCGGCGGCCATCTGAACCACTCGCTTTTCTGGCAGATGATGGCGCCGGCAAAAGAAGTTGATAAAAATCTGCTCGTCGAAATTGAGAAAACTTTCGGCTATCTGGATGAATTCAAAAAGACTTTTACACAGGCGGCGGTGGGGCAGTTCGGCAGCGGCTGGGCCTGGCTCGTCAGGAACGAAGCGGGGAAGCTTGATGTCTATTCATTGCCCAACCAAGACTCGCCGTATCTCAAAGGACACACGCCGATTATCGGGCTGGACGTATGGGAACACGCTTACTATCTGAAATACCAAAACCGCAGAGCCGAATATGTGGAAAATTGGTGGAAAGTATTGAAACTGCTTTAGAGTAAAATCCTATCCATTGTCTTTCCGAACCGGGCGTTCTCCGCTTCTCCCTCGACGGTGAGCTCGGGACGTCGAACCGCAGCGAGCGGAGCCGCCACTGCTCTCTCGGCTCAAAAGTCCCGCCGTCGGCGGGACACCAAGCTTTTTCGCCTCCGAGAGCTTCTCCAAGACAACGGATAGGATTTTTATTTTGACTTGACAATACCCGTAGATTTGGTATAATGGAATATGGCTGGCTGGGTCGGGTTGAACGGCTGTGTGCCGACGACGGGGGAACCACGCAGGCAAGTAGGCCAACGGCTGAACGCCAGGACACCAGCAGAGAACACCACTGGCCAGAACGCGGACGCAGGACCGGTATAAGCCACCGGGGTCCGATCCAGTCAGCCATTTATTTGTACCTTGTGCCAATAGCGGCCGCTTCGGCGGCCGATAAAGAATCCCGGTCCAGAAACACCGGATCGGGACTAGTAGTAGTGACGCCGCGCGGTACGCCGCCGCGGCATTAGTATGGTCGGGCCTCCTGCGGGAGGCCCTTATTCTTTTCTTATAGGAAACCCCGCACTCCACTTCGTTGCGTGCGGGGAGGGGGTCATTACCACCCCCCCCGGACGAAACGCCGTCCGGGGATTTTTCTTTATATCTTTTGGTAAATTACGGTTTTATTTGCTATAGCAAATAAAACCGTAATTTACTCTCAATTCACTTTAATATGTTGCCGATAAAATCTTTATGGCCGTTCAGAAATTCCCGAGCCGTCAAAATTTTCCCGCTTTCAAGTTGTAATTTTTTAATAACCAAAGAGCCCTGGCCGCAACCTATAATCAATTCCCCCGAATCAACAAGAACCTTTCCTATTTCATTATTTTTTTCTGAACCATCTGCTTCCAAAATTTTTAATACTTTATCATTCCAAATCGTCCAAGCGGTTGGCCACGGGTAAAAAGCGCGCGTCATTCTTTCCAATTCAAGCGTGCTTTTTGACCAGTCAATTTTGCCGTCTTCTTTTTTGATTATTTTAGTGAATGTCGCTTTTGAATGGTCCTGCTCTTGCGGTTTTATATCCCCAGAGATATATCTTGAAATTATTTTTATTAAAGTTTCGGCTCCTAAAACTGATAGTTTCCTATAAAGCGATTCTGATGTTTCGGATTTCGAGATTAGGATTTCGGATTTCCCCAGCAAGGGTCCGTGGTCCATTTCTTCGTCTATGAGCATTATCGTAATGCCGGTTTTTTTGTCGCCGTGCAAAATCGCGTACTGAATCGGCGCCGCGCCCCGCCAAGCGGGCAATAAAGAGCCGTGAGCATTAATCGCGCCATACTTAGGAATATCCAAAATCGCTTTGGGGATAATCTTGCCATAGGCGGCAACGACAATTAAATCCGGCGCCAGATTTTTCACCTGATTTATAAAATTTTCGTCTTTCAGTTTCTCCGGCTGTAATATAGGAATGTTCCATGTTTCATGTTTCATGATAAATGATTTGACCGGCGGGGGAGTGAGAACCTGCTTTCTGCCTGCAGGCTCGTCGGGTTTTGTCACGACTGAAATAATTTGATAGCCCTCGTGGACGAGAGCTTCTAAAATAGGCACGCTGAATTCCGGCGTGCCCATAAATAAGATTTTCAAATTTTGTGAAATGCGTGAAACCTGATTCATAACTTTAGTTAACAAAATAATTGCGGCCGCAATTATTTTGTTATGTATTTATTTGCAGCTTTTGTCTTCTTTTTTATTTTCTTTTTTCATTATTTCCTGCATTCTCCGCATTTTCCGCGGTAAACAGCTCTTCGGCCTTATCTATAAATAAGGCGCCGTTGACATGATCCACCTCGTGCTGAATAACGCGGGCAAGCAAACCTTTGGCGCGGATTTTTACCGGCTTGCCGTTTTCATCAAGCGCCTTAATAGTCAGCTTCTTGGGCCTGATTACCGATCCCCAGATTTTCTGGACGGAAAGACAACCCTCCTCAAAAGACGATTTGTCTTTTGACAGGTCTTTGATTTCCGGATTAATAAAAACGTAAACCTTGTCTTCAACGTCAGCCGTAAAAAGACGCAGCGACTTTCCGACTTGCGGCGCGGCAAGGCCGAGGCCCTTCGCGTCCTTCATGGTCGCTATCATGTCCTCGACAAGTTTTTTAATTTCCGGCGACTTGGGGTCTTCCACCGGTTTTGATTTTTCCCTTAGAACCGGTGCGCCCTCTTGGACGATTTTTAGAATTTTCGACATATTGTTTGGTTTTCACTAACTCTTTTTTAAGTATGCCCATAAAATAACGGCCCATATCTTCTTTTTTTATCTTGCCGCCGTGCCATGCGTCGCGCGTCATTGATAAAATGCCGCGCAGAAATGTTTCGTCGTAGGTCTTGGCAAGACGGAAATAAACACCCTTGTGGGCCTCATCTTGAAGTCCCTCGACTAAATCCCAAGCTAAAACTTGATGTTTGGTGGTTAAAGCCATATTCTTAAATTAACATAAAAAATCATGGGTTTCCACTTGCTTTCCGCAGAATTTGGAGTAGAATGAAATTAAGAAAAAATAAATGGCAGAAAGATCACATAAAAAATATATTCTCTTTGCAGTCACCGTAGTGGCTATTTTTATTGCTTTTGGGGCCGGCTTTATATACGGCTCGATTGAAAAACTGCCAAGGCCGATTCAGGGAATCATCAATCAGGAATACGGTAAACCGAAAGAATTTGATTTCGGGCTTTTCTGGAAGACTTGGGACGAGCTTCATAATAAATATGTAGAGCCGGCCAAACTGGAAGACGGCAAGCTTTTATACGGCGCAGTCGAGGGTATGATCAAGGGAGCGGGGGATCCTTACACGGTGTTCTTCCCGCCAGAACAGGCCAAAAGTTTTACCCAGGACGTTCAGGGCAGTTTTGGCGGAATCGGGGCGGAGATAGGAAAGAAAAACGGGTTTATCTCCGTGATAGCTCCACTGGAGGATTCGCCGGCTCAAAAGGCCGGAGTTCTGGCGGGCGATAAAATTCTTAAAATAAACGAGGAACCGACTGATGATTTATCGGTTGAACAGGCAGTAACTAAAATCCGCGGCGAGATCGGCACAAAAGTCGCGCTTACTATTTTGCACAGCAATGACGACGCGAAATCAAAAGAAATAACCATAACTCGCGCTATCATCAAAATTCCGATAACTAAGTTGGAATTCAAAGATAATAACAAGATGGCCCACTTGTCTTTTTACAGTTTCACCGCGACAGCGCCTTCTGAATTCCAGCGGGCGGCGTCAAAAATTCTTACTTCGGGATCAAAGGGCGTGATATTGGATTTGCGAAACAACCCGGGAGGTTACCTGGAAGTAGCCGTTGACATTGCCGGCTGGTTTTTCAATCCCGGCGACCTTGTCGCGATTGAAGATTACGGACAGAGTAAGACAACGGAATTCAGGACGTCCGGCATGGGCGGACTTAAAAATTTCCCGATGGTGGTCCTTGTAAATCAGGGCTCGGCTTCGGCTTCCGAAATTCTGGCTGGCGCTCTGCGCGACAACAGAAACATAAAGCTGGTCGGCGCTAAAACTTTCGGCAAGGGGTCAGTGCAGGAGCTGGCCAATTTTGAAGACGGTTCGTCATTGAAAGTTACGGTTGCCCGCTGGCTAACGCCAAAAGGCACGTCAATTTCCGAAAAGGGACTGGAGCCCGATTATAAGGTTGAAATGACCGAAGAAGACATTAACGCCAAAAAAGACCCCCAACTTGATAAAGCGATAGAGATTTTATCAGGAATGATAAAATAATGAAGGTTGTACTGTTAAAGGATGTTTCCGGCCTTGGGAAGAAAGGTGAAGTCCGTGAAGTGCGCAATGGTTACGGGCGGAATTTTCTTTTGGCGCGGGGTCTGGCGGAAACGGCAACCATACAGGTTTTAAACAAGCTTGCCGCCAAAAAACAATTCCGAGAAAAACATCTGGAAAAAGAAAAAAGTGAAGCACTCGTTTTGAAATCAAAACTGGAAAAAATCAATCCTGTTTTCAAAGTTAAAATCGGAGAAAAAGGCCAGCCGTTCGGATCAATCACGCCGACTAAAATAATTCAAGAGTTGGAAAAACAGGGAATACATATCGGAAAAGAATCCCTGCCGGCCGAATCAATAAAAACTTTAGGTTCTCACAGTTTAAAGATAAAATTAACCAATAATGTAGAAGCCGAACTAAAAATAACAATCGAAGCGGAATCCTCCTCTGCTAAAGCTACGGCGGACAAGAAATGACAAAATATATTTTTGTGATAGGAGGCGTCATGTCCGGAGTAGGCAAGGGAGTTGCCACCGCTTCGCTCGGAAAAATTCTGGCTTCGCGCGGCTATAACGTCTCGCTTGTAAAAATTGACCCATACTTGAACGTGGACGCCGGAACAATGAATCCGGTGGAACATGGCGAAGTTTTTGTTACCGAAGACGGACTTGAAACCGATCAGGACCTGGGCAACTACGAACGGTTTCTGGACCGAAATATGCACGCTTGCAATTCCATGACTACTGGAAGCGTTTTTAAGTCGGTTATTGAGCGAGAAAGAGACCTGAAATACGAAGGCAAGTGCGTTGAAACAATCCCGCACGTGACCGAAGAGGTCCAGAAACGCATCAAGAAAGCCGCTTCAGAAACGGGCGCCGACTTTTTACTGGTGGAAATCGGCGGCACGGTGGGCGAGTACCAAAATATGCTTTTCCTGGAAGCGGCGCGCCTTACCCGCCTACTACATCCTCAAGACACGCTTTTTATACTAGTGAGCTATCTGCCAATACCGAAAATGGTTGGTGAAATGAAAACCAAACCGACCCAGCACGCGGCGAGAACCCTTAATTCCGCCGGCATTCAGCCGGACTTTATCATTGCCAGATCCGAGGTTCCCTTAGACGAGCCGAGAAAAAAGAAAATCGCGATTTTCTGCAATGTGGCGCCCGACGACGTTATTTCCGCGCCCGACATTACTTCAATTTATGAAATCCCGGTGAATTTCGAAAAAGACAGGATAGGCAATAAGATTCTCAAAAAATTCCGGATGAAGCCGAAAAAAGCAGCCGGCTTGACCGGTTGGAACCGGCTCGTCAGAAAAATCAGGACAGTTTCCAAGCCCGTAAAAATCGGTATTATTGGGAAATATTTCAATTCGGGAAATTTTGTTATTAAGGACGCCTATCTCTCGGTAATTGAAGCGACAAAGCACGCTGCTTGGCACTGGGACAGGAAACCGGAAATTCAGTGGCTTGATTCCGAAATTTACGAGAAAAATCCAAGAGCGCTTAAAGCACTATCAAAATATGATGGTATAATCGTGCCCGGCGGATTCGGCGACAGGGGAGTCGAAGGAAAAATTAAGGCCATTGGCTATGTCAGAAAGTATAAAATCCCTTTTCTGGGGCTTTGCTACGGCATGCAACTTGCCACGATAGAGTTCGCGCGCAATGTCTGCGGCCTAAAAAACGCTCACACGACCGAGGTTAATAAAAACACCCGCCACCCGGTAATAGACATTATGGAAGAGCAAAAACAGAATCTGGAAAAAAGCAATTATGGCGCTTCCATGCGCCTCGGGGCTTACCGCTGTGTTTTGACGGCCGACACATTGGCGCAGGAGGCATATGGCAAAAAAGAGGTTTGGGAACGTCATAGGCACCGATATGAATTAAACAATAATTACCGACAAATACTGGAAAGCAGAGGGCTTGTAGTTTCCGGAGTCAACCCCGAAAAAAATCTTATTGAGATAATAGAAATAAAAAACCACCCATTTTTCGTGGGTAGTCAATTTCATCCTGAATTTTTATCTCGACCCCTAAGACCTCATCCGCTCTTCAGGGATTTCGTGAAGGCGTCTATCAGGAAGTGAAAATCGGACCCTCCTTTTCAAATTCTTTAACGGGATAAAACGTTAACCACTGTAGCATGGCGGCTTGAACCGTAGAATTTTTTGAATTTTTTAGAAGTAAATTTAACCGTGCCGCTCTGTGCCGCGTAAAGCGTGTCGTCGCCGCCCTTTTTGACGTTTTTGCCCGGGACCCACTTAGTGCCCCTCTGGCGGACTAAAACATCGCCGACCTTTGCCGCCTGGCCGTCAGAGAGCTTGACTCCTAATCTTTTAGATGCCGATTCGCGGCCTAATCTTGTAGTACCACCAGCCTTTGTATGTGCCATATTTTTTGATTGCTTTAGCAATCATCCCGCCAATTTTATTCAATATGGCGGGACGCAAGCTAAAGCTTGCGAAATTGAGCTTTAGCGAAAATTTTTAGCTAAAAATATGAGCATCCCGCGAAGCGGGGAGTCATACCTTTGCAAAAATTTATAACTTGTAATAATATATCAAATAATGAACTTCCGGTCAACTCTGGAGCGGGGGAGTAGTTTCTTTGAGCGCCACAAGATAAATATAGCGTTGGGAGGCGCTTTTTTTGTTGGCATTTTTCTCGGACTGGGACTGGCGATTTTAACCGCCGAAAACCAGCCGAGCCCAATAATAATAGATCAAAATATCATGACAATTAAAGCCGATGAGATAATAAAAATGGCCGAAACGCCGGGAGTCGGTAATATGGCAGGGGACTTTATTGCTTCAATAAACGGCAAAAACTATTATCCGGCGGAATGTGCGGCCGCTTACAAAATAAAAAAGGAAAATCAGATAAGATTTAAATCTGCCGAAGAAGCGCGATCAAGAGGATATGTGCCCTCTAAAAGCTGTGCACAGTAACATTACTTAACCGCTTTGAAAAAAAATAAATTTCTGTTATACTAGGAGCAATGCGTTTTTTAGCTGAACTTTTAGCGGCTTTAGGCAGTATATTCGCCCAAGAGCCAAAAATTCAACCGTTAAACACGGCGGTTATAGCTTTTTCCCAAACCTATTACGCTCCGGTGGCAACAAGCCCGGATATTTTGCCAGGTTCTTATAAGAACCTAAAGGCAACTATCGTTGACACCGAGTCAAAAGAAAAATCCGTTGTTAAAAATCCAAAGCCAACTCCTCCGCCGCCGGCGCCACCAGCCACTGTCGTAACGCCTCCGCCGGCTCCAGAACCGCCTCCCGCGCCGCCAGTACCCGTAGGCGATCCTTATTTGGCAAAACCGGAACCGATTATCAACTGGCTTAAAATGGACTATTCATTTATGGGAGATGGTTTTGAAGGCACAAGAGAATTCAGCCCGATAACCATTGACCGGGAATATTGGAAAATAGACGTTTGGGTATATTGGATAAGCATCAACCCGACTATTAAAACTCCCGTGGAACAGGATTACTTCAAAATTGAAATATACGAGGTGGGGAATAGCACGCCGGTATTTTCAGCCGTTTCCGGCAAAGAAGAGGCTTTCCATATGTATCAGAGCTTTAAGAAAGCAGGAAAATATTATTTTAAAACTTATACCAAGCCTGTTAGTAAATACGAGATTAATCTCTATGTTTCGCCAACGCTTGCCAAATAACCACCGATAGGGAACGGGTGGTTATTTAGATTAATACAACTTAATGTACGCAGTCGGACAGACAGATTGTGCGACATTCAATCTGGCGGCATTGTCCGACGTTATATGAGAGAGGAGGGGTAATACAACGTCGGACAATGCTTATTTTGCGACGCGCTGTCATATTAAAAAGGCCGGAGCACCTCTCCGGTCTTTTTATGTCCTTATTTTTGACTACAGAACGCTTCATCGAGTCTTTCTTCAATGGGTTTTCTAATAACCTCCTTTAAAGAGTCTACAGCTTTTGAAACCAACTCCGAAACTTTTCCAGTTATTTTTTCCGGTTGAACTTCTTCTTTAATACCTGCGATCACTGAAGACACCGTTGTATCAGGCGTCAAGCCCTTCTCCGAATCTTTCAAAAATTCTTTAGAATTTTCTGTCGTTTTTTTTATCGATCCGGAAACATTTTCTGAAATAATCTTTACCAAGTCAGTTCCCAGCGGCGTAACTTCGCTATTTTCTTGAAGCGCCGCCTCCTCGGGCTTTCCTCCGGCTTGAAACGTCAGGTGCCTTTCGGCGTCAATAATAAAGTAAAGAGAAGAAACGGCGGTAATAACGACGATAATAATCAGTTTCTTCATTAATTATATTATACCATAATTGAAAATTTAAAATTTATATTTATAAGTAATCTAGTGGGTTGACCGAGCCGCCAAGCGGCAGAAGGCCAAACCAGCGCTGTTCAACTTTGAAAGTATTGGCCGAATAAACCGTAAAATGAAGATGCGGGCCGGTGACAAAACCGGATGCCCCCTCATAACCGATAATCTGCCCCTCATCAACATACTGGCCAACGATTGCCGCTTTGGCCGAAAGATGGGCGTAAAGCGTTATGAGGCCGTTCTGGTGCTTTATGGCGATCCATTGGCCGTAGGCATACTTGCCGTTATCTCCCGAGGCGAGAACATCCCCTTCAAGCGCCGCTCTGACGGGGGCGCCCAACGACGCCGCGATATCAATTCCGTTGTGGAATTTATAAGCGAGATTATAAAAACCGGTCTCGTTTGTCGGGCCGTATGTTTGGGTAACTATGCCGGCCAGAGGCCAGGCCAAAACACCGGCCCGAGCCATTGGTAAACCGGAAATTTTGCCGCGCAATTTGTCTTCTAAACCGAAAATCTCCTGCTGAATTTCCGCTTGTTTTTTCTGGACTTCCAGAAGCTGTTTTTGATAATTTTTTTCCTGATTTTTAGTCTCAATCAAAAGTTGGTTTTTTTCTTTCTTTTGATTTTCCACAAGCGTGTTTTGAGCAGTCAGAGATTTTCTGAGATCAACAAGTTCTATTTTTTTATCTTCTTCGCCGATTTTAAAATCTTCCAGATTTTTTCTGGCTTGCGCTAACAGCCGGAAGTCGTTGTATAAACTGTCCTGCAAATTGCTGAAATACCGCGCCTCAGACAAAAAATCTGAAAGGCGATCACTTCTTAAGAGACTTAAAACGATGTTCTCATTATCCAAGTAGGCCATGGCCCTCAAGGATTTGCCTATCCCCGCTTTGCGCTCGCCGATTTCGCTTTGTTTTTTGTTTATCTGGTTTGCTAATGATTTGACATTTAGTTCGGTTTTGGCGATTTTTACTTTCGTGACTTTCAAATCCGACTGCAGAGAACTGATGCGATTTTCAATCGTCTTAAGCTGATTTTGCAGAGTCTTTTTCTGACCCTGGGTTTGACTGATGTTTTCGCGAAATTTTTCGGCTTCAATTTCAAGTCGAGCTATTTCGGCTTCTTTTAATTTTATCTGCTCCTGCAATAAATCAAGCTCGGATTGCTGGGCAAAAGCAACATACGATACTAATATACTAATTGTACTAATGATACTAATTATACAAATTTTATTAGTATTTATTCGTATCATTCGCATACATTCGTATTCCACTATCGCATTAAAATGCTATAGCATTTTAATGCGTTTAATTATTGGTATCACGCTACTTTAATTTCTTAATCGCGATATCGATCCGTGCGATGCTTTCCTGCTTGCCAAGAATATCGAGAATGTCAAAAGGTCCCGGCGAAGCCTCAAGCCCCGAAAGGGCAGCTCTAAGCGGCCACAAAAGCCGCCCCTTGTCCCCTTTTTTGGCTTCCTTCGCCTTTTCAAGCAAAACTTTTTCCAAATTTTCCCGCGTCCAGTTTTCTTCCGGCATAGCCTCAAGCGCTTCGCGACTCGTTTCAAACGAGGCCATGACATCCCTGAACAGCATGTCGCGCCAGACAAGAAGCTCCGATTCATACTGCGGCTTTTTGAAGAAAAAGCCTACCCTATCCCCTACCTCGCCCAGTTTTTTGAGTCTGGGCTGTTCTAGGGTTATAACTTTTTTTATATATTCAGAATCGTAATTCCCGAGATTGATAAAATTCTGTTTTGCCAAATAAGGGACCGCCCGTCTAGCCAATTCCGCCGGCTCCAGTTGCCTTAAATAGTGCCCGTTCAGCCAATCGAGTTTATCAATATTAAAAACGGCCCCGCCTTTCTGGACCTTGGCCATATCAAATTCACCCGCCAGCTCTTCCAGAGAAAAAATTTCTTTATCCGTCCCGGGGTTCCAGCCCAGAAGCGACGTAAAATTAACTAATGCCTCTGGCAAGTAACCCATATCGCGATAATCGCCTACCGACACCGCCCCGTGACGCTTGGAAAGCTTTGATTTGTCCGGCCCCAAAATCAACGGCAGATGAGCATACTGTGGCAAAGAAAAATCAAGCACGCGGCTGATGAGAATCTGCTTTGGCGTGTTGGAAATATGGTCCTCTCCCCGTATTACGTGGGTTATTTTCATCAACAAATCATCAACCACGACGGCAAAATTATAAAGTGGCAGGAATTCGCCGGGTCTACTCGCCTTAGCTAAACTGAAGTCGCCGCCAAGCGTATTGGAGTTAAAGCAAATTTCGCCGCGGATAAGATCGGAAAAACAAATATCGACGCCGGCCAGGACTTTCAGACGGATTATGGCCGGCTCTTTTTGCAAACGTTTTTCCGCGTCCTGACGCAAAAATTTTCTGAATTCGCAGATGTGGGCTGGATTTTTCTTTTTGGCCAACTGCTCCTGATATTCCTTTTCTAAAAATTCTTTGCTGTGAAAGCAATAGAAGGCGTCGCCGGAATCCAACAGCTTTTCCAGATATCCGGCATAAGTATCGAGACGTTCGCTTTGCCGATAAGGACCGTGGGGGCCGCCAACCCCCGGACCTTCGTCCCAAACCAAACCGAGCCATTGCAAGCCTTCGACTATGTCTTTTTCAAACTCCGGACTGGATCTTTCCAAATCCGTGTCTTCAATGCGTAAAATAAATTTACCGCCGAATTTTTTGGCGAATAAAAAATTAAATAAAGTAGTCCGCGCGCTGCCGATATGAAGCACGCCGGTAGGGCTTGGAGCAAATCTCGTTCGGATCTGTTCCTTTTTAAATAATTTCCCAAAAATTGACATCTTAGCGAGGAATTAGATTTAAAATAGCCTGGGCAATTAATTTAGAAGCATCGGGTGTCGCGAATTGTCTTGATTTTTCTTCCATTGATTTCTTTTTGGCAGGATTATTCAATATAGAACCTATAACCGAAAGAAATAACTGAGGGGTTAGATTAACCTCCTCAATCACTTCGGCGCGGCCTTCATCGGCAAAAATATAAGCGTTGCGCCGCTGGTGATCATTAGCGGCAAGCGGCAGCGGTATTAAGATACTCGCTTTGCCGGCGGCGGCAATTTCAAAAATCGCGCCCGCGCCCGCCCGGGAAATCACGAGGTCGGCCGTGTGCATAGCAGCGACAAATTCCGGTTCAAGCAAAAAATTTACCACGTGATACGAAGCGACGCTCTCCTCCGGCAGACCGTTTAAAACGGCTTTCGATTCTCGAGAGACATTGTTATAGTTAGCATCACCCGTCTGATGTATTGTCTCGGCGATATTTAAAATTCCGGGTAAAATATCAAGAATGATATCATTAATCCGTTCGGCCCCTTGCGAACCGCCCACCGCGAAGATAACGGGTTTTTTTGTTGTCAAATGAAGCATAGCGCGTTCAATTTCCGGTTTTAACGATTCAAAAAATGCATCTCTGACCGATTCTCCGGTATAATAAGTTTTTTTGGCCGGGAAACTAGCCGCCGCTTCTTTGAACGCCACTGCTACAAGGGTCGCGAATCTGGCCAAAAAAGTATTGGTTAAGCCCGGTACGCTATCGGATTCATGAATGATAATCGGAATTCTATAGAGCCAACTGGCTAAAACGACGCCTATACTGCCGTAGCCTCCTTTTGAAAAAACCGCGTTGGGCATTATCTGCCACATTTTCCAAAGGGCCTGGATAAATCCAAAAATTATCAGGAAAAAATCAATAAAATTTTGGAAGGAAAAATACCGTCGTAGCTTTCCGGTAATTAAAATCGAATAATGGAAATCCATTTCTTCCCGAGCAAGAGAAGATTCAAGAAAAAGCCCCGGCCCAAGATAATGGATTTCCGGTTCTCCAAGGCCCAGAGCTTTGGAGAATTCATTCACTTTTCTCGCGACGGCAACGAGTGGGAAAAGATGACCTCCGGTGCCGCCTCCTGTCAAAACAATGCGAATCATGAATTATGAATAATGAATTATAAATTTTAAAAATTAAAAATTAAGTTGTGCGGTATTTTGAAATATTAGCGACAATCCCGACAGCAATTAAAGTGGTGGAAAGAGCAGTCCCGCCATAACTGATAAATGGCAGGGGCACGCCTGTCAAAATAAATGAACCGGAAATAGAGGCAATATTGATAAAACTTTGAATTAAAATCCAAGAAATAACCCCGACTGTTAAAAGCCGAGAAAAATAGTCCGGACTTTGTCTGGCAAGTTGGTAGCCTCTGACACCGAAAAACAGATATAAAAGCATAGTAACACTCACTCCCAAAAGACCGAGTTCTTCCGCTAAAACCGCGAAAATTGAATCCCCCGCCGCCTCGGGAAGATAAGTCGAACTGCGCGCTTTGCCAACGCCAACGCCGCCGATGCCTCCTATGCCGATAGCCGACAGGGCCTGATTAATGTGGTAACCGCTCCCTTGCGGATTCTCTAAATGGTTTAAAAAAACGGTAATACGCTGCCAACGATAGGGCGCAATCCAGGCTAACGCGAAAAAACTTATTATACCTAAGGCTATAATAAATCCTAGATGTCTATTTCGTCCTCCGGCAACCCAGTACATCGCCAAACCTGAAAGAGCGATAACTCCAAAAGTTCCCATATCCGGCTGAGCCAACAATAGAACTCCTATAATACCGATAATAATCAAAAAAGGCACTAAGCCGCCAAAAGCGCTACCGATATCTTTGCGGCGCGCCTCAAACCAAGCGGCAAGATAAATTAAAAAAGTTAGTTTGACGATTTCGGCCGGCTGGAAAAATATCGGTCCCAACTTAACCCAGCGTCTTGCGCCGCCAAAGGCAAACCCAACATCGGGAAGAAATACGAGTATCAAAAGGGCAATACTCGCGATTAAAAATATGAAACTGTATTTTTTAAAAAACTGATAAGGCACTTTGAGAGCCAGTCCAAACCCGACAAGACCTATAAGCACGCCTTTCAGCAATTGCTCCTTGAAGTAATAATTCGGATTGTCAAAACGCTTATTGCCAAGCGATAAAGAAGCCGAATAAAGAATCAAAAGGCCAAAAATCACCAAAACGCCGACTAAAATTAAAAACGGCGGATCAATACCTCGACTCTTCAGTTTTGAGATACTTTTAATCACGTGATAATGCTTCCAAAATTTTTATCACTGATTTTACCTGCCAGTAAAGCGACGTTACCATTAATAATCACGGCATCTATACCATTAGCATATTGGAATGGGTTTTCATAAGTTGCCAGGTCCTGTACGGTTTCGGGATTGAAAATCGTGATATCCGCGATAAAGCCGGGCTTAATGACGCCGCGTTGGCTTAAGCCGAATTTAAGAGCCGGCAAAGCGGTCATCTTTTTAATTGCTTCCTCCCAACTCATTATTTTTTTATCCCTGACATAGCGCGCCAGGATTCTCGGAAAAGTCCCGAAAGAACGCGGATGAACGAGATATCCGGCTCTGGCGTCGTCCAAATTATAAGCCGCGCCATCGGAGGCTATCAGAGAAAACGAACTCTTCAGGCCCCGGATAATGTTTTCTTCGGCAAGCGCCGGCCAGAAACCGATAATCCGCCCCCCTGCCACGGCTAAAGTGTTAATCAGCGCTTCACTGACGCCAACGCCCTGATTTTGGGCTATTTGAGCAAGCGTGCGGCCGATAAAAGTTTTATCAATGGCGCCCGAGGCAATAACAATGTTTTTTATTTCTTCTTCGTTCGGCTTCATTTCAAAAATAACACGAGCCCTAACATCGGGACTGCCAAGATTCGCCACAAGCTGAGCCCTGCCGCCAACCGCTACCCAATCGGGTAGAAGCGTATAAATGACCGAAGTGGTTACCGCGTAAGGATATAAATCGAAATTTATGTTCAAACCCTCATCTCCCGCCTTTTCAATCATACTAAGAGCAGTTTCAAAAAACTGATGATTATCCCGACCAACGGATTTAAAGTGCGATATCTGAAGACTAGCGCCAGCGGCCCTCGCGGACTCAATTACTTCTTTAACTGCGGAAATCAGCCCCCCGCCCTCATCGCGCAAATGACTTGAATATACTTTTTTGTGTTTGGTGGCAATGCCGGATAATTTTACGATTTCATCAAAAGTAGCTGCCTTGGCGTGGGAATAATTAAGAGCGGTTGAAAAACCCAAGGCCCCCTCTTCGATGGCTTTTTCAAGCAAAAATTGGGTTTGGGCCGTTTCTTTTTCGGTCAGTTCCCGAAATTCCTCCCGAATCATGCCGCGTCGGAGCGTTGAATGGCCTACTAAGGTCGCGAAGTTGAGCGCCAAACGCTGCTTTCTTGCCTGCTCCAGAAACTCGCCCATACCAAGCCAGTTAACATTAATTTTTTCAACTTTCGCCCATTTTTGGATGCTGGCGATCGTGTTTCCTCGAACCAATGGAGCTAAAGACGAACCGCAGTTGCCACCGATGATGGTAGTCACGCCTTGATGCAAAAAACTTTCCAGTTTCGAATGATCAAACAAAGACCAATGTCTGTCCGAAGCGTTATTAATGTCAATAAAACCAGGCGCGACAAAGCGGCCAGAAGCATCAATACGGGTTTTTGACGCCGGCTCGCCTAAAAAGCCGATTTTTTGTATCCGACCGTCTTTAACAGCAACATCAGCGTGAAAAGCCGGCGAGCCCAAGCCGTTTAAAACCACACCGTTTTTTATGAGAATATCTAATGCCATAAACAGGCGCAAAGCGCCTGTTTACATTATATCAAAATTTTTCTATTTGCCCAAAAGGCCGATTATCAAGCCGACAACCGCCGTGACAGCGGAAATAATCCAGAAGCGCATTGTCACTTTTGTTTCCGGCCAGCCGATAGCCTCAAAGTGATGGTGAATGGGCGTGGAAAGAAAAATTTTCCTGCCGAAAAATTTTTTTGAAGCCATCTGTACAATCACCGAACCGGATTCAAAAACTAGAATGAAAGCGATAAGCGGCAGAAGCAAGGCGGCGTTGGTCAGCATGGCAACGACGCCAAGCGTAATACCCAAAGACATAGCGCCAGTATCGCCCATGAAAAATCTCGCCGGATAAATATTGAACCAAAGAAACGCCAATAGCGCGCCGAGTATGACACCGCAAAAAGCCGCCAGGTCATAATGCTGTTGCGCGAAAGCCAAGGCGCCCAAAGCCGCGAAAGCAAACAAAAGGGTCCCACCGGCCAAACCGTCAAGGCCGTCCGTCTCATTCGTTGAAAAAGCCGTCGCGACAATTATGAAAATAAAAAACGGTACGTACCAAAAACCGATTTCAACATTCCCAAAAAACGGCACGTGAAGAATATTCCAGCCGAGTTTGAAATAAAACCACCAGGCGCCCAAAACAGCGACTGCGGTATAGAGCATTACTCTCTGCTTCATTGAAAGACCGCCGCCCTTGGGCCCTATCTTCCAAATACCGAGTAAATCATCAAGCAGGCCCAGAATCGCGGAAAAAACTAAAATACCAAGCGGCAAAAAGGTTTGCGCCCGGCTTAAAAAATTTAAACGGGTGAAAATGCCGTCAAAAAACAAAGATAAAATCCAAAAAATTAAAGCGACAGCGACCGTCGTCACCCATACCAAAAGGCCTCCCATAGTAGGCGTCCCCTCTTTTTTGCCATGGATTTGCGCGAAAACCGGCGCTCCTTCGATCCGGATTTGCTTGCCGAGGCGGTATTTAAACAAAAAATGCGTCAAAATCGGCGTTGACAAAAAAGCGATAACGAAAGAAACGGAAGTTAAAATAAGAAGTCTTATGACTTGAGTAATCTCTATTGCCATATATAAGCTGATCTCAGCCAGTTGATTAATTTTTCCGATTCACCAAAACGATCATCAGAACCCAGAATCACGGTAATAATTCCTCTGTCAAAATCGCCGAAGCCGGATGTGAAAAGTATCAAGCTGCCACCGGCATTATCGGTGAACCCCGTCTTACCGGCCTCGACTTCCGGAATACGGCCCAAAAGATCGTTGGAATTTTTCAGACGATGTTGAATCTTGCCATCAGCGGAGTAAACAACCATATTCTGGTTTTTTAAGTATTCTCGGAGCCAGGAATGGCGTGTTAAAAGATACCTGAAAAGATTGGACAGATCAAACGCACTAGAATAATGCGTTGGGCTGTCAAGACCGTCGGGATTATCAAAATGGGTATCGTTTAGCTCAAGCTCCCATGCTTTCTGGTTCATCAGATTCATAAAATCCGAAAAAGAATTCGCGGAGTTCTTTTCCATTTTCTCCGGCAAATTCTGCGCCAGAACCATCGCCGCGTCGTTTGACGATTCAACAAGCATCATCGCCAAAAGTGAGCGCGCGGTTATTTTTTCGTAAGAGCGCAGGTCGCCCCGCTCCCCTTCCCGCGTTAGCGCGGCGGGTAATACCGTAAACACCCTGTCTAAATCGTAATTTTCCGCCACCACCAAAGCCGTCATGAGCTTGGTCAGCGAGGCCATCGGCAGACGCGTACGGCTGTTTTTTTCGTAATAGATCCGCTTACCATCGAAACTGATCGCCAGAGCGCTTTTGGCGCCGGTTTCTATATTGGGAATTAGCCAGTTTCTTTTTGGCACCATGTTTTCGTCGCCGCTGAAAGCCACAAAAACCGGCGAAACAAAATTGGACAAAAGAGCCGGCTGGGGATTATAAGCGGGACCGTCCGGGTGTTCTTTTGGAATAAACGAATCACCGCTAAAAGCCCAGATAGAAAAACCAAAAATAATTAATAAAAATATCGTTAAGCGATAATTCATGATTCTTGATTCTTGCTTCTTGATTCGCTGAAATTCGGTAAATCTTCTAATTTACTCACCCCCATCTGCCTCAAGAAATCAAAACTTACCTGATAAAGATGCGACCTGTGGTCTTCCGGATTTTCTTTGCGCTCTATAAGTCCGCGGATTGAAAGAGCGCGCAATATGAAACTGCAGTTGACGCCACGGATGTCTTCAACTTGCGCCCGGCTTACGGGCCCGCGGTAGGAAATAATCGCGAGAGTTTCCAGAGCCGCCTGGCTTAAATCTTCGTCAAAATCGCTTTTAATGAGTTTTTCGATAAACGGAGCCGCCTCGCTGGAACTTACCAGCTCGACCGCGCCGTCATGAAAAACAAGGCGTAGTCCCCTTTTCCCGGATTCGCATTCGGATTTAAGGCTTTCAAGTTCCACCGACGCTTCATTTTCGGTTAAATCTAAAATCTGGGCTAGTTTTTTAATCTTTACCGGTTCGCCCGCGATAAAAAGCAGGCTCTCTAAAATGTATTTCTTATCCATAGTTTGTAGATCTTAGATTTTTGGTTTTATAGTAATCTGACCAAATAACTTATCCTGGGAAATATCCAGAATGTGCTTTCTGAAAAGCATCAAAATGGCCAAAAAAGACAATACTATGTCAATGCGTTTTTTGGCGCCGGCCGTTACCTGGGCAAACGACGCTTCAACCGAACCGGCGACGCGTTCCAGTAATTCTTTCATTTTTTCTTCGAGCGTAACGACTTTTTTCACGCTGTCTGTTTCCAGGCGTTCGAGCTTTGGAAGAGTCCTTATTACCGCTTCATAGGCGCGGTACAGCGCCGCGGGCGTTATGTCTTTTGGCGGATAGAACACCACCTGCATGTTCCTGTAAAATTCTCTAGCGTAAAAAGCTTCGCGGCCGCGCGCGAATTGCCCCAGCTCGTGGGCCAGCTCGCGGATTTTTTTGTATTCTCCAAGCCGCCGTTCCAGGTCCTTAATGTCGGTCTCTTCTTCCTCGGTCAAAACCAGAGTCGGCAGTAAGGCCCGGGATTTGATTAAAATGAGTCGGGACGCGATAACCAAAAAATCGGAGAGAACTCGTTGATATTCGAAACTCTTTTCCTGATCCCGGCTCAAGTCGCCGAATTCTTCTTCTAAATTTTTCAAATAATCAAGAAACTGTTCGGCAACCTGCGCCAGAGAGATCTCATTTATCGCTAATTTTTTTTCTTCGATTAGAGAAAGGAGCAGGTCCAGCGGGCCGGTAAATTTTGTCAGGTTCACCTGATAAGCCATTATTTTTTCGGTTTTACGGCTGAAATATGAAGTTCTTTCAGCTGTTTCTCGCTGACCTCCGTTGGAGCGCCCATCAACAAGTCCCGATCGTCCCCCGTTTTGGGGAAAGCGATGACTTCACGGATTGACGATTCATTCATCAAAATCATCATCAAGCGGTCAAGGCCCAGGGCTATCCCCCCGTGGGGCGGAGCGCCATATTCAAACGCCCGCAACATGTGGCCGAAACGGCTTTCAATTTCTTTAGCGCCAAGACCAAGAATTTCGAAAATTTTGTTTTGCAGGTCGCGCTTGTGAATTCTGATGCTGCCGCCGCCGATTTCATAGCCGTTCAGAACTAGGTCATAGGCTTTCGCCTTGATTGTTCCTAAGTCTTGCGGCTTGCCCTCCTCCGCCAAGGCTTCGGAGGGCGCGGTAAATGGATGGTGGGAAGAAACCAGTTTCTTTTCGGTTTCCGAGTATTCAAGAAGCGGCATGTTAATCACCCATAAAAATGAGAGTTCGGCCGGATCGTCTTTGTTTCCGCGCAGGTCCGGTTTGTCTGAATTGTATTTTTTCATGACTTCATCGTAGTCAATGCGCGGAAACGGAGAGTTGGTGATTTTTTTATCGGGAAAAACTTTTTTTACCAGTTCAACCATCATGCTCTCAACCAGATCCATCACGTCGCCATCATCAACAAAGCTCATTTCAATATCCAGCTGTGTAAACTCCGGCTGGCGGTCGCCCCTTGAATCCTCGTCGCGGAAACACCGCGCGACCTGGAAATAACGCTCAAAGCCGGAAACCATCAGGAGCTGTTTGAACTGCTGGGGCGACTGCGGTAAAACATAAAATTTGCCGGGATGCTTGCGGCTCGGGACAACAAACTCGCGGGCGCCCTCGGGCGTGCCTTTGGTCAAATCGGGAGTTTCTATTTCGACAAATTTATTATCTTTTAGATAATTATTAAAAAATCTTACGGCCTCCGAACGCTTTAAAAGATTTTTCTGCATTTTAGGATCTCTTAAATCAAGATAGCGATACTCCATCCTTAATTCCTCCCCCACATTGTCTTTTTGGCCAATTTCAAACGGCGGTGTTTTGGCTTCGTTTAAAATCTCCAAGTTCTGCGCTTCGAGTTCAACGTTGCCGGTTTTTATTTTCGAGTTTTTAAGTTTTTCCGGCCGCTCTTTAACAAGCCCCTCAATGCTAACCACCCATTCCGGCCGCAATTTATCGGCTATTTTCCATAGTTCCGCGTTCTGGCCGGCAAAAACCACCTGTAAGAGACCGGAGTGGTCTCTTAGGTCAATAAAAATAAGTTTACCGTGGTCGCGGCGCGTTTGAACCCAGCCGGAAATCTTTACGCTTTCGCTTATTTTATCCGGCGTCTCTTCTATAAAAATGCGTTTCATTATGCGCGAATTTTAACAAATAAAAAGCCGCCTTACAAGGCGGCTTAACTATTCAAAAATATATGAACTCTCTGAAATATGAAATAAACGGCGGTGGACGCGGAGGCGAAGGAAATCGTGTCGGAAAATGAATGCCGGAATTCATACTCAATGTAAGGCCAGCGTTCCAGAAAATCCATCAGCGCAATGAGTACTGCAGCTAAAACAGCGCAATAGAAGAAATTGACCGTCAGAGTCCACTTGGCGTATCCGTAATACGGCCAAGGGATGCTGGCGATCAGCCAAGTGAAAACCCCGACGATCATCCCCTTGTACGCGCCAAGCCAGGCGCATCTCGCAACTGTCGGTTCCGGAAGATCGGTAACCCTGGAACGATCCGGCAGATATACGCGGAGCATTTTATCCTCCTAAGCCGCCCAAAACCCCGCGTAGCCAGCTTTCCTGCTCGGCCTTTTTCGCGTCTTCCTCGGGCTTATTGCGGGCCACCGGCATATTCGGATAATTAGGAGTCGGATTGGCCGGTTCGCGATATTTACTTCCCCCAAATCTTCTCGCTTGAATGTTGACCGCATAGACTTCGCTGGTCGAGAAAGCATAAGCAATCAGACAGCCGCCCTTTTCGCCCGTAAAGCAAAAGGCGTGCCCCGTGTCAGTAACGGTAATGACTTCGCCTTCGGTAAATTCGCGTTGACAGCCGGGATTATCGCATCGGATCTTTTCGCCCTGATATTCTTCCAGGTCCTCGTACACGGCTTTTCTCCATCTAAATTGTTCAAGAACCTCTATATTAGACAAATAAAATCGCCTTTTTGTCAAGGCTTTGTGGTAATGTGCAGGCACATATGGCGGTTTTCTCCTACCATGGAGAAATGGCCATATCTATGTCAAAAACAATAAAAGAAGAACGGTTTAGATGGGTTCTGCCCATAATTCAAAAAGAGATAAGATTGGTTGATGCGATAAAAGTCTGCCCATATGGCAAACGGAGTCTGGAGCGATGGTTAGCAGCGTACCGAAAAGGCGGAGAGGCTGCATTGGAGCCAAAATCAACCGCACGAAAAACGCAGGAGAACGAAACGCCCATTCGCATCAAAGAACATGTCATCGAACTGAGAAAGCAGACTGGTAAATGCGCGTTGAAACTGCATTGGCAGATGAAAAAAGAGGGATTGATTGTTCCTTCAAGAACTATCGGTGAAATTTTGAAACGAGAAGGATTGGTACGGAAGTACCGGATCAAGCGCGTAAAGTACAAATATATTAAAGCCCAGGTTATCGCTGGAGAATGCGTGGAAATTGATGTGAAATATGTGCCAGGAATGGTTGCGGGACATCAATATTTCCAATATACGGCTGTTGATAGGGCTTCACGCTGGCGACATCTTGAAATCTATGACGAACAAGTAAATCACCATAGCGTCCTATTCCTTGAAGAAGTGATACGGAGAGCTCCGTTTGCGATTCTGGCAATCAAAACTGACAATCACGCAACATTTACAAATTACTACACCGGTACCAACAAACGAAGCGACCTGTTAGTAAAATCGCTCCATGCCCTGGACATGGCTTGTCGTGAGCACGGCATCAAACATTATCTTATTGACCCGGGAAAGCCTGCGCAGAACGGCACAGTTGAGCGTAGTCATCGTGAGGATCAAGAAAAACTGTATTATCAAACAACATTTAGTTCGGAAGAAGATTTGCGCTACCGAGTCAGATTATGGAATATGTATTACAATAACCTTGAACATTGCGGGCTTAACGGAAAAACACCGAATGAATTTTTGAAAATTTCCAATTAATTAATCCGCCATATGTGCCTGCCTAGAACATTGTGCCCACCAGGATTCGAACCTGGGACCGTCTCCTTAAAAGGGAATCTTTTAAATTCAGTGCTTTGTGCGCCCAGAAGGATTCGAACCTTCGACCGTCTCCTTAAAAGGGAGCTGCTCTACCAGCTGAGCTATGGGCGCACAAAGCACTGAATTATTTAAAAGGGAGCTGCTCATCCCCGGGTTTTATTTTACGCAAATCGAGGACGATTTGCTATAAAACCCTTAAAACACAAGCAGTTGTGTTTTAACCAGTTGAGCTATGGGCGGAAGTAATTTATCTTAACCGCGCCGGAGGAAAAATAAAACAATTGTCGGCAATATCAGCCAGACAAAATGCGCCAAATCAGAACCGAACAGCAACTGCGTCATCGGCGCCAACCGTATCAACGGTTCTTTGAGAGCGGGTACATAGGTAAAAAGAGTACTCGCCCAAAGCCCGACGTTTAAAAAGCTTAAAAATATCATCTGTCCCCTCCTTTTGTTTATTTCTTTTCGGGCCAAACCGGAAGAATTCAAAATCCAGAAAATAAAAATAACCAGAACGAAAAAGACAAACGACTTGATGTAAAGAGTTTGAAGCGAGTTAAGATTGGCCAAAAACTTTTCAGAGAACGGAATATATTGGCTGACCAAAGCGGCCGGATAAGATGCCAATAATAACACGATTATACGGTTTCGTCCAGCCATCAGGCCATACAAAAACACGGCCGCGAAGAAAAATAAAAGAGCCAAAATATCCCAAGTCGGGTTGGATAAAAATAGGTTTAGAGTTCGGCGCAAAGTAACTAAATAGGTCACTTTAATTCAATTCGTCCCGGAGTTTTTCCAAAAGCTCGCGCGCTTTTTTGGAAAGATGGTCGGGAGTTTTTATCTTTATGACAAAAATTATATCATTATTTTTGCCGTGATGCACCAGCGCTTCGCCCTGTTGGATGCCGGCCGGAATCTCCAATTTTATCCTTTCTCCGCGGGCTTCAACCTCTATGGCGCCGCCAAGCATCGCGGTCACGAAATCAATCGCGAGAGTCGTCTGTATGGTCGAGTGAACCCGGCCGCCAAATCCGCCGAAACCAAAGCCGCCTCCGCCTCTGCTCCGGCGGCCGCCACCAAAAAGTTCTTCCAAAATATCCGAAAGGCCGCCGAAGCCTTCAAACCCCTCAAAGGGATTTTGGCCGCCCGGGAATCCCCCGCCCTCGAAAGTCGTTCCGAAGCGGTCATATTGCTGGCGTTTTTTTGAATCCCCCAAAACCTGGTAGGCCTCGTTAATTTCTTTGAATTTCTTGTCATCGCCGCCTGTTTTGTCTGGATGATGCTGATGAGCCAGACGCCGGTAGGCCTTTTTTATTTCATCCTCGGTTGCGCCTTTCGGCACTCCTAAAATTTGATAATAATCCTTATTAGCCATGATTAACCTTTTTTGACAAAATAATTAACTCATTGTATAGTATATTATACGCTCATTAAAAAGTAGGAGTCGCCGGCCATGAAACTAGATGTTGGTTCTGGCGACGAAAGAATCCGAGAAATCGTCGCCGGTTGGAGCTTCCAAACGCAACTGGGATTCTTTCTGATCGCGCTATTTGGTGCCGTACCCATTATACAGTGGCTCGCATATCTTATTCCATTCGACTCGGTAAGATTGGCTCTTTTCCGTCTCGACGGTTTTGCGTCCGATTTTTTCGGGACAATCCTGCTTATCTTCTTCCTCCTTTATAAACGGGGCTATATTGCGGACACAATTTTTTCGGCGCCGGCAAATTATAAAACAAACCTCAAGAATGTTTGGCTGCGCTTTTTAATTTATACAGTGGTAATACTGGCAGTGGGATTGGCGCAGGTTTATAATCTCGCATATCTTTTCAACATAGGACCTAAAGCTATGAAGCTGACCGGCGACTTAGGAGGGTTTCTGGTGTTTACTTTAATTGTTCCTATAACTGAAGAAATTTATAGTCGGTTCTTGGCGCTCTATATAATTAGCCGCTGGTCAAATAGACTAGTCGGCGTGACTGTTTCTGTCTTTCTTTTCACTATCGGTCATTACAGCCCCACCATGTCTGACAAAACCCAGAACATAATTCTTGGAACTCTCTGGGCGCTTGTAACGATGAAATTCGGGACACTCTGGCCGTCGCTTGCGATGCATTCCTGGAACAATATGATCGTGTATTTTATTAAATCTTGGCGATTGCCGCTTTTTTGAAAGCGGCGGTTTTTATTTCTTCTCCTCTTCTTTCTTTTCTCCGGGGATTGTTTCCTGTTTGGAATTTGTTTCTTGGTTATTGAAATTTCCAGCCTGCGGCTGGCCACCCTGTGGTGAGTCCGTCGAACCATACATCGCGGAACCTATTTTTTGAATCGCCTGCGATAAATCCTCGGATGATTTTTTAATTGCCGCGGTATTAACGCCTTTCAGAGCCGTTTTTACCGACTCTATTTTTTCTTCAATTTCTTTTTTGTCTTCCGGTTTTACCTTGTCGCCCGCGTCGCGCAGCGATTTTTCCGCCAGATAAACCATCTGCTCGGCGGTATTTTTTATTTCTATCTCTTCTTTCTTTTTGGAATCTTCGGCGGCATGAACTTCCGCGTCTTTTTTCATTTTTTCAATCTCTTCTTTCGAAAGGCCCAATGAGGCGGTAATGGTAATTGACTGCTTCTTATTTGTCGCTTTATCCACCGCGGAAACGTTCAAAATGCCGTTGGCGTCAATGTCAAAAGTAACTTCAATTTGCGGCACACCGCGCGGCGCGGGGGGAATGCCGTCAAGAATAAATTTTCCGAGAGTCTTGTTGTCCGGAGCCATTGGCCGTTCGCCCTGCAGAACATGGACCTCAACCGACGGCTGGTTGTCCGAAGCGGTTGAAAAAATTTGGGTCTTGGCGGTAGGCACCGTGGTGTTTTTGGGAATCATTGATGTCGCGACATTGCCAAGTGTTTCAATGCCGAGTGTCAAAGGTGTCACATCCAAAAGCAAAATATCGCGCACGTCGCCCTGCATAATCCCCGCCTGAACCGCCGCGCCCAGAGCCACGACTTCGTCGGGATTGATGCTTTTGTTCGGTTCTTTGCCGAAAAGATTCTTTACCGCTTCAACAATCGCCGGCATCCTGGTCTGGCCGCCAACCAAAACTATTTCGTTGATGTCGGACAAATTAAACTTCGCTTCTTTAACCGTCTGCTTAACGAGTTCAATTGAAATCGCGATATAGTCGTGAACCAACTCTTCAAGTTTGGCGCGAGAAAGCTTGGTGACAAAATGTTTCGGGCCCGAAGCATCCGAAGTAATGAACGGCAGATTGATTTCGGTTTCCAAAACCGTTGAGAGTTCGTGCTTGGCTTTCTCCGCCCCCTCTTTCAAGCGCTGAAGCGCCATGACGTCTTTTGACAAATCAATCCCTTGGTCTTTTTTGAACAAATCAACGAGATAGCCCGTAATCCTCTGGTCAAAATCGTCTCCGCCCAAATGCGTGTCCCCGCCCGTGGATTTAACTTCAATAGTGTCGTCCCCTATTTCAAGAACCGAGATGTCAAAAGTTCCGCCGCCGAAATCATAGACAACGATTTTTTCATCTTTCTTTTTGTTGAGGCCGTAAGCCAAAGCCGCGGCCGTCGGTTCGTTCAAAATTCTTTTCACGGTCAGGCCCGCGATCTCGCCCGCGTTTTTTGTTGCCTGTCTTTGCGAATCGTCAAAATAAGCCGGAACGGTAATGATTACCTCGGTAATTTTTTCGCTCAGTTTTGTTTCCGCGTCCTGCTTCAGCTTTTGCAAAACCATGGCTGAAATTTCTTCCGGCCGGTACCACTTAGCTTGCCCTGAGCCCGTCGAAGGATCGCCCATCTTCACCTCCACGCCGCCCGACGCCGATTCTCTCATTTGGTATGGCAAAAGCTTGCTGTCCCGCGAAACTTCCGAATCAGCCCATCTACGGCCGATTAGGCGCTTAATGGAATAAAGCGTGTCTACCGGATTCACCACGGCTTGTCGCTTGGCGGTAATGCCGACGAGACGCTCGCCGTTTTTGGAGAGTGCCGCAATTGAAGGCGTGGTTCTGGCGCCTTCTTTATTTTCAACTATTTTCGGCTCGCCTCCTTCGACAACTGCCATTGCCGAGTTTGTCGTGCCGAGATCTATTCCTAAAATTTTTGCCATATTTTTCTAAAAATTGAATTATGTTAATTTTGACTTGAAACTTATTTATGATATATTGTGTTCAATATAATTGGATCTTTTAGACTTTTTCTGGAGGAGGATTCTCGAATGAATGTCGCCGGATCTTTCAGGCATTCGGAACTTGAACCAACTCAAAAAACCGAGAGGCCTTGGGGTTCGTGGACCGTTCTTGAAACCGGCCCGAACTACAAGATAAAAAGGATTGAAGTTAAGCCAGGCTGCCGCCTGAGTCTGCAGATACATTTTCACCGTTCCGAACACTGGATTGTGCTTTCCGGGACTGCCAAAGTTACGAAAAATGGCGATGAACTGATAGTCCGCGTGGGCGAGTCAACATTTGTGCCGTCAGGCACAAAGCACCGCCTCGAGAACCCCGGCGACATACCTCTCGTCATTATCGAGATCGCCCAGGGCCAGCACATCAGCGAGGACGACATCGTCCGGTTTGAAGACGACTATAACCGTCATAAACCATCCCGTAATTCTCGCAAGCGATAGTAGCTGACTCGCCTTTGCCACCTGCTTGGTGGCTTTTTAATTTTAAAAGTTTAATTTTCAATAAATGATTCAATTTTACAATTTTTCTCCCTTCGGGAGATCTCCCGCAGGGAGACAAACGGTTTGAATAATTGAGTCATTGAAAATTCATTGGAAATTGTGAATTGATAATTGAGAATTGCCCTACTTAAAGATCTTGACCTTTGCCGGGCGAAAAACTTCTCCATCCAGCAAATAGCCCTTTTGCACCTCTTCGGCTATTTTGTCAGTATCTCCTCCCTCTACACTTTCAACCGCTTCGTGCTTCAACGGGTCAAACGCCTCGCCAACCGCCGCCATCGCCTCAACCTTCTGCGCTTTCAGATAATCATCAAGCTGTTTTTTTATGCCGCCAACCCCGGCAATCCATGCATCATTTTTCAGGTTTTCAGAAATACTGTCGAACGCTTTATCAAAACTGTCCATAATATTCAAAAGCGGCATTATGAAAATTTTTGACATCCAAGCTTTCAACTCTTTAGCGCTTTCCTCGGTTTCTTTCTTAAAATTAACATAATCCGCTTTCGCCCGCTTCCAGCCGTTTAAATACTCATCCGCCTGCTTTTTGCAATCTTCCAGTTCTTTTTTTATTTTTTCAATTTCCTGTTCATTCATAATTTTTCAATAAATTCGATATCGCGTTGACGACGGAAATATTCCGACGGTAATTCATTCTTTTCGGACCCAATATCGCTACGAGGCGAGACTCATCATTGCCGCAGTCAACGCAGGAAGCAATAACGCTGTAATTTCTGGCGTTGCTGTAAGAATTTTCACCGCCGATAAATACTCGCGGCTCTTCACTAAGCCCGCCTAAGATCGTTTTAAAATAGTCGTCAATATCGTCAAATAAGCTCGCGGCGGCCTGGAAATCCTCCGGCGCGGCAAATTCCGGCTCGCGGAAAAAATCGCGCACGCCAGAGGTAAAAAACATCTGTTCTTCGGGTTCCGCGCCTATGCCCACATTGTGAGTCATTTGCGCCATTAGTTTAGCGACGCCGGCCATAAGCGGCTCGTCGCTGAAACCCCGCAAATGTTTTTGTAAACTTGCAAGCTGTACTTTTGTCGGAAGTCCCAAGTCCTCGCCGCCAAGAAAATAATCAACGTAATACCGCCAACCCTTGTCGGTCGGAACTCGGCCGCCGGAACTGTGCGCCTTAGTTAGAAAACCGAGGTCTTCCAGTTCCATCAAGTCGTTGCGCAAAGTAGCCGGGCTTAAATCCGTAAAAAAATTACCAGCCAAAAATTCAGAACCGACTGCCCGCGCGGTTTTTATATATTCCCTGACGGCTGTTTCAAGTATGTCATTAAGCCGCTCATTCATAATTTTCACATTATATAAAAATTAGCACTCTCATGTCAAGAGTGCTAATGGTTCGACTTCGCTCACCATAGCACTCTTGACCCTGAGCACAGTCGAATGGGTCAAGAGTACTAATCCCGTTAGAAGTAAGATGCCGACGGCGTCTGCCAACTTGTCGAACTTCTAACGGGACTAATTAGAAAAATTAAAACGGCGTATTTAGCCGTTAATTTTTCGTATATGCTGGCCCTCATAAACTCCCACATGCCGGCCATAGCTCAACTCATCTACATACACAGTTATGAAAAATGTTTTATTTTCATCCTCACCGCAGGATTTTATCTCGTCAACACAACCCCGGAACCACTTCCCGCATCCTAAATCCACAAAAACGCTTACATAGCTTCTGACAAAAACTTCTACTTCTTCGCCCAATACAAATTGTGAACGCTTCTCTACTTCACCGACCGTCTGCATTTGCGCCGCCTTTTAAATTCTCAATGCACAAATATGAAATTAAATTAAAATAAATCTACCAAGAAGTCAATCCAAACAAGGCGTTCCGACGTACTTTTCAGCACTACTTCATAGTGTCAAATTTGTGCTATAGCATAAATTTGACACTATAGACGAATAAGAAGACCGCGAGATCAGTCAAGAAAAATTAAAAGCGGGCCGCCCACCCGCCCTTAAATAATAAATCCGCCTAAATGGCGGATTAAAATTGCGAAGAAAATTCTTCAAGGGTAGGGGGTTAACGTACCCGTCCCGTTAGAAGCCGCCTCGCCAAAGGCGCGGCTACGGCCGCCTTGGGGCGACCTGCTTCTAACGGGACCCGCACCCAGTCAAGACGCTGGAGTTCCCAGTCGCCTTCCTTATTGATAAACTCAATCTCGGCAATGCCGAGCGCCCGCAAAAGAGGCAGGCACTTTTGCTCGCAAGGCCGCGAGTAAACCCAATTGCCGCTTTTCTTGCGCCGGCCGGCGACAGTCATGCGAGCCCCCGTGAGTCGCTTGGGATTGGCTCGCGATACCGCGTACTGCTCGGCATGAACCGTCATTCCGTCAGCCGATGGATAATTCCAGCCCCAGGCAAAATTGCCGTGGCCATCGCTCAAAACCGCCGCCATCTGGACACCATAGGAAGACCGCTCGAGAAGTTCGACGGCCAGCTGGCGCGAACTCTTCTTGGCGTTCAAGAAGCGCCTCCTGTTTGTTACCGTTTTTAATTGTTCCTGCCGGCAGTCGCCAGTACGGACACTATGTTGTCAAGAGCCACGATGTGTTCGGCCAGCGAATGGCCGCACAAAAAATACGGCGTACCGTGAACGTCCTCCGATTGGAGCAAAATATCTTTGACATGGGCCTTCTCTTTCAAAGCGAGATTCAAATAAAAACCGCGGCGTACGGGGTAAGGAATGAACGTCATCCTTTCGGTGCGGATGAATACCTCAATCAGGATTTTCCACTGATAGTCGGGCGCGGTCCTCTGGGCTTCCGCGATCGCGGTTTTGATAAATTGGTCATGAACGCCGGAAGCCATGGCCGATTTCAAAGCGCAACACTCCACCCTTCCGAACTCAATCGCGGCCGGGTGAAGCCTTCCTCTCGTGTTCATTTCTGGCCTCCTAAATTATTAAAGATTAGTAATAGAATACAATACTTCATAGACAAGGTCAAATTTTTACTACTTGCGTCTTTTATGATAAAATTAATCTATTAATATTATCCAAAAACAAGATGAAAACTATATCCGAAAATAATCTAACCTGGGTTGATATAGAAAAACCGACCCAAAAAGACATCGACTGGCTTAAAGCCAATTTCAATTTTCATCCGCTGACTCTCGGCGAACTGATCCCCCCGTCAAGGCGCGAAAAAGTCGAGCATTTCGACGACTACTTATTTTTAGTGATGTATGTGCCGGTTTTTAACGAAAAGAAACGAACCACCAACCCGGTAGAACTTGATATCCTGATAACGAAAGACCGTATTATCACGGTCCATAACGAGCCGATTGAACCGTTGAAAGATTTTTCCCGAAAAGTTGAGAAGCCGGAGCTTAGAAATAAATATTTTTCCAAATCAACCGGCCATATTTTCTACTGGCTTTCGGAAGAACTGCTTAATTTCGGCGAGCGCCAGCTGGTTCACATCGGCAAAAATGTATTAAACATTGAGGACGGCATTTTCAAAAATATTGAACGCGACATGATAAAAGAGGTTTCAACTATAAAAAGGGATATTTTGGACTTCAGGATCGCCGTAAGACCACTCAATCGAATCTTCAACTCCCTAGCTTCAAGAGGCATAAGATTTTGGCCGGAGCAGGGCGACGATCTTAAGATTTATTTCAACGACCTAGTCGGCGACTACGAAAGAATCTGGAGCGAAATAGACAATTACACCGATACTATCGGCGCTCTTGAGGCCACCAATACTAATCTTCTTAACGACAAAACTAACGCTATAGTCAAAACATTTACTATTCTTTCTTTCATCACTTTCCCCGCAATGCTTGTCGCGACGATACTCCAGATTAACACGATTTATAATCCGATTCTCGGTCGCCAAAATGACTTCTGGCTCGTGGTTGGTTTTGTCGCTTTGACAGTCATGGCCATGTGGATTTATTTTAAAACTCGGAAATGGCTGTAGCCGCTTTCAGCGGAATTTCTAATTTCTAATTTTTAATTTCTAAACAATTTTTAATGATTTAATTTTTAAACATTAGGTCATTAGATCATTATTTTAAAATTGAAAATTTCTATGCCCTTAAAACTTTACAACCACCTCACCAAAAAAATAGAAACTTTTAAGCCCATCAAATCAAAAATAGTGGGTCTTTATACTTGCGGGCCAACGGTTTATAACTTCGCTCACATCGGCAATCTGCGAACTTATGTTTTTGAAGATATTTTGCGTCGGACTCTTGAATACAACGGCTACAAAATAAACCATGTGATGAATATTACTGATGTGGAAGATAAAATCATTCGCAACGCCGGCAAAGCCAAAAAAACAATTTTTGAGTTTGTTAAGCCGTATGAATCGGCTTTCTATAATGACCTGAAAAAACTCAATATCGAGCCTGCGACTGAATACCCAAAAGCAACCGCGCACATCAAAGAGATGGTTGCGATTATTAAAAAACTGCTTGATAAAAAACTCGCCTACAAAGCCGACGGCTCAATTTATTTTGATATCTCAAAATTCAAAAAATACGGCCGGCTTTCCGGCCTGAAATCGCGAGAGCTTAAAGTCGGCGCCCTAGGGCGTCCCGCCGGGCTAGCCCGCGTAGATGTAGACGAATACGCCAAAGGCGACGCCGAGGATTTTGTTTTGTGGAAAGCGGCAAAACCCGGCGAGCCGTCCTGGCCCGCGCCTTTCGGCGCGGGGCGGCCCGGCTGGCACATTGAGTGCTCGGCCATGTCAATGAAGTATTTGGGGCCGACTTTTGACATTCATGGCGGAGCGGTGGATTTGATATTCCCCCATCATGAAAACGAAATCGCCCAGTCGGAAGGCGCTACTGGTAAACCATTCGTAAAATATTTTGTTGAGGGCGAACATCTTTTGGTTGACGGCGAAAAAATGTCCAAGTCGCTGGGCAATGTTTATACGCTCCGCGACATCGAGGCCAAAGGATTTAATCCGCTTGCTTTCCGATATTTGATTCTGACCGCTAATTACCGCTCAAAACTCAACTTTACATGGTCATCTCTTACTGCCGCGCAAAACGCGCTGGAGAATCTCCGCAAAGCGGTCTTGTCTTTCAAAAAACCCGCAAGACCATCGGACTCAAACCCGCGACTCGCCGGAGAACTGGAAAAGAAATTCACCGGCTTCGTAAACGACGATTTGGATACGCCAAAGGCGCTCGCTGTTTTATGGGAAGTTATAAAATCAGCCTGGCTTGATGGCGGGACGAAATATGGCCTGATAATGGATTTTGATAAAGTTTTGAGATTAAATTTATCAAAGATAAAAATTGAAAAAATAAAAACTACTAATGGGGTATCGAAACTAGTTGAAGAACGGGAAAAATACAGAAAAGAAAAAAATTTTGCCAAAGCTGACGAAGTCCGCAAGAAAATTGAAAAATTAGGATGGCTGATTGAAGACACTTCCGGAGGACCAAAATTAAAACGGAAATAAATAAAGCGCACGAATTAATCTCGTGCGCCCTCTTCGACCAGATCGAACAAATAGTCGATCTCATCGCAGTCCTCAATTGTCAAATTGGACTGTTGCATCTTATCCAAAGCTGCGGCCAATTCCTCGTAGGAAAGCGCCTTTGGCATTCTGGTGATACTTCACCTTTTCGCTTTTTGGAAGCAGTTGGGCAAGTTCCTGGATTTCCGAAACTGAACCTTCAAATCTCATACTTGAACGCGAACCGTTTCTAGGCTGAATTATAATCGCGGTAAAAGTTATTTTTCTCCTTCCAACATAAACATTACAACGATACGCTGGTTTATTTAGCCACCCCAAAAAACCTTTCAGTATTTCAGTGGCTTGGCATGACTCAACCGCTTCTTCCCCCTTGGTCAGCCAATTAGTGTTAGAACGGCTAATTTTTATCATTCCACATTCCTATACCTCGCTTATTATTAAGAACAAAGTGTTATAAAAATAACATATTCAAGCAAAAATGTCAAATCAGCCGCCAATGCACAGTTTATCAGACGCCGGCATTTGAAATATTTAAAAATCCCACATATACTGAAATAAACTTGTGGAGATTTCATGCCTCGCATCATAAAAAAACAATTCTCTAAAATGCCCATAGACCCTAATAAATTGCCGCCTCAAAATATTGAGGCCGAGCAATCAGTTCTGGGGTCTTTATTGATTGACAAAGACGCGATTATTAAAATCGCGGATATAATTTCGGCTGAAGATTTTTATAGAAGAGCGCACGAAGAAATTTTCCAAGCCGTCGTTGATCTGTATCAAAAGCGCGAGCCGATAGACCTGCTCTCGCTCTCCTCTCGCCTTAAAGAAAAAAAACAGCTTGATGAAATCGGCGGACTTTCCTACCTTACTTCACTAATGAACTCGGTGCCGACCGCTTCCCATATAGTCCACTATGCCAAGATGGTCCATCAAAAAAGAATTTTGCGCGACCTCATAGGCGCTTCGCACGAAATTTCACAACTTGCATGGGAAGACAAAGACATAGACGAGCTTTTAGATGAAGCCGAAAAGAAAATTTTCAGCATTTCACAGACCTCTTTGATCCAGGAGTTCCAGCATATAAAGCCGTACCTGCACGAGGCTTTTGAACGAATTGACCGCCTGCACAAGGGCGATGGCGCCTGGCGGGGTATTCCTACCGGTTTCGCGGATTTAGACAATATTTTAGCAGGCCTCCAGAAAGCCGATCTCGTGATTCTGGCCGCCCGGCCCAGCCTTGGTAAAACCTCGCTGGCTTTGGACATCGCAAGACACGCCGCCACAAATGAAAAAGTTGCTGTGGGTATTTTCAGCTTGGAAATGTCAAAGGAACAGCTGGTAGAGAGATTAATCGCCTCCCAAGCCGGGGTTGACCTGTGGCGGCTGCGCACCGGCAAACTAAGCGACGAGGGTGCGGACAATGATTTTGTACGCATTTCCGAAGCTCTCAATCGCCTGTCCGCGGCAAAGCTTTACATAGACGACGCCGCCTCTCCTAACGTCTTGCAAATAAGAACAATGGCAAGGCGGCTTCAGGCGGAAAAAGGGCTTGACCTTCTGATTATCGACTATCTTCAGCTGATGCAGGGTTCGGGCCGTATTGAAAACCGCACGCAGGAAGTAAGCGAGATTTCCCGGTCATTAAAAGGTCTTGCGCGCGAATTAAATATCCCCATAGTAGCGCTTTCCCAGCTGTCCCGTTCGCCGGAAACAAGAACCGATCAGATACCAAGGCTATCCGACCTGCGAGAGTCCGGCGCTATTGAACAGGACGCGGACGTTGTGCTGTTTATCTACCGAGAAGATAAAGTCAAAAAAGATACGGATAAGAAAAATGTCGCGGAAATCCATATTGCCAAGCACCGCAACGGCCCGACGGGCAAGATAGAACTCTACTTCAATGAGCACTACGTCAGCTTCAAGAATCTTGATAAATTACATTAATTGAAAATTGAAAAATAGAAATTGAAAATTTTAGTGTATGTATCCCAAACCGATAAAAAATTTTGTAGACAGATTTTCAAAGCTGCCTTCAGTCGGTCCGCGCCAAGCGGCGCGATTGGCTTTTTGGCTTTTAAATCAGCCGAAGACTTACAGAAGCGAACTGAAAAAGGCACTGGAGGATCTGGAAAAAGAAACAAAAACGTGTCCTCAATGCTTTTTTGTAATTGATGGTTCAGCTTCCTTCGACAAAGTTCATGGTTCGACTTCGCTCACCATCAACAAAGAGGATAAATCGCTCACCATAAAAAACGACGGGAATAAATGCGGCTTTTGCGATAATCCATCGCGTGACCAAAAAACCATATGTGTCGTGGAAAAAGAAACAGACCTGGCCACTATTGAAAAATCCGGCGTTTACAATGGACTTTATCATGTGCTCGGAGGTCTTTTTTCGGCTCTGGATACCGCGGTGCCGAAAAATCTGCGCCTGCCGGAACTTATCGTACGCATACAAGAGCACAAAAAAAATAAAACTGCCGAAGAAGTCATACTGGCACTTTCCCCCACTCACGAGGGAGATCTGACGGTGCATTATCTGGAACGCGCACTGAAGCCTTTAAAAATAAAAATCACACGCCTGGGGCGGGGCCTGCCTTACGGCGCGGATGTTGAATTCGCCGACGCTGAAACACTTTCCGGCGCTCTGGAAGGCAGAAAAGAAATTAAATAACCCTTCGACAAGCTCGGGGTTATTTAATTTCTGTAATTTCAACTTCAGTATACGGCTGGCGATGGCCGGCTTTTTTCTTATAACGAGTCTTAGAATGGTAATGGAAAACAATGATTTTCTTGGCCCTCCCCTGCTTTAAGGCTTTTCCGGTTACTTTTGCGTCGGAAACAAAAGGCGAGCCGATCTTAATATCCTTTTCGTCGCCAACAAGTAAAACTTCGGAAAACCTAATTTCATCGCCTTCTTTAGCGTCGATTTTCTCAAGGCGAAGCTTGTCGCCTTCTTTCACTATGTATTGTTTTCCTCCAGTTTTTATAACCGCTATTTTCATGATTTTGAGCTATGTTATTTTAATAAAATAGCCCCCAAATGTCAACCCCCACTATTTAATTTCCTTGCCAACATTTTTTCTCAAAACGATTCAGTCACGAGCGAAGCCGATATCTTTTCCTCAACACACTCGGCCGCTCCTGCGGCAGCCTCATTCGTCCTCGCAACGGCGAGGTCTTGATAAGCGCGCTTCGCGCAATTATATCAAAACCACCAAGCTCGCCTGCTGCGGGTTTTCGGAAAAAACATCAGCTTCGCTCTTAAAACTCACGCGAGACACGCCCGGTTGTTTTGGAGAAGCTCTCGGAGGCGAAAAAGCTTGGTCTTCGCCGCAGGCGAAGTTTTGAGTCGAGAGAGCAGTGGTGGCTCCGCTCGCTGGAAGCGGAGAACACCCGGTTCGGAAAAACAATCGGGCGTGGCGAGCACCAGAACTGTTCTGGCGACAGGACCCCTCTCATCTGTTGATTAGGTATAACGCGACTCCGGCAATGGCAAGAAAAATCTGGACCGTAAGAGCAATGGAATTAAAGTAATAAACCATGACTTTATTGCCGGGCCAGAATTTGAACCCGAGAACTGAATTAAAAACAAGCGTTAAAAACCCGATAAGGGGTAAAATTAACAAAGTGCTGGTTTCGCCGAGATAATCAACTCCCCAATAAACATTATAGTGAAGCACCGCTGGCAAATTGCTTTGTTGAACCGAAAAATAAAGAAATATAAAAAGAGCGATGTTAAGGGCGAGACTAAGTATAAAGATGATTCTCGTCCAAAAATCACCGAAATAATCTTTCAGCATTATTTTAATAAAAGCGAAGTAATAAACCCTAAAATCGCGAAGCCGGCCAATGGCGGCAAAGCCGGCATTGGCCGGCGGACACGCTGAGAAATGAAAAGAAGGTGCATCAGTAAAAGACCAAAGATAGAAAACCCTAAAACAATCCAGGCTGATTTATAGCTAACAGTCATCGCGGAAGCGGCCATAATCAAGGGAAAAACAAAGTCGCCGGTTCCAAGCATCATAAAGCCCTGACCGGGGTGGGCTTCATTAATTTTGGATTTAAAATTTCTGAATTCTTCCGGGAAAATCATCGCGAAAATCGCCCGCCCCGCTATCATGGCTTTGGCCATTTTTATCATGTGCTTTGTTTTGTAAACCGCGATATAGTCGTAAACCGACATTATAATAAGAATCAGGACGGCAAACCACGGCTGCAAAGAAAGCCCTATTAAGACAGCAATGCCGGGCAGTGTCAGAATCATTACGGCGTCATGGAGCCATACATAGGGCCAAATTACATAAGCAGCGACCAGAAACGCTGAAAAGATAACCGCCGCTATATCCGATAAAAACAAATTAAAAGTTATCAGCATGCCCGAAAACAAGGCGAAAATAAAAAACAGGCGCAAAAACCAGCCACCATGCATTATACGTATTAAACCGAGAATAACCGCCGTGCCAATACCGAAAGCCAGTAAAAACTGCCACCACGACACCGCGGTTACCTGAGGCGCCACCTCGGCGCTCAACGCCTGAAATCGCGCAGCAACAAAAATACTGATAACGCCAACGATAACAAAACTTAGAATTTCCTGAGAAAAAACTTTTAAATTGAGATTTTCCGCGATCATAAGTCCGGCGCCCAATCGAATGGCAGTATATCCCGATACCACTCCACGGTCTTTTTAAGACCGGAGCGCAAATCCCAAGTTGGATGAAAATCAAGTTCGCGGCTGATCTTAGTAATATCCGGGCACCGGCGCCTTGGTTCATCGGCCGGATATGCCTCGCTGTAATCAACCAGATTAATTTCGATTTGATTATCAAAATACTCAGCGACCAGATGAGCGAGTTTCGCCATATTTATTTCTTCCCGGTCAGTACCAACATTATAAACCTCGCCATTTTTTTGAGAGAGCAATACTTTGAAAAAACCGACCACTGCATCACTAATAAAACAAAAAGTCCGCGTCTGGTTGCCTGAACCGTGAACCCGCAAAGGTGCGCCGGCAATAGCGCGAGTGATGAAATCCGGTACCACACGGTGATCACTCGGCTTCATCCCAGGACCGTAAACATTAAAAGGACGGACAATTTTCAGCGGGATGTCGTAAAGTTGATGATAGGTTAAACACAGTGTTTCGGCTAGACGTTTTGACTCATCATAACAAGCTCGGGGACCGGTGCAAGATACATTGCCCTTGTAATGTTCGGGAGTTGGGATAGATGCAGGATGTGGGTCTCCATAGATTTCGCTGGAAGAAAATAAGAGAAAACTTTTCGGTTTTTTCTGTCTTGCTAATTCCAGTAAATTTTTTGCGCCATGAATAGTGGACTCAATAGTCTCTAGTGGATATTTATTATAGTAAACGGGAGAAGCTAAACCGGCCGCGTGAATAATATAATCTACTACTGGTTCGGGTACTGAAAATGGCGTGCGAATGTCCGCTTCTACTCTCTTTATGTGCTCGCCATAAACATCACCCACAAAACTCTCCTTTGTGCCAGTAATGTAATTGTCTATAGAAATAACATGACAGGGTTTGGCTAAAAACTTCTCATTTAAAAGATGAATAACGCCCAAAAAATATGAACCTAAAAAACCAGCTCCGCCGGAAATAATCAGAGTCGAACCTTCTAAAAATCGCGATTCTTCTCCTAAACGGTTTACAATATCCTCTAATATTTCTGATATAATTTTATTTCTCATAATAATTAAATAGCATATCATTATTAAAATCGGTGTCAACTGCTGAAGATCTTTACGATCATCAAAAAAGTGGCGGCCCCCACGGGAATTCGAACCCCTGTTACATGGATGAGAACCTATTATCTCCCGATTCTGTCTAAGTCTTCGATTTAGCAACAGAATCGAGGATCCTCGATTTCTCAACAAAATTCTAGTACCGCTATCGGGATTTGAACCCGAGTTTTCTGGATGAGAACCAGATGTCCTAGACCAGGCTAGACGATAGCGGCATAATATCAGAATTTTGGAGAAATCGGGACTGGGCCTCTAGACGTTCGGGCATGTGGATTATCTCTCAACCCCTTTTTCTACTGCAATCTCTAAATTTTGGCTACGACTTTGTTAAAAATCCTCGCTGTATATCTATACAGTTCGAATTTTTTCCTCGTCTCGCCCAAAATTTAGAGATTTCGCAACGAAACGGGATTAAGAGATAATCCAAGCTTCGCTTATTATGGCATAGAACCGCGACTTTGTAAACTACAAATGGAAGCGAATATAATATCTTTTCCCGAAACCTTCCGAGCAGGCGGGCTTGGCGGTTTTTGATATAATAATAAGCTCATCAAAAACCCCGCCGTAGCGAGGACAAGCGAAGGCCATCGCTGGAATGGCCGGAGCGAGTTGAGGGAAGAGATATTATATTCGCTCCCACTCTTTCACATTATTTCCACCAGGAAGTAGAAATTCGACAAATTCATTTTTGTCCTTAAAATTCTTTATTAATATTCATCCAATATATTTTATGTATAGCGAGTACTGCAGCATCAATCTAGAAAAACCGGACAAAAAGAATTTTTAAGGACGAGTCGAATTTTCACTTCCTGGTCCACGACGGCTCCTGGCGCACTAAAAGCTCTTTTGCTTTTTGCGGCTCGGCCATAATTTCTTCAACGATTTTTTCCATCCGTAACGATTGCGAACCTTTAATCAAAATCAAATCGCCGGATTTTATATGGTCCTGTAATTGACGCCCAACTTCTTCCGATTTTTCAAAATTATACACGTTTTTCCGATCAAAACCTTTTCTTACGGCTTGTTCGCCTATTAACCTCGCAGAGTCCCCTACCGTCCAAATTTCTTTTATGGAACCGAAAATCAAGTCTCCGACGGCCAGATGGGCTTTTTCCGAGTACTCGCCGAGCTCTTTCATATCGCCCAAAACAATAATATCCCGCTTGCTTTCCATGTTTTTCATCACTTCCAAGGCCGCGGCTACGGCAACGGGCGAGGCATTATAAGTGTCATCTAAAATCCATGAATTTTTAATTCCGGGCAAAAGGCGCAAGCGGCCCGGCGGTGAAATATATTCCGAAAACGCTTCAGAGATTTCAACTAAGTTCATCCCTAAAGTCAGACCGACTGCCGCAGCCGCCAGAGCAGTATAAACATTGGATTTCCCAAAGACGTTCTTCAATCTTACCGGCACAAAGCTTCCCTTGTGTTCCAGTTTAAAAGTGATGCCCGCGTCCGGCCCGGGACCGAACATTTCAAAGGTGTCCGTTCTCACCTCCGCCTCCTTGCTAAAGCCGAAAGACAGAATCTTTGCCCTGACTTTGTCCGCTTCTTCCATTATCGCGCTATCATCATGGTTCAGAACTGCAACGCCAAGCGGCGGCAAAGCTTTAACCAAACGCATTTTCTCGCGCGCCACATCCCGGGGGCCGCTGAAAAACTGAACATGAACCGGAATATCGCTTATGGCTGTCACGACCGCGATCTCGGGGCGCACAAGTTTCAAAAGATAAGCCATATCGCCCGGTTTATCAATGCCAAGTTCCAGAACTAAAAAGTCGGGATAATTGGAAAAGCGTATAAGGCGCGCCATCATCTTAATAAATACCCCCAGCCAGCTGAAAACGGAATAGTTAGTGATAGTAAGCCCGAATACCGCCAACGGGATGCCCAGTTCCGTATTATAATTCTTAAGACTGCGCCAGACAGAAAAACGTTTTTTCAAAACCGCATAAATAGCCTCCTTGGTCGAGGTTTTTCCGACACTACCGGTTATAGCAATGATGGTGGGATTGTGCTTCGCCAGCATCAAAAGCATCGGCCAGCGCAGTAAAAACTTAACAAACTGTTTTTTTATTTTTTTTCTATTCATCTAAGCAAGAATTTAAAATTGAAAATTTATTGAAAATTGTCTCCCTTCGGGAAATCTCACGTAGCGAAAAAAATTATTGCACAGGTTGGTCCGGCGGAATTTTCCAATAACTGAAGATAAATTGGGCTAGATCGTGAAAAACCGGCACTGAAGTGCTTTCAGCAAATCGGACTCCACGCGGCTTATCAATTTTAATTAAAGCGATAAATCTTGGACTATAGGCAGGCGCGAATCCCACGAAAGAATGAATAGTTTCATCCGAATATCCTGGCTTATCAAAATTCGGCACTTGAGCCGTTCCTGTTTTACCAGCGATATTGTAACCCAAAATCTTCGCGGAACGACCGGAACCATTTTCAACTGCCTTTATCATCATGCTGGTAAGCTTTGCTGACGTCTCCGAAGATATAACCTGTTTTCCCTCAACTGAGGAAATCTCCGTGACTCTGCCGTCGGGATTGATTATTCTTTTCACTATATGAGGCTGGACTAAACGGCCGGAGTTGGCGATTATGTTTATCGCGCGCAAAAATTCAATGGGCGTAAAGGCAACACCCTGTCCGAATGAGGCGGTAGCATAGTTTATATCGCGCCCCGTCTCCAAGTTTGCCAAATTACCCCTAGCTTCCGGCAAATCAATATAAGTTTTTTTATCCAATTCAAAATCTTTTAAATATTTCAGAAAAGCGTCTTTAGGCACCTTCTGCTCTACAAAAATCGCGCCAGTATTAAGGGATTTTTCCAGCACGTCGGTCATAGTCTGGTAGCCATAGTTTTTCTCGGTAGAATTCTTAATAACATAGGAACCGATGCGGACCTCTCCGGAATCGTAATACTGTGTAGTCGGCGTTACCGCTCCAATTTCAATGCCGATAGCCATGGTGAGCGGTTTAAAAATAGAGCCAGGCTCAAAAAGACCCTGAACCATTGAATTTATAAAAATACTCCTGTCCTTTACTGCGGAATAATTATTGGCGTCAAAACCGGGATACAACGACATCGCAATAATCTCACCAGTCTTTGGTTCCATTACTATGATTGAACCGGCGGTGCCTTGCCACTTCGTTACCGCGTTCTCTATTAAAGCAGCGGCTTCAGACTGAATTGACGAGTCAATAGTGAGAATCAAATCTTCCCCTCTTCCGCCTCCCGGCTTGCCTCTTAATTTTTCATCATAGTATTCTTCCAGGCCGTACTGGCCGGCAAGAGCGCCGTTTTTATCAAAGCCAAGAAACCCTATCAGATGATCCAATAATCCGACAGTCGGATAATATCGCAGTACTTCTTCTTCTACGTTTATGCCCTCTTCACCGAGAACTTGAATTTGGACGATTGTTTCATCAGAAACTTTTCTTTTTAAAACTTCATATGGGTCATCGGACCGTGAAAGCTTCTCAATTAAAAAATTTTCATCCAATTCAAGAATAGGCGCCAGTTTTTTCGCGGTCACCTGAGGATCCTTTATGCTCTTAGGCACCGCGTAAATTAAAGGAAATTCCCTATTAAGCGCCACAGCGTAGGGCAGAGAATCTTTGTCGGTTAAAAAAATACTGCCGCGCCCGGATATTCCCGGATCGGCTAAATTATTTGAAGTCCTTGCCAGATAGTAATCATGGCGCATCACCGACAAAAAAAAGAGCCTCGCCCAAAGTAGCGTGCTTATGAAAACAAAAATTATAATCAAGATTAAAATCCGATTTTCAACATTAGATTTTTCCATAGATTACTGATTCAAAGCTACTATATCGGGAAGACTTTGAATATACTGGATGAAATCATTAGTTACAAGATTTAAAGTGCTGGACATTTCTTTCAAAAAACTCATGCCGCGCGTCTTGGTAAGTTCTAGATTGAGATTTCGAATTTCAACTTGCAGATTATCAGCGTTTTTTCTGGCCGATTTCGCGCCATAGTCGGTAATCGCTATTGAATTTGCCAAAGCCAGGTGAAGGATGACCAAAAGAATAATAGTTAAAAGTAAAGAAAAATTCAAAACTTCGATTCTGAAATGCTGCAATTTGGAAATATAAAAAGACATTACCTTCGGCACAAGCTTCTTTTCTTCTTTATATACTAACAGTGTCTGGCTCATATTTTTTCTATAACTCTTAGTTTCGCGCTTCTGCTTCTGGGGTTCACTCTAACTTCTTCGGCGGATGACGCAATGGGTTTTTTAGTTAAATTTTTAATAATATTTTTTTTATTGAAATCGCGCGACCAATTCTTAACTATTCGGTCTTCTAAAGAATGAAAAGAGATGAACGCGGCTCTGCTTCCTTTGGCTAAAATTTCAGGCAAGACGGCTAAAGCCCGTTCAATTTCCACAAGTTCCTGATTGACTTCAATTCTCAACGCCTGAAAGATCTGTGTGGCCGGATGTATTCTCCCGAAGCGCCTCTTTACTTTTTCAATAATACCCGTAAGCTCCAGCGTGGTCTTTATCCGTTTTCTCCTGCGACTTTCCGCGATAGCGCGAGCTATTGACCATGCCCGTGATTCCTCGCCAAATTTTTCAAAAATTTCAGCAAGTTCTTTTTCTGAATAACCATTAACAATATCTTCGGCGGTCATGGGTGTTCTTGGATCAAAGCGCATATCCATAATCTCGTCTTTTTGGAAAGAAAATCCTTTGCCGGAATTTTCCAGCTGTTCCGATGACATGCCGAAATCGAACAAAATCCCTTTTATACTTTCAAAATGCTCTTTACTGACAATTTCTTGCAAATCTCCAAAGCTTGAATTTACAAAAATTACATTATTTTTGAACTTTGAACTTTGAACTTTGAACTTGGCGGCTGTCAAAGACATCGGATCGCGATCTATAGCCAGCAACTTGCCGTTAGGCGCTATTTTTTCCAGAATAGCCGCCATGTGCCCCCCATTGCCGACCGTTGCGTCAATAAAATTCTGACCAGGTTTAGGGCTCAAATGCTCCAAAATTTCTTTTAAGAGAACAGGGATGTGCATAGTAGGTAATTTTCAATTTCTAATTTCCAATTTCTAATAAATTTTCAATGATTCAATTCCCAAATTATTTGATATTTGATAATTGAAAAATTGTTAATTTATTGAAAATTGATAATTGATAATTGTAAATTTGGAGAACCTAGATGCCGAATCCGCTTAAGTTTTCAGCGATATCGCCGGAAGATTTTTCAATTTCAGTCATATACTTGCCCCATTCTTTTTCTGCCCAAATTTCCACGCGATTCTGTACGCCTACCACCACAATCGTTTTTTCAAAACGGCCGTATTTCCTTAAAAAATCCGGCACGAGAATTCTTCCCATTTCGTCTATCTCAGCCTCGGAAGCGCCGGAAAGCATAAAACGCGAAAAATTCCTTGCGGTCTTTTGGCTCAACGGCAACTGACTCAGCTTTTCTACAAAGAGCTCCCAATCGCGGCGAGGATAGATAAATAAACAATTGTCCAAGCCCCTCGTTAGAATCGGCTTTTCGCCTAATTCCATTCTTAACTTAGCTGGAATTGTGAGTCTGTTTTTGGAATCTAAGTTGTGCCTATATTCACCTAAAAGCATGTTGTTTATCCACAGATTAGCATACTTATCCACAAACTTACCCACAATCTCCCACTAATTCCTTAATAATAATATGAATAAAATAAGCTTGCAAGAGCTTAAATGTGGATAAGTCAGGAAGTGAAAATTGGACCCGCACTTCAAGTTCTTTTGCCCGACGATTCAATGTTTTAGTTCTATAACTTCTGAAACATAATGAAGAGCGTATTTTGCTATAATAAAGAATTCGAAGGGCAAAAAAGAATTTGTCCAATTTCTACTTCCTGATAAACTTAAAAAACCCCGTAATTACGGGGTTAAAAATATTTCTTCAAACGCGCTACGGTTTCTGACCAAAATTGCTTGTCTAATACCGGATCCATTTCGCGCCAGTTGGCGCGTTCCGGCTTACCGATGTATTCGGCAACAACTTTACGCAAATATTGCGGAGGAGCGGGCGGATCCCAGCAAACAGTTGAGCGCAAATTATAATCATTCCAAAAAAGATACGAAACAAGTTTTTGCCGATATAAAAGATTTAAATCGGAAAGAGAGTGTATAATGTTCATTTCTTTTCCGGAAAAATCGCTTCTTATTCTTTCGGTCATTATGCAGGCCGCGGGAATTATATGAAGATGAGCATGTTTTATACTTTGGCCGACTATGCCGTGTTCAAATATCGTCGTAGAGCATCTGTATTCTTCACTCACGGATTGGTCCAATTTCGACGCTTCCGCCGTCATATGGATTATTTCTTCCATAGTCATATCGCCAACGCACAAAACGTGGCGTTTAGGCACGAGCAACACATAACCACCGTCGGTAATTTGCCCCAAAGTCGCGATAACATAAAAGTTTTCACTCTCTGCCACGAGCTGTTCTTCGAACTGGCTTCGGTCGCAAAAAGTACAGGGTCGCTCGCCTGCCATTTTGTTTCCCGGGTTGTTAAAGAAAAAAACAACTGCCTATATTTAAAACAATTGTTTTTTTCATGTCAATTGACCCCGTTAAAAGTTTATTGTGTATTAATAAAATACATCTACAAAAATTCCACCAATATAAAAATATGCAAATTATTAGCGTAAGAAAAAATTTTCAAAAATTTTTTCTAAAGAACTTCTAACTAAGCTGACAAAAAGTAAATTCGTGTCTATGAATAACAAACTCGCGTCTTTAGAACGCGAGTTTGTTATTCATATTAGGACGCAATCATCTTAAACAATTATAGTGCAATTTTTTACAACAGCTGTTGTAAAAGCAAGACCTGCAATTATAGTTGTAATATTTTTATCTGTTCGCGTTTGCATCTTTGAAATCTATCGCGCCTGTCGAATAAGTATAGAGCGACTGAATCTCTGATTGCGCCAAAGCGCGATTGTACACCCTCACTTCATCGATGGCACCGTCAAAAGTTCTAGTTCCTGATTCATTATTGCCAACGCGGAGATCTTCGGTATCGTCCGGAACACGGGTGCCCGAACCGCTTTGATTGGTGGTGTAAGCCACTTCAGTGCCGTTCACATAAAAATGGACGCCGGAAGCTGAAGAAGAGCCATCCCAGGTGAGAGCCACGTGTTGCCATTGGTTTAGGGTGAGGACAGCGGCGGAAGAGCGTTTATCAAGGTTGGTTGATGCGAAGTCAGCTATAAATGATAGTTGATTATTGCCAGTCATAAATAGGTTCCAGCCTCGAGTTATTGGATAAGTAACACCATCAGCTTTTTCAAGAATTCTTCCAAAACTTTCTTCACCGGCGCTTTTGGGATTAATCCAGGCGGAAATGGTTAATTGAGGAAGATTGTCAAAAGCAGTTGGAGCATTAATGTTTACTGCATCATCAACCTTGTCGAACTGAAGCGCTTTGCCGGATTTTCCGGTAACCCACAGGGGGTCGTTGGTTAGGGTTCCGGTATTGCCGTTGCCGGATGAATCTGAAGCAGTGATGCCGGAACCTTCATCGAATTTCCAATGGGCTAAAAGAACGGTGATGGAGGGTTGAGAAGCTAATGTCGTCACATTGCGCGCTGGCGATAACGCAGAAACATTGCCCGCGGCATCCACAGCCGCAACGGTATATGAATACGCGGTGTTTGCCGTAAGTCCGGTGTTTGAGTATGAAGTTCCCGGCACAGTAGTAATTTGCGTGCCTCCACGATAAATACGATAACCGGTTACCGCGACGTTGTCGGTAGACGCGGTCCAAGAAAGATTGATTTGTGAAGATGAGAAAACGGTTGCGATAAGATTGGCGGGTGTTGAAGGCGCAGTGGTATCCCCAGGCAAAGCTACAGGAGTAATAATCGTATTGGCAACAAAAGTACCTGGTTGCGGTCCCGAAATATCTTGCTGGTTATTCCAGAAAATGGAATTTTTCGTGACGGCACTTATGGAACTGGCAGCATGTGCTCCTATTAAATTATTCCAGATAAAAATTCCATCAAGCGTCATCGTCAACGCACTCCCCCCAGAATAATCCAATCCAATGCCGTTGGAATGAGATTCATTTGTCGTAAAAAGAGTGAGTGCGTTTGACGCAAGTACGTTTGGCGTCTGCCAGAAACCTGCAACGCCCGCACGGCCACCCGCCGCCACATTATTGCGGTATGTATTTTTCTCTCGCACCCAGAAGATTGCAGCAGATGTCGAGTCATAGCCAAAAGCGCTTGGAGCTCGTCCGTTGGAAATTTCTTCTGGAGCATAGACCGACACTCCGAGATTCCCATCAAGCGTATTGCCTTGCTCTTTGGCATCTTCTAGATAAAAGCAGGCGCCTTGAGCATTAAATCCGACGACATTCGAAATAGTGACGCCATTTGAAGTATGAATGGTAATACATTTATTCATAGGATCTGAAATCGAGCTCCACACCGAGACACCATTAATGAGAAAACCGTTTCCCGCGTCGCCAAGCTCGTGAAGATGAATCGGATAACGACCCATAGTTGCTCTCGGACCAAGATCGCGAAATTCCGCGTATTGGATTGAACCCTTCGCGCCATGCACATACATCACATGAGAGCGATGATTTGTATCTCCTTCCCTCACAAGATTGGAAGCAATAGTGACATTGTGAGTTAGTAATCCCACCTCACCTTGCGCGCGTAGCAAAACTTCTCCGGCAATAATCAGAGATTCACTTGCTATAGTTCGGATTGCTTGTGTTGTTTTGTTGTAAGCCTTGAGATTCCCTTCATGGAGAAACGCGAGTGGCAGATTAACCGTTACGCGCGTACCCGAAATCGCCGTAATGGTGCGCACTTCGGTTTCATCGGAATTTTTGCCAGTTGGAGTAATTACGATTTTATCGCCAACCTTCCACCCTTGCGGAGCATCTCGCAATGAGAGCGCTGAATTGCCGGCTGGAGCATCACTCACAAGCTTTGTCCATGTTTTAGGTATTGCTCCTCCGAAAAAATCTGCGCGCGCAGTTGTACCCACAACCCACAGCCCAGTATCATCAACTTGATAATCAGGAAATGTCGGATCAGACGGCGCGGCAGCTCCTCCCTTAAAAGATCTGTCATTGGCAACATTAAAACCAATATACGTTTTCAATGCGGAGGGAATCGGGTCAACACTTGTTCCCACATCCAACTTCCCACCCTGAAGAATTGAGAGACTTCCATCAAGATCGAGCCGCGTTGAGAGAACTCGAGACATACGAAGCGTGGCGCCATCTTTAACGATAATGGCGCGAGCTTCTGCTCCGATTTGAGTATCGAATGGAAGGTCATAAGTAACAACAATACCACTACCTGTAATAATAACCTTATCGTTGCCTGTCGGAACTTTTCCTGATTTCCATGTGCCCGCATTGCTCCAAGCGCCAGTGCGAATCGCTTCTATTATGACGGACGGCGGCGCATTAGCTACTGTGACCGATACTGATGCGGTTTTTTGATTTCCTGCTGTATCGCGCGCAACAGCGCTTATTAAGTGAGAGCCATTTGTTGTTTTACTCGTATCCCAGGACACACTATACGGCGCAAAAGTATCTTCAGCGCCAAGCAATACGCCATCTAGTTTAAACTGCACCCCGAGAACACCGATATTATCCGACGCTTGCGCATTGATCGTTATGGCGCCTGATACCGACGCGTCTTGCGCCGGAGCAATAAGAGAAACCTGCGGCAAAACCGTATCCTGAAAAACGGCGCCGGACCCCATAGTAAAAGTTCCATCCAAAGAAACAGTATTATTACCAGCGATGTCTTTTGCCAATACGGCAAAATGCATAAGACGATCTTGCGGGAGGCCGTGAAGAAAAACCTCGTGAGTCGTGCCGTAGTCTGATTCAATATCCGACCACCTGAAGTAATTTTCGGAAACTCCGAACTTAACCAATCCAAGCGCCGGCTCATTTGTGTTCCATGTAACGCGTGCCGTAGTAGCATCCACCTGAACAGCTCTTATATTACTTATAGACGGTGGCACGCCATCAATTGAAGAAACGCCGGGATCAATTGTTTCCTGATAGCCCTTGGTTGATTCAACGCGGATAAAATATTTAAGCGCTCTTAAATCCTCCCCACTTATTTCCGGTCGGGGAACTGCCCCGCCCATGCCTTGCTGGATATAAGTCGTAAGCTGGCCATCTGACATCGCTGCCATATCGTCAAAATTACTTACATTACCCAAAAGACTCCAACCAGTTGGACCGTGGAGATTGTAGAACGAGGGACGAGAATCAAACGGAAAACTCAATACCGTCCCATACCTATACATTTCCCTTCCTTTACGATAAAGAGTTTCTTTTGCTCCACTTGGAATAAGAGGCGGATCTCCGGGGAGTAGTTTCCGATATGAAAATACTCCGGTACTGCCAAAACCGGTTGTGATGAAACGCGCTTCTTCGTCATCAAGCGCTAATGCCCATGTGTAATGGCCGAACCGACCGGCGGCTGTGCCATCAATCTGAAATGATCCTCTTGCCATTCGCTTTGAACGCGAACCATCCTTTGAAACGCGGAAAAGCGTATCAGTGCTTTCAGTGAAGGTCAGCCAAATATCATCCTTCGGACCCATCAATCCTTTTGTATCCACTTCCAACCATACCCAATCGCCCGGACCACCGCTTCCTATAGTACTGAAATCTATGATACGTTCCACTTGTTGCGTCCGCAGATTAATCCTGCGAACCCAGTTCGTCCAATATTCAACGACAATGAGGTTGCCGTCGGAATCAAATCTGATCACTTGAGGATAATTTATTGTTGCCGTATCAAAATCGCCGTTTTGAGTAAAATTCTGGCGATTATTCCACAACGTCTGTTTATCCGGCACCTTCTGGGCTTTCGAACCATGTCCGACTAATGTCGTCACCATCCCGTCAGGATTGATTTTTCTAATAGCGCTATTCGTTTCATCAGCAACATACATCGTGCCGTCAGATGACATAACCAAGCTAAATGGCGCATTGAAAAGCGCCTGCAGACGCGGGCCGTCAACAAGGCCTTTTTGATTAGGCACTCCAGCATATGTCGTCACGAAAGCCGGGTTTTGGCGAGTATCCACCTTTGCGATACGATCACGCCGGGTGTCAGCGACATAAATGATTTTGGGATCGCGCGGATCAAAAACAAGATCAATGGGAAGATCAAAATCAATTCCGCCGGAAAAATTTCCGACCAGTTCTGTCTGATAAGCTTTGACAGCCGATTCAGCCACAGAATAATAAGGATCATAGGGAAGCGTATCCCGCCTCACGCGCCTGCCCGCGATAGTGGTAACGGTGCCATTGGGATCGATGCGGAAAAGGCGTCCGTACAAATCTATTCCCATCCAGCCGGGCCCATCGGGGATCGGCACAAAAGTTGAATAGGGACTTACGTTATTATCATTTCTCGGGCCGTCGAAATTGGGATAGCGATTACCGCGATCTCCGACAATTTCAGATGTCTTATCATTTTGCTGGTAGAATCCGCTGATACGCAGATGCCCGTCGTTAATCCGGACAAAAAGTGGATTAGATTGATGAAGATCTGGCTGGGACCCCGTAAGCGCCTCTAAATACCAATTGCGCATATCAAGCAATGACTGCCTCTCGGAATCGTTGGCCGCAGGTGGAGAAAACTTATAAGGAAAAGGGTGTAGCGCTGAAGTATGCGGGAAAAATCCAGGGTAGGTCACCCAATCTAGGGCGGAAGAAAGATACTTCTCCGGACTAAAAACTTTCCACCAATCAGATGCCACCGGAAGGCGCTGACTCCCTGAAACCGCGCCTGCAACATTATCTACTACCACACTGACTGTAAGTGTTCTGTAACGTGCATCAAGTTGCGGCCCGTCAATCAAGCGTACTCCAAAAGCATACATTCCATCCGCCACCTTCGTACTATCCCATGAAAATGAAAATGGACTTGAAAGATACGGACTGATCGGCTGGCCGTCTAAAAGATATTGAATAATCAAACCGGGAATGGCAGCGGAATTATTCGTGCCTTTACGGGTGGCGAGTGATAGAGGAACCGCTGACCCCCGAACCACTGATGCGACTGATGGACGCAGATGATACGTATTTAAATCCGCAACAGAAGTAAGGGAAAATTGCGGCGCGGCTGGCGGAGGTAGGGGTTGCGAATCAAGTACATCCACAATAACTGATTTTTCTGCTGAACCTCTGGCATTAACACAACGCAAAGTAAAGCTGGTGTTATCAGAAAGCACACCGGTATTCTCGCTTCCTGAAAAAGCTCTTGATCCGGTCCAACCGCCAAGGGCATTGCAAGAATCTGCGCCCGATACAAACCAAGATAGCATGGAGGTTCCCTTGCCATCTATCGCAACTGGATCAGCTGAAAGTGAAACAACGGGCAAGGATTGTGGAGGCGGAGGTGGAGGCGGAGGATTTTGTGCCGTGACAGCTGATCGATAAATCCACGTTTTCATTGACCCGCCGCACGAAGCAGCCGAAATTCCACAATACAAACGCTCGGTCCGCAAATATACAAATGCATTTGTTTTTTCGTCATACACAAACGTACTTCGTTCTCCTCCCCCATTGGAACTAGAAAGAGGGGCTGAAGGAGCGGTAGGAAGCTTTACCCATTGGTCAGTATCCATGTTCCATGTCCAGACAGCGGCTTCACGCCCTGACGCCGGAGTCACCAAGAAAACCATTCTTTTATTCCGTGAATCATAATCAAACTCGCGGCTGTCACTCGCTGAAAGTTCTGCGGGCACAGAGGTTACTTCAGTCCAATCTCCCGTTGGTATTTTGACGCGATAAAACTTCGAAGTTCCTTGTCCGTCGCTTGCTACGGTCTTTACAAAAATTTCTCTCCGATCTTTATTGTAAGCTCCAAAAAGATAACTTCTGATAATTTCCGGGGGATTTTTCTGAGCTTCCAGCCGCCAGGTATTCGTCCCGGCATCAAATGAATGAAGTCCTCTCTGCCCTCTTGTTGCTTCCCCCACAAGCGCGAAAATTTTATCAGCCTGCGGATCGAAAATAACCAACCCCTTATTAAGATACCACCCAGGACTTGCCGTAAGCCCCGCGAGAGCACTCCATGTCTTTGTATTCAAACTAAATGCCCATGTGCCTGATGCCGGGACGCAAGTAAAACGATTACGCCCTGCGTCATAGGCGCAATTCTGATACATGTGCTGATGATAAGGCCTGTTTTGCGGTGTTATTGTCGTTGCAGCTCCGCCGGATCCAACAATGCCGCGCGCTTCAGCAGAGCCGGGCAAAGGACACTCCGGCACATATTCCTCCTGCCATTGATTCGCTTCGATAGTATAGAGATCAACATCATTGCCAATATGACTGGCATGCCCGCCTCCGAAATAAAATATCCTCCCATTGCCGGCAGTTATACCAGTGAATGTACGGGTAACCGGTTCGCCTTGAGTAATTTTTCTCAAACAGTTAAAACGACTCACGTCGTTGACCGCAATAACATCGTTGATAGCGTTGTCAGTAATGAATGGTTGATATACATCGCGCGTTTTCGGGTTAGCATACATCCATGAATTTGGCGCGAGATTGTTTAATTGATTTATAAATGCGGCATCCAACGGCGGATCTGGCAGCGGGAAAGAAGGAGAAGGTGGGAGTACCACTCCTTGAGTTGTTGCGGAGGATGATAATGATTGATTAGAAACATTTCCCGCGGCATCATAGGCGGCCACGGTGTAAAAATAAGCAGTTGCGGGCGAGAGACCGGTATTTTGAAATGAAGTTGTATTGGAAGTAGCGATTTGAGTGCCGCTCCGGTAGATACGATAGCCGGTTACAGCGACGTTATCCGTCGACGCAGTCCACGAAAGATTTATTTGGGAAGAAGAAAAAACACTCGCAGTAAGATTCTGGGGAATAGATGGGGCTTGCGTGTCCGTAGATGGTGACGGCGGAGCTCCTGCGGCATTAAAAATTTCTGTTATTTCCACTACAGACAACGCGCGGTTGTAAACGCGGACTTCGTCAATCGAACCGTCGAAATAATCACCAAAAAATTGACCTACCAAAAAAGGAGAGCTGTTTGCTATTGACACTGACAGAGTATTAGTAATCACGGTTTTCGGCTGAGACATGCCGTCAATATAAACCGACACTCCCGAAGCATTCGAAGAGCCATCATAAATTACCGAAATATAGTGCCAATCAGTATTATTCGGACGAGGAAATTGCACTTCTAAACGCCTGGAGTTGATGTCGCGCATTATAAATGACCATGGATCATTGGCCGCATCAGCTTCAATGGCTAGTTTATAGCCCGGAAGACTACCTCCTGTATTTTCTTTAGCGATTAAACCCTGATCATCGCCTGCGCCGAATGAAGTTACATTAAATTTATACCACGCGCTTAAAGTAAAGGGATTAGTGTTTTCAAATCGTAAAGCGCTCGCGTTGCCCATATTCACATAATCATCACTCCCATCAAAACTTAACGCGCCATTAATTTTCCCCTGAGTCCAAGCAGGCCCGTTAAGAAGCGTTCCGTTATTCGCATTCCCGCTTGAATCAGCCGCGACTGTCCCGCTTCCTTCGTCAAATTTCCAATAACCGACTAACCCCGATCCAGTGCCGGTTAACGCCGCTGGATATTTATTCGAAACTGGTTTATTTTTTGGAAAACCGTTTATCTGGCTAAAAATAAAAATACCGGCGCCTAGCGCTAAAAAAGCAGAAAGTAAGATAACTTTTCGAGTTATTACTCGTTGAAGCATATTGCTTGTTGATATAGATTTATTATAACAAATCTAAAAGTAACAAACTAAATATTTAGCCTAAAATAATAGTATAAATAGTTTAAAAAATATTCTTATTCCTAAGATTGAGGCAACCTGTCAGATTTTTTGGCTTAAGAAAAACAAAAAACCACGATATCAAAAGATGGTCTTTGTGGGCATTGCAGGTATCGAACCTGCGGCCTATCGCCGTCGGCGACCGCTCTATTGTGGGCGCACTAAGAATCGAACTTAGACTCTTCGCAATGTGAATGCGACGTTTTGCCATTAAACTATGCGCCCATTTTTAAATCCGTAATTTATTGATAAGTTTTTCGTGTTTGAACTCAAGAAGATCGCGGACAAACCTGTCATACATCCCGAACCGATAATCGAATTCCTTGGTAGTCATAACCGCGTAATTAAGATCTTTGCCCACCTCGGCTTCCAGATTTCGGAAAAATCTGTTGAGTTTGGCCTGGTTAATATTGTCTCCTACTATCATCAGGTCCGCCCTTGAATTATCGGAATTCACAAAGATTCCGGATATCAAAACAAGTTTAATCTTGCCCAGCCGTAATATGCGCCCGAGCATGCTTTTACGCGATACCGGCAGAGTTTTTGTCACCAAAGCCCGGAGCGGTTCGTAAAAACTAAAAGACTGATTGGCAGTAAAAACCCTTTTCCGCGCTAAGCCGCGGCTTTTGATAAAGCCGATATCAGAGAGGCGTTGTAATTCCCTATTTAAAATCCGGAGGTTAATTTGGAGCTTTCCTGAAATTTTTTTGGCGTCAAAGCTACGATCAAAACCATACAAAAAAAGCTTTAAAATCCGGGCTCTTACCGGAGAATCAAACAGGGTATCTAAAGTCGGTTCTTTTGGTGTTTTTGGCATCGCAGGCATTTTAAAACAAAAAATCCGATTTTTCAATCGGATTTTTTGTGCGATCAGAAATCAGGACTTCTTACTTTAATTCTACAGCAGCGCCAGCAGTTTCTAATTTTGCTTTCAATTCATCCGCCTCGGCTTTATTGGCGCCCGCTTTTATAACCTGTGGCGCCGCGTCAACCAACTGTTTGGCTTCCTGCAGACCCTTTCCGGTAACTTCTCGGACTACTTTAATAACCGCGATTTTTTGTTCGCCGGCCTTTGTCAAAACAACGTCAAAAGCTGATTTCTCTTCCTCCGGAGCAGCTGCGACAGCTCCCCCCGCCATCGGCATTGCCATCATCGGAGCGGAAGCCGAAACGCCAAACTTCTCTTCAAGTGCTTTTACCAGTTCTGAAAGCTCGAGCACGTTTAATTTTTCCACCTCTTCAATTATTTTATCAAATTTATTGGACATAATTTTATCGATTTTGTACATTTGTAACCCATTATTTACGACCTTTTTTCCTTCAAATTATTTAACAGATTAACTAAATTACGCATATTCCCAGACAGAACATTTACCAAACCCGACAAAGGCGCGGCAATTGTTCCGACTACTTGCGCCAAAAGCGCCTCGCGCGGCGGCAACTGTGCAAGCGCTATAATCTGCGACTTTTCCTTAAATTCAATTCCCAGAAAACCGCCCAAAATCTTCAATGCTTCGTTAAGCCGTGAAAATTTGTAGACCGATTGGGCCGCAGAGACCGGATCATTATAACTAAAGACCAACCCTACCTGTGTTTTAAATTTTTCCGGATCGAAATCTTTATAATTCGCTTCTTTTAAAGCTCGGCTGATGAGTGTCTTTTTGGCGACTTTGTACTCGGCATCGGCCTGTTTTAAGTTGCGGCGCAGTTCCATGGTTTTGGATACTGGCAGTTTTGTGTAATCAACCAAAATGGCAGCTTTGGCTTTTTTAAGCTTTTCAACCAAATCCTGCAATATATCTTGTTTTTGTTCTCTAGTTAACGGCATATTTTTAAATAAAAAAACGGACCAAGCGTCCGCATAACAATAAACAGCTAAATTAAGCTATTTTTCCTTGGCGGGACTTACGCCATTTTCAGGCAGCTGCCCACTTTCTGCGGACTGTGTCCTCCGTAGCTTTAGCGCAGGAGGATTGTTTTGAGTATATTTTATATTAAAAAATTTGTCAAGAGTAAAAAATAAAGAGGCAAAAATGCCTCTACTTTAAAAGCCCCAGCCATTTCCAAAAACCGCCGGTCGCCAGCCAAACTAAAACCTTCCATGACAATACTGCAAAATTTACTGTCCAACAAATAAGTAGGATAAAGGGCCAAAAAAGACTGAATAAGCCATATAAGATAAAATAATCCAACCAATTCTTGAGAGCGCCCTTTCCCGGTCTTCCTATGTAACCCATAAAATCAACTGTTTTATAAACAGAATTAGAAAGCGCCGTTTGGGAAGCCGTCGAGTCAAAAGAATACATGCAAAGGTAGCCGATATTCAGATAAACGACCGCTGCCGCAACCCATAAACAAACCTTCAGCCACTTCGGCATCTTTTTGCTCCCGTTTTCTTAAAGATCAAATTTATGAATAACATACAGTAGATGTATAAATATGTCAAGATGTCGATTTCAGTTCCCAAACCGCTTCTTTGAATTTTTTGCCCCTGTCCTTGGAATTTTGGAACATATCGAAGCTGGCGAAACCCGGAGAGAATAAAACCACGCCTCCTTCTTTTGACGCGATCGCCATCGCGTCTTTTATTATTTCTTTTATATTTTTTCCGCCACGGTAATAAACCGCCGACTTATGTTTTTTCAACTCCGGCCCCATTTTTTTGAAATGCCCGAAAAGTTCTTTTGAAGTCCGGCCGATAAGCATAATCGAAAGCGAATATGGCGACTTCAGCAGGTCTTTCGCGAATTCCTTAAGATCATAACCTTTATTAACTCCGCCGGTAATCAGGATGACGCTCCTGCTAAAAGCCCGCGCCGCGGCCAGAGTCGCGGCAGGCATTGTGGAGGCCGAATCATTATAAAAACGGATGCCGTTGATTTCAGCTACGAATTCCAGATGATGTTCCAGGCCGGAGAAACTCTCGACGGCCTTATAAATGGTTTTAGCCGGAATTCCTAATATTTTCGCGACAGCACATGAGACGGCGATGTTTTCCTGATTGTGGACGCCGATCAAATGACGGCTCTTATGCAGATTGTCATCAATTTCAAAATATACCCGCCGAGCCCCGGACTTTTTCAGCAGATTATCCGGGTGGCGGCTATTTTTATTGACCACAAGCCAGCCGTCTTTTTTCTGATTCAAAAATATATTGGCCTTGGCGCCGTAATATTCCTTCAAGCTTTTGTGATAAATCGGATTTAACGGATCGGCCGGCGACAAGTGATCGGGGAAAAGATTGGTAACCACGGCGATATGAGGGCTACCCCTGAAATCTAAAAGCTGGAAACTGGAAAGTTCTAAAATCACAAAGTGATCCGCCTTAATTTTCCCAATAAAGTCAAAAGGAGCAACACCGATGTTGCCGGCAAGCCAGACATTTTTCCCGGCTTTTTTCAAAATATGAAAAATAAGCGAGGAAGTCGTGCCCTTCCCTTTGGTGCCCGTCACGGCGATTATTTTTGCCGGACACAGATCAAAAAACAATGCCATAGGCGACGTAAACACGGCGCTTTTTTTAAACTTTGTTTTCCCCGCGTCCATGAAGCCCGGGGTTCTGAATATGACATCAAAGTCCGCGATCCCTTGGAGATGATTATTACCGCCGCGGAAATCGACTCCCAGTTTCTCAATTTTTTCAAACCGCTCACCAAGCTCCGCCGCCGATCGCCTATCGAAAACCGTCGCTTTAATCCCCTTCTTAGCCAAATATTCGGCCAGTGAAAGATTTTCCAGACCCAGGCCCAAAAAGCAAATTCTTTTGTTTTTAAAATCTTTAAGATTCATCGGAAATTAGGGACACAAATAAAAATCCTTTATACTCTTTTTTGTCGAATTTATCACGGCTTCTTTTTATGTAAAGCCAAATACTGCCGCCAACCGGCGTAACAAGCCGGCCGCCGACTTTCAGCTCTTTTAGCCACGATTCCGGGACTGACGCGCCCGCGGCGGCAGCGATGATCCTGTCGTAAGGCGCGTGTTCCGCAAGGCCTTTGGTGGCATCTCCGCATATGACTTCCACAATGCCTTTTTTGATGAAATTATATTTAGCGATATTTGTGGTACCCCATTCAAAGAGCTCTTTTATTCTTTCCACGGCATATACTTTTCCTAAATTTTGATTTTTGATTTTTGATTTTTGAATTCCATTTTGACTTACAATGTAAGCCAAAATGGCTGTCTGCCAGCCGGAACCAAAACCAATCTCAAAAACCTTATTACCTGCCTCCGGTTGCAATAATTCAAGCATGAAAGCCACCGTGGTCGGTTGGGAAATTGTCTGACCTTCGCCAATAGAGAGTGGCTCGTCAATATAAGCGAGCGCCTTTTCTCTCACAAAATTAGCGCGATCAACGCTTTTAAACGCCTCAATAATTGACGGGGTCTTAAGAATGCCCCGTCTAATGATATCCTCGACAAACGGATTAATAGTTCTGCGCATTAATTTAATAATATCAGCGGAATAAAAAAGGGCAATTAGCCCCTTAATTTAACTTAAATCTCCTGATACGGATGCCGCCCCCGATCTCATCATTCAGGATCCGCCTTACGCGGGCCAGTTTTTCGGAACTACGCGCTTTGGTTTCTTCAGGAAGATCCCACTGCTTAAAAACTTCGACCATTTCAGTAAAATTACGCCGCCCTCCGAAAATCTCGTCAAAACACAACTTAAAAATATTATAAATCAAGCCGTCCAGAATGCCATTTTCGTCGCACATCTTTCTCAAATGCCTGATTTGCTCTTCGGGAGTGCGATTGCCAAAAATAGTATGAAAATAATTATGAGTCCTTATCGGAACTCTTATGACAATCCAATTACCTAAAAGTTTTGCTCGATACTTTCTGGGAATGCGCGAACGAGGATAAACATGATGTAAATTTGAGTGGCAATTTTGGTCGTGATTCTTGGGTTGACCCAAAACGTCCCTCTTTTTGTATAAAAAGAACCATAGTAATCCTAATAACATAATTGAGCCTCCCATAGCAAGAATAAAAAATAACCCGTTAATCGGGTTATTTTGAATTTTCTTTCTTGACCCGTTAGAAGTCCGACAAGTCGGCAGACGCTGTCGGCGTCTTACTTCTAACGGGTCTCGCCGCCGTTGGCATCTCCGACGGACATATCAGGAAACACGTACTTCCTGTAAAAGCTGGCAATCGGCTCGGGCAGATCGAGCTCCTTAGTATAAGGAGCGTAATTGTAATACTTAGCACGCGCGCTAGTGATGCGATTCGCCGTATCAACGGTGTACTCCATAATCCACATGCCGATCCAAGGATGAAGCGCCTTGCGATCCATGTAATCCAAGGTTTGTTCCTGAAAGCAAGGTACGCAGATGACGGCAACGCCGGCGCTAAACTGCCAGTTGGCGACATGCCAGTTGCCAAAAGCCAGAACGTGGCACATTTCTTTACCGCCGCGCGAAACAATACGCTGAATTTCGGCTTCAATGTGTTTTTGGCCTCCGTAAGTAAGCGCGTAGCCCGGCCCTCCGCCAGGGTGTTTGAGCGTAAACTTCATGCCATTGATCTCAACTGCGCCGCGGAGATGGCCAAGATACTTAATATCCGGCCGGGCGGCGGAAAAAATGCGCCGATAGAAGTTAGCTCCGACCTTACCAGCGAAAGAGTCATGATCTCCGCTGATGCTAAACTGCGGAAACGAAGCCTTCGGATGGCGATCCGCCGCGTAAAGCATCTGGCCTTCAACGTTGGGAATAATCACCTTATTCTTGTTAGCCGGATGGTCGAACAGACCGGCGGTCATATCGCCGGTATCAAACATAACTGCGATCTTTTCCTCTTCAGCATTGCGGTAAGCCATGTCAACGCAAGAGGGCTGGCCGTCACCACTAGCATAATGCTTGTCGCTAGTGTAGCCAGTCTTAAGCTTCTTATGAAACACCGTCTTGAGATCAAGCGGCTTGAAGCTGGTTTTGGGACTCAAGACAAGAGTAAACTGCTTTGAATCAGCCTGCTCGGCATTGGAAGGGGTAAGAATCTTATAATTAGAGTCTTGCAGATTGCCAATAATCTCCCAAACCTTATCCTTATGGATTTTGAGATTCCGTGAAAGTTCACCTTCGGTCCGCGGTCGTTCACTTAGAAGCTCAACAACGGCGATCTGATTTTTCGTGAGCGATTCTTTGATCTTGACCTCTGCCAAGTAATCATCGGGCTGCTGATAATCGGTCAGATTGACGAGCTCAACCTCAATGCCGTTTTCCTTTAGGTGCCACTTGTCATCGAAATGCAAGTGCAAAATCACGCCACCGATAATCGGAGCAAATCCCCGGCGCCGGCGCGACCTTTGATGAGGCGTCATCGCCTGCAGAGTAGGCGCAAGAAACCCGCGGGTAATCATATAAATTGGCAGGTCCGCGAACATGTGCGTTCCGAATAGCGCTAAAACCTTCTTATCGCTTTCGCCGCCCTTAAATTCCTCGCCGAAAGTGTTTTCCATAATCCGCTGAAGCGGCAAGCTCTTGGCATAAGGCGCGTAATCTTCGCCGGGATTGGTCGCCAAAATCCGAACATCTTTAATGAAAAACGACGCGGAAAGATCGCCACGGTAGATAAGATCGTCACGAGAATCATCGCCGCAAATACCGCGCACAATATTATAAGCGGGATTTTCCTTATCTTTCGAAGAAAGGTCCCTCTTGCCGGAAATAATATAGGTCTTAAAGCGGGCTTTGGGGAAATGTTTCAGAACATAATCCCGCTGCTGTTCTGGGGGTCCAAGAAATACTTCACCCTGGCGGCGCTTGGGCATAATGCCGGCCGTCAGGTCGGAACCGACTGCAAAGTCAACTCCCGCCGCCTCGAAATAGGCATAAAGAGTATGCAGAGCCGTCCACTGGGCGAACTTACTGCCAGCGACTACACTTGACCAGAATCCAACCTTGTAAGTGTGCCTATAGATGGGATCTTTAATGACTCTTTTTTCCGGGTCAATGAGTAAAGGCTGAAGCGTAGTGGGATCTTTCTTAAGACCAACCTGCTTGGTTGCCCTGTCAAGATTAATGTCATACCCTTTGCGCATCAAAGCATCGACAAGGCGAACTGCCTCTTCTTCAGAGGTTTTTGGCTTGGTGCTGTCGGCAATGCCCGGAATGCTCCAAGCCTGCCTCTTAAGATATTTCAGAACTTCCGCTTCCCGCGCGGTTAACTTGTTGCTTAATTTGGCCTTTCCATTACCATTTTTCTTGGACGCCATTGTCAGCTCTCGTTTCGTTTTTTAAAATTTTAAAGATCGTGAAGTATTAGAAGTTTATAAGTTAAATATATTTATGTCAATAAAAAATCCCGTCAAAAACGGGATTAAACTATTTCAATATCGTGAGGCTTGGATTCTTCCCGGGCAGCGCGGCTGATTCTGGTGAATTTCCGGAAAAATGGCCTTTGGGGGTCCGAGATATCGGCAGCGCCGACATAAATCATGCCACTCCTCAGTCCGCTTACCAACTCGCTTAATACTTGTTCTGTGGACCCGCGATAAGCCACGCGTCCCCTGATTCCTTCGGGTGCAATCTGATCCTTTACGCCTGAATTAAGAAATTTTTCGCCTCTTAACTCAACATTCTGGACAGCAAGCGGAGCTGCAGCTATTTAATAATTTCCTACCGTAAGAAAAGTATTTTCGCTTTTGACCAGTTGAAAAAAATTAAACCTCCGATTAAGATTGAGCCAAAGGTGCCGGAAAACACATCCATTAAAGTATCCGCACCAGTAGATACCAGAGGGTCGCCAAACATCGCGAGATTAAACCGGGGATAGCTTATATACTCAAAAAACTCCCACACTAACGCGATTATGACACCTCCCATAATCATCCACAAAAACGCTTGAAAACGGCTAATCGTAAAAATGGAATTTTTCTCAAAATATAAAAAACCTAAAAAAATCAGAAACGCTAAAAGCGCGCCAAACATAAAATGCATTATCCAATCAAAATATGATATTTTGACATTAAGCCAGGTCGCGTCAAAAAATTCCATTAAAAAAAGTGCCGACGCTGAGGATTCGAGTGTTTTTAATGTGCGCAATGAAAAATAACGGTGAAAAGCGAGGTGGTTAAAAAATAAGCGTGGCGCAAAAAATAAGACAGGCGCTACGACCATATAATTAAACCCCCAACTGCCGCGCTCAATTAAAAAATAAAATACTCCAAGAGCTACGGATATAGAGATTAAAGCATTCACGCTTAATCTTAAAAACCCCTTTTTATATTTTTCGTATTCGCTTCCCATATAAACTCTATAATTATATAAATAAAAATTAATAAATTGCAAATAAAAAACCGGCTTGATTATAAGCTATAAGCCGGTTTTGCTTTTAGGGCCACTTTGAGCGTCTTTATTTCTGCTCTCAAATTATCACGGCAGGCTTTACAAGAAGCATAGCGTTCATGGAGCGTGCCCGGATAAAGTTTGCCGTTATTAAACTTTTCAAGTCCGCCTTTTTCGTCCGGAATCCAAACAATGTCATCGCAGGATATAATGCCATTTTTGACGTTAAAACAACAGATCGCCGGCGCCTGAATATTTCCTTGCGGATCGCGCGCTTTCAAGATTTCTTCGGCATAATCTAAAAAAAATTCCGCGCCATGCCTATCGCCGATCTCAAGCGAAGAATTAGCTCCGCTTACGGCAGTGTAGATGTTCACCCTACCTCCCAACTTACTATAAGAACAAAGAAGAAGTAGCACAAAAAGAAGAAGTAGCACAAGATGTGCCATTCGTCAAGGTTTGGTGTACAGCAGGGGTTGAGGGAATCGAACCCCCATTAATGGTTTTGGAGACCATCGTTTTGCCATTAAACTAAACCCCCTTAATATATTTTCTCAAATATTTTAACACAAATCTGGTTAAAATTAAACCCCGCAATGCGGGGATTATGATTCTGCTTCCCAAGGGAAAATAATGAATTGGTCTTCCGGCTTTTCGTGATACCACATATTAGGAGTAACGATCTTGCTTCTTCGGGGGTTAAACCAAAGCGCAAAAATATAGTTCTTCCCGAAAAACGGCGCCGATGTTGATCCGGAATCAACAATATCATCCACTATTAGAGTGTCAGCATCAAAAGAATGATACAAAAGCGGAATACCAAGATGATGTGACAGACATACTGCCAATATCAGCCCTCCCCGAGGCATGCCGCAAACACCGTTGAAAACCAATCCTTTTTCTCGGACTTCATTTACAAACCGCCTGGTATCGTGGTCAAAAGCCGACCATGTATAGTAAAGATTCTTTCGTTCACGCTCGTAGTCTCGTAGAATTGTCGCCACCCTTCGCCCCCATCCGGTATTTATAAATGTCCTATTTTTTAGCCTCTTTGTGCGCTGTTCTCTTTTTACACCATTTGTCCCGATTTTGTATCCAAATCTTTGATTTGGATACAAAATCGAGGATCCTCGACCCACGACTAAAGTCTGAGTCGGGACAGAATCATTTTTTCCCTTCCTTGTGTGAGGTTCTTTTTTTGCACCATTTGCAAAATTTCTTGAACTCAAGCTTGCGCTCAACCAACTTCTTATTTTTGGTCGTCCAATAATTCACTCTTTTGCAAACCGTGCATTGCATTTTTATAAGATTTTCCTGTGACATTTTTTCTAAATTCTAGATTCTTAATTCTAATCTCGGAGCCAACGGCCGGATTTGAACCGGCGACCTACTCCTTCGCTTTAACTCTCCCAGAAAGTCACGGCAAGAGAGGACCAGACTGTATCTTGAGCATGCCTTAAAAAAGGCGAAGCTCCCCTTGTCAGTCGTTCGGGCGCCGAAAGCGCCACGGTCTTAGCCCCGTGAAGCCTTTAACCGTTATTCGGGATTCACTAAAAAATTTCTTCTTTAATGGGCAGATTTTTCCACCATGGAGTTGCTCTACCAGCTGAGCTACGTTGGCCTATACTCATTATTAAAACCTAATTTCCCCAATTCGTCCACTATAATATTTTTAACTTCTACTGGTGCGCAGAGTGAGAGTCGAACTCACGGGGCCCATATAGAGCAACGGTTTTACAGACCGCTCCCGCCCCCTACGGGACTACCTGCGCAAATTTTTAAGAGACCTGAGCCGGAGAGAGGATTCGAACCCCCGACCTTCACTTTACAAAAGTGTTGCTCTACCACTGAGCTACTCCGGCAATCCTATTGCCATATATGGAATACTAAGTTAGAAATTTATTTACAATATTTGTCTCTTTTTCAAGTAAATATTTCTCCAACTTCTTCCTTTGCCCCTATTCAGATTCCTAAAACTAGAAGTTAGCGCGTGGCAATTTGGACACAGTAGTCTTAAGTTATTTTCAGAATTATTATCGGCATTTCCGTCAATGTGATCAATCTCTAAAGGCACTCTATTAGTGTGCGCATTCTTCTGGTCCCAGCCGCATTGCAAACATTCTTCGCCGTTTTTTTCTACTAGAAATCTAAGCAGATGTCTTGATATATTTTTTGCATTAATGCCCCTATTCCCGTTCTCTTCACCCTTACGCCAAGCAGATATATATTGCTTATATTGATAATCAGTCTGGCAACGATTAGAGCAATATTTGCTGGCATACCTTTTCCTCGGCTTTTTGCATTCTATACATAGATTCATCAGTAAAGTATACCACATGTCAGCCAACAATCGGTATAAACAGACGGGGTGTTTTTTCTCTACCATTTCGCTACGCTGGCAAATCGGTTTTTTTGTTTCTTTTTTTAGAGCTAACTTCGGTTTCTGTTTTCTTTTCGGATACTGCTTCGTTGACTGCCGAAACCGACTTAATATCTATCGGCTTAGCTTCCGCGACGATAATTTTCGTCTCCACAGTCCCGTGGTTAGCGATATCATGCCAAAAATTATCGGTTTTAATCTCTGCTTCTTCCGGCTTTTTGCTATTTTTAATTTTTCCTATCATGCCCATCAGAAGATTATCGGTTTTTAATAACAGACGCCTGGCTTTATGCAAAGATTTTTCCGCAACAAGCCCTCCCTTTATTTTCATATCAAAAAACCGCACGCGCTCCCCTAAATAATCAAATAGTCGCCAGTTTTTTTCTTGATTTTCTTGGAGTATTTCGATTTCTGAAACCCGGCGTGACACTATATAAAGCAAAAGCCCGAGCGATACGATGATTAGCGATATGGGTATAATACTGAACATAAAACGCTTCGCTTAATAATCCGAATTATCATCCTAATATCCGAATATTCCGAATGGATTTTATGAGATTTATTCGGGTTATTCGGATAGAAATTCTAATCATTCGGATTATGATAATATTTATATCTCAAACCTGCAAAACTCTCCTATTTGGATATTCTCTCCCAACTTCCCTATATAATCGTTAACCACGTCTTCCACGGTTATATCCTGATTCCGTATATACGGCTGAGATAATAATTCTTTTATGCTTTGGGGATTGGCAGCGGCAATATGCATAGCTAGTTCATGCCCCAATTGCTTGAATTGTTCGTTGCGGACCACAAAATCCGTTTCACAAAGCACCTTTACCAATACGCCTATCTTGCCGGTAGCATGAATATAAGAAGCAATAACGCCTTCGCCCGTTTGCCGCAGTGCTTTTTTGGCGGCAACCGCCACGCCACGCTTTTTAAGAAGTTCAAGAGCTTGTTCGATTTTCCCATCAGCTTCTTCCAAAGCCATTTTAATCGCGTCAACGGAAACACCCGTCATCTCACGAATTTTTTTCAAATCATTGATATTTATTTTGGACATTTTTTTATTCCGCTTTTACGGCCTCTTGAACCTTTACCGCGGCGAGCGCGTCTTTGACTTTTTCAAGCACATAAGAAACAGCGCCCCTTGAACTGTCATTCCCGGGAATCGGATAATCAAATTCCGTCGGATCGCCGCTAGTATTAACCAAACCGACAACCGGAATATTTTTGCGGCGCGCTTCAACAATCGCAATGTGGTCAGCTTTTGACGAAGTAGTCCAGACGGCATCCGGCAAGCGGATGAGACTTTTCAGGCCGCCCAAAGACTTTTCAAGCTTTGCCATTTTTTCCTCCAGTTTCAGCGCTTCATACTTTGTATACTTAGAAAAGTCGCCCCCCGCTTTCTTTATTTCAAGGTCTTTAAGATAAGCGATTCTTTTACTTATAGTCGGCCAGTTGGTAATTGTTCCGCCAAGCCACCTTTCGGTAACATGGGGCATACCCAAAGCTTCCGCCATGTTTTTAACCGCGTCTTGCGCCACAACACCCGTGCCAACAAGCAAGATTACTCCTCCTTTGGCCTTAACGTCGATCAGGAATTTTATCGCTTTTTCCAGAAGCCGAGCTGAAGCTTCCAAATCAATAATCTGAAAACCGTTCTTACTGGTCCAGACAAAAGGCTGCATTTTAGGATTGGCCTGGGACTTCTGATGGCCAAGATAAAGGCCAACTTTAGTCATCTCTTCAATCTGAACACTGATATTTTTTAAGTTGTTTGATACAGACATACACTATAATCTATCACAAAGCCGACTGATTGACAATATCTGAAATTTCATATACAATTTAGCACATGAAAGAAAAGATTCACCCGCAATATCATGCGGAGGCAAAAGTTAAATGCGCCTGCGGCAACACCTTTAAAGTCGGCTCAACCAAGCCCGAACTTAATGTTGAAATTTGCTCAAACTGCCATCCGTTTTACACCGGCGAGGCCAAGGTCCTCGATACTGCCGGCCGGGTTGAGCGCTTCAAGAAAATGATGGAAAAAAGCGCTGTTAAACGCTCCGTTAAAAAAGCGCCTCGAAAAAAATAAGGGCTTCGTCTAAAATTTCGAGTCGGAAGCGATAAAATTTATGGAAGAAAAGGTTATTATTGAAATAAGAGCTGGGACCGGCGGTGAAGAAGCCGGTCTTTTTGCTGGCGACCTTTGGCGGATGTACCGCCGTTTTTCTGAGAAGCAAGGTTTTAAAGCCGACGTCTTGGACTCTTCTCAATCTAGCGTCGGGGGGATTAAAAATTTGTCCGCGGAAATAACCGGTGCAAATGCTTACGGCTTTTTTAAATACGAATCTGGGGTGCACCGCATCCAGCGCGTGCCAAAAACTGAAAAAGGCGGCCGAATTCATACGTCCACCGCAACCATTGCCGTGCTTAAAGAAGCGCTGGAAAGAGAAATTGAAATCAGGCCGCAAGACATCAAGGTTGACGCCTTCCGTTCTTCCGGCCCCGGAGGACAAAACGTCAATAAAGTTGAAACAGCGATCAGAATTACCCACTTACCCACCGGCATCGTAGTCGCCTCCCAATCCCAACGAAGCCAAGCTCAAAATCGCGAAAAAGCTATGACAATTCTGCGGGCTAAACTTTCAGAACTAGAACATGAAAAAGCTGTTGGCCAGATGACGGCCGAACGCAGGGCGCAAATCGGTTCCGGAGATCGTTCTGAAAAAATCAGGACCTATAACTTTCCTCAAGACAGAATAACCGACCACCGCATTGGAAAATCTTGGCATAATATTGAAAAAATCCTCAACGGTAATATGGAACAGATAGCTAAAGCGTTGAATAAAAATTTGAAATAATTTTCGAAAATCCCAAGAAACAAGATGTAATAACCAAATAAATCTTAAATTCAAATGACCAAAAAAATGAATTTGATTATTGATTATTTTTTGTTTCTTGTTTCTTGGTTATTGATTATTTATGGCGTTGATGTCTTTTTGTATCTTCGCGGCCGCCGCCATAACATTATTGGCATAAATGCGCGCCGTCAGGGACCTGTTCCAGCGGCCGCCGGCAATATAAATTCTGGCGGCCTTGTGTTCCGCATTATAAGTCTGCTGACTAGCTCCCGCGTCGGCCAGTAAAAGACCCGAGGCGGTAAACGCGTCTTCATAATTCCACGGCGAAGGCGGGTTATGTCCGGTCAAATTACCGACGCTAGCCGCATAAAGTATCCATGTTGACGGTATAAATTGCGCCGGTCCCATAGCACCACCCCAACCATAGGAAGGTTTTTTGGAAACCGGCGTCGAATTTGGGTCAAGGCCCAAAGCGGCGGTAATTTGCTTAAAAGCGTTAAAATCACGCGGATGCATATCTTTTTGCCACGTGCCCTTACCAACGTTTCCTCCCCAATCGGATTCAATTTTTAGAATACCAAGCAAAAACGCCGATCGGACTCCGGTATGTCGCGAAGCCAGAGCCGCGTACTGAAGTGCCTGTTCAAAAGTCAGTTTATAACCCTGGGCAAGTTCATACGGCTGATTCTTTATTTTCTCGATATCCGCGCGCGTCTTAGTTATTAAATCCTGATATTTTTTCTCTTGCCCCTTGGTTTGATCCAGAAGTTTTTGTTTTGCTTTTCGCGTTGATGCTAAGCTGTTTTGCTGCCTTTTTTGAATTTGCCTAAGTTGCTCTTGCTCTGTTTTTTGGCTTTCGAGATCTTCCTTTTCTTTTATTAATTTCGTGCGCAAGTCTTTGATCTTAGCCAAAGTACCATGAATCTTTTCCTGGATATTATTCAAATAATTCATGTCGTTGAAAAAATCAGAAAAACGCCGGTTCCTCAACAGAAACTCAAATAGAGAACTAGACTCATTGTAGGACACCTCCCTCAGGTACTGAGAAAGGAGTGAATTTTCATGGCTGATTTGCGCTTCTTTTTTGGCAATATCAGATTCTCTCTCGGCAATCTCGCCTTTTAAACTCTGAATGGTAAGAGTAGTCGCGTCAATCTCGGCTTGAATTTGTTTAATCTGCAAATCGAAGATGGCAAGTTCGCCTGATAAGCTCTGGGCTTGCGACTCGTACTTTTGGATTTCCTGGTTATAAGAATCGATTTGAGCTTCAAGCTGCTTGATTCGCGCGTCGTTGTCGACAACCTGGGCTAAAGCATCATCGGAAGATATTGCCCAAAACCCAACGCAGACCAAAAAAATAACCGCAAAAAAGACCTTTTTCATACAAAGTAATTATACATCAAAAACAAATAGCGATGCCAACACACAAATTTCATGGGCTACAAATGTACAAATATTTGTAAATTCGTAGCCTTTTTATTCGTAATTAGTGTCGCTTTTTGATTTAAGCGGCAGGCGCTTCTTTCGCTTCAGCTTCTTTCGCTCTTTCGGCGACTTTTTCTTCGGTTTCAGCTTTAACTTTCTCAACTTTTTCGGCGACTTCTTCAGTGAGCGTGGCGAGTTCTTCATCAGACCGCGGTGGCAATACCGAGGCTACTGGCGTTTCGGGATTTTCCAGAACTTCAACCCCAGACGGCGCTATAAGATCTCTTACTAGGATATTATCTTTAAACGTGGCAATTCTTGAAATATCAACGGTCATTTCATGGGGCAGGTCGGCCGGTAAAGCGCGGACTTCCAGTTCCTGCATAGCCTTTACCAAAACGCCGCCTAAATCATCCACGGCTGCCGATTTTCCGGTAAAAGCCAACGGAATTTTCTTGATGATTTTTTCATCCATATTTACTTGATAAAAGTCGACATGAATTGTCCGCGAACTGATGGGGTCTCTTAGAACGTCATAAATAAGGACATTGCGAGGTTTGGTTTCGCCTTCTATCTCGAGCTGAACAAGAGTCGTCTCGCCCGCTTTTTTGAGAATGGCTTCAAAATCGGAAAATGGTAGAACAAGAGAAATATTTTCATTCTTGCCTCCGTAAACAACTGCGGGCAAAAAACCCTGATTTCTTAATGATTTTACCTTTTTCCCGAGTATTTCGCGTTTTTTAGTTTTAATTATTAAATTGTTCATTCATTTTCTTTTAAGAGCTTTGTGCAGCTCTAATATATCTTCCGCGGTAATAACTTTTGAGTTATTGAATGTTCGGAAATCTTTTTTAGTCAAATCGGTGAGAATTCCGACATTGGTAACCATGCCGGCTTCTCCTTTTACGAACGTCATAAATACCGAGCTTTTACACGAAATACAGTCCGCGTGAAATAACGATACGTTTCCGGCCTGGCTTACTATTTCAAGATCCGCCTCGTTAAAGCGGCTATTACATATCGGACAAGGCCCCATGAATTTTAAATAATCACTCATACGCTTTCGCTTGATAATCCGAATTTATTATTCTAATATCCGAATATTCCGAATGAGTTTTATGAAATTTATTCGAGTTATTCGGATAATAAGTAATTCGGATTATTCGGATTATAATAAAATAAAAATCTAAATTAGTCAACTTTTATATTTTATTGATACTGCCAAAAGCCACGAGTTTCTTTTCGACAAGAGCTTGTACGGCCTCCGATACCGGCGGAAATATCTTGTAAGGCGTAACATCGTCCGGATGGTTGACTAGTGATTTTCTAAGCGCGTTAGTATAAGCTGCTCGGACTTCGGTGTTTATGTGAACATTCCGGATCCCGACATTAATGGCTTTTTTAAGGTCGCCATCGGAAATGCCGGAACCGCCATGAAGCACTAATATCGTATCAATATTTTTTTCATGAATAGCTCTTATGCGCTCAAAATCAAGCATTGGTTCATCTAATGAAATGCCATGAATATTACCGACGGCAATAGCCAAGCGGTTCACTCCGGTTAAATTCACGAATTCTCGAGCTTGATCCGGATTGGTAAAGTCGCTAGCTTCCAGTTTGATTTTCTCATTTAAAATTTCGGAACTACCGCGCAGATAACCCAGCTCCCCTTCTACCGTTATTTCAGGATTTTTTGATTTAGCGTATTCCATAACCCGTAGCGTAGTTTTAACATTTTCCTCAAAACTTAGGGCCGAACCGTCAAATAAAATCGAATCATAACCGGCGTCCACCGCTTCTTTTACCGCTTCAAAACTTTTATGGTGGTCGGCATTGAGTATTATAGGAATTCCGGTTTCTTCCCGAAAAGCCCGCAATAAAGCCACGGCTTGCCGCCCACCAATAAAACGCCTCTCGCCTTCCGAGGTACCGATCATTACCGGCGACTTTAGTTTGACGCATGAGGTGATAATCGCCCGAAGTTGTTCAAGATTGGAAATATTAAAATGAGGCACAGCCCACTTCTCTAATTCGGCTCTTTTAAAGATTTCACTCCAATTTTTCATCCTAAAGTAAAATATCCTTTAATAATATTCTGTTCAATCAATTTATCCATTTCCTGCGTTCCAATATATCTTATAAAAATCTGATTCCAGAACGCTTCTTGATGATGATAAAGATATTTTATCATTTCTTTTTGCTTAATGAGCGACATGACAACGTCAATTAAATTGAAGCCAACTATTTCATTCTCGCCATTTTTATCCAAAAAGCGGCCACCCACCCAGTTAAGGCCAGCCCAAAAACCAAGATGAAGCGTCGGATGTTCATGGTCCAATCGCGTCAAGTCAGCCTCCGCCCAATCCCAGTGGCGCGTTTCCGGATTAACATGCGGCTCAAAGAGACGGGGGTCTTGGGGATTGTCTTTGGCCAGATACCTCTGAACTATCCTTATATTGACCTTGCCGGGTCCCGGATCGGGCAAAGGCCCTTCGAGAACATCCCCGCGAAGTAAAGAAATTATATTATCGGCAAAACCGTCGTTTTGGCCGGCGTATTCTCTAAAAAGCTTAGAGTAAAAAGGCACCTCATGGAAATAGTGTAAAAGAAGAGCGAAAAGGCGCATAGTATCGCCCGGAATATCAAGCGAGATCGGAATTACGAATATAACGCCCAGTTCTTTCAGATGGCTGACATTATGATATTTCTTTTCCATGAATTTTTCGGTAAGCGCCAGCCACTTTGTCGGCAAAACCAAAAGGCGCAGTTCACGCTCTTCAAAATCTTCAGGTTTTAGATTTTTGTACGCCTGCAAGAACACTTTATTCATCCATTCTCCAGATTCAAGAAAGCGCAATGCCGGATAAATTTCCCAAATACTCTCTTTTTCAAGCAATTCATTGACATCTTTATAGCCTAAGGCCCTGATTATGGTCGGCGGCGGATTTTGAATCAAAAAATTGCGGGCTACTGATTCCTTTATAAAAAAACCCCGCTGGATTCCGCTCAACACCTTCGCTTGTATCAGTGACATGACGCTTTCCTGCTTGGTAAGGTCGGGCCTGCCCAGAATTTCAAACAATGCCGCGTCTGACGCCTCCAAATACCCGATAAGAGTATTGTGGATTTTTTCGGCAAAGCCCGGTGAAGTCCTGTCTTCGTTTACAAGCCCAAGTTCCAAAAGAGTCCGCTCAACCAAAGCGTTATTTTCAAAAACTATCTCTTCCATAATGTTGCGCTTGCCAGTAATGGCGTCCATTTTGGAAAAAAATTCAAGAATATCTGTTTCTTTTGCGCGTAGAATTTCGGCGATGCCGCCGGCAAAAGAATTGTAATGTTTTAAAACAGATGACATAGCTATAACTGTTCCTTTTTAATTTCTAATTTTTTCCAGCGAGGATTATTTAAATCTTTTTTGTATAATAATCCGGTCTTAGCGCCCATATGCTCCACCTTTGAAGTAGCGTTGGCCGAACCAATCTTAATAGCATAATCGATATCGTTTTTTAATAAAAGGCCGGCGACAAATCCGGAGCCGAAAGCGTCTCCCGCGCCGGTCCTGTCCACTACCTCTTTTTCCGGATAAGTGCCGGCGCGCCAAAGATTTTTCCCGTCGGAAATAACAACGCCTTTCGGCCCTTTAGTCATTACCACTATCCCGTCAATAGCGGCATCCAGCGTCTTAAAAATGAGTTTCTCTTCCTTGAATGGCAGATCGCAAAGAAGCGCCGCCTCCTCTTGGTTCAGGATAAAAATACTAACCATGCTTAAAAGCGGCCTCATTTCTTTCAGGCCCATTTTAATCTGGGTCTTTGATGGATTAACGGCAATCTTGACGCCGTTTTTATTCGCTATCTTCAGTGCCGACTCAAAAATATGAGCATTTTCTCCGCCCAGAGGTGCTACGTAAAACCACTTAGCCTTAAAATCTCTAGCATCCGGCAGATCGGATTCTTTTAAATATTCGGAAGCGCCGCGATGCACTAGAATTGTCCGCTCGCCGTTTGGCGCGATTAATATGACAGAAAAAGCCGTCGCTTCTCCGACATCGCGGGCAACCCATTTAACACCTGCTTTCTCTTTCCTTAAATCGTTTATCACCCCTTGGCCGGAGGCGTCTTTCCCCACTTTGCAAATTGCGGCAGTTTTAAAACCCTGGCGCGCGAAAGTGACGGCGGCATTAGTGGCGCCTCCGCCAGTTGTAAAAAAAATATCAGGCACTTCAATCTTCGCTCCAAGCGCGAAGCATTCAGCTTGTCCCGTAATAAAACGCTCGTCTTTCAGGACTTTAAAATCCCTGCTTTTTAAAAAAACATCTTGAGTTGCGGTGCCTATTGTTATTACATCGTACATAATAAATTAAAAATGAAAAGTGAAAAGTTATTGTAGATTATTCAATATCAATTAAATTGAAGGGCTTCAAAACATCAAACCGGCTCACTACGCCGATAACTTTCCCATCGTCGCTGATAACCGGAATTGGATTAACCCTGTGATGGTCGCGAAAAGTCATAATTGCTTCTTCCAAAGTCGCTTCACTTTTAAGGGTCAACGGCTCTTTGTTCATGACATCCTGGACTTTTAAGGATTTGAGCATTTCTAAAAAGTTATCCCAAAAATTATCACCTCCGGAAAGATCTTCCAAGGCTAAAGATTGAAGAATTGGAATGCCTAATTTTGAACTTTCTTTTATTACATCGTATTCAGTTAAAATTCCCAAAAGCCTGTTTTCTCGATCAATCACCGGCACGCCGTCAAACCTGTGAGAAATAATCACTTTTATTGCCTCAATTAAACTAAGGCTCGGCAAAACAGAAATTACTGCCGTAACCATTATATCTTTTACTAAAATTTTTGATTCTGGCATATTATTTTCTCTTTAAAACTTTTAAAATCGCGTTTTTTATATGAGAAACGCTCATACTAAATGCTTCTATAAGCTCTTCGGCTTCGCCCGATTCGCCGAATCTGTCCTGAGTACCAATAAATTCCTGCGGCACCGGATAATTTTTCGCCAGTACTTCGGCTACTGCCGAGCCGAGGCCGCCTGCGACCTGGTGTTCTTCCACGCTTACGACAGCACCGGTTTTTTTGGCGGCGCTGACAACCGCTTCGGCGTCAATCGGTTTTACCGTGTGGCTGTTGACCACCATAACATCAATCCCTTCTTTTGAAAGTTCCTCAGCGGCTAAAAGAGCGTTATACAAAAGCATTCCACAGCCGATTATAGCCGCGTCTTTTCCGTCCCTTAACAAAATAGCCTTACTAATTTCAAATGGAGTCTTCTCTGTCGTGAAAACCCAAGATTTTTCCCGACCGACCCTTATGTAGCCGGGGCCGGGGCGGGCCGCGATAGCCGCCGTCGCTTTTTTCGCCTCAACGGCGTCGCATGGCACCACGACCGTCATCCGAGGCTGAACCCTCATTAAAGCGATGTCCTCAAGCGCCTGATGGGTTGCCCCGTCGGGGCCAACGGATATGCCGGCATGAGCCCCGCAGATCTTTACCGGCACATTATTTAAAGAAATAGTAGTCCTTATCTGTTCATTGTTGCGGCCGGGACTGAAAGTCGCGTAGGAAGAAATGAATGGAATCTTGCCGTAATTGGCAAGTCCGGCGGCAAGCGTCGCCATATTTTGTTCCGCCACGCCGACTTGAATAAACCGTTCCGGAAATTTCTCGGCAAACCAATGGGAGCGCGTTGATTCGGTCAGATCGGCGCAAAGCACAACAACCCGCGGGTCTTTCTCCCCCGCCTCAACCAAGCCTCTGCCGTAGCCGTCACGAGTGGGCGCTTTTTCAGGATTCAATAAATTTTCTATTAAATACGCGTTTTTGTTTATCATAATATTTCTCCTACCAATTACGAATTTTTTCGTATTACGAATTCGTAATTCGACTATATTCGTAATTCGTAGGATTACTGGTGTTCACTTTGTATTTTACCTCCTAAAGTTCTTAATTCTTCCAAAAACTTTTTACCTTCTTCCGGTTTTGGAGGAATGCCATGCCACTTATAATCAAATTCAATTTCTTTAACACCTTTGCCCGGAATCGTATGAGCAATTATTACAGTAGGCTTTTCATAGATTGCCTCGGCCTCTTTTACCGCTTCGACAAACTGCCTAATATCATGTCCGTCGATTTCGATTACATGCCAGTTAAATGCTTCATATTTGGCTCGAAGCGGCTCAAGCGGCATGATATCTTCAGTCATGCCGTCAATTTGAATATTGTTGCGGTCTATAATGCCCGTCAGGTTATTCAATTTATTTTTCCCCGCGAACATCGCCGACTCCCAGGTATTGCCGGCTTCCTGCTCACCGTCCGACATGGCGCAATAGGTCCTGAATTTTTTACCGTCCATGCGCGCACCATAGGCAATGCCGGCCGCCTGGCCGAGTCCGGAACCCAGGGGACCGGAAGTGGTTTCAATGCCGGGCAAGCGTTCGCGCTCGGGATGGCCTTGAAGACGGGAGCCAAATTTTCTCAATGTCTTTAATTCTTCCATAGGAAAATAACCGGCATGAGCCATGGCCGCATAGCGAATGGGACAGATATGGCCGTTTGATAAAATCAAGCGGTCGCGGTCAGGCCAGTCGGGATTTTTCGGGTCGTGATTTAAAATATGAAAATAAAGCGCCGTAAAAATATCGGCCATGCCCAACGGACCAGCGGTATGGCCGGATTTCGCCTCAACCAGCATCTCAATCACGGACTGGCGTATCTGATTAGCCAATTCTTCAAGTTTTTTTATCTTATCGTCGTGAATGTAGTGGGACATTTTATTTTATATCTCGTATTTTCTTTAACAAGCTTTCAAAAATTTTGACGGTTGATTGTTTTTTTGCCCACTTCTTAATATACCCCAAATCAAGCTTTTTTTGAATTTTTAGAACCGACTCAATATCTTCAAGTTGCTTGAATGATTGACTCTCTTTATGCCGGAGCAATTTGCTCAAGATAAGATCTTCAGGGGAAATGAAATAAATATCGCGCCCATCAATTTTTTTAATCACCCGCCGCTTCAACTGATTTTCATTAAACTCGCCATTCCCCAAAACCCAGAAGTCGACCTTGATGCCGCTATCGCCGTCAATAAAATTAAATTCTCCTTGGCACAGTATGGCTTTTCGCGCCGCATCTTTATCAATATAGCCCGTATCATGTAGCTCTCCTAAAGCCCGAATCAATTTATTAACGTCTTCAATTTTTAATTTAACGATTATATCAATATCCGCGGTAAACCTAGGACGCCCCCACGTAAAAACCGCCATTCCTCCGGTGATTAAATAAGGAATTTTTAATCTTTCAAGAATCTCTGCGACTATTGTGAGAAGTTTGCGCGGGTCTATTGATTCCATATTTAATCTTATCGCTGTCTATAGCTTTGGCTAATCGCCAGAGATCGGCGGCCAATTTAATTTTCCTATCCGACGACATCTTCCGAAAAATTTCATCTTGAATATCTTGTGCCGATTTTTGTTTAGTTTTTGGCATATAATTTTTATGAGGTCATCTCCAAACCCTCTTTCGAGATAGAATTTCCGTATATGAGCCGAGGCGAAGCGAAAATTTTGAGGCAAAGCTATCACTTTTGTTGAAAAATTTTCACAAAGCCGCAGGCCATATACGGAAATTATAGCCGAATATGGGGTTTGGAGATGACCTCTATCTTACATCTCGAACCAACGCCATCAGCGCGTTGCCGATATTAGGCGCTTTAAATATTGCCGAGCCGGCAATTACCATGTCCGCTCCCGCCTCCTTCACTTGCCGCGCTATACCGACTTTAATGCCGCCGTCCACTCCAATTTTAACATTAAGATACCGCGACCTCAATTTCTTTATTTTATCCAAGACCGGCTTTTGAAATTCCTGGCCGCCCCGGCCGGGTTTTACGGCAAGAAATAAGATTTCGTCCACCTTATCAATCCAAGAAATAATTTTTTCATTAGACGTTTCGGGATTAAGCGCAATGCCGTATTGAATCCCTGCATCGTGGCACAGTTTAATCAACAGATCCGGATCTGTCGTCGCCTCGATATGGGTTATAATTCTGACGACTCCTGAATAAAGCCAGTTTTCAACATATATCTCCGGGTTTTCAACCATAAGATGTGCTTCAAAATTAACCGGCTCGCTAAAACTTTTTAATTCTTCAGGATTATTCCAAGTCGTTGACTCGACGAATTTGCCGTCCATAATATCAAGTTGAACTGACCGGATAAACGGTTCTTCGCCATCTTGACGAAAAATAAATGGTTCAAGCAGTTTGATTTTTTGCTTGATTTCATCGAATGACTGCGGAATAATCGCGGGAATAAGCTCTGTCATAAATTCAAAATGCAAAAATCAAAATGCAAAATTACAATTCAAAAGTCAAAAGTGTTTTAATTAATTTTGAATTTTAACTTTCAATTTTGACTTTTGATTTTTGACTTTTGGTTTCTATCTAAAAGTTCCTTCTTCTATATTTTTTATCTTATTGATTCTGCGTATGTATCTTTCCGCCCCGCCAAATGGCGTTTCCAGCCACATTTTTACTATTTCTTTGGCCAAATCTTCCGAAATAAAATCGGAAGCCAGCGTCAGGATATTTGAATCGTCATCGTTACGGCTGGCTTTTGCCTGCGCAACGGTAAAACAAAGAGCCGAGCGCACACCCCGAACTTTATTAGCGGTAACATCCGCCCCCACGCCCGAACCGCAAATCAATATGCCGCGGTTTTCTTTAAGATTTTCTGCCACTTTTTTCGCAACAGCATAAGCGTAATCCGGATAATCATCCGTCGGATCAAGTTGTAAGGCGCCCAAATCTTCGAAATCGTAATGAAGCTCTTTTAAAAATTTTTTAAGAGCTTCTTTTAACGCATATCCTCTATGATCGGCTCCGATATATAACATAAATAACCAAAAAATCTCTAATTATTCTAATTCCTATTCCGTTTTATACTAACACCTTAATTTATAAATTTGAACGCGGAGAGGATTTGATTGAAAAGCGCAAAAACTTTTTTAGTCATAAGCTTTATCTCTACGGCTAATACTCAAAACATAAATTCTATTTTTAATAACGTCAAAAAATATCCTATAATCGCCGACTCGAAAACGAAATTCTCCCTCAATTGGATTAATAAGGCGTTTGGCAAATTTCATCGGATCTTTCTGGCCAGCATAAAAGCGCATCTTCGAGGCGATGCGCTTCTGAATTTCTCGCGGTAAACTCTCTAAATCTTTGGAAGCTTTATCGGTATAATAAATTTCCATAATCGGATTAGAGTCCTAATTTTTGAAAAAGCTTCTCTTGCGGTATTACCCTGCCTACAGAAATATCTTTTCTGGCTTCTTTGATGTCGCGCAGATGTTCTATGTAGCCAAAAAAGGCCGCGAAACGCGTTTGCAGTTGTTTTAATTTGAGATATTCATCTTTTCTAATCTTTATATAACTTTTAACAGGTGTTTTTGCCATACTTGTATTTTATAGCTTTTTATATAAAAATCAAATTATTAGTCAAAACAACTGCCGCAATAGTGCCAATGATTAATATATTAACTGTTTTCATAATTTTTGGGATTTTTTAAAGTGTAATTGCTATATTTTTCACATGCTGAATCAAAGTCACAGTATAGCCGAATTCATTGTCATACCAAGAATAAACCTTAACCAAATCGCCGTCTATTACTTTGGTAAGCGACAAATCAATAATCGCGCCGAAGGGCTGACCGATTATGTCTGTGGAAACAAGCGGCTCGTCGGTCACCGCGAGCACCTTTGACCATCGCGGATCTTGCGCCGCTTTGCGAAAAACCTCGTTCACCTCTTCAGCCGTCGTTGGCCGCTCAACAATAAATGTATTGTCGGAAATAGAACCGGTTACGACGGGAACGCGAAGCGAAATGGCGTCATATTTGCCTTCCAAGGCCGGCACGGCCTGAATGACGGCGGTTGAAGCGCCGGTGGTTGAAGGCACTATATTAACCCCGGCCGCCCGGCCGCGGCGGACGTCTTTAGGGTCGGGACCGTCAACCAAGCGCTGGGTAGCGGTGTAGCCATGAATGGTGGTTAAAGCCGCTTTTTTAATTCCGAAATTTTCAAGCATAATTTGGACCACGGGCGCGGCGGAGTTGGTGGTACATGAAGCGTTCGCGGTTATGGGTGCGGGCGCCGAGAATCTGTCATCATTGACGCCGACGAGTGCTGTAAGCACTTCCCCCGAAGCCGGCGCGGTTATCACCACGCGTTTGGCGCCGGCTGTTAAATGCGCTCCCGCTTTTTCTGAAGAAGTGAAAAAACCGCTCGATTCTATAACAATATCAATGCCCAAATCTTTCCAAGGGAGATTGGCCGGGTCTTTTTCGGCAATAACTCTTATTTGCTTGCCGTCAACTTCAATATAACTGTCAGTAGCTTTAACCTCTTTTTTATACTTGCCGTAGACTGAATCATATTTCAAAAGATAAGCCAGAGTTTTGGCGTCGGTAAGGTCGTTGACTGCCGTAATTTCAAATTCCGGCATGCCAAACGCTTCCCGAAAAAATGAGCGGCCGATGCGGCCAAAACCATTAATTGCAATTTTAACTTGTTGAGCCATATTTTTAGAAACTAATTTTTAATTTTTAAATTGTAATTTCTATTTGTCTGGCTGCGCCAGATCTCGCGAAGCGAGAAAAATTATAAATTTTCATGGGCGGGGCTTTGTTTTTTAATATTTAATAAATAATTGTAAGCCGAAAGAGCGGCGCAAACCGCGTCACCGGCCGAAATATTATTTTGCTTATAAATTTCATCAGTCACGTCACCCGCCGCGAAAATTCCCGGTTTTGACGTGGCCGCAGTTTTATGATCAATAACAATCTCGCCCGCCTTATTCATTTCAACTAAACCGCTAAGAAATTCGGAGTTGGGAATTGATCCGATTTCAACAAAAATGCCCTGAATCTCCAGCTCTTTCACCTGATTGTCCGTTTTATCTAAATATTTAAAACCCGTTACAAAATGGTCTCCAATAATTTCCTGTGTTTCGGCATTCATAATAATTGAAACCAGCGGTGATCGTTTTATTTCTTCTTGCGTTAACGGATCAGCGGTAAGTTTATCACCGCGATTGATCCAATAAATCTGTAAAGCGTAAGGAAAAAGATCAACTACCGCCTCAGCACCCGCGTTGCCTCCGCCAACTACCGCGACAATTTTATTTTTAAAAATGGGCGCATCGCAAGTCGAACAATATGCCACGCCTTTGCCGTCAAATTTATCTTCCCCACGAACGCCAAGACGCCTACGCCGGCCTCCGGTCGCGACTATGACGGTTTTGGTCTGATATACCCCCTTGTCGGTAGAAACTTCAAAACCGCCTAAAATTTCTTTTACTGCCGTGACTTTTTCAGGCATTTTAATTTCAATTTCTTCTTGCGCCCTGACATGGTTTTCGATCATTTTGGCCAACTCAAAACCCGTGATCTTAATTGATCCGATCCAATTTTCAATATTGTCAGAAACCATCGACTGGCCGCCGAAACTTTCTGTAATCAGAAGAGTTTTTAATTTTTTGCGTCCGGCGTAAACCCCAGCCCCCGCTCCGGCCGGTCCTCCGCCAATGATAATTAGATCGTATATCATAACGCTACTTATTATATCAATATAATATCGTCAAAACAAATAAAATGGTTTAATAACTTAATAAGTTAATATAAAAAATATTTCTGTATTTTAGAGACGATCGTTGTTTGAATAATGAAATTTTATTTAGCGGAATTATCAAGTTAATCCGCTCGCCTGATGAAATTTTATTTAAAAGACCAAATGCAATATGTGTCCAATATATTTCTTGCATTATGCAATTAAAAAAACCGCCTCGAGAAAATCGAAGCGGTTTTTTTATCTTTATTACTTGAACAGCTCGTTCAGCTTGGCTCTCGTCGCGGGACCGACATTGCCGTAGCCGGGCGTGCCGGACGAAGCAATGCCATACTTTTCCTGGAACTTCTGGACGGCTCGCAAAGTTGCCGGACCAAAATAACCGGTAACAAGGCCTTCGGGATAGATGGAAGAATCTGTCTTGAGAGCTTCTTGGAGATTATTGATGTCAGCGTGCCTCAAGCCCAAAGCTAATGGTCTTACAAAATTAAACCCTAACGCGACACCCGCGGGAGTTTGCTGGGCTGTCTGAACAGCCTTCAGTTCGATCAAAAGTGCTAGGATTTCATCCTGGATCGCTTTTAATTCAGTGGCAGGAGAGTTTTTGGTGAGTTTAGCAACT